>Ga0302325_10001531_pt1 | contig 58783 bp, 41 predicted proteins | sample Palsa_T0_2_FD_201948 | JGI IMG/M metagenome (GOLD analysis project Ga0302325, IMG submission 201948) | Peat permafrost microbial communities from Stordalen Mire near Abisko, Sweden - Palsa_T0_2 | ecosystem: Environmental > Terrestrial > Soil > Palsa > Peat permafrost | place: Sweden: Abisko... | reverse complement strand
CCACGGAAGATCTTCAATTCGCGGAATTTTACGCTGCGCGATACGGACGTGCTGCATGCGGGGATTGGCGCGTGCGGACAGCCGTTTGGGCTGCTGGGATTCTGGGGCGCGAATGGGGCGAAGGGCGACCACACGAACTACCTGTTTGAGAATATCTTTCTCGACGACTGGTACTCGCTGCTGCAGATGGAGCAGGAGCAGCCGGCGCTGCACGGATTCATGTTTCACAATATCTGGGCACTGGATCAACCGCCGCTGCTGGGCTCTTCGATCATGGGACAGGTGAGCGGCGTGACGTTGGCGAATGTGAAGTATGGGCAGAAGCGCGTCGAGACGAATGCGGATGTGCCGCTGGCGGTGACGGATGGCGCGGCGCCGGTCGAGTTCGCACGACCGACGGGACTGGTGGCGGCGTTTAACGTGGAGCCGCCGGTGTTTGGGCCGGGAGACAAGGTGACGTTCACTGCGGCTGCTTCGCCGCATACGCATTTCACCTGGCTTTTCGGCGATGGGATGGAGGCGCACGGGCGGCGCGTGACACACAAATTCGCCGATGCGGAGGGGACGGAACTGGATGGAGCAAATGGAGCGGGGCGCTTCAGAGTGCTGCTGCATGCCGAGGATAATTCGCAGCATGAGGACTGGGCTGCGCAAGGAGTAGTGGCTGTGGCGCGGTGGCATGACGCTACGGCGATGGTAGGACCTGCTGCTCAGGGGTTGCTGTGGAGGCTCTACGCAGGGGCGTGGACGGAGCTGCCGGACCTGGGCAAGGAGACAGCGGTGTTTTCTGGAGAGTCGGCCAATTTGCGGGTGGATGCGCATGGGTTCACGCGCTATGCGACAGCCTGGGACGGATATCTCGATGTGCCGGTGGATGGCGGCTACACGTTTCACCTGATGGCGCGGGACGGAGCGCGCGTGGTGATCGATGGCGCGGAAGTGGCGAAGACGGGTCCGCCGTTTGCGCAGGTGTGCGGCGTTGCGGGCAATGCGATGCGCTATGACCGGGGGTCGCTGGGGCTGCGTGCTGGATTGCACACGCTGCATGTGGAGGGACTGCATTTTGCGAGCCAGGGCACGCCGCGTTTGCTATGGGAGGGACCAGGGCTGCCGCTTGCCGATGTGCCGGACGGAGCGCTGAAACATGTGCGGGCGACGGTGGAGCAGGGACCAGGGACCAGGGATTAGGGAATAGGGAATAGGGAATAGGCAAAGCAAAGACAAAAGCAAAAGCCCGAATAACCGCAGGTCCTTCGACTCCCCCTTCACTTTGTTCAGGGTCGCTCAGGACGACGAATCGTACTGTTGAGTTCTTGCTTTCCCATGTCTCAAAAACGAGACATGGGGCACCCATTTCGTGCTAAACGCAGTTCCTCGAACTGAACGACTAATCCCCATTCCCTATTCCCTACTCCCTACTCCGCTGACACCGTTTGTCACAGGCTTCTTGACATACATAGCTTGCTATGCCTAAAATTCTATATACAAAGCAAACTAGGGGTAGGGCATGGCAAAGACTGACCTTCAAGGAACACTGGATCTTCTGGTTTTAAAGACACTGGCGCAGAATGGCACGTTGCACGGGTACGGGATCGTGCAGCACATTCAGAGCGCGTCGGGCGAGTTGCTGCGCGTGGAAGAGGGCTCGCTCTATCCGGCGCTGCATCGCATGGAGCAGGCCGGCTGGATCGCGGCGGAGTGGGCGCTTACCGAAACTAATCGGCGAGCGAAGTACTACAAGATGACGGCGCAAGGGCGGCGACAGCTGCAGCAGGCCGAGGAAAGCTTCGATCAGCTGGTGAAGGGCGTGCGTGCGGTGCTGCGTTACGCGTGAAGGGAACATGATGGCGATCTTCAAAAGAATCGGAAATCTGATGCACCGGGCGCGCGTCGACCGCGAGATTGATGCGGAGCTAGAAACGCACATTGAACTGCGCATCGAGGAGAATGTGGCGCGGGGGATGTCGCGCGATGAGGCGCGTCGCGATGCGCTGCTCAAGTTTGGCAATCCGGCTGCAACCCGGGAGCGCGTAGTTGCGGCGGATGCTGCGCTGGGAATCGAGTCGTTCTGGGCCGATGTGCGGTACGCGTGGCGGCAGATCATCAAATCGCCGGGCTTCAGCATCACGGTTGTGATTACGCTGGCGCTGGGCATTGGCGTGAATACTGCGGGATTCAGCAGCATGGATGCGGTGGTGCTGCATCCGCTTGCGGTACCACAAATGGATCGCGTGGTGACGATCGCGGAGCTGCCGGCTCGCGGCGGCTATGCGAACGTGACGCTTGCGAATTACGAGGATTGGCAAAGGCAGAGCCGCTCGTTCGAAGAGATGTCGGTGCATACAAGCGCGGATATGAGCCTGACTGGTGCGGGCGATGCGGCGCATGTGCAGGCGGCGCTGACGTCGGCGAGTTTCTTTAGCGTGCTGCGGACGCAGGCGATTCTGGGGCGCGTGTTTGTCGAGGACGAGTGCCAGCCAGGACGCGACGCGGTTGCGGTGCTGAATTATGGCTTCTGGCAGCGGCGCTTCGCGAGCGATCCAGCGGTGGTGAACCGGAAGATCGAACTGGACCAGCGGGAGTATACGGTGATCGGGGTGCTGCCGAAGGCGATGCAATACCCTTCGGAGGCTGACGTGTATCTGCCTTTTGCGCCGACACCCCAACAGCTTGCGAATCGCACGGCGCATGACTACCTGGTGATTGCGCGCCTGCGCGATGGCATGACGGTGCAGCAGGCACAGATTGAGCTGCGCGCGATTGCCGTGCGGCTGGCGACGGCTTATCCGGCAACGAATCTTGGCTGGTCAGTGAAAGTCGAGCCCCTGCTGGATGGAATCAACGGCGATCTGACGCCGCTTTACTACCGGCTGATTATGGGCGCGACGCTCTTTGTGCTGCTGGTGGTGTGCGCGAATGTGGCCAACCTGCAGTTTGCGCGCGGCATTGCGCGGCGGCCGGAGATTGCGATGCGCACGGCGCTGGGCGCGAGCCGCTCCCGGCTGATGCGGCAGTTGTTGACGGAGAACATTTTACTGGGACTTATTGGCGGCGTTGGCGGGCTGATTATCGGCGGTGTTTACCTGCATGTGATTCTCATCAGCATGCCTGCACGGGTGGCTCGTTACATGTCGGGCTGGAGCAATACTTCGCTGAATGGGCGGGTGCTGGCATTCTCTCTCTTGCTGGCGATTGCGGCGGGAGTTGTGTCGGGAATTGCACCTGCGATTGAGGCGCTGCGCCTGAACCTGGTGGAACAGCTGAAAGCGGGGTCGCGCGCGACGACTGGGTCCGGACGGAGCCGGTGGTTGCGGAGCGTTTTTGCGGTTGCGCAAATCTCGCTGGCCGTGGCACTGGTAATTGGGGCAGCGCTGATGTCGAAAGGCATGTGGGGGCTGCTGCACGTTGCCGATACGTATGAGCCGAGTAAGACGCTCACGTTTTCTGTGACGTTGCCTGTGGCGCGCTACGACACGCCGCAGAAGCGGGCCGCATGGTATGCAGCCAGTCTTGAAAAACTGCGTACACTGCCTGGCGTGACGCATGCCGATATAAGCACTGCGCTGCCCTATACCGACCGGGGCTGGAATGACGATTTCGAAATCGAAAGCCGTCCTGCGGTTCCAGGGAAAGACCAGCGAGCGCTGCGGCTGCAGGCGAGCGACGGTTTTTTTGCGGCGATGCGGATTCCCTTTGTCGCGGGGCGCGGGTTTACGAAGAGCGATTCACTGGACTCTGTTCCTGTTGCCGTGGTGAGCCCCAGATTCGTGGCGCAGTATTTTCCTGGCCAGAACCCGTTGGGCCATCGAATCCGGATGAGAGTAGGAGACAAGCATTTCGACCCATGGGTGACGATTGTCGGGATTGCGGAGGAAACGAAATTTACGTTGTGGGATCAGACTCAATACTCCGCGGTGTATCTGGACGCAGCGCAGATTGCTCCCACAAACGCTACGTATGCGGTGCTGACGGGCGGCAATGCGCTGGCACTGGCCGAACCGGCGCGAAAGGCGCTGGCGGCGCTTGATCCGGCGCTCCCGCTGGACACGGTGGAAACCTACGAGCAGTTGTTACACGATTCGCTGACGGGGCTGATGTATGCCGCAGTGATGCTTGGCATCGATGCGCTGATCGCGCTGCTGCTGGCGGCGATTGGGATCTTTGGCGTGATGGCTAACCTGGTGGGCGAACGGACGCGGGAGATCGGCGTGCGGTTGGCCCTGGGTGCGCGGCGCGAGGACGTGCTGGGCATGATTCTGCGCCGGGCATCGCGGCTTACGGCTATCGGTCTGGGGTCGGGGTTGGTGCTGGCGTTCTTGCTTGCGCGGCTGGTTGCGAATCTGCTGCGCGGTGTGCGTCCCGACGATCCCGTGGTGTTTATCGGCATTACGGTCACGAGTGCGGCGATTGCCATTGGTTCGAGCTGGGTTCCCGCACGGCGGGCTTCGCGCGTCGATCCTATGCAGGCGCTACGGAGCGAGTGAGCGGGAAACGGAGGAACGCGATGGCCTTGATTCGACGGATTGGAAATCTGTTTCGGCGCGCGCAGGTGGATGGCGAGATCGACGCCGAGTTGCAGGCGCATATCGACATGCGCATGGAAGAGAATGTTGCGCAGGGGATGTCGCGGGAAGAAGCGCGGCGCGATGCGCTGCTGCGGTTTGGCAATCGAACGGCGACGAGAGAGCAGGTTGCGGCCGCAGACGCGACATTGAGCCTTGAAGGGCTTTGGCGGGACGTGCGCTATGCGCTGCGCCAGCTGCGCTGTTCGCCGGGATTCGCACTGACCGCGATTCTGACACTGGCGCTGGGCATTGGCGCGAATGTTGTTGTGTTCGGCGTGCTGAATGCGCTGCTGCTGCGGCCGCTCGATCTTCATGGGGCCGACCGGCTCTTCCAGATCGTGCACAGGCAGCAAGGATATCCCACCCAGTCTTATCCCGACTATATGGATTATCGGTCGCGCAACACGGCGTTCCGCGACCTCGCTGCATATCGATTCGGCAAGGTAGGCTTGAGCACCGGCGGCTCTGCGCAGCAGTGCTGGATGTACGAGACCTCGGGAAACTATTTCGACATGCTGGGCGTGCAGCCGGAGCAGGGACGGTTTTTTCACGCGAGCGACGAGCATGGCCCGAACTCCGCGCCGTATATCGTGCTGAGAGATGGATTCTGGCGTGCGCGCTTCAACACCGATCCGCGCGTGGTGGGCATGACGGTGGATTTGAATAAGCATCCGTTCACGATCATTGGTGTGGCACCCAAGACGTTCAACGGCACGGAGATTTTTCTATGGCCTGACTTCTGGATGCCTATGGTGAACGAAGAACAGGTGGCGGGATACAGCTACCTGACCAAGCGTGGAAATCACGGTATCTATTTGATTGGAATGCTGAAGCAGGGCATGACGATGGACCAGGCGACGGGCGATTTGAATGCAGTGGCTCATCAGCTGGCAAAAGAATATCCGGCCGACGACGATGGGCTTAGCGCGCGGCTGGTGAAGCCGGGTTTGTTGGGAGATGTGCTGGGCGGCCCGGCGAGGCCATTTCTAGCGGCCATCATGGTGCTGGCGATGCTGGTCCTAACCGCAGCGTGCGTCAATCTGGCCGGTATTTTCTCGACACGATCGGCGGATCGGGCGCGGGAGCTGGCGATACGGCTGTCGATTGGCTCGACGCGGGGACGCCTGCTGCGCCAGATTCTCACAGAGGCGTTTCTCGTGTCCGTGGCAGGCGGAGTGTTGGGGACATTCTTTGCTGCGGCGCTTCTGGGTGCACTTACACGCTGGCAGCCGATTTCCGAGTTCCCGATCCACGTGACGGTAACGCCAGACGCGCGTACGTATGGGATTGCGTTTTTGCTTTCGCTGGCGAGTGGAATTCTTCCCGGCCTTTTACCTGCGCGGCAAATCTGGCGGACGAACGCAATGCAGGCGATGAAAAGCGGAAATGCCGACTCGCAATTGCTTCGCCGCTTTAACCTGCGCGATGCGCTGCTCGGCGTGCAGGTCACGCTGTGCGCGCTGCTGGTGACGGCATCGCTTGTTTCGCTCCGTGGCATGGAGCGGTCGCTGCACGCACCGCTGGGATTCGATCCGCGAGGCGTGGTGGTGGCCGCAGCGGATATGCACATGGCCGGCTACAGCGACGATTCTGCGTTACCGGTGCAGCGACGCATGATTGAACAGGCATCGAGTATCCCCGGCGTCATCGGAGTGGGGACATTGGATAACCTGCCATTGGGGGGCGGCGGCAGCTCTTCGGACGTCTTCCGCGAAGGAACACCCGATTTGCGTCCCACCAACAGCGTTCTGAATGCGCAGTACTTCGACATTTCCCCGGGCTACTTGAAAGCTGCCGGAACGCGGCTACTCGCAGGGCGCGACTTTACGTGGCAGGACGATGCGAAGAAACCCAAGATCGCGCTGGTGAATGAGACTTTTGCCCGAAAAATGTTCGGGAACACGCCCGCGGTGGGCCATCATTTCCTCCAAATGGACAAGTCGAATTACGAGATCGTGGGGGTTGTGGAAGATGGCAAATATGAAACGCTGACCGAAGACCCGACGGCGGCGATGTTCTTTCCCCTTCCGCAAAGCCGGGAGGGTAATACGATCCTGGTGGTGCGATCGAAGCTGCCGCCGGAGCAGGTGACGCCGGCGCTCAACCGGATTTTGATGGGGATCGATTCGAGTCTGCCCTTCACCATTGAGCCGTGGCAGGACAGTCTTGCGCTTGTGCTGTTCCCGGCGCGCGTGGCCACGGCTGCGCTGGGGGTGATGGGAGCTCTGGCCGCGATGCTGGCGATTACGGGAATCTTTGGGATGTCGGCTTCGAACGTATCGAAGCGGATGCGGGAGTTGGGGATTCGCGTCGCGCTGGGTGCGCATCGTGGACAGATCATGGGCGCGGCGCTGGGACGACCGCTCGTGGTGCTGGTGGTGGGATCGGTGGCGGGTTTAGCGCTGGGCGTGCTGGCGAGCCGGTTGCTGGCGTATCTCGTCTATCAGGCTACGCCGCGGGATCCGCTGGTGCTGCTGGGTGCGCTGGGAGCGATGGTGCTGATTGGGGTTGTGGCGACGTGGATTCCGGCGCGGCGGGCGCTGGGGGTGAACCCGGCGCAGCTGCTTCGGGAAGAGTAAAAAAGCAGGGAATAGGAAGTAGGGAACAGGGAATAGCCGCCCCATGGACGAGGGGCAGTCCGTGGGGACCCCGGCGGGGATCAGGCCGGTTGCGCTCCGCGCGGGATGAGAGTGGTCGATTGGGGTTCGGGCTTTTCTGCCTTGCTACGCAAGAATGGGAAAGCCCATTTTCGTGCGATTGCGGCTTCCTTGAAATGGGGTTCTGCGGCTGGCCACTCGTTCACGATAACAGCGATTTAGGTTATGGCTGCTTTTCGAGGGGCGGCGCGTCCAAGACTGTATTGAAGGAGCTCGACGCGGCGCGTCTGTGGCGGCCCTGTCGCTGGGCCAAGCCTCGGCCAGATACAATGGACTGACGCACATTCGCTTGGCGGACGCGGAACTTTCCGCTTGGATTTCCCTGGGCGACGGCGCGGCATATTGCAGTTTTTCTTGAGATTTGGAGCAGGTGGACGTGACAGGATTGATGGGCCGCAGCTTGCGGCTGGAGTTGTTTGCGGGACTGGGTTTGGCGCTGGCGCTGCCGGCGATGGCTGTCGAGAGCCCACGCGGCGTGGCTACGGAAACGACGGTGACGGCGGAGACCCAAGACCTGAATGGGCATACGCAAGCTACTCTGACGCTGAGGGTGATTGGCCAGGATGGACAGCCTGCGCATGGCGCGGTGGTGATTGCGGACGAGGGCGAGACCCTGGCGGGTGTGACGCTCGACGCTGAGGGACATGCAACGGCAGTTCTGACATTGACGCCGGGCGAGCATGGATTGACTGCCCAATATACCGGAGATACGACGCACCAGAGCTCGCGTTCGCAGGTGACGCCGGTACGTGCGGCGACGGGAACCACGCCGGACTTTTCGATTGCGATAGCACCGGCGACCATTTCTTTGGCGCAGGGACAGTCGGGGACGGTGACGGCGTCAGTGACGCCGGTGAATGCTTCGTCGCTGACGGCGCCGATGTTTGTCACGCTGTCGTGCTCGGGGCTGCCGGACCAGGCGTCGTGCACGTTTACGCCAGAGAGCATTGAGATTCTTCCGAACGCGACGGTTGCGGTGACGAGCTCGATGGACCTCGCGACTGTTGCAGCCTCGACATCTCGCATGACAAGGCCGCGCGAAGGCAATGCGCACCACGTGGCCTGGGCGATTCTGCTGCCGGGAACGCTGAGCCTGGCGGGACTTGCCTTTGGTGTGAGGCGTAGGCGCTGGCTGAGCAGGCTTAGTTTGCTGGCGATGGTGGGATTGATCTCTGTGCTGGGAACAACGGGCTGCTCGCCGCTCTACTACTATCACAACCACGGACCATCGCAGAACCTGCCGACGCCCGCCGGCACCTATACTCTGCTGGTGACGGCGCAATCGAGCAACGGCATCACGGCGATTACTCACACGACAACGATGGTGCTGACGGTGCAGTGAAAAAGGCAGGGAGTAGGGAACAGGGAGTAGCTTGTCAGTGGCAGTGACTTAGGGACTCGAGAAGAACTTGACAGAAAGAGGAGCGCACCTTGATCGGGTGCGCTCTTCTTTTTGCTTCGAGATTTATCGTGGCTGTGGCGACGGTGATACAACAGTACGGTGCGCGGCGCGCTGGCGGACCGGAGGTTGCGGGGATGTTGAGACAAATCGCTTTTTCTGTTGGTTTGGGGGTGGCGATCTTGGCTGCGGGAGACTTGTGTGCTGGTGCGCAAACGGCGGCTCAGGCGTGGCTGAAGTACCTGCCCCTGAACAAGCGTCTCAGCGTGCCGATGCGTGTCGAGGTCCTGGGACAAAGTCGCATCGAGCGCTCCGCGGCCTCTGAGCTTGTGAGCGGACTCCGATCTCTTGCCGGCGAGTCAAGCTCTGACGTCGGTCCGGACTCAATCGTTCTCGCCGCGGTAGAGGAATTAACCCGAGAGAAGAGGAAGTCGATTGTTCCCGCGCTCGAGCCGGACGAGTTCCAGATTTCCTGGAGCCGCGACCAGTCGCTTCGCGAACTCGATATCGTGGGAGGCAGCGACCGGGGCATGCTTTACGGCGTCTTCGCCTTGCTTCGGCATTTGGCGGAGGGCGCTGACATGAGCCGCGCCATTTTGCGCGAACGCCCCGCCATGGCGATCCGCTGGGTGGACCAGTGGGATAACGCCGATGGATCGATAGAGCGCGGCTATGCGGGGCGCAGTATTTTTTTCGAGGGTGGAAAAGTTCGAGAGGATTTAAAGCCGGTGACGGAATATGCGCGGCTCTTGGCTTCGGTCGGCATCAACGGCTGCAATGTGAACAACGTGAATAATGCCGCCCCGTTTCTTGATCCGGAAATGATTCGAGGTTTGGCGAAAGCAGCCGACGCGATGCGGCCGTGGGGCGTGCGCTTGGCGATGAGCGTGGATGTGGCGAGTCCGCAGAAAATCGGTGGACTGGCGACATACGATCCTCTAGACCCGGCGGTGAAGGCGTGGTGGAACGCGAAGGTCAACGAGATTTATGTGCTGATTCCCGACTTCGCAGGGTTCACGGTGAAAGCGGATTCAGAGGGACAGCCGGGACCCGCGAGCTATGGGCGCACGCCTGCCGACGCGGCCAATACGCTGGCTGCCGCGCTGGCTCCCCATGGCGGAGTGGTCTTGTATCGCGCGTTTGTCTACAACCATCATCTGGATTGGAACGATCCGAAAGCAGATCGGGCGCGCGCGGCATACGACATTTTTCATCCGCTGGACGGGAAGTTTGCGCCGAACGTGATTGTTCAAACCAAGGAGGGGCCGATTGATTTTCAAGTGCGCGAGCCGGTGTCGCCGCTGTTTGGCGGGCTCACGGAGACGAGCCAGGCGATGGAAGTGCAGATCACGCAGGAGTACACGGGGCAGCAGCGGCACCTGGTGTATCTGGCGCCGCTTTGGAAACAGGTATTCGACTTTGATATGCGTGTGGATGGCCGATCGACGCCGGTAAGGGAGATTATTGCCGGCAGCGCGTTTCATCGGTCGCTGGGCGGGTCAATTGGTGTTTCGGGCGTGGGGCGCGGTGCGTGGCTGGGGTCGCCGCTGGCGATGGCGAATCTCTACGCGTTCGGGCGGCTGGCTTGGGATCCGAATCTTGCGCCGGAGGAGATTGCAAGCGAGTGGACAGGGCAGACAATCAGTAATGATCCGGATGTGGTTCGCACAGTGGGGAAGATGCTCATGCGATCGTGGCCGGCGTATGAGGACTACACCGGGCCCTTGGGTTTGCAAACGCTGACGGACATTACGGGAAGCCATTACGGACCGGGGATCGAGGGAAGCGAGAACAACGGCTGGGGACAATGGCACCGCACGGACCACGAAGGTGTGGGGATGGACCGCAGCGTGGCGACGGGAACGGGATATGCGGGACAATATCCGCCGGAGGTAGCGAAGGAGTATGAGTCGGCTGCGACTACGCCCGATGAGCTGTTGCTCTTCTTTCATCATGTGCCGTACACGTACAGATTGCAGGACGGCAAGACGGTGATCCAGTATTTGTACGACAGTCATTATGCAGGCGCGGCGCAGGCGGCGGAGTTTGTGCGGGACTGGGAGACGCTGAAGGGGAAGATCGATCCGGCTCTCTATAACAATGTGCTGCCCCGTCTCGAATACCAGGCCGGCCACGCAATCGTGTGGCGCGATGCGGTAGTGCAGTATTTTTTGAAGCTGAGTGGGATTCCCGATGCGCAGGGGCGCGCGGGCCATTATCCGGGTCGCAGGGAGGCTGAGGATGCACGGCTCGATGGATATCAGGTTGTCGATGTGAAGCCGTGGGAAGATGCTTCGCGGGGTAAGGCTGTTGCGTGTGCGCCGTCGGAAGGTTCGGCGCAGCGGAGCTGTTCGGCGGAGTGGACGTATGAGGGAGCGGCGGGGCGCTTCGATGTGGCCGTGCAGTACTTCGATTTGCAGGGTGGCGTGGCGAAGTTTGCGTTGATGGTGAACGGGCAGGCTGCGGGCGCGAATGCGAGGTGGGCTGGTGATGCCATGTTGCCGACACGGCGGCTGCATGGCGACAACTCGACGAGGCACGTTGTGCAGAGTGTAGCGCTGAAGCCGGGCGATGTGATTCGCGTGGAAGGAACGCCGGACGGCGACGACCCGGCGGCGCTGGATTACATTGAGGTGGTGCCTGCGCGGAGCGATCCGCATTGACGTTGGTTGAGCCGCAGGTGCATGGTTGCATGCGTGAGCCGCGATGATGCGGGCTGTGCCACGGTGGGAGAAGAAATGATGCGCATTGCGATGGGGTTGGTTCTGATTGCGGGAATGGCGGGCGCTGCGCCGGCGCAGGACACAGCGAAGGCGCCGGATGCTGCGGTGAAAGTTCGAAAGCTGACGCTCGTGGCGACGGATCTGCCGAATGCGGATTGGCGGACGGCTGCGGCATCGCTCGAAGGCGGCACGTATGGCGTGGATGACTTGCAGGAACGGATTCAACAGAAGCTGCGCGATGAGGGGTACTACTTTGCGCATGCAGAGAATCCGCAGCTGACGAATGTGCGCCAGGAGGGCGTGGGGCGCTCGGCGGATGTGGCGGTCACGATTGAAGCGGGCAATCAATACACGATCGGGGAGATTTCGTTCAAGGGTACGACGCAGTTCAAGAAGGAGCAGCTGCAAAGCCAGTTTCCTATTGCGGCAGGGAGCGTGTTTAACGGGAGCACGGTGAGTGCGGGGCTGGAGAAGCTGAAGGCGTTGTATGAAGCGCAGGGGTTCGCGGATGTCGGCGCGGTGCCGTCGATGGCGGTGAACGAGGCGCGGCACGTGATCGATATTTCGATCGAAGTGGAAGAAGGGTTGCCGTATTTATTTGGGCAACTGACATTGGGCGGGGCGGAGCCGACTCCTGGTGAAGGCAAAGCGTTGCAGACGGCGTGGAAGGAACTCGAGGGGAAACGCTATAACCCGGATTTGTTGAAGAAGTGGCTGGCCGCGAACGGTCCCAAGTCTGCGAAGGGCGCGCCGGCGCTGCATCCGCGGGCCGAGGGGATCGCGGATACTGAAGCGCATTTGATGAATGTGCGGCTGATTTTTCAGTAGCTATCTCGAATCTCTGTTCCGAAATGAGCGAGGAGTCAATTTGGCTTTAGGCAAATGGTTTCGCGCATCGCTGGGAATATGGGGAGAGGCGCTTCGGCCCGACGAGATTACCTCTCAACTTGATCTGAAGCCAACGCGCATTCATATCCGTGGGGAGAGGAAGTCCAGCCGAGTACCGCTCCTTTGGAAAGACTCCTATTGGTCACTCGATTGCCCGATCAATTCAGAGAGCGATCCATCGGATCACCTCAGATGGCTGCTCGACGTGTTGGAGCCGAAGTCTGCCATGGTCAGGGAGATTTCAGCGCGGTTTCGAGTTGAAATCTGGTGTGGGTTTTCTTCTGAGAACGGGCAAGGTGGGTTCACCATGGATGCGAATACGCTCCAGCGAATTGCGAATCTCGGCATTCCAATGACACTTGACCTTTATCCCCCGGAAGCGGGTCCCTCTTCCGAACAGACAAAGCAGTAGCCTTGCGTATTCGTTAGTTCGCGCCGCTGCACGCCTAGTTTCTGACCGCGAATTTGGTGGGTTGACATTGGTGCGATCCCAGGTCTCAAACGCGAGACCTGGGGCACCCATTTTCGTGCAGGATCAAGCGGTCAGGTATCTACTATGCGCTCTTGACCATCTTGACCACCGGCAGAGCTTCGCCATTGTGGAGCGGTACTGCGATGCGTTCGACCTCGATGTAGCCCTTGAGGCGGTAGAGCGGAGCGCCCGTCAGCGTTGAGCCCATCTCGAAGCGGAGGAAGCCTGCGTCGCGCGCGGCCTTTTCCACTGTGGCTAGAATCATCGAGCCCAGGCCTTGGCGCGCAAAATCGGGATGCACGAAGATGGCGCGCACCTTGGCGGCGTCGGTGGCTGGATCGAGCAGTTCTGGTGCGCGGCCTGGACCGCGGTCGGCGCCGAAGAGGGTTTTGCGTTTCGACCATCCGCCACAAGCACTCCGTGCCTTTGTGTTTTGCACGAGAGTCTCGGCGACAAAATAAGTCTGATCGCGGATGAGCTGGGTGTCGAGACCGAGCACGGTGCCGAGAGCGCCTTCGATTTGCGCGGGCGTGTAGTCGCCGGCCTGGAGCCCGCGCACGGAAGCTTCAATCAATTCGTGGAGCGCAGGGATATCGTCTTCGGTGGCGAGGCGGAGGGTGAAAGCGGACAACATGACGCGTTCAGATTACATTGTTCTGCCGCTCACGATTTTGAAAGCGCGCTCGTAGGAGCCGAGGATGAAGACGTTTTTGTAGCCGATATGGAGAAGGATTTCCTTGGCTTTCTTGCTGTTCAGACCGGTGCGGCAGTGGACGAGGATGACGCGGTTCTTATCCTTGATTCGCTCCGGAAGAAGGGTCTGGAGGTCGTCCAACGGAACATTGAAGGCCTGGGAAAGGTGACCGGAGTTGAATTCGCGGGCCGTGCGCACGTCAACCACGGCGGCGCCGTCTTTGACGTAGTCGGTTGCTTCTTTTTTTGAGATCTGACCGCTGCGCCGCATCACCATGAAGGCGACGAGGCAGCCAAAGACGAAGGTGTAGAGAGACCAATAGGTGCCGTTCATGAATCACTGCCTCCCTTCCCTCGTTTACAGCTCTTCCAGCACCGTGACAACACGGCCGTAATCTGCGCGCCTAGCACGGACGGAATGCGCGTTTCCGTTCGCCGGAGCGACACGGTTGAAAGCAATTCGCGTTGTATAAGTCGACTAGAAGGGGAGGAGTTCGAGGCGGCTGATTCCCGAGATCTGCTTAGCAAAGCCAATATTGCGCATCGTTCGAGGCGAAACACGAACGATTTCAGTTCCCATCCACTTTTACGCTTAAGCCCAGTTTACGCGGCTTTTTCTGAATGAGGAAGACGGAATGGACGAAAACCTGGCACTCTGGTTCGGTCAGGCTTTTGCCACTTCAACAAGAGTTGAATAGAAGGTGGCTCCCGCGCCCAGGTCGGTGAGCCGCTCACTGGTGAGCGCATTGACGTTAGCGTTGTCGTTGCTGAGTTTGGCCCAATCGAGCTGGGCCGCGACGACGCCTGGCGGGAGGCTGCCATTGACGCAGGCGGTGAGCCGCAGAGAGCCGCGGTCGTTGAAGACACGGACCGATTCGCCGTTGGCGATGCCACGGGATTGCGCGTCGGTGGGGTGCATTTCGAGCTTTTGACTCTTGCGGGCTTCCATCTTGCGGTGGGCGTCGAGATTGGCAAAGGTCGAATTCATGTAGTTGTCGGCCTTGCGGCTGAGGAACTCGAGTGGGTAGAGCTCCGCGCCTTTACTCCAACGCGACTCGGTGGGAGGGACAAAGGCCGGGAGCGGGTCCAGACCCTGTGCGGCGAGAGCCTCGGAGTAGAGCTCGATTTTGCCGGAGGGTGTGGGCAGTGTGCCGGAGACGTTGGGCATGAAGGGATGCGCTTCCGGATCGCGGTGGAAGGCGAGCGGGATGTGGCCTTGGCGCTTGAGGTCGTCGAAGGTGATGTGCTCCATGTTGGGATTGGTGGCGTGGCCGCCGTTGTTGGACGCGATGCCGAGAGCCTGGCGGATGATTTCTTCCGGCGTGTCGCGGAAGCAATCCTCGGTGAAGCCCATGCGCTGGGCTAGCTGAGAGAAGAGCCAAACATTGGAGCGGGCTTCGCCGGGCGGATCAATGGCCTGCTGGGAGAGCTGCACGAAGTAGTGGCCGTAGGCGCCCTGGATATCGGTGTGCTCGAGGAAGGTGGTGGCGGGCAGAATGTAGTCGGCGTAGTCGGTGGTGTCGTTGAAGAAAAGATCGTGGACGACGGCGAATAAATCGGGGCGCAGAAACCCGCGGCGCACGGTGTTGAGGTTGGGAGCCACGGCGCCGGGGTTGGAGTTGTAGACGAAGAGCGCTTGGATGGGAGGTCCGTCGTTGCGATCGCTGTCGGGCGATTGGCCGAGTTCTGTGAGCGCCTGGCCCAGTGCGCTCATGTTGACGATGCGCGCGAGGCGCTTGAGCGGTGAAGCGAGTGCGAGGTCAGGGCGTTCGACGGCTTTCTTGTTCCACTGGAATGCACCGGATGTGGAGAGCTGTCCGCCGCCGCCGCGATATTTCCATGCGCCGGTGAGTGCGGGCAGCATGGCGATGGCGCGGACTGCGGTGCCGCCGTTCTCAGAGCGCTGCACGCCGTAGTTGAGGCGAAGGGTCGCGGGACGCGTGGTGGCGTACTCGCACGCGAGCTGTTCGACTTCGGCGGGACTCATGCCCGTCCACGCAGCAACGCGCTCGGGTGTGTAGTCCCGGACGCGCTCGGCGAGCTGATCGAAGCCGTGGGTCATTTCAGCAATGTAGGCTCGGTCTTCGAGGCCTTCGCGCAGGATGACGTGCATCATGCCGAGCGCCAGGGCGCCGTCGGTGCCCGGGCGGATGGCGATGTGCCAGTCGGCGAGGGCGGCGGTGCGCGTCTTGTAGGGGTCGATGACGATGAGGCGCGCGCCGTTGCGGCGGGCTTGCTCGACCATGGGCCAGAGATGCACGTTGTTGCCGTGAATGTTCGCGCCCCAGGCGAGGATTAGCTTCGCGAGGCGGAAATCTTCGGTCGGCGTGCCGAGCTTTCTGCCGTAGACGTAGTTCCACGCAACGCCACCGGCCTCAGAGCAGATGGTGCGGTCGAGTTGACTGGCGCCGAGTCGATGAAAGAAGCGACGATCCATAGAGCCGAAGCCGAGCACGCCGATGGTTCCCGCATAGCTATAGGGCAGGATCGACTCGGGGCCGTAGGTGTCTGCGGTTTGCTGGAGGCGCGCGGCGATTGCGTCGAGGGCTTCATCCCACGAGATGCGTTGAAAGGCTTCGTGCTCTTCGCCCCGTTTGAGCGGGCCTTTGGCCACGCCGGGTTTGCGCTTGAGTGGATAAAAAATGCGATCGGGCGCGTAGACGCGGTCAAGATACTTGGCGACTTTGCCGCAGAGGAAGCCTTGGGTGACGGGCTGCGATGGGTCGCCCTGGACCTTGATAGCGCGGCCGTTGCTGTCGACGGTGACAAGGACTGCGCAGGAGTCGGGGCAGTCGTGCGAACAGACGGTATGCACGATGCGGAAGGGGGAATTGGCTGCGGAGGCCATGCATTCATTGTAAGCTGGAGCGGTATTTCTGCGGCGATGGAGGGTTGCGATGAAGAGGATGATTCTCTTTGCGCTGGTGTGCCTTTGCGGTGGTGTGATGGGGCAGGCGCAACCGCCGGCTGCGGACGAAGCGGCAATTCGAGCGGTGATTCAGGCGCAGGCAGATGCGTGGAACCATGCGGATATTCCGGCGTTCATGAAGGCGTATGAAGACTCGCCGGATACGACGTTCATCGGCCTGACGCTACGCAAGGGATACCAGCCGATTCTGAAGCGCTACCGGGAGAACTACACCACACGCGAGCAGATGGGTACGCTGACCTTCAACGATCTCGACGTGCGTCTGCTCCCGGGCGGATGCGGCAAGACGGAGATTGCGCTGGTGACGGGAAAATTTCATTTGGAACGCGCGGCGAAGGGCGAAGCGAAGAAGGACGATGGGATTTTTTCGCTGGTGTGGCGCAAGGGACCGCAGGGATGGAAGATTGTGCTGGATCATACGAGCTGACGCGCGGGGACTGTGCCGCGCGGGCTGACTTCGAGCAGGCCGGCGGCGATTGGGGCGCGCGGACGCGGGATAATGGGTGGAGCGCTGATCTGACGGGACCTTTTCAGAAGGTTGGGACCACTTGAATTCTGCAATTGCCGAGGCGTCAATCGAACCACAAGCGGGCATGCGCATTGCATCGCGCGGGCCGCTTGCCGCGGCCATGGTGCTTGTGGCGGTGCTGCACGCGATTCTGATTGCTGTGTTGCAGCCTCAGGCGATTGCGGCGTCACGCTACGCAACGGTTGCGATGGTGTTGCTGGCGACGACCTGCGTCTGGTTACGCGGACAGAGGGTGCCGGCACGCGAGCGCGCCATGCTTCGCTGGTTGAGCGCGTCGATGTTCTTGTGGGGCGTGGCGCATTTGGTGGAGACGGTTCTGGGGCCACCGGACGCGGCGAGCAGTCTCGCGGTGGATGCGTCGGATCTGATTTACGTTGTGGCGGCGTTTCCGCTTCTGCTGGCGCTTTCAACGACGCGCGAAACGGAACCGCATCGATCGATCTTCTTTCTCAACTGTGGCCAGATGGGTCTGGCGACGCTGCTGACCTGGGTTCTGCTTTTCCGCACGCCGATGACGCCGCAGGCCGCGTCGACGATGATGGGGACCATCTACGCGGTGGATTGCGAATTGCTGGTGGCGCTGACGGTACTTCGCTTTCTGGCGTGGACGTCGAGAGAAGAGCGACGGGTGATCGGGTCGATTCTCGCGTTTCTCGCTGTTTATGTGCCGGTGGAAGTGGGCATGGACTACGCGACGCTGCACTGGAATTTGCGTGCGGGAAACTTGTTCGATTTATTGTGGAGTGTTCCATTCGGCATGGCTGGATGCCTTGCACTTTACCTGCCACTGGATGCAGAAGTGGCTGAGCCTCGTGTGTGGACGGGGCGCAATCGCATGCTGGTGGGAACCATGTCTCCGCTGTTGATCACGACGGGCGTATTTGCGCTGGCGGCGTCGGTGGCGGTGCATTTCCCGGTGTTGGCGCTGGGATCGATTTTTCTGCTTCTGGTGGTGCAGGGCCTGGAATCGGGCGTGTTGCAGAGAAAATACCTGACAGGGCAGACGCAGTTGATGGAGCGCGAGCGGGATTTGTGGGAAGCGAATGCGGCCCTGGAAAGATTGTCACAAATTGATCCATTGACCAACATCTCGAACCGGAGGCGGTTTGACTTGGCTTTGGATCAGGCGGGGCGCCGTGCTGTGCGGGAAAAGAAACCTATTGCGTTGCTGGTTATCGACCTGGACTTTTTCAAGGGGATCAACGATGTGCACGGGCACAGCTACGGCGATGTGTGCCTGGTGAGCGTGGCGCGCATGTTGGGAATGCAGGCGGGGCGGCCCTACGATCTGCTAGCGCGTTATGGCGGAGACGAATTTTTTCTTTTGCTGCCGGATACGGGCGCGCACGGCGCAGCTGCCATCTCGGACCGCATTCATGCAGCGATCCGGAAGATGGATTTGGAGAACCGCGCGTCGCCGATGGGCGGGCGACTGACGGTAAGCGTGGGCGCCGGCGTGAGCGACGCGGAGTTTCGCATCGGCGCAGCAGCGCTCGTCGATCTGGCCGATCGCGCGTTGTACGAGGCGAAGAAGCACGGACGGAATCAGACATGCCTGCGAACCCCTGTGAGTGGGCCTGAACTTGTTGGCGGAGCGAACAACGCTCCTGCGTAGGGTTGCGGCGCGCCAGGGACCTACGCGCTGAAGCTCTCATATGAATTAGGCAAGGGCGATGAACGATGCAATCCGTGGTTTCTACGATCCGCTTGCAGAACACTATCACCTGATCTTCGAGGATTGGGACGCGTCGATCGAGCGGCAGGCCAACGCCTTGCATGCCCTGCTGGTTTCGCATTTGCACGATGGGCCGTTGAAGATTCTGGATTGTGCCTGCGGGATTGGCACGCAGGCTTTGGGATTTGCTCGTCGCGGGCATTCAGTGGTGGCGTCGGACCTTAGTCCCGCAGCGGTGGCGCGGGCCAAGCGTGAAGCGGCGCAGCGCTGTCTCAAGATTTCGTTCCTTGTGTCGGACATGACTTCGCTCACCGAGATTCCTGATTGCGATTTCGATGTGGTAACGGCGCTGGATAATGCTTTGCCGCATTTGACGCGCGAACAGGTTGCAGCGGCAGTTCGCGCTATGGGCTCGAAACTCAAGCCGGGCGGGCTGCTGCTCGCGAGCATTCGCGATTATGACTCGCTGATCGTGCAAAGGCCTACGATTCAGGAGCCGGTGTTCTATGGCGAGGTCGGCCGCCGCAGAATTGTTCACCAAGTGTGGGACTGGATCGACGAGGATCGGTATGCCCTTCACCTTTACATCACGATGCAGACGGATGAGGGATGGCAGGCGCGCCACTTTCTTTCGGAATACCGCCGCGTGCTGCGCGATGAACTTTCGACGGCGCTCACGCAAGCGGGCCTGCATGAGATTCGATGGCTGATGCCGGGCGAGAGCGGGTTCTACCAACCGATCGTGGTGGCAAAGAAGAATTAGCTGCGCCGCGGCTTCTCAGCTGACTTCGTGGCCACGCAATCCTCTCATTCACGTTCTGGCTGCGCTGAGTGACGACTGCACCATCCGGCCCACAGCAGCCCGTTCGCGAGAAGAAAAATAAGCAGACCGAGGAACGCCGGAAGCAGGTGCAAGAAATCGAGATAGCCAACGGCGAAGTGGACACCAATGGCGCCCCCGAATCCAGCACAGCCCATGACGGCAACAATCTCAACAAAGCTTCGAGTGAGTTGTGCGCAACGCGCCATGAACAGGAGCAGGCACCCTATGGAACACAATCCGCCACCGAAGCCTGCGCGGTCGTGCGAGATAACAGGGATAAGCGAGTGGGAAATATGGCTGAGGGCGTGCACGTCGAGCCCGATGAATCGCAGGTCCGATGGAACGAAGACGGTGGTCATGCCGAAGATCGCGATGGTGCTTCCGGCGAGGATCAAACCCGCTGCGCATGCGCCTAACAGCACTCTGCCCCAGCGGGCGCACACGCCGTCGATTTGTCGGCTCTCGATCCATGCCGCACGGAGAGACAGATCGGCTGGTCGCGATCTCCAGAGTCCGAGCAGAAAAACGGGCAGAAGAAAGAGCGTGGCCACGCCATGCCAGGAGTCGAGATAGCCCTGGCCCAGATAAGTGAGGAACGCAAGAAATCCGATGCCGCCCGAAAAGGCGAGTGCCCACCAGGCCCAAGCTGCGCGCGCCTGCATGGGAAACGCCGCGAGCCACAGATAGCCAGTCCCGATCGACACGAGGGTCCCGCCGTAAGCCACGCGGTCATGAAACATGAACCCCAGAAGACGAGGATTCGCGACCCGCATCAATGCAGCTGAGTCCATGCCGATAGCGTGACTATCCTGCGGAAGCAGTTGTCCTGAGACCGATTGGAGAATCGCGAATCCCCCGCTCAACACCAGAGCAATTCCGGTGAGCGCGATCAGGAAACGGCCATCGCCAAGAACCACATCGAGCAGGCTGCGATCATCTTTCATCGGTTGTTGCAGTATAAATACGAGCTCAAGGGTACATTCCTGCTCGAACTCGAACCTCATCGACAATTCCGAATGCGCCGCCAAATAAAATCCTTGCCATGCGTGTTTCAACGTACTAATCTCAGCCATTCTCCCCGATGATTTGGCTCGATGGGCGTCTCCCCGACTGCCCGACTCCCAGGAAAACTTATTGCTGCACGGAGGAAGATTTGAAGCTCTTTCGAAGGGTCTCGCAAGATCCCTGCGCGGTTAGGGCGCGTTCGCGTGGGAGTTACAGGTTGGGGGTAGCGGCCTTTGCCGGCGTTGCCGTGCTCCTTTGCTCCGGAGCCACGGCACCGGCAGGTTGTGGACCGAACGGCTCGTCCGGTTCAATTGGCCCAAGCAACGGCGAGGTTGTGGGCGCTGCCGTGGGCATTGGTGCGGCGATTGCGGTGATCGTGGTGGTGCTGGTGGAGGTCGACCACAGCCATCATTCGGTGAGCGGCTGCGTGGTTACGGGTCCGAATGGACTTCAACTCGAGACCAGCGACTCTAAGAGCTACGCGCTTGCCGGCGATGCGGCGAGCGTGCGCGTGGGCGATCGAGTGAAGCTGCATGGGAGCAAGGTGAGAAAGACGAAGGAAAGCAGCGGCGACCGGGTTTTCAAAGTGGTATCGATCAACAGGGACTACGGACCGTGCAAAGTGAACGCGGCAGTGGCTGCAAGTTCGACGCACTAGACACTTCCCTTTTTGAGCCGAAGGGCTTGCTTGCGGCGCGGATGGGTGTGGGCGGTCTCTAGCGCAGTGGCGCGAGCGCGCGGGCGTCGAGGTAGGATGCCACTGCGTCGGCGACGCAGTCGGGTTGGGCGAGAGCGACGTAGCCATCGGGGCGCAACAGATATGCGGCGTTGCGGCGCAAACCGGCATGGCGTGTTGCGGTGGAGTAGGGGAAGACGTGCAGCGGAAGCCTGCGCTCATCGCACAGGGCCTGCATCGCCGGCTTGGCTTCGCCGTAGACATGCACTTGCCAATCGAGCGATTGCAGCGGCGCGAAGTTATCGCGGTTCGATTCCATCTTGACCCAGGGCAAGCGATCGCCGCCCCGGACCGCGCCGGCCATGCCGCGGCTGAGACTGCTGTGACGATATTCGATGGAAGTTTGCGAAACGGTGCGGAAGACGAGGCGGCGCCCGGATTGGAATGAAAAGAACATCGGAGCGAGCAGCGGGGCGAGCCGCTGGCGCACAAAGCGCGCGGTTGGATGAGAGCTTGTCACTTGGGTGAAGGCGCGGTCCGTAGTCTTGACGAGGTGGCGCGCAAAGGCGATGCGCTCCGGTTCGTAGGTTTCGATCAACGAAGGATTGGCGCGGCCCCGCAGTACAGCCGCAAGTTTCCAGGCGAGATTGACCGCATCGCCGATACCTGTGTTCATGCCCTGCCCACCAACGGGGCTATGGATGTGGGCGGCATCTCCAAGTAGAAAAGCACGGCCCGAGCGGAAGTGCCCGGCAACGCGGTGATGGACTCGGTACGTCGAAAACCAGTTGACCTTCTCGACTCCGATGCGCATGCGTTCCATGATGTGCTTGCTGACGTCGTTCCAGGTGAGCTGGTCGCTCGAGCGATTCGGCTGGTCACGAATGGTGCCAATGAAGCGGGCGCGGTTTTCGCCCTTGAGCGGGAAAACGACAAGGAAATCGCTGCGGTCGAACGCGATATTCAATTCGCCATTGAGGGCTTTGCCGTCCGCTTCGACGTCGGCGACGTAGAAGAGATGCTCGTAGGTTCCGCCGGGAAAGCCGATGCCGAGATGCTCGCGCACGATGGAATGCGCGCCGTCGCATCCGGCGAGGTAGGCGGCGTTGCAGGCTTCCGTCGTGCCGTCGGGCTTACGGATTTGGGCTCGCACCGAGAGATCGTCTTGCTCGAATCCGGTGAGCTCGGTGCGGCGCTCGACGGTGACGCCCAGGGCCAGGAGGCATTCCACCAGGAAACGCTCGTGTTCGTCCTGAGGATAGATGAGGGCGAAGGGAAATGGGCTTAGTCCCTCCCCTGGGGCGCCGATTTCGATGTGTGCGGCGCGACGGCCATTGGTCCAGAGATTGGCGGCGGTGACGGATCGGCCCTGCTGAACAACCGAATCGGCGATGCCGAGCTGCGCGTAAAACTCGAGGGTGCGCGCCTGCACACCTAGAGCGCGCGAGGTGGTGCCTGGTTCGGCGGTCTTGTCGATGATGCGGACGCGCATGCCGAGGCGTGCGAGCCAGAGGGCCAGCACAAGGCCGGTGGGACCGGCGCCGGCGATGAGCACGTCGAGGTCGTAATGGGGGGAAGTGACCATACAGATTCGTTTACGCAGAAGGTCGGAAATTGGTTACAGCGTGGCCCCTGCGCTCTAGAGCTGGTTGCATAAATGTCGTCGTGGCCGAATGAACCCATCCCTCAGGGGCTGAAGCCCCCTATTTTACTGGCCGATTGCGGCACGGCTGAAGCCGTGCCCTTTCAAAACACCATTTATGCAACCAGTTCTATAAGTTTGGATGCGGTGTTCAGATTTCCATGTACAGCGTGTGGGGCTCTGGAAGTGATTTTCTTTTTGGATGCTGTATCGGGCTGCGATCGTTCTCGAGCTCTGATCAGGCCGTGCGGCAGCCTACGCGGCGCTCCTGTACACTGTTTCGGTTATGAGCTGCCTCTTCTGCAAGATCATTGATGGAAGCATTCCGTCGATGGCGGAGTACCAGGACGACCGGTGTTATGCCTTCGCGGATATTCATCCGCAGGCGCCGGTGCACTTGTTGATTGCACCGCGGGAGCATCTTGTTTCGCTGGCCGAGGCAGGCGAGGAGCATCCCGCGCTGCTGGGGCATCTGCTGTGGGTCGCGGCGAATCTTGCGCGCAAAAAGGGGCTGGCCAAAGGCTACCGAGTCGTCATCAATACGGGCGACGATGGCGGACAGACGGTCGATCACCTGCACGTGCATCTGCTGGGAGGACGGGAGATGACCTGGCCGCCAGGGTGAAACAAGCGGGGAACAGGGATTAGGGAATAGGGAACAGAGGATAGTTCCGGAGCTGCGAGCACATCATCTCCCCTCAGGGTGACCTCGTGCGATGCAACTAAAGATTCTTCGACTCCCTATCACCGCGTTCCGGGTCACAACACCAAAAACTGGGGGCTCTCGGTGGATTATTCCGCGCGGAGGGCGCGCATCGGGTCGGTGGATGCTGCGCGCCGGGCCGGTACGATCGCCGCGATGCTGGCGGCAAACAAAAGCAGCAATACGCTGCCGCCCACCGCAAGCGGGTCCATGACGGGCGTTTCATACAGCAGACTGCCTACCCAGCGCAGCGCAATCAACGCCATCGTGAGGCCCACAACGGTGCCGAGAAGAACGGGCTGCGCAGCCTGGCGCAGTACAAGCCCGATGAGGGCGCTTTTGCCGGAGCCCAATGCGATGCGGATGCCGAACTCCCGCCGGCGCAGCGAGACCGAGTACGCAAGAACTCCGTACACGCCGAGCAAAGCAAGGAACAACGCAGCCGCGCCGAACCCACTCAGGACTATCGCCTGAAAGCGGTCGGTGGCTACCGAATCGCTGACCTGGTCGTCCATCGACTTGAGTGTGGGGATAGCGACCTGCGGATCGATCTGCCAAATCGTGCGCCGCATCTCAGGAATCAGCGCATCGCTGGGTTGCGTGCTGCGGACCAAAAACGACAGCGTCCAGGGCGCGAAAGCCCAGTACGGAGCGTAAACCATCGCAGCCGTGTCCTTAAGCCCGTTGATGCGGGTGTCCGCCACGACGCCGATGACAGTTGTTGGGTGGCTGTCGTCCGGGACAAGGGCATCGATCTTCTTTCCGACCGGATTTTCTCCGGGGAATGCCTCGTGTGCAGTCCGCTCCGAGATGAGCGCGACGTAGGGATTTGCGCGGTCGGCGGCAGTGAGATTGCGTCCGGAAACCAGCGGAATCTGCATCGTCGACAGGTAGTCGGGATTGATCCAGCGCACATTGATCCGCGGCTCCTGCCCAGCCGGTACAGGATGATCTGGCCGGGAGATATTATCCACCCACGTTTCGCCGGTCAGTGGTGCAACACTGGTGAGCGCCACCGACTGCACGCCGGGCAATTGACTGAGAGCGGCGAGGGTGCGGTCGGTAAAGCTCACCTTTGCGTTCTTAAAGGTGTTCGAGAAATCGCCGTATTGCGGTGCGAACAGATCGACCTGTGCAAGTGTGACGTGGCTGGAATCGAAGCCGCGATTTTGACGCATCAGATTCGAGAAGCTGCGCAGCGCCAGCGAAGTCACGATCAGCAGGACCACGGTGCAAGCCATCTGCGCGGCCACCATCAGGCTGCGCGTGCGATGGCTCTCTTGCGTATTGGCTGCACGCGCGGAGTTTGCCTGCAGTGCGGCTTGCGGTGCGACGCGCAGGGAGCGCAGGGCCGGCAACATGCCGAACGCAATTGCCGCTGCGATCGACAATCCAGCGCTAAAGAGAAGAACCGGCAGGCTCACCCTGACCTCATCGAGGCGCGGAATGTTGGCTGGCGCCCAAGCGAGCAGGAGGCGCACGCCGCCAAAAGCCATGGTTATTCCGGCTGCCCCTCCGGCTAGCGCCAGGACCAGGCTCTCGGTGAGACGCGACCTCACCAGTTGGCTGCGGCTCGCGCCCAGTGCGGCGCGCACGGCAGTCTCGCCTTCCGCGTTGACGGCTCGTGCAAGTTGCAGATTGGCCAGGTTGACACAAGCGATGAGCAGCACCGCGCCAACTGCGGCAAACAGCAGCCACAGCGCGCCGCTGATGCCGGAGGCGACGTCCTTCACCAGCGGCGTGACCGCGGCGCCCAGTTGAATGGGCAGATGCGCGGAAAGCGTGTACGCCTTCTGCAGGGAGTCCAGTTCGGCGTTGGCCTGGGATAACGTGATGCCGGGCTTGAGCCGCGCGATCACCTTGTAATTGAAATTGCCGCTATCTGCACTCAGATCGCGGTCGCTCGGCGCGAACGGCTGAAAGAAGAGAGCATCGCGCGCGGCCTCTTGAAATGCGATTTTCGGCGCCAAGGCGATCTCGGGAAACCGCAGACCCTGTGGCAACACACCGATCACGGTGGTGGGCTGGCCGCCGATCCGCAGCGTTTGTCCCACTACCCGTGTGTCCCCCGCGAACAAAGCCTGCCAGCCTTCGTAGCTCAACACCACCACGTTGTCGGCGCCTTTCTGGGCATCGCCGTTGTCGAAGCCGCGCCCGACAATGGGCTGCACTCCAAGCAGCCGAAAAAGATTCGGGGAAGCTACCACTGCGCCCACAATGCGCGGATGATCGCCGCTTGGAGAGACGCTCATTCCGCCTTGATGAAAGATCGCCGCGTCCTCGATGGTTTTAGCATCGTGTTTCAGGCGCAGAAAATGGCGGTAGTTGTCGGGAATTAACCATCGCTCGCTGTGCGCCTCGTCCTGGACCTCACGCAATACCACGAGGCGATTCGGGTCGCGAAAGGCGAACGGCTTGAGCAGGACCGCGTTGACCACGCTGAAGACCGAGGTGACTGCGCCGATGGCGAGCGCGAGGGTGAGGATGGCGGTGATCGAGAAGCCGGGGGATTTACGGAGTTGGCGCGAGGCGTAAAGAAAATCGCGGGCGAATTGCGCAAAGAAAGGCATACCGCGCTGGGTGCGGTAGGCTTCGCGGGTTTGGGTGACGCCGCCGAAGGCGCGCAGGGCCGCAGTGCGAGCTGTTTCAGGAGACATGCCACTCTTGAGATTTTCGGCAATCGCGAGATCGATGTGGGCGCGGAGTTCGTCGTCGAGATCGGCGTCGAGGGTGCTGTGCCGGAAGAGCGAAGTCAAGCGAGCCAGAAGAGTGCGGAGCAGGTCCATTGAAGACTCCTATTCGGTGCGCAGCGCGCGCATGGGATCGACGGAAGCGGCGCGGCGGGCGGGAATGAGACACGCGGCGAGCGCGACAACGGTGAGAAGTGCGCCGACGCCGGCGAGAGTCGCGGGATCCGTGGGGCTGATGTTGAAAAGCAAGTTGCCCATCAGGTGCGTGAGAGCGATGGCGCTGGCGAGCCCGATAGCTACGCCCAGCAGACAAAGGCGAGCACCACGTCCAACGACAAGAAGGAGGACGTCGCGTCTTGCTGCGCCGAGCGCCATGCGAATACCGACCTCGAGGGTACGCTGTGACACGATGTACGCCATGACACCGTAGATTCCGACGCAAGCGAGCACAAGCGCCAACGCAGCAAACCCACTGAGCAGGATCATCGCGAAGCGGCGCGATGCCATGGAATCGGAGAGGATGCTTTCCATCGTCTGATCGCCGAAGATGACCTGCTCGTTGCTCATTTGCTTGTTGACGCGGCGAATGGCTTCAAACGTCGCGGCCTCGCTGCCCTCATACCGCACAAGCATGCTCGATCCGGCGCGCAGCATCGCAAGAAACTCGTCGGACACCTGCATGCAAGGCAGGTAATACTGCGCGCGTAGAGCTTGTGTGTCGTCAGCATCGAGGCTCCATTGCTTGACATGCGCGACGACACCGACGATCTGCGCAATTTTTCCGGAGTTGTAGGTAAGGTGAATGCGTTTGCCGATGGGATTCTGGTTGGGGAAGAACTTGTGGGCGAACACTTCGTCGATTACAACGACAAGCGGAGCGTGTTCATCGTCCTGCAGGGTGAGAAAGCGGCCGCGCAGCAGCGGGATCTGCATCACGCGCAGATAGTCGGGATCGACGATGTAATCGAGAACCCAATCCATGTCGCGATCGTTTTTTGGCTTAGGCTGGCCCTCGATCCAAAACAACTGGTCGTCTTCGCTGCTGATCGGCATCGCGCCCCACGTTTGCGAGACCGCGCTGACGCCGGGAATAGAGGAGAATCGCTCGTTGATGTCGCGATAAGTGGCGCGTGTCGCGTCCGGTGTTGCCATCGACATGGAAGGCGGCAACGACAAGCCAAAGGTGAGCACGTTGTGCGGATTGAATCCGGGATCGACGTTCCAGAGGCTGACCAGGCTGCGAATCATCAATCCCGCGCCGGTGAGGAGAACGAGAGCCATCGCCAATTCGGCGACGACAAATACACTCAGCGCGCGATGATGTGCGCCGCTGGCGCCACGGCCGCTTTCCTTCAGGGCAGGCAGCGGATTGGAACGGGAAGTCGTGAGTGCCGGAGCCAAACCAAAAATCGTTCCAGTCAGCAGCGAGATGATTGTGGTGAAGGCGAGAACGCGGAAATCGAGTCCGATTTCGTCGGCGCGCGGCAGCGCAGCCGGCAGCACCTTGAGCGCAGCATGTGTGCCCCAAACGGCCAGAGAGAGGCCGATCACGCCCGATGCGATGCCCAGCAAGAGGCTTTCCGTGAGCAACTGGCGAACGACTCGATTTCTGCTGGCGCCGAGCGCTGTGCGCATAGCAAATTCGCGGCTCCGCGCGGCGGAACGCGCGAGCAAGAGGCTGGCGACGTTGACGCACGCGATGAGAAGAACAAAGGCGACGGCAGCAAGCAGCACCAGAAGAAACGGCTGCGCGTCGCCAACGATTTCCTTCTTGAGTGGTGTGACGCTAGCGCCTATGCCTCGATCAGAATCAGGGAATGCCAAGGCGAGATTCCGTGTGACCTGCTGCATGTCGGCGCGAGCCTGCGCGATTGTAATTCCGGGCTTGAGGCGCGCGATGCCGTGAAATCCTAAACCCGCACCACGGCTCATGAGTATCGAATTGCCCCACTGCCCAATGGGTGCGTAGACATCCTGATCGCTAAAGCCAGGAATGCGCAGATGAAGGCTTGCCGGAATGACACCGATGATGGAGAAGGTTTTTCCATCGAGGGTCACGGTCTGGCCGAGGATGCTGGGCGCTGCATTGAATTTCCTGCGCCATAGACCCTCGCTGATGAGCGCGACGGGAGCCGCACCGCGCTGTTCCTCGGGAAGCGTGAATTCACGGCCGTAGAGAGGATGAATTCCCAGGACATCGAAGTAGCCGGCGGAAATGAAATTGGCGTTGACCTGCTCCGCGTCGCCTCTTCCGGTAAAACTGAAAGCCCATCGGCGCGATAGGCCCATGGAAGAGAAGGTGCGATTGTCTTTGCGCCAATCGAGAAAGTTGGGATAGGAGATGGATCCATTTTCAAAGTTGGGCTTGCTCTCGTGCAGCGCAACCAGCCGGTCGGGTTGTGGGAACGGAAGCGGATTGAGGAGCACGCCATTAACGATGGAAAAAATTGCGGTGTTGCCTCCAATGCCGAGCGCCAGGGTGAGGATGGCAACCGCGGTGAATGCGGGGTTCTTGACGAGCATGCGTACGGCAAAACGCAGGTCCTGCGCGAGGGTCTCGCACCAGGGCAATCCGCGTTCGACTCGATAGCGTTCGCGGGTCTGCGCGACGCCACCGAAGGAGCGCAGGGCTGCGGTGCGAGCAGCTTCGAGAGGCATCCCGCGCTTCACGTTTTCGGCCGTCGAAAGATCGATGTGCGCGCGGAGTTCGTCGTCTAGGTCGGCGTCGAGTGCGCGTCGGCGGAAGAGGGCGGTGAATCGGGTGAAGAGGGTGTGGAGGAAGTCCATTGACGTCTCCTAATTTGAAGGCGCGAGAAAGCGGGACATGGTGGCGGCGATGCGTTCCCAGTTTTCGGTTTCATCGCTGATCTTTTTGCGGCCGATGCGGCTTAGCGAATAGAACTTGGCGCGGCGGTTGGTTTCGGAGGTGCCCCATTCGGACTTGATCCAGCCGCGCTGTTCGAGGCGCAGGAGGGCGGGATAGATGGTGCCCTGGTTGAGGCTGAGGGAGTTGTCGCTGACCTGCTCAATGCGGCGCGCGATGCCGTAGCCGTGGAGTGGGCCCATGGCCTCGAGGGTCTTGAGGACCATGAGGTCGAGGGTGCCTTGGAGAACGTCCGATTTGTTGTCGCCCATGGATTCTCCTGTTGATATTCAACATGTATAGAGGTGCATAGGTAGAATGTCAACAGGAATGTGACGAATGACCAGACGAGGGCAAGAAGAGTGCCTCCTTCGACTGGCGGCGCTCGTGCAAGACGACGGTGGGCGGAGTCTCCAAGTTTCCCAGGTCTCAAAAGCGAGATCTCCACCCCCACGAACAAGGACCAGTTCTTACCCCGGCGACGAAGACCTGTTGCCGGTGGCCCCGAGTGCACGTGGGGAAACCCGGACCTCCACCCCACAGACGAAGACCTGTCTGTGGGGACCCCGGACCCTCCGTATTCGACATGCGGAGAATGAATTCATGAGGATTTGCAGAGAAACTTCGCAGGAACGCCTGTGTCTCCATTCGTACGGCCTGCAAAAAGCAAGGCCCGATGCGAGGAACGGACGATGGGTGCGATGGCGACACGATTGGCTGCACTGAGTTTGCTTCGGTTTGGTGGTTTTCACGGCGGGCGGGATGGGGATTTTGGGGCGGTTCTGGTGGGACTGGTGCTGATTGGCGTAGTGGCGTGGGTGATGATGCGGAACGATCGGGATGCGGCGTGAGCAGCGGAATTCCGGCGAGGCGCAGGACGGCAGCGGCTGCCTTGCAGCGGCGCGCAGTACGGGTGGATGTCCACAGACTTTGGAGTAAACTTGCGTCATGGCGGTTTTGAGCAAATCCGAGATTGCGGGGCTTTCTCCCCAAGAACGGCTGGCTCTGATTGACGATCTGTGGGAGAGCCTCGAAGCGCCGCGGCTCGATGCGTCAGTCGAAGCTGCGCATCGCCGGATCATCGAAGAGCGACTCGCAGAATATGATCCATCGGCTGAGGATTTGCGAACGGTGGACGAGGTCTGCGATCAGCTCCGCAACCGGTGAAGAAGCGAAAAATACTTCTTCGGAAAGCGGCGCAAGCGGATCTGGCGGAAGCATGTGCTTGGTATCGAGCAATTGACCCTGTCCTAAGCAATTGACCCTGTCCTATCTGATCGGCTGTTCGTCGATATTCGCGCGGCCAGTGAGCGCATCGCTGCGCGGCCGTTGAGTTTCCCAGTCCTCTTGGGCGCGACCCGACGCATGCATCTTAAAGTTTTTTTCCGTATTATGTCTATTTTCGACTGGAGCGGAGCTCTGTCGTCATTCACGGCGTCCTGCACACGCGGCGAGATCCGAAACTCCATCGCAAGAGGGCGGAATAGCTTCCTTTCACTTGCGGCGGGCGCGCCAGAAGGAGCTGACCCCAAGGTAGAAAAAGAGGACGACCACAATTGCGGACGCGACGAAGGTGCGGTGGTCGGGGCCGTGGGCGAAGCTCAAGCGGGTGCGCCAGAGCGTGGGCGTGAAGACGAGGACGGGCAGGAAGAAAAAGACGCCTGTGACTTCGAGCCAGAGGATGCCGCCGACACGGCCGAAGGGCTTGAGGAATCCGCCGATGCCGCGCGCGAGATTGGCGGGTGATTTGGCGGCTGCGCGCGTGCGCGAGACCGGATCGGCTGGCCTGTTTGGAGACGGACCGGATCCCGGCGTGGAGACGGATGGCTGAGCTGCGGCACCCATGCGCTGGCTGGCCATGCGACCCGCTACGCGCAACCCGGTTCCGAGCACGCGGCCGAGGGATTCAGGTCTCATTTCGATATGATGGTAACAGTGGGGCTTGGTGCTGTGCTTTGCACAACCTGAAGTGCAATCCTTAGTTGCTCCGGGCTCGCTGTGGCAGTAAGGTAGAACAAACCCACGCCGATCCCTGCGCACGAGGTCGCGCCGGCCGACGTTCTGGAGGCTTAGGTGACATCAAAGCTGCGCGAACTGATCCAACAACTTGGTGAGGCCATCCACGAATCGGTCATTGAGAGCGAGCAGATCGCCGGGGTTGTGCAGGACATACGGCGGCACGGGTTCGATGTGCTGCTGATGCTGGAGGCGACGATCGGTCTGAACGAGGTAGCGGCGAAGGAGACCGATGACGCGGAGCCGGGCGCGGAAGGCGGCGTGGACGGGGCGCCCTTCACCAAAAACGACGTGAATTTTCTGCGCTCGCTGCGCATCTCCGTCGAGGGTGAGGACGAGGAAGACGATCAAGCTGAGAACGACGAGGCGCAGGCGGGGTAAGAGACCGAGTCTGAAAGAGGTTTGCGGGCCGAGGATCGGAGGATCTTCGGCCTTGGTGTTTACGGTAGTGGTTTGCGGTAGCCGGAGAGGATGACACAGCGGCTGGGGAGCTGAGTGCTCTCCCGCCCTAGCGTAGCTAAGACGGGGCACCCAGCGGGAGTGCAGGTTGCGGCACTGTGATTTAGCTGCGCCAGTGAAGTTCTACGGGACCATCCATAGGATGTTTCGGTGGCGTGCCGTGGGCTGCTGCGTCGAGGCGCGCCTGCTTGAGGGCGAAGTACCACTTCGCGGGCTTGTCGGCGTCGTCAATCAACATGAGACTCGGATTGTGTTTGAGGCCTTCAGCCTGCTGGATCATGGTGACCTGATCCTGGCGGACGAATTTCGCGCCGAAGAATTTCGCGATGGGCGTGAGGAATGGGAGGTAGTAGAAGACGTTCCACGCGGCGATGACGTCGATGCGGCAGGTGGATGCGGTGACGGGCGTGACGGTGGTGAGCGAAGAGAACCATTTGTCGCCGGCGCGAATGATCTCGGTGCGGCGGTTGGGCAGCGTGAAGTCGATGGTGGTTTCGACGGGTTGGCCGTAGACGCCGAGCAGTTTGTAGGGCGCGGAGTTGGCGCTGGGCGCGTGGGCGCTCATACGAAAACCTTCAGGGATGGGCTCGAAGCGCTTGGTTTTTTCGCGGATGCTGGCGCGCGAACGCCACCACCACGCTTGATGCACGAAGGGTCCGTGGGCGGGGTCCATGAGGCCGATGATGCCGTGATCGACGTTGCAGGGCAGGTCGGCGGTGAGGAAGGCAGTGCGGAAGCGCGGGCCGAATTTGGCTAGTTCTGGTGCAGCGCGCAGCTCCGCTGTTTCGCTTTTGCGGCCGCTGCCGGGGCCAGGAATGTAGACCCACGCGTGACCGTCGCGCTCTTCACATGGGAATGCGGTGGCGTAGATGCGTGTGGCGTCGAGGTGGTCGTGGCTCGAGAGCGACGGGATCAGTTCGCAGCGGCCGCTGCAAGGCTCGAACTCCCAGCCGTGATAGCGGCAGGTGACGCGGTCGCCGTTGAACCAGCCTTCGCTGAGGGGAATACCGCGGTGGGGGCAGCTGTCGCGCATGGCAAACAGCTCCCCGCTGTTTAACTTTCCCAGCGCAAGGGGGATATTCAGTAGCATGGCTTTCGCCAGTTTGCCCTTGCGGAGCGTGTCCGTTCGCAGAGCCGGGTACCAGTCGTCGTAGAGGAGCGTGGCGCTGGGACCCTGGATGGGAATGCCGGTCTCTGTTGTGGTCACGAATGGCATTTGGCCTCACCATAGCATTCCAGCCGGTGGCGTTGCCAACGGGCGCAACGGGATATTCTCTTTCTACTTTCGGGTGAGTAGAATCGTGGCGATCCGGAAGGAGGTCCAGTTGGAGGTTTGCATGAAGCATATCCCTCGATGCGCGCTGTTCGTTCTTTTGCTGTTCGCCGTGCGGCCGGTATTCGCCGCGCGCGACGTGCCCGTGCCGGCACGTTGCACGCCGCAGGTGAACCAGGGACTGGCCAATTTGATTGCTTCGGGGACGCGGCGAGACATCGACAACATCATGGTGTGTGGCGTTGCAATTGAGCCGACGCGGGTGCATCGCGGCGGGCCGCATGGCGATCATCACATCACGACGATTGCGGTGCAGCTTCAGAATGGGCAGAAGGTGAATGTGCAGGTGGTGACGAATGACGATCTAGACGGCGTGGTGACTGCGCGGGTGAACGACCCGGTGTTTGCGTATGGACAGGGCTATATCGCACATGGATTCTGGGTCGCCGGAGTACACGACGTGCATTGCTCGACGCATCCAGGCGCAGACAACGGCTGGGTGGTCGTGGCTGGGGTAAAGACACCGCGCAGCTGTCCGAACTGCTGAAGGGATCCCTTCCGTGGAGCATCCGGTTTCGTGCGAATCGAGGCATCGATCCCACCCAAGCAAGCTTGGATGGGGCACCCAGCGTCGTTGACGGCCCTTCGTCACATGAAGATTCTCTTTCTCCTTGACAGCTTAGGAGAGTGGGGCTAATCTCCTAATTACCTTAGGAGAGTGAATGACTGAGCAGGCGCAGCTTCTTCCCGGAACTCTCGATCTTTTGATTCTGAAAGCGGTTTCGCTCGGCCCTTTGCACGGCTATGGGGTTCTGCTTCGGATTGGACAAATCTCTGGCAGCGCCCTGCTGATTGAGCAGGGAGCGCTGTATCCGGCACTGTTTCGGCTGGTGCGGCAGGGACTGCTGAAGGCGAGCTGGGGCATCTCCGATAACAATCGCCGGGCCAAGTTCTACGAGCTTACGACACCAGGGCGGAAGCGTCTGCGCGAGCAAGAAGACGGGTGGAATCGGCTTGCTGTTGCGATGTCAACGGCTCTTGCTGCGCGGCCGGAGGAAGTATGAATCTCTTCGCGTATGTTCGATCGATTGCCGCGAAGGTCTTTCGGCGCTCGGAGATTTCCGCAGAGATGGATGAGGAACTTCGGTCGCATGTTGCGCATCGAGCCGACGACCTGGAACGCGATGGCCTGGCGCGGCCTGAAGCAGAGCGACGGGCGCGGATCGAGTTTGGCGGACGCGAGCGCTACAAGGAAGAAAGCTACGAAGCGTTGGGCGGGCATTTCATGCAGACACTCCTGCAAGATTTGCGGTTTGCGCAGAGGATTCTGCGCAAGTCTCCGGGATTCACAATTGCCGCAGTTGTGACGCTGGCGCTGGCCATCGGCGCGAACTCCGTGGTTTTTGCGGTGCTGAATGGGCTGTTCATCCGCCCTTTGAACGTGCCGCATTCGCAGGATCTCTATTCGCTCCAGCGCGGGAAAGATACCTACATCATTCAGTCGTATCCGGACTATGTCGATTTGCGCGATCGCAACCGGAGTTTCGATGGATTGGCAGCTTATAACATCGCTGAGGTGGCGTTGGATACAGGCAAGAATCCAGCCTCGGTCTGGGGCTATGAAACGAGTGGAAACTACTTCGATGAGCTAAGAATCCGGCCGTATCTCGGCCGCCTCTTCCACGGTTCCGACGAGCATGGCCCGAACAGCGCCCCGTATATCGTGCTCTCCTACTCATATTGGCATAGCCGCTTTCAAGACGACCGCCGCGTAGTGGGTCGTACTGTCCGGCTGAACAAGCATCCCTTCACGATCGTCGGCGTCGCGCCGCCTGAGTTCCACGGGACGTTGTTGATTTTCTCTCCCGATTTCTTTGTGCCCATGGTCAACGCGGAGCAAATCGACGCAGGCAGTTTCCTGAATGCGCGCGGGAATCGCTGGGTGTTTGAGTTGCTCGGCCATCTCAAGCCGGGAATCACGCCGACCCAGGCGAATGCGGACCTGAGCTCGATAGGCTCGTACCTCACAAAGACCTACCCAAAAGACGATGACCAACCGAGTTTCAGCCTGGTGCGGCCTGGCCTGCATGGAAACTTCTTTGCTCCGGCGATACGGGCATTTCTCACCGGGTTGATGCTACTGGCGGGATTGATTCTGCTGGCTGCGTGCGCGAACCTGGGCAGCCTGTTTGCTGCGCGTGCTGCGGATCGATCGCGGGAAGTGGCGCTGCGGCTGGCGCTGGGTTCGAGCCGCTCTCGGATTCTGCGGCAACTGTTTACCGAGGCTGTTTTGATTTCGCTTGCCGGCGGAGTTGCGGGGTTATGGGGCGGAGTGATGGTGTTGCACTGGCTGAGCGGGTGGAAGCCATTCCCCGAATTCCCCATGAATATTCCGGTGAACCCGGATGCGAATGTGTACTTGGTCGCGCTGCTGCTGGCGCTGATCAGCGGGTTGTTGTTTGGCGCGGTGCCGGTGCGGCAGGTTCTGCGCACGAATCCGTATGAGATTGTAAAGGCGGGATCGACGGCGCGGATGGGACGCGGTATTGCGATTCGCGACGTGTTGTTGGTGGTGCAAATTGCGATCTGTGCTGTGCTGGTTACGTCTTCGATGGTTGCGATGCGCGGATTGGCGCACTCACTGCACACCAATCTCGGTTTCGATCCGCAGAACACCGTGCTGGTGGATACCGATTTAAGAATGGCAGGTTATCAAGGCGATGAAATCCCTGCCATGCAAAAACGCATGAGCGATACGATACAGACGATTCCCGGCGTAAGCGCCGTAGGATTGGTCGATGTTCCCCCGCTACACATGGGTTGGAGCATTTCGAATGTGTTTTCCGACCAGACGACGGATTTCAGGCCGTCGAACGCCGCAGCAGTAGTGATCAGGTACAAAGTTTCCCCCGAGTATTTCCGAGCGGCGCGTACCGCCTTGTTGACGGGCCGAACTTTTACGAACGATGACGACACGAAAGCACCGGGTGTTGCCGTGGTGAATCGCGAGTTTGCGCGTAAGATCCTTGGCTCGGCAACGGACGCGATCGGCAAACATTTCAAGTTGCCCGATGGAATGCGTATCGAAGTGGTAGGCATTGTTGAAGACGGAAAGTATACCGCCAACATTGCTGAAGACCCGCAGCCGGCGATGTTTCTCTCGATCTTGCAACAGCCCGCGAGCGCTACGGTCCTGGTGGTGCGGACAACGACCGAGATGGGGCGCGATCCGGCGCAATTGGCGATAGCGATCCGGGGCAAACTGCGTGGTCTCGATGCGGGACTTCCTTCATTCATCCAGACATGGGATGAGGAGATGAACGGAGCGTTGTTTGGCTCGCGGATGGCGACGGCTTCGCTTGGTGTGCTGGGTGTGATGGGCGCGATGCTGTCGATCACGGGGATTTTTGGGATGGCGGCGTACTCGGTTTCAAAGCGGCTCAAAGAGCTGGGCATTCGTGTGGCTCTGGGCGCGCAACGCAGGGAAGTGTTGCAGGCGGCGCTTGGGCGGGCATTCAAATTGCTGGCAGTGGGTTCGGCAGCGGGATTGGTGCTGGGGCTGCTTGCGACGCGCTTGCTGGCGTTCATTGTGTATCAGGCGACGCCGCGTGATCCGCTGGTGCTTTGCGGGGCTGTATTGGCGATGGCGTTGTTGGGATTGCTGGCTACGTGGATTCCGGCGCAGCGCGCGCTGCAAGTGAATCCGTTGGTTCTTTTGCGGGAAGAATGACGGTTGAAATCAGGTTAGGAACCTCTGAGTAAGGTGGGCTGCGGGGGTCGACATTGCCTCCGGGGCTAAAGCCCGCATTCATTTTGCCCCTTTGACGGCACGACTGAAGTCGTGCCCTTTCAAAGCATCGGGTTAATCAGAGATTGTTCGATCGAACGTTCGTTCTAGTGGAGGAAATATGGAGATCTTCGACACGCTTCGCATTCGCATCGCTGCAATCTTCCAGCGTTCCGAGGTGCGCGCGGAGATGGACGAGGAACTTCGCTCGCACATCCAACACAGGGCGGACGATCTTGAACGCAACGGCATGGATCGGGCAGAAGCTGAGAGGCGCGCACGCATCGAATTCGGCGGTAGAGAGCACTACAAAGAAGAAAGCTATGAGGCGCTCGGCGGCCACTTCTTTGACACTCTCTTACAGGACGTCCGTTTCGCACTGCGGGTGCTGCGTAAGTCGCGCGGATTTACATTCGCTGCAATTGTGACGCTGGCGCTGGCGATTGGCGCGAATGCTGTTGTCTTTGGGCTTCTGGACGGGTTCGTTCTTCGGCCGTTGAACGTGCCGCAGTCCGAGAGCCTCTATGGAACCAATTACGGAAACAATCCAGTGTGGCAGTCCTTCCCAAATTATCTCGATCTGCGCGAACGTAACCACAGCTTCGAGGACCTAGCGGCCTTCAACATGGTTCTGGGTGTGGGTCTGGACACGGGCAAGGATCCGAGCGTCGCGAATGGATTTGCAACGACCGGGAACTATTTCGACGTGCTGCGCATTCGCCCCTATCTTGGGCGCTTCTTCAACGTCTCCGATGAACGTGGTCCGGACAGCGCTCCGTATATCGTGCTGACCTATGCGTATTGGCATACCCGTTTCAATGACGATCGCGGCGTGGTGGGCCGCACTGTTCTGCTCGACCAGCATCCTTTCACGATTCTCGGTGTAGCGCCAGCCGGATTCCAGGGAACGTTGATGTTCCTTTCGCCCGATTTCTTTACCCCCATTGTCAACCAGGATCAACTGGGCGGGGTGAGCGTGAATACGCGTGCCACCGAACATGCAGTTTTCGAGACGTTTGGCCATCTAAAGCCCGGCGTGACTCCCGCACGAGCTGTGGCCGATGTGGATGCGGTGAGCACTTATCTTGAAAAGACCTACCCGAAAGAGATCGGCCACAAATCCACCGTTCTTGCACGGGAAGGCCTCACTTCATTTGGTCCCGCGGTGCGTGGATTCGTTGCTGGGTTGATGCTTCTTGCAGCTTTGATCCTGCTAGCGGCGTGCGCCAACCTTGGGAGCCTGTTTGCGGCTCACACAGCGGACAGGTCGCGGGAAGTTGCGTTGCGTCTAGCGCTGGGTTCGACGCGCAGCCGAATTCTGCGGCAATTGTTGACCGAGGCAGGGCTTATTTCGCTTGCCGGAGGTGCGCTCGGATTGCTGGGCAGCTTTCTACTGTTGCGCGGCATGAGCACCTGGGAGCCGATTGCCGGGGTTCCGCTGCATCTGCCTGTGGCTCCCGACGCAAAGCTCTATTGGTTCGCTTTGGGTTTGGCGTTGGTCAGCGGATTTCTCTTTGGGATTGTTCCTGTGCGCCAAGTGTTCAGAGCGAATCCGTACGAGATCGTGAAAGCGGGATCGTCGGCGCGCTTGGGTCGCCGCATCACTGTCCGCGACGTGCTGCTTGTTCTTCAAGTCGCGCTGTGTGCCGTTCTCGTCACGTCCTCGTTGGTCGCGGTACGGGGTTTGGTGCGATCGTTGCACAGCAACTTCGGATTTGAGCCGCGCAACACGATGACGGCGGGCGTCAACCTGGCGACGGTCGGCTATCACACCAAGGATGCGCCTGCGATGCAAAGGCGCATGATCGATGCGATGGCTACGATCCCTGGAGTCGAGGCCGTGGGCCTGGTGAATGACTACCCGCCGTTGGTCTATACCGCTGGGACGAGGGAGAATGTTTTCAAGGAAGAAGCCAGCGATCTGCGGCCATCGAATGCCGCGCTCGCGCCGTTCCATTACAACGTGTCGCCCGGATACTTTGAAGCGGCGGGCACGCGTTTGCTTGCAGGCAGGGGTTTCTCCTGGAACGACGACAAGAATGCACCCGCTGTTGCCGTGATCAATCGAGATTTCGCGGTCAAAATTTTTGGTTCGGTCGCGAATGCGGTCGGGAGGAATTACAAGCTGCAGGATGGAACCCTGGTGCAGGTCGTGGGCGTCGTCGAAGACGGGAAGTATATAAGCCTCACGGAGAATCAAGCTCCCGCGATGTTTTTGCCATTCCTGCGAGCGCCCGTGCTTTCGACCTCTCTGATAGTGCGCTCGCAACGCGATCCGGAACAGCTCGCCAAAGAGATGAGGCGCAAGCTGCGTGCACTGGAAGCGGGGCTGCCCGTGGACACCCAGACATGGAGCCAGCTGTTGAATGTTGTCCTCTTCCCTGCCCACGTGGCGACGATGGCGCTGGGCGTGATGGGCGGAATGGGCGCGGTACTCTCGATCACGGGAATCTTCGGCATGGCTGCATACTCGGTCTCGAAGCGGCTCAAGGAACTGGGCATTCGCGTCGCGCTGGGCGCACAGCGGACGGAGGTACTGCGGGCGGCTTTGGGACGCTCGCTCAAATTGCTGGCGTACGGTTCGGCGGCAGGGCTGGTGCTGGGACTGCTTGCGGCGCGGGTACTGGCATCGATTGTCTATCAGGCGACGCCACGTGATCCGGTGGTGCTGGGAGGCGCGGTGCTGGCAATGGCGCTGCTGGGACTTCTGGCTACGTGCATCCCTGCACAGCGCGCGCTTTCGGTGAATCCTCTGATTCTGTTGCGTGAAGAGTGAGAAATGCAGGGAACAGGGAACAACCTCAGAACTCCGGAGCTGGGGCGCTTTCGGTCCCATCCTCGGCCTGGTTCTCCTCGATGCCGCACAGAACCAGCTCACCTTCGCACATTGGGAACAGGGTTCCGGAGGACCTCTTGCGGTGTTCCACTACGCCGTCCCCAAGGACCGTTCGCATTCCTGCCCAAATGCGGTTCATGCTGAGCCTCCAAGTGCTTTCGAACGTTCCTAGCGGTGCGATGTACGCCGGGCCGACCTACGGTTTCGTGAAGGCGGATGGACTCGTCCTCGTGTCCGATCATTTGATGGGCGCAATTCTAATCCGGTCAGAGGATTCTTTCACCTGGAATTCTTTCTCAGCGGATTCCCACCAACCTGTCGCTGATTGAATCAATTTCGCGGGATTACACTGTGCGAATTCGGACGGACCCTGTGCGAAAACGTACAGAGGAGAAGTGATTTAGAATACAGCGGGATTGGCAAGTCGCTCTCGATTTGTGAGTTAAATGCGTGTGAGCTATGGCACGGCAGATGCCACTCAGGAAGGCATAGATACTCTTTCGACGAAAGAAAAGATTGGAGGCGCCGTATGGGTGGACTGCTTCAAGATGTCCGCTATGCACTCCGGCAGCTTCGCAAGAGCCCTGGGTTTGCGATTACTGCTGTACTGATGCTCGCGTTGGGATTCTGCGCCAACAGCACCGTTTTTAGCTGGATTGATGGAACGATGCTGCATCCGATTCCGGGGGCGCGCAATACTAAGGAGCTGGTGAGCCTTGAACGCGGTGAGTGGAATATCTCGCCGGTTCCCCCCCTCTCGTATCTCGATTACCGCGATCTGCGCGAACGGAATCGCAGCTTCGTGGGGATCCTCGCCTATCACCACGATTGGATCACGCTGACGCGCGATGGAGCTGTGCCAGAGCGGATCTATATTGCCAACGTATCCTCGAACTACTTTGACTTGCTGGGCGTAAAGCCTTTGCTGGGACGGTTCTTTCGGCTCGAAGAAGAGACGCGCCCGGATGCCGTGCCCTATGTGGTGCTGAGTTACTCGCTGTGGAAGACGCGCTATGCGGGCGACCCTGCGATTGTGGGCAAGACGGTTGAGATTGCCCGGCATCCGGTGACGGTGATTGGCGTGGCGCCTGACGGGTTCATGGGAGCGATGCCGGGGATTCGGCAGGATGTGTGGGCCACGCTCAATCCAATCGGGACGGGTGAGTGGCGGATGACGCATCGCAGCTCGACTTGGCTGAATGTGGTGGGGAGGCTGCGGCCGGGAGTAAGCCGGGACTATGCGACGCAGGATCTCGAAACGATCATGCGGCAGATTGTGGCCGCCTATCCGAACGATCACCTCGGGGACAACACGGTCACGCTGGACCCCCTGTGGCGGTCGCCGTTTGGGGCGAATGGCTACATGGCGCAATCGTTGCCCATTCTGCTGGCGATTGCGGGGCTGGTGTTGCTGCTGACGTGCGCCAACGTGGCGACGCTTACGCTGGTGCGGTTTGTATCGCGGCGGCGCGAGATTGCGATCCGGCAATCGCTCGGCTCGGGACGCATTCGGCTGTTGCGGCAGATGGTGATCGAGGGGGTGCTGGTTTCCGCTTGCGCCGGAGCCGCGGCGGTGGTGCTGACTCAGTGGACGGCGAAGAGTTTCGCGCGCTTCATTCCGGCGAACTCCAATCCAACCGTGTTGAACGGGAGGATGGACCTGTACGTGGTGTTGGGGATCGGTATTCTGACGATCCTGGCCGGCGTGCTATGCGGGGCGTTTCCAGCATGGCGGTCGTCGCACGTTCCTGCGGCGGAGGTATTGAAGGACGAGGCGGCCAGTGTCACGGGCGGCACGCACAATCGGCATCTGCTCGACGGGCTGGTGGTGACGCAGATTGCATTGTCGCTTGCGCTGCTGGTGTGCTCGGCCTTGTTTCTGCGCACTCTGCGGAATATCGCGCATGCGAATCCGGGATTTGAACAGGATCATGTTCTGACTGCGTCGGTGGGATTGAATATCGCGGGCTATTCCGATGACGAGGCACAGGTGATCCGGCACAGGATTCTCGACCGCGTGGGGGCGTTGCAGGGCATAACGGTCGCGTCGCTCACCGACTGGGTTCCGATGAGCTTCAACCGGAAAACGGTGGAAGCGTTCCCGGAAGGGTATGCGCCGCACCCCCATGAGTCGCTCGAAGTGCGGAGGGCCGATGTGACCCCGCAGTATTTCGAGACGCTGAGCATACCGATTGTCGAGGGGCGGGACTTCATGCGGGACGATAACGAAAAAACACCGCGCGTGCTCATCGTCGACCAGACCGCCGCAAACCGGTACTGGCCGGGACAAGATCCGCTGGGAAAGAGACTCTCGATTTGGGGCCACCTCTTTACCGTTGTTGGCGTGGTGAGGAACTCGAGGCACGCATTCATGAGCGAGCAGCCCGAGCCCATGATCTACATGAGCTACTTCCAGGAAGCGGACACCGAGACGATGGTGCAGGTGAAGACGCGCGGGAATCCGGCGGATATGGCCACGGCGGTAGAGAACGCGATTCGCGAGATTGACGCGCAGCTTCCCGTGTTCGATGTACGCACGATGCGGGAGACGACACAGATGGCGAATATCTTCGTGGTCATGCAGAGCACACTTGCGGGCATGTTCGCGGTGATCGCGTTGATTCTTGCGGCTACCGGTATCTATGGCGTGGTGGCTTATCGGACTGAATTGCGCACGCATGAGATCGGGATTCGGGTGGCGCTGGGAGCGGCGCGCGGCGATGTATTGCGGCTGGTGCTGCTGCAGGGGATTCGCCTGACGGCGATGGGCCTGGTGCTTGGGCTTGCGCTCGCGTTTGTGCTGACCCGCTTTACGCGGGGGCTTCTCTACGGAGTGTCGGCGACCGATCCACTGACGGCTGTGTGCGTCACGGTCCTTCTCGCGGGCATCTCTCTTCTGGCATGCTGCTTGCCGGCGCGCAAAGCGCTGGGCGTCGATCCGGTGAGCGCCATTCGCGCGCAGTGAGAAGGTGTCAGGGATCAGGGCTGAACCTTTCAGATTTCTACGAGGTGAAGCCCTGCCTGATTCGCTTGGGGGTCAGCGCAGCTACATGCCGCCACGACTGGCGGGGGGAACGATGCCGTTCATGCGCAAGTACTCGACTAACTGGCCGTAGTGGTCCATGAAGTGCGCCATGCCGAAGGCGGCCATGCCTCCACGCGTGCCATTGGCAGTCATCACGAACGCGTTGTCGGATGTGATTGAGTCCGTAAAAATGTGGGCCTGCGTGAAAGAGTCTTTGAGTGCCTGAATGATTTCAGCTTTGGATTTCAGCTTCTCGATGGCGTCGCTCTTGGCTTTGTCGTCGGCTTCGGTGAAATTTGGTCCGCCGAAGAAGAAGTAGTTGGCTTCGGCGACATGCTTGAGCTGACCCGAGAAGGTTCGGACGCCTTTGAACTCGCCTGCGGTGGTTGGCGGGGCGAAGTCGAATTTGTCTTCGGGCATGGCTTCGGCGGCACCGACGAATTCGCTTTCCAATTGGGTTAGGAGATGGCCGTAGACCTGGGCTGGAGGGATGGGTGTGCCGACGGGCGGCTTGGCGGGTGCGGAAGTCTGGGCGAGCGCGACGACGGAGGACGTGGCAAGCAGACAACAAGCAAAGATGAGAGTGGTGCGAGGGGTGCGGATGGGCATGAAGTCTCTCCTGGTGTGGCTCTGTTCGATTCTCCGCTTCGGGAGCGACGGCATAAAAATGCGCTTGGCAGAGAGTCGTGGTGAGCCGCGTGAAGGGAATGTAGCAGACTGTCGGCGCGTCCCGATAGCTCGATTCCGTGAATCTGTTGTGGGCTGTGCTGAGAGACGAATCAATCGGAAGAATTGTGACGAACCGGCTCAGGACTGGGACGGGTGGCGATCGTCCGCGCTGTGCAACTCGCCATTGGTCACGGTGAAGCGTTCGCCGCGCCAGACGATGGTGTTGCCGGCAAATCCTGCGGCCCACATTCCCAGGGCTGTGAGGTCACGCAGTGGCAGCAGCCAAAGATTGGGCAGCACCTCGTGGTCGCCGAGTACCTCGGCACCGACCATCATGGCGAGGGTAAGGCGCAGGAAGAAGCTCAGTCCGAGAAGCCACAGGCTGAGCGGGCTGAAGCCACTGGCCAGTGCATTGAGAATCGCCCATGCCAGGCCATGAACGACGACCAATCCCACGTAGCCCTTCGGCCGCGCATCGCGCACGGTTCTGAGCCAGCGCAATTGGTGGTCGGCGAAGGCGTGCCAGGTGTACGCGGGAGTGCTGGTTTCAACCACCTCGGCACTGAGGGCCACGGTGTAGCCGGCATGTGAGACGCGTGCGCCCAGTTCGTAGTCGTCGGCGAGAATGTCGACGAGGGCCGCAAAGCCGCCGATGCGATCGAGGGCCTCGCGGCGCACGGCGAGCGTGGAGCCGAGGCCATAGTGCATTCCACCCTCGATCAATTTGGAGAGCAGCACGCTGGGCTGAAAATCGGTGGCAATGCCCAAGGCTTCAAACCGCGAAGCCAGGGTGCGGTGCGCGTGGCCGCGATAGAGCGCTGTCACCAATCCCACAGGCTGAGAATTGCGGGGACCCGCCTTGATGGGCTGGGAAAATGCGATCATCACGCGTTCGAGGTAGCGGGGGCCGACGGAAATGTCGGAGTCGCCGATGAGCAGGAATTCATGTTGCGCATGGGGAACGAGCTGAGCGAGGGTACTGACTTTGCCGTTGGCACCGAGTCGCTGCGGGCACTCGATGAGGCGAATGGCGCGATCGGGGAATTCTCTTTGGAGCTGCTGGACGGCTGCGGCGGCAGGGTCGGCGAGCGAGGAGACGCCGAAGAGCAACTCATAAGTGCCGGCGTAATTCTGCCGGCAATGACTGCGGAAGGAGTCGAGCATGCCGGTGTCGACGCCTTTGAGCGATTTGAGAATGCTGATGCTGGGCGCGAAGGGTGGAAGCTGCGTGCACCGCGCGGCAAGGAAGACGCGGGCGGCGACGATGGCGGCCAGAAAATAACCCATTCCTGCCAGAACCATTGCCGTCGTCACCACTTCCACGGCCAGGGCGAGAGCGTGCGGCATCATTGAAGCAAGAATACAGGGAAGAGGCAACGGGGAACGAGCAAAAGGCTACAGAAGACCGGGAACAGGGAACAGGGAACAGGCAACAGTGAACAGAAAACCTGCGCTCACTTCTTCAATTTGCTCATCATTGCTACAAGCATCCTGCTTACTTCGCTGGAGAGGCTGTCGGCTGTGCGGCGCGATTGCTCAATTCCGAATTTCAGTCCTTCGGAAATGATCAGCTGCGTTTGGACTTCAAAATTAGAGCCTCGATGGCCGAGAAATTGAAGGTATTCCCCTCGTGTCGACCTTCCATATCCCTCCGCGATGTTGCTCGCAACAGAGACTGATGCCCTTCGCAATTGGTTGGTCAAACCGAATCGCTCGGAATCTGGGAAAGCGGAGGTGAGTTTGTAAATTGCGAGACTCATTTCGATGGCTCGCTGCCACACTACAAGATCCTTGAATGATGCGCCCATAATGATGCCTCTTTCGTCGCCCCATGTTTGATTTCTCGACGCGCGTCTCTTGAAAGGCGTAATAGCGCTAAACCTACGACAATCACCTCCTGTTCCCTGTTCCCTAATCGCTGTTCCCTGCTCTACTCGTAGCGGAGGGCTTCAATGGGGTCGAGGGAGGCGGCTTTCCATGCGGGGTAGATGCCGAGGAGCAGGCCGATGGCGCACGAGCTGGCGAAGGCGATGATGACCCAGGTTGCGGAGAGAGCTGCATGCAGGAACGACACAGCAAAGTGCAGAATGAGGGTGAAGACTGAGCCGGCCAGGATGCCCAGAAGACCGCCGACGGCGCAGAGGGTGACCGCTTCGATCGTGAATTGCAAAAGGATGTTGCGCTTGGTCGCGCCGATGGCCTTGCGGATGCCGATCTCCCGTGTTCGCTCTGTGACAGAGACGAGCATGATGTTCATGACGCCGACGCCGCCGACCATGAGGCCGACGGACGAGACGGCAACCATAAAGAGAAAGAGCCCGCCTGTGAGTTGATTCCAAAGACGGGTCAGCGTGTCGGGACCGAAGACGGCGAAATTGTCGTCCTGTTGGGTCCGCACTCCGCGGCGAATACGGAGGAGCTCGCGAATTTCTTCGGTTACCAAATCCTTGTTCGCGGGATCGTCATATTTAACGGTGATCCAGAAATCCTTGATCTCCGGATGGATTTTGTGGAAGGCGCCGAGGGGGAAGTAGGCTGAGTTGTCGGCTGTGTTGCGTCCGGTTCCGAAGGGGTGCGGCTGTTTATCGAGCACGCCGATCACGGTAAAGACATCGCCTCCGCTTTCGATATCCTTGCCGATCGGGGACCCATCGGGAAACAGATCTTGCGCGGCGTCATAGCCCAGCAAAACCACGCTGGCGTTGTGCTCTTCTTCCGTTTCACTCCACATGCGTCCTTCGACGAGTTCGATATCGTTCGTCTTTTTTACTTCGGATGTGTCTCCATAAATGATGGTGTTCTGGACCTTGTGGGTACCGGCTTTGAGAGAGACGTTGCCGATGCCCAGTTGGAAATTCTGATAAGTGACGCCGGGATCGCAGGCAACTACGTGGGGCAGGCTGCGAATGGCGACGCCGTCGTCATATGTGAGCTGTTTTCGATTGAGCTCCTCGGTGGTGAGACGGTGTCCCCACGGGTTGAAGCGAAAGACCCAGAGGTCGTTGGTTCCGAGGGTCTTGATGAACTGATCGATATTGCTGTTGAGTCCGTTAATGGCCGACGAGATGAGGATCACGGTGGCGATGCCGATGGAGATTCCGAGGACGGTGAGGCCGGAGCGCAGTTTGTTTTTGCGCAGAGTTTCCAGGGCCATCTTCACGGATTCTTTCGAGTCTCGGAGTCTCATGTGCTTCGCACCAGTTCTAAGTTCTTAGTTTCTGGGTCTTGGGGGCTTGAGAGATTCCAGCAATCCAAAGAGCATCTTTCTTACTTCTTCCGATAAAGCTTCTGCTTCGCCGATTCTTTCCGTCCGTCCGAAGTTGAGAGCGCGTGCAATTTCCAATTGAGTTCGAACCTCGCAATTCGAGCCGCGGGCTACACCGAGGAATTGTCGGAATTCACCTTTACTTGTTCTTCCCTGGCCCTCTGCAATATTGCTCGGAATGGACACCACCGCCCTCCGGATCTGACTGGTAAGTCCAAATTGCTCTTCCCTGGGAAACTCCTGACTTAGTCGATAAACAGCTAAAGTCAACTCCATCGCGCGTTTCCAGACTGTCAGTTCTCTAAATGTCTGTCCCATAGTAGTTCACCCGCTTTCCGTTCCCGATTCCCGATAACCGAGACCTCTAAACGAAGAACTCCGAACCAAGAACTCTGAACTGTTCTTCTCACAGCTCCGCACGAAGGGCCGCGATGGGATCGAGTTGAGAGGCTTTGTGGGCCGGGTAGACGCCGAAGAACAGGCCGACAGCGATGGCGACGAACAAACCGACCAGGATGGACCAGATTGCCACTTCCGATGGGAAGGCGATGAGCACCGTAATGACCTTGGCCACACCGATGCCCGCGACGACTCCGATGACTCCGCCCACAAGGGACATAGTGGCGGACTCGATGAGGAACTGAAGGAGGATGTCTTTGCGGCGCGCGCCGAGCGCCTTGCGGACGCCAATCTCGCGGGTGCGCTCGGTGACCGACACGAGCATGATGTTCATGATGACGATGCCACCGATGACGAGCGAGATTCCGGCGATGGCCACGACGACAGCTCCGAAGTTATCGAGGATTTTGCCGAGCATATCTCCGAAAGTCGAACTTGAATCGATGGAGAAGCTATCGGGGACGCCGGGCGCCAGGTGGCGACGAATCCGCATAATGGTGCGCAGCTCGCCGGAGACAGCATCCATCGCATCGCCTCCGCCTCCGGCATCTACATAGATGTCGAGGGTGTCGTGTGAGCCGTGGGACTGGAGAAAAGCAGTGAGAGGAATGCCGACCCAGTTATCCATGCTGGAACCCATCATTTTGCCCTGGCTTTCGGCGACTCCGATCACGGTATAGGGAGCGCCGTCGACACGAATCTCCTTGCCCAGAGGATCGCCGGGACCGAGCACATTTTCGACAACGTCGGCGCCCACGATGGCGACGTGGGCGCTGTGCTGGTCCTCGACTTCGGTGAAGGAGCGGCCGATTGCGATGTTGAGATTCGACAGGGCGGGCATGGCCCAGGTTATTCCGCGGATGTTGGAGTCAGTGGAAGATCTGGTCTGGTAAACGACCCTGCCGACAGTGGCGCGGTCGGCGCCGACCGATACGCAGGATTTGCAATCGGAGAGGATGGCTCTGTAGTCGTCGTAGGAGACGTCTCTGCGCTTCTGGAATTCCAGATACTCGTCGACGGTCATGAAGGTCTGCGGCATCTTCCTGATGGTGATCGCGCTGGCGCCGTAAGTGTTGATCTTTGCAGTTACAAATTGCTTTGCGCCGTTGGTAAGCGTGACAACCATGATGACGGAAGCGACGCCGATGACGACGCCGAGAAGGGTGAGGATGCTGCGCATCTTGTTGGCCCAGAGAGATTGCAGCGCGAGTTTGACGGCTTCCGTCAGTTCCATGAGTCAGCTTTCCCCTCGCGATCCACAGAGCGCTTGCGTGGCCTGCAACGCGGAAATTGTGCCTGGGGAATTTGGAACAGTTTCTCGAAAAAGCGAAGTGCCGGAGCGGATTCCCGGGTCAACCTTGCGGACTGGTAGGGCAGGCCGAAAGTTACCGGATCGCAGCCTTGGATGACCCTGAGCAACCGGGCCGGGGGATTGGTCTCTGGCCATATCTCGATTTCCGGTTCATCTATTCATACCGCAAAGCTTCAATCGGGTCCAGGTTTGCCGCCTTCCACGCCGGATAGATGCCGAAGATCAGCCCGATGGCGCAGGAAACAAAGAAGCCGATCAGCACCCACATCACAGAAAGGGCTGCGGGCAGACCGATGGGTAGAAAGTAGATGATCCAGGTAATCACCGCGCCGAGCAACAGACCGATAATGCCGCCTACAGCGGACAGAGTGACGGCCTCGGTGGTGAACTGCGTAAGAAGGGCCCGTTTGGTTGCGCCGAGGGCTTTGCGAACGCCGATTTCTCGTGTGCGCTCGGTGACGGAAACGAGCATGATGTTCATGACGCCGACCCCGCCGACCATGAGGCCGACCGAAGAGACTGCGATCATGAAGAGCACCAAACCACCGGTAAGCTGGCCCCACAGCTTGGTGAGCGAGTCGGGGCCGAAGATTGCAAAGTTATCTTCCGCTTCCACTCTTACCTTGCGGTGGATGCGCAGCACTTCTCGAACCTCTTCGGTGACCAACGCCTTGTATTTCTGGTCGTCGAACTTGACGCCGATGTACATGTCCTTGATCTCCGGATAGAGGTTGTGAAAGGTACCCAGGGGAAAATAGACGCCATTGTCCGCGGGGTTTTTGCCGGAGCCGAAGGGTTGCTTGCGCTTGTCGACAACACCGATGACCGTGTAAAGCCCGGTGGCTACATTCACATCCTTGCCAATCGGGTCTTCTGTGCCGAACAGGTCTTCGGCTGTGTCGTGGCCCAGGAGGCAGACGTGCGCATGGCGCTGGTCTTCGCCATCGGTCCAGAAGCGGCCTTCCTGCGCGACGAGTTCCGATGTCATTTCGAGCGCTGCGGTTGAACCCATCAGGAAAGCTCCGGCTATTTTTTTGCCGTTGTACTTTACGCTGACGTCGCCCACGTGGAACTGCTGGTTCACGTGCTGGTAGGTTCCGTCGGCAGCCAGTACGTGCGGAAGGCCGCGCAGAGCGAGCACGTCATCGAGGGTCAGTTTTTTGCGGGTGAGCATCTCCGTTGTCGGCCGAACGCCGATCAGCGGCATATGGAAGACCCAGAGGACATTCGATCCCAGCGAGGTAACCCAGCCGGAGACGCGATTATTAATTCCGTTGATGACCGAAGAGATGGTGATGACGGTGGTGACGCCGATGACGATGCCGAGGATGGTCAGTCCCGAGCGCAGCTTGTTCGCTCTTAGCGTTTCGAGCGCCAGCTTGACGGACTCGCGGGTTTGCCCTCTTGCCATAGAAGCAGTCTTCAGTGGTCAGTTTTCAGTTGTCAGTGAACGGAAATCTAACCTTTCGGGTCCCATCCTAGTCCCAATCCCGGCTTTCTTGCTGTGATCTCCGGCAACTGATCACTGAAAACTGACCACTGATAGCTGACTTCACTCGTACCGCAACGCTTCGATGGGGTCGAGATTTGCGGCTTTCCATGCGGGATAGATGCCGAAGAGCAAGCCGATGGCGCAGGAGACGCCGAAACCGATGACAATCCATGTAGTGGAAACGGTCGCGGGAAGTCCGATGGGCAGAAAATAAATGATCCAGGTGAGCACGGCACCAATGAGGATGCCGATGACGCCGCCGACGGCACACAAGGTGACGGCCTCGGTGGTGAACTGGGTGAGCAGGTTGCGCTTGGTGGCGCCGATGGCTTTGCGCACACCGATTTCGCGGGTGCGCTCGGTGACGGAGACGAGCATGATGTTCATGACGCCGACGCCGCCGACCATGAGGCCGACGCTGGAGACGGCGATCATGAAGAGGACGAGACCGCCGGTGAGCTGACCCCAGAGCTTGGAGAGCGAATCGGGTCCGAAGATTTCGAAGTCATCGGGGGCTTCGACGCGGACGTGGCGGCGGATGCGCAGCATTTCGCGAATTTCTTCCTGGACCAGGGCTTTGTTTTTTGGGTCGTCGTATTTCACGCTGACCCACATGTCCTTGTCTTCCGGGTGCAGATTGTGGAAGGTGCCGAAGGGGAAGATCACCATATTGTCGTTCGGATTCTTGCCGCCGCCGAAGGGCTGCTTGCGCTTATCGATGACGCCGATGACGGTGTACATGCCGGTTTCGATGTTGACTTCTTTTCCGACCGCGGGCTGGTCGCCGAAGAGTTGTTCCCAGGTATCGTGACCGAGGAGAACTACGTGCGCGGCTCGTTTGTCTTCATCGTCGGTGTAGAGGCGGCCTTCGCGCAGAGTGACATCGGAGACCAAGGAGAGTTCGGCAGTGGAGCCTTGCAGGATGGTGCCTGCGATTTTTTTGCCCTGATATTTGACGCTGACTGCGCCGACGCGAAACTGGCCGACGTGCTGGTAGCCGCCGTCGGCTGCTGCGACGTGGGGAAGGGTGCGAAGGGCGATGACATCGTCGGCGGTGAGCTTTTTGCGCGCCAGCATCTCGGTGGTGGGCCGCACGCCGATGACGGGCATGTGAAATACCCAAATCACGTTGGTGCCGAGCGAACTGACCCAATCGGAGACGCGGTTGTTAAGCCCGTTGATGACCGACGAGATGGTGATGACGGTGGTGACGCCGATGACGATGCCGAGGACGGTAAGGCCGGAGCGCAGCTTGTTCGTCCTCAGGGTGTCGAGGGCCATTTTGATCGATTCGCGGGTTTGTCCTTGAGCCATGGTGTTGCTCCGCAACAGAAGATCAGGGATTAGGGATTAGGGAACAGGGAACAGGAAAAACAGACCGAGCGCCTAGTTTTCTACCAGTCGCGCCATTCATGCTCAAAACCGAAATCGATTTCTGCCACTCTGCGAGTGCGGGCAATGATTGGATTACAACCTCATTTCCCAAATTCTTCATCTCAGATTCCGACCTCGGAACGACCACTTCTGTTCCCTGTTCCCTAATCCCTGTTCCCTGCACTTTTCACATTTCCGCGCGCAGCGCTACTACCGGGTCGAGTCTTGCGGCTTTGCTCGCCGGGTAGACGCCGAAGAAGATGCCGACTGCTCCGGCCAGAACGAGTCCCAGGAAGATAGCCCACAGCGGAACGGCTGTGGGGAAGCCGACGACGATGGTAATAAGCTTGCCGACGGCAATGCCGCCCAGAACGCCGATGGCACCGCCCACGAGCGCCAGCGAGGCGCTTTCAATCAGAAACTGCATGAGCACGTCGCGCTGCTTCGCGCCCAGCGCCTTGCGCACGCCGATCTCGCGTGTTCGCTCGGTGACCGAGACGAGCATGATGTTCATGATCACGACGCCGCCGACGACGAGAGCGATCGAAGCCAGGCCGAGCACGACCCAGGCGAAAAGCGAGCTGATCTGCTTCCAGATGTCGAGAAAGGTATCGTTGGTTTCGAGATCGAAATCGTCGGGCGCGCCGGGTGCGTTGTGGCGACGGGTGCGCATCATGACGCGCACCGAGTCCTCGGCCCGCTCCATCTCCTGTGCGTTGCCATTGGTGCGGGCGTAGATGTCGACCGAATCGTTGTACCCATAAATCTGCTGGTAGGTGGTGATGGGGACGGCGACCCAGTTGTCCTGCGACTGGCCGAGGGTCTTGCCCTGGCGGTCGCCGACGCCGACGATGGTGTAAGGTATGCCGTCGACGCGAATCTCTTTGCCGATGGGGTCGCCGTCGCCGAGCAGGTTGTCGACGATGTCGTAGCCAACGATGACGTTTTTGGTGGCGTGGTCCTCATCGGCGGGAGTAAATCCGCGGCCAATGGCGATGTCGATGTTATTGAGCGAGAGCATCGTCCACGTGTAGCCGCGCACACTGGTGTTATTGCTGGAGTGCCCATTGGCCGCGACGTTGGTGGATTTGCTTAGCAGCGCGCCGACTTCGCTGCATTCGGTGCAAGCATCTTTGACGGCCTGGTAGTCCTCGATGCGAATGATCTTGCGCTTCTGGTAATTGAGATATTCCTCGGCGGTAAAGATCACGCTGGGCATGCGGGTAACGGTGAAGACGTCGGCTCCATAGCCGGAGAGCTTAGTGCTGACATATTTGTTGGCGCCGTTGACGAGGGTGATGACCATGATGACCGAGGCGACGCCCATGACCACGCCGATAAGCGTGAGGATGGAGCGCAGCTTGTTGCCCCAAAGAGATTGGAGCGCGAGTTTGAAGGCCTCGATCAGCTTCATGGTTTGGCTTCTTGTCCCCTGCTTTCAGTGTACGCAAAGGCCGTGCAGCCCGCCGCCGCTTTGGGACGAAACGGAACTGGGGTACCGCGAACGGGGAAATTGGGGGCAACTATCCCTCGTTCCTGGGAATACGCGGATTGGGGAGCGCTGGTTCCCTGGGGTTGCGGAGAGTGGGTTGTTTATGCCGATTCGAAGCGGTTGGGGGCGCAGAAAAGCATCGCGAGCGGTCGTGATGGGAGGGTATATTGGGTCGGTGCCGTTCCGGCCTTACCATTAGGGCCTTATGGGCGGGCGGCAAGCGAGGCCCCGGACGCAGGTACACTTGGACGCTGGCAAATTCTTTCCCTGGAGTGAATCGATGTTCCAAGTGAACTCGCGCAAGACGGTGTACGACGTCTGCATCATCGGCTCCGGCGCGGGCGGTGGCACGGCGGCGAAGGTGCTGACCGAAGGCGGTCTGAATGTTGTGATGCTGGAGGCCGGTCCGCGGCTCGATCCCGATCGGGATTTCAAGGAGCACGTCTGGCCTTATCAGTTGCCCCATCGGGGAGCGGGGATTGGCGGATTGGGAAGCAACTTCGGCGAGTTTCTTGCGCCGAATGGTTTTTGGGAGATTGACGGCGAGCCGTATACGACGGCACCGGGTTCTTCATTCCGTTGGTTTCGGTCGCGGATTGAGGGTGGTCGTACGAATCACTGGGGGCGGATTGCACTGCGGTTTGGGCCGGCGGATTTCAGGGCGCACTCGACTGATGGCATGGGTGACGACTGGCCCATCACGTACGAAGAACTTGCGCCGTATTACGACAAAGTCGAGGCGTATATCGGCGTCTTCGGGTCGAAGGAGAATGTTCCCAATGCGCCGGATGGGATATTTCTGCCGCCTCCCAAGCCGCGCTGCACCGAGACGCTGATCAAGAAGACCTGCGATCGGCTGAATATCACGTGCATTCCGTCGCGGATGGCAATTCTTACGAAGCCGCTGAATGGGCGCGACGCGTGCCACTACTGCGCGCAGTGCGGCCGCGGATGCAAGTCTGCTTCGAACTTCAGTTCGAGCCAGGTGATGATTCCGCCGGCTGCGGCGACTGGCCGGCTGACGATGATCGCGAACGCCATGGCGCGCGAGATCGTGGTGGGCGGGAGCGGCAAAGCGGAGGCAGTCTCCTGTATAGATAAAACGACAAAGAGCGAACAGCGCGTGTATGCCAAAGCGGTGGTGGTGGCGGCGAGTGCGTGCGAGTCCGCGCGGCTGCTGTTGAATTCGCGATCGGCGAACTTTCCCAACGGCCTCGGGAATTCGTCGGGCGCGGTAGGGCGCAACCTTACAGACTCAGTCGGCAGCGACCTGGCCGGATATTTTCCGCAGCTTGAAAAGATGCCGGCGCACAACCATGACGGCGTGGGCGGGATGCACATGTACATGCCGTGGTGGCGCTTCGGCAAGCAGAATGAATTTCTGCGCGGCTACCACATTGAGTTTGGGGGCGGGCGCGACATGCCCGGGGTAGGCGGCTTTGACGGTGTGTGCGAGGAGCAAGAGGGCTACGGAGTCAGCCTGAAACAGAAGTGCCGCAGCTCGTATGGCACGTTCATCGGATTCAGTGGACGTGGCGAGATGATTCCGAACGACAAGTGCTTCTGCGAACTTGACCCTGAGGTGAAGGACCAGTGGGGCATTCCGGTGCTGCGCTTCCACTGGAGTTGGGGAGAGAACGAGATCAAGATGGCCGCGGATATGCAGGCGACGTTCCGCTCGATTGTGGAAGGGGCGGGCGGGACGGTGATTGCAGGGACGCGGCGGCATCCCAAACCGCAGGGCACGGCGAAGAACCCTGATATGCAGCAACCGACGGGCAAAATCTCGCAGGGCGGGGAGATTATTCACGAGTTGGGCACGGTGCGTATGGGAAGCGATGCGAAGACGTCGGTGCTGAATGCGCATTGCCAGGCGCACGACGTGAAGAATCTTTTTGTGGCCGATGCTGCGCCGTTCGTTTCGAATCCAGACAAGAATCCCACGCTGACGATTATGGCGCTCGCGTGGAGAACGTCGGAGTATCTGCTGGAACAGGCGAAAAAGGGAGAAGTGTAATTTGATGGCCATTGATCTTGTATCGCGACGCGCGTTATTAAAGTCGCTGGGCATGGGAGCCGTGGCGGGCTCAGTCTTGCGTGTCATCCCGCTGGAGGCTGCGGCGTATGCGCACAGCGTGATCGATGCGGAGAAGGCCGATGCGGGCGGTTATGTACCGAAGTTCTTCGATGCGCATGCGTACAAGACGCTGCAGGCGCTATGCGAGACGATTTTTCCGGCGGATGCGGACTCGGGCGGGGCTGTCGAGGCCGGTGCTCCGGAGTTCATCGATCTGGTGACGAGTGAGAATGCGGGTTTTCAGACAAAGCTGGGAGGCGGAATGCAAGGTCTCGATGCCATGTGCACGAGCCGGTATGGGAAGGTTTATCTGGACTGCGCGCCGGGGCAACAGAAAGAGATTCTCGATTTGATTGCTTATCGGAAAAATGCGGAAGCGGACGTGGGACTTACGCAAGGTGTGGAGTTCTTCTCGCTGTTGCGGAACCTGACTGCGGACGGGTTTTTTACCAGCAAGACCGGGATCAAGTATCTGGGCTACAAAGGGAACACATTTGTGCCGGAGTTTCCTGGGTGTCCGCCGGTGCCAGGGCTGGAAGCCTGAGGTGCGTCGGCGAGGCGGTTGGGATCGGTTGACTTTGGGATCCGAGGAAAGAATCGACGACATGAACGCGCAGGATTTGCTGCCACGGACCGCAAAAAAACCAGGGAGGCCCGTTGCTCTGCGCGCTCGCACATTGCAATCGGCACTCCCGGACCGGCCCTCGTTGCCGGGAAACGTGTAGCTACGAAGCCGCGGAGACGGCTGCTCCGCTCCACTTATTCAAGGGCTTTGCGGAGCTGGCGCGTTTGCCGTACGCAGGTTGAACTGGAGTGCGGTCGCTTGGCTGGTCGCCGACCTTGAAGGCTCCAACCAATCCACTGAGTTCGTTCGCCAGGTGGGATAGCTCTTCGCTGGCGTCGACGGACTGCTGCGAGCTTGACGCCGTCCGCTCCACGATCGCCGTGATTTCGCCCATGGTGTTGACGACGGTCCGGGTGGAATAGGACTGCTCGGTCGCGGCGGCTGCAATTTGAGTGACCATTTTCTGCACCGAGACGGAGCCGCTGATGATGCTTGTGAGTGCGTCGCCGGCGGAATTGGCCGATGCTACACCGCTCTTGACTTGCTCCATGCTGGAGCGCATGGCTTCGACGGCGATGTGCGTGCCGTCCTGAATACCACGGACTGTGGCGTCGATCTCTTTGGTTGCGGCGCTGGTGCGTTCGGCCAGGCGGCGCACTTCTCCGGCGACCACGGCAAAGCCGCGCCCATGTTCACCGGCACGCGCTGCTTCGATGGAGGCGTTCAGAGCCAGCAGGTTGGTCTGATCCGCGATCTCGTTAATGACGCTCACGATTTTTCCAATGGCGTCGCTGGAGCGGCCGAGATCCTCGATCCGCGCGGAGGTTTGCTGGTTGGCGGTGAGAAGCTCCTGGATCGCCTTGACCGTGGTTTGCACGGTTTGTCCACCAGACACTGCGCTTTCTTCGGCCTTGCGCGCGTCTTCAGCGGCACGCTGCGTGGTTTGGCTGATCTCGTTGACGGCTGTCGACATTTCATTCATGGTTACGCTGATGCGCGCCGACTGCTCCTGCTGCTGTTTGGCCTGGGAGGCAGTTTCCTGGGCGGTATGCGCCAGTTCGGTGGCGGCAGAGCCCAGCGTTTGCGCGTGAACGCTGACCCGGCGGACGATGTCTTCGATGCGGCCGATGAAGTCGTTGAACCACACGCCGACTTCGTCGATCTCGTTGTTGCCGTGAATTTCGATGCGATGCGTGAGATCGCCTTCTCCCTGGGCAATATCGCGCAGGCGCAACGCCAGCGCACCGAGGGGCAGCACCACCTTGGACTGGATTACCCACCAGGCGGCGCCGCAAATGAACACGACGAAGCCCAGCATGCCGAGGCCGGTAAGGCGGGTGCGCAGCGAATAGGCGTCCACGGTGTCCAGTTCTTTTTGGAAATCGCCGGCGATAACTTTGTCGAATGAGGCCATTGTTTCGGAGAGCGATTTGTTGTCCTTGCCCAATGCACCCACCTGGGCCATCAGGTCCTCGGTGGGACCGTCTTTGGCGGCGAGAATGGCCGCATAGGTATCGCGATCGCGCGAGCGGAGGGAGGAGAACTGGTCAAGCAGGGCGTCGGCCTGTTTTTCGAGATCGCCCATACCGCCCAGCGACTGCTTCACCTCGGTGAGCGCCGCAGCTGTGGCTTCGGCGTCCTTGTCGGCTTCAGTCAGGCTCTTCGTATCCTGAAGGACGACGGCATCGCCGTAGTGCTTTTTCATGCGCTCGAAGGCCGACTCGGCCTCCTGCATGCGCAGGGCGGAAGGAAATAGAGAGGCGGAGATTTGCGACATCCGGCTATGCGTGGCGGTGGCCGAGTAATTCACTACAGCCAGCATGATCAGATAGCCGACCCCGAGAACAGCCACGATGCCGAGAATCCAGGTCTTGATCTTCAACTGTCGAAACATTGAGTCACCTTGGTGCCGGATATGCTGCCGGATTCACACAGCCTGGGGTAAGTTGATGGGTTAGGCCAGCCGCGCATTCCCCAGGGAACGTGCGGCCGGTTTCAGGTTTACTTGACTTCCAGTGTCTTTACGCCGTCGGTACTTGCCGCGGCGCTTACATAGCCGACCGCGCCCTTGGTCTTCGCGACATAGGACACAACCTCGGCATCGTTGGCGACGGACTTCGGCATCGAAGCCTTTCCAGTAAAGACAAGACTGCGGTAAAAAGCCTGCAACGCCGAGTCGTTCTTTCCTAGATAGGTTTTCAGAAATGCTTCGTGCGCCGCGCCGCCCTTGGCGAGAACCGGCTCGACGTGGCTTCCGCCGATGGAATCTTTATCCAGTAGAAACACTGCCTGAAGATCCCCGGACGATACGCTGCTAGCCGAAACGCTGTTGTTGGCGATTACTTTCACGTCGGCCGCAAAGATGGGCGACGACGCAACGAAAACCAGCGCAGCTATGGTCGAAAAAAGCTTCTTGTTTTTCATTTGTCTCTCCTCTCTCTTTGGCCTAGAAATTGAAACCGGTCTTCATGACCAAGACGTTCGTATTGGGCACGAAGGTCGCATTCTGCTGTGGGTAAAAGCCATTGGGGAATGAAGCCAGCGTATACCCGTTCATGAAGTGGCCCTCCACCTTCACGTTCCAGAAGCGGTCGATATCGACGCGGCCGCTTACCACCTTGTCATATATGTGACCGCTGGGCAGACTGGTGTCGAAGACCTGGTTAAACGTCGAGGTTGCCGTGTAGTGAGAGTAGTAGGCGCCCGCGGAGACGCGCTTCACGAGCCGGTAGCTTCCCGCGATATACCATTCATGCCCGTTTCCCTTGTCCTCATTCGTGAAATTGCGGATCATGTGGTCCTTGTACTGGCGCTTGATCTCCGAGTCGATCTCCAGGTTTTTGTGGATGTATTGGCCGAAGTACTGGTTGGTGAAGTCTTTCTTCGTGTTCTCGGTGTTGTGCAGTCCTGCGCGCGTGCCGATGCCAATGAGATCCTCATCCAGGCGCGATATGCCCAGGAGGAAGCCTTTGACGGGCGTCTCCCAACGGAGGTCGCCGCCGTACTGCAATCCGCCGTAAAAGTTCTCGATCGTACCGTGATACTGCAAGAAGTAGGCATACCCGCTGTGCATGCTGTCGCTCCGGTGCCCCGACCAGACTGTGTAGTCCAGTTTGCCCAAGCGGTGAGCAAGAGGAACCCTGCCGAAAACGTCGCCACCCGCGTGAGCGATGTTGGCGTCCCGCATATCCATCGCATAGGCGCCTTGCGGCAGGAGAGCAAAGGTGCGCAGGAAATCCAGATCCTGAGTGTCATTAAAGAGACCGAAGGTGGTCTTCACTTTGCCGCCGCGGAATCCAAGCCAGGGTTTGGCCCTGAAATCGAGGGTTGCCCAGTCCAACTGCGGATGCCATGCTCCGAGCTGCCCCATATTATGGTCGTAAATTTGCGCTCCGCCGCGGAGCTTATCGGTAACCTGGGTTGACACGTTCAACCCCATGTCTGTCATGCCGAAGCTTCCATCGCCATTGGTGGTCATGGTGAGCCAGTTGTTGCCGGTCGACTTCAAATAACCCTGCGAGCCGAATCCGTGTACCTGGACGGTGCGGTCGAACAATCTGAAGTCCTGCGCGCGCAGGGCCGGAGAAAATGAAAGAGCCGCGAGCGTTGCCGGAGCCAAGAACCTGCCGATCACTAGCCTCATTGTTTGTCTCCTTTGCTGAATGTGGAGTGCGACGGCTCCTGTGCGGGCTCAGTCAACCGGTCCTCGACATGTTGCGCGGTTGCATTGCAGGCCTGACTTACATGCCGACCCGTCGCCCAGAGGCTCGTGGTAATGAACACTCGCTTTTGTTATCGGCGACCAGTTAT
>Ga0302325_10001530_pt1 | contig 58818 bp, 46 predicted proteins | sample Palsa_T0_2_FD_201948 | JGI IMG/M metagenome (GOLD analysis project Ga0302325, IMG submission 201948) | Peat permafrost microbial communities from Stordalen Mire near Abisko, Sweden - Palsa_T0_2 | ecosystem: Environmental > Terrestrial > Soil > Palsa > Peat permafrost | place: Sweden: Abisko... | reverse complement strand
AGGTCATGCTTTCGATGGAGCTGCTCACTTCCGCCTCGAGCGCGGCGCGCTTCCTGTCGAGCTCCGCGCGATGGTCGCGCAGTGACGCAAGCTGCGATTCCTGGCTCGAGAGGCGCTGCGCATAAGCCTGTACCTGCTGTTGCTGCCCGCTGACCTGGTTGAGGCTGCCTATGTTCTGCCGCAGGCGCTCCTGGTCGTGGATCACGTCGTTGATCTGTCCTTCCAGCCGCTCCATCTCGCTTGCCGCCGAGGCTATCTGCTGCTTCGATGCGGCGATCTGTTCGAGCTGCGTACGCGCGCTGTCGCTCAGGTTTTTGTTGCGCACGTAAGTGAACAGCACATCCGGCGTCAGATCGGTAATGGCAATGCTGTTGTCGTAAACGCGCTCTTCGGTGACCGGGAACTTCTCGGTGGCCCCCGCGGCCAGCCTCACTTCGAAGCGATAGGCGTTGCTGGTCTTCTCCCAGGGTTTGCGATCGAGCAGGGTATACTCGGGCCGCGCCGGATGTTCGATGATCAGCGTCTTAACCTTCTGGTCCACGTTGCGGATGGTGTAAGTTTTGATCTCGAGGGCGGCGTTCCGCGTGGTCAGGATGCCCCGCCGCGCATGGACTTCACGGATCGTTTCGCCCTTGGAATCGAATTGCGTGGTGATGCGTGCGCCCAGATCAACCCCATAGCTGATGAGGCGCTTGTCTCCGGTTTTCAAAGTTTCCATTAAAGCTTCGCCGGTGTAAGCGCCTGCGTCATAAACGGTGATCGGGCCGCCATCCAGCGTCTTGCCGGTGGAGTTGGTGATCTCGGCAGCATCCATGGGATGTGTCGAGGATAGATCGGAATAGATGAGCAGCTTACGAGTCTCGATTTTCTGCTGCAGGAACGGCAGCATGGCCGACTCATTGCGCCGCACCGTGACAGGCGTTGGGATATGGTATTCGAACAATTCGCCGAGCTCGCGGGCCGCGGCGGAATCTGCAATCGTGCTCTCCGCGCGAAGCCTGCCGAAAACGCGGCCGTTCACTGGCGCTCCCGCCCCGGCTGGCGCTGCCTTCATCATTTCCAGTTGCCCGGCGGCCAGCCCGGCGCTGGGCCGAAACATCTCTTCCACGGCTCCCTCATGCACCACCGGCACGGCCGCGCGATCTTCAGGCAGGTCCGCTGTTTGCCGCGTAACATAGCGCGGTTCGTAGAGATGGCTCACAAATGAGATGGGGCGGCCGGAGACCAGCGACAGATCCACCTTGTTCCAGTCTTCGCCCGTAGTATTGTCCACGATGGCCCAGCCTTCTAATGTAGCTTGCGCAGCTTCGCCGAACATCAGCCTGTAGCTGGATTTCCACATAGGCGTGGGAACCATGTAGCTGGCCACCACCTGGCGCCCTTGAGCATCGGTCGAATCGATGTAGACGCTGCGTTTTTCCTTGGAGCGCGCATCGGTCAGGACCGCCAGATAGTCCTTGAACTGCACCTGCAGCCGCCGATCGCTGAAGCGCACGCTCGAGGCCGCGCCCAGATCCAGATTGCGCAGTTCGCCCGAGTCCATGAGCAGGGTCACCTGCTCCCGCTCAGGATGCTTCTCATCGCCGGCTGCCAGGCGCGCCGCTACCACCGCGCCGGTGACTGTCTCATTGGCGAACTTCAACTCGATGGTTGCGCCTTTGAGCTGATCGAGCACCGCGCTCAACGGCTGGCCGCCGCCAAGCTGAAATGGGAAATCGGCCAGCTTGTGCGCCAGCGGCTCGCTCGAATCATAGCGCAGCCCGGAGATCTTGCCGCCGCCCTTCTCTTCGATCGTCAGCGACTTGAGCACGTCGTCCATCTCAGAAGCTTTGAAGTCCAGGCGCGCCGACTCGCCGGCGGCCAGATCGCCCGAGCGCTCGAAATATCCGACTCCATGCTTATAAAGCACGACCTGCCGAACGGGAAGCTCCGCGGCCGTAACGCTCAGCGCCAGCGCGCCCGCCAACCAGATAGTTCGTTTCATATACGGCAAATGCCTCCGCGGCGGCTTTCCTTTCGCCGCGGGTCACTTCGCTTCACTTGACCAGGTACGGTTTTCCGGGGTCGTTCGTTTCGTCCAGCGTGGTTAACTTGTGAAGCAGGCGGCGATAGGATTCGCGTACACCTTCGTAATCGCTGGCGAGGGGTTCGCCGCCGGCCGCGCTCTGCGCTTCGGCGATGGTGAAGGTATGTTCGACCTGCCGTATCGCGACCAGCAGCAGCTTGATCTCCGTATCGTCCAGCTCTACGTGATAAAGGGGCACACCCGCAGTATAAATCGCCCGGCGAGCGCGAAAAGCTTCCGAACCTAATTCCCGATCGCGGTATACAGCGTCTGGGTACCGCTCACTCCGCCGAGCGTGAAGGTCACTGGTACAGCGTTGCCGGCGGGAACGGTCGGAACCATTACGTTGAACTGGTACAAGCCAACATAGTTGGGAGCCAGTCCCGCATACGAAATGGTCGCAGGAACGCCTCCGAACAGGATCTGCAGCTTGGCCGTCAGCGAATTCTGCTGGCCCACAAGCTGACCAGCGGGAATAGTGGGAGTGACTGTGCCGAACCCGACGCCATAGAGAATGATGGTGTCGCCTGGACTGGCCGGCGCTGAAGTGATCCCGGAAACCGCGCCCACGGGAAGAATATAGCTCTTGAAGTCTGAGCTCTGGGCACCCACATATTGGTCGCCGCCAATCTTGAAGTTCGCCGGCGCCCAGAATCCCGGTTCCGCGGCGGTTACGTTGACCGAATAGGGGGAGCTGGTGCCGGAGGCAGTGGAAAGAATCAGTGACTGCGGACCGGTGCCCACGCCCGACGGTACCTGCACATTCACCTGAGTCGGACTGACGTAGTCGATGAAGGCCGGCTGCCCGCCGACGGTCACGGTGACTCCGCCCAGGGTCGTGGGAGCATTGATGCCGGTAAAGTTGGCACTGGACCATTGTGCCGTTGTGGCAGCCAGGTTGGTTCCGTAGATCTCGATCCAGCTTTCAGGCGCAACCGAATTGAAACCACCGAACGCACTCGCGGTAACTACTCCGCCGGAGCTGATCTTGGGAACCACGGCGATGGGCGTGAGCAGCCGGATCACCTGGCTCCCGTCGTCCGCAATGTATATCTTGCCGCCGCTCACCGCCACGCCGGAGGGAAAGGTGAGTTGGGCCGCCTTTGCCAATCCGCCATCGCCCGTCCATCCCGGAACGCCGTAGCCGGCGATGGTGTTGATGGTGCCGTCGGGAGAGACCACCCGGATCAGGCAGTTGTCCGTATCCGCAATGTAGATATAGCCATTGGAGTCCACCGCGACGCCTTTGGGCTCGTCGAGCGAAGCGACCGTCGCCGGGCCGCCATCGCCCAAAGGATTCACCGGAGAGGTGGGCAAACCGTTACCCGCCACCGTAGTGATGATACCGGTCGACGCCGTGACTTTGCGGATGACGTGGTTGTCGGTGTCGGCGATATAAAGATTCCCGTCCTTATCTACAGCTAATCCATTGGGATTCTGAAGCTGCGTGTGGGCGTTGTCGGCCAGGTTGCCGTCTCCTGCATAACCAGGGCCGGCGGCAAAGGAGCCGGCATAAGTATTGATCTCGCCGGCGGTGCCCTTGAACGCGGCACACGTGCTGGCGCAGACCTCGCGCACGACGTTGTTGCCCGAATCGGCGATGAAGATGTTTCCCGAGGAATCCACCGCTACACCGGAGGGAGTGCTCAATTGCGCGCTGGTGGCGGGGCCGAGGTCGCCCGAGAATCCCGCGCCGTCCCCATTGTTTCCGGCCACTACGTTGATGGTGCCGCCCGTTATTTTCCACACAACATAATTGCCGGCGTCCCCGATATAGAGATTGCCGCTCGAATCAAAAGTCAGTCCCGAAGGGGTGTTTAGCTCGGCGCTGGTGGGTGAGCCATTGTTCCCGCTATACCCTTGGGTGCCGTTACCGGCTATGGTTGAGATGTTGCCGCCCGATACTTTACGCACGCGGAAGTTGCCCGAATCGGACAGGTAGATGTTACCCGAGGAATCCAATACAACATCGAAAGGAGAGTTGAGGTCGGCGCTGGTCGCCGAGCCTCCATCCCCGCTATATCCTTGGGTATTGCCCGTGCCTGCTATCGTCGATATGGTGTAATTCGGCGGGGTTTGCGCGCGGCTCACGGACGCCAGAAAAAGGCCTGCGCCTGCGAGCACGCAAATAATCAATGCCTGGTTGCACACTTTAGTTGAATGGCGATTCACTTCAATGACCTCCGATCCGGCCGCCTTCCCTCAACGCATCCGGTATTTTCGCAAGAGTTGCGTAACCGGTCCCAGCCGATCTCGCATGGACTGTTGTTCAGCGACCGGCAGGTGGGTAAGGCGAATATTGTCCAACACCCTATCATAAGCCTTGACGAGATCGACCACCGCACGCGCCGCGCTCAACCGCTCGCCAGTCGCGACCTGAGCTTCGACCGTGCGGGATTGTATCAGGCAAGCCTGCACTTCGAATTCGACTGTGGATTCCAGCAGCATATCGGAGACGGCGCTCGAGCTCGCTACTAAACCGGCCACTAAGCCGGCTCTAAGCCGGTCCTAAGCCGGCTCTAAGCCGGCTCTAAGCAAGGAAGGCGCGCCCGGCAGCGCGCCTTCTTGTATCGGAAATTGAGTTGCGTGTTTCAGACTGCCGGTTCCAGAACCTAGCGGGGACCACCATGGAATTCGGCGGGACCCATCGCTCCGCCAAAACCGCGGCCACCCTGGCTCTCGAATTGAGTGAGCTTGGTCTGCTGGTCCGGCGTGAGGATCTGGTAAAAAGCCGCTTGGGCTTTCGCCTCGATAGAGGTCAACTGGGCGGTAAGAGTGCCAATGGTTGTCGCCGTTTGGTCGATGGTGGCTGCATCGTTACCGGTTACCGCGGTCTTGAGCGACTCGTGGGCGGTCTTCATGCTGCTGTGCACGGGCGACGCGGCGGTGGCAGCATTGGTGAAAATAGTAGTGGCTTGCTGCTGTTGCGCGGTCGTGAGGGTGAGGAGCGTCGTCAGAAAGCTGATTCGGTGCTGTATGCCGTTGCCGTGGCCCGGCGTCGGAGCTGTGGTAGACCCGCTGCTCTGGGCAAATGCGAATGACGCCGCCAATGTGGTTACAAATACCAGTCGGAAAAGTGTTTTTTTCATGGTTTTGAAAATTACCTCTACTAGTAAGAACACTAAACCGGTGGCGGCGTTACCCCACCTGCTGTTAAGTCTTTGTAAAATCTGCCTTAAGCGGTCTTTGCAAGTCGACGAAAGCGTATCGGCTAAGGGCCGTGCGCGGCCCTCATCTGGTGCACCACGGCGCGCATCTGCTCGGCAGGGAGCTTCACTTCGCCCACAAGATCGGACACCAGGCGGCCATCGCCCGCATCCCGGAATTGCACACTTTGAATGGCGGCCACCGGTTCGAGCGCGGGAGGCACCGCAGCTTCGAGGTTAATGGCTTTCTGCAGCGAGGATTCGAAAGAGGTCCTGATTTTCTCGCGCAGGGAATCGCCCAGCGGCCGCGGGCGCAGCGCCTCCCCGAGAGTGCCGTCTGCCTCCACCGATACCACCGAAGATTCCAACTTGACCGAACGGCGATCCTCGACCACAGGTGTCATCCTCACTTGAACGGTGGCATTGCCGCCAATCAACTTCTTGGTCATCTCTTTGCCGAACGCCTTGGCGCAGGCCCATTTTTCGAAATGAACATGGGCCGTGAGCAGGGCAGCGGGAGCCGAAGGCGCGAGCACGGCCTGCTCAATCGACAGCCGCTCGCCACAACGGTTGGATTGATTCAACTGCGAAGCGAGCAGGCTGCCGATGTGCCTCTGTAGATCCTCCAGATCGATGTGCAGTCTCAGCTTGAAAACCCCCGGATCGTCACCGGCCGCCCCCCGGGAAACCACGCCCGTGACCGTTACCGCTACCGGCTCTTTCTCGATCTGCAGATTTTTTTTCACCGGCGGAAGCGTAATCTCCTCCGCCCCCGATGGGCGCGGCATAACCGCCAGCCACGCAAATGTCAATGCGCAGTAAAGGCCGCGCGATCTGGCAGGACCCATGCTACTTGAAGATAATCGTGGATTCCCCGGAATACTTGTGGTAATTCCGGAAGTCGATCGTATTGCGGCTGCAGTTATCGGTGCCCCGCTCGCAGCTCAGCGTCTCGGCGTGTACCGGTAATAGAAACTGACGGTCGGAAAAGCGTACAAACTCGTAGTCCGTGGCCGACTCCACCTTGTCTGACGGGAATGCCTCCGGCATGCGGGTAGTCTGCATTTCAATACGCAGCACACGCTTGGTCTCTTTATCGATCCATACCGAGCCCCGGTAGGCGGGCTGCACCATTTGCGAAGCCACCATGATCCGCCAGTGCGAATGTTCCCGGTCGACCGAAAAATCGTAAACCAGGGAAGCGCGCCCACCCGCCCGGGACTCTCTCCGATAGTGGAAGTCAGCGGCTGTAGACGGCGAAAATACGTCGGCCAGCACCGTGCCGAACTCTCCTGTGGACCACGATCCCGGCAATTCCTCGATATTTTTCTTGGTCAGCTTACCGTTGATGGACACATCGCGATAACTCTCGCGCCCGTTTTCGTACACCAGCGCCGTCGAGACCACATCCAGCGGTTGCCAGCTCACAATGTGGGACGAACTGCTGTAGCGGGTCATGAATTCCTGGCAAACGTAGTTGGGAAGGGTTTCGATAAAAGATCCGGCCGCTTCGCGCGCCTTTTCGAGCACGAGATCTTCGGGCCTTTGCGTTGCTTCGGACTTTCCCGGTTCTACGCTCCGCGGGGCGCCGGGTTGGATCTCTTCCCTGGCGGCCGCAGGCGCGGGCGCGGGACCTGCATTGCTGGCCGTGAGCGTAGGCTGCGGCGCGGCGGCCGGGGGCGGCGCCGCCTGCTTGTGGGTAGCGGTTTTACCGCGCTTCAGCACCGGAGGCCCTTCATCGTCCGAATCTATCTTCACTGCGGCCACATCCGGCTTCGCGGGTGCATTCAGATCGGCCGGGTTGGGATCTGCAGGCGCCGCGGGAGCCGCAGTCGATGCCGCCGCCGCGGGAACGGGTGGCGATGCCGCCGGGCTACTGGCAGGGGAGGCTGCCGGAGCTGCGGCGGGCGCGGCAGCGGGCTTGGGGGTCTCGGCGCTATCGGCCGGAGCGTCCACGCGCCGCAGGTGAGGCCGGTCCGCATCCTCCGGGCTCTTGGCTATCGAAGTTTCTACAGGCTCGGCGGCGTGCTTGCGCTCAGCCGCGCTCCCATCCTGCTGCCAGACCACATTTGCAGCCGTCATGAAACCTTGATCGTCCTGGCTGAACTCGATCGTCAAATGATCGCCGGGAATTAGCTCAGCGGGCTTCACCGCATCCCCATCCTTCAGAAATTTCGTGCTGTCCACGCGTTTGAAATTCACAATGCGGCTGTCATCCGCCTCGAGAACCACCTGGTCCTTATCAATGCGCCGCAGCATCCCGTCGACGCTCTGCAATTCCGGCTCTTTCGCTTTGGCCTTCTTATTCCGGTGGGGAACCGGGAATCCGATGCCACCGCCTCCCGGATAGCCAGGCGGATACTGGCCGGGATACTGACCTATCTGGGCAGGCAGCGGCGCTTCGGCCGCAACCAATACCAAGCCTAGCCAATAGAGAGGAAGCACACGCATGACCCAGATTCGACGTGCCGGTTCAGCCAGAGGTTTCACCCCATCAGAAAAGTCGAGAGCGGACCCCGCAGCGGCGCACTATCAGCCGAGACCGCCGTGCCGCTGAATCGAGTTTGGATCGCGCTATTCGTATCGGTACTGCAACGCACACCCGCTTTGGCCTCTGCTCCAATTCGCGTCGATTCGAACGGTTATGCCGCGGCGCTCCGCGACCCTAGTCGTATAGAAGAAGTATCGCTGGTATATTCCGTCGACTTGCTAGCCCCAAAAGTTCAGTTCTCCACTTTGCATGTTTATTTTGTCCGGGCTTTCAGTACTTTAGCGCTATTCCCACAAACTTGAGGCCTTGGCCGACCGATAGCCTACCCATAGAAGGATATTCCCATAGGAAACATGCGACACATGCGCTTGCTACCTGACCCTATCATTATCATTTTCGGCTGGTTATTCAGTTGAAGTAAGAAATATCGATTGCAACTCGGCGCTTTCCCAGGCGCGCTAAAAAACACAATTCCCTCAAAAACGGTGCCAAAATTAAGGCAAAAAACTGGTATGATTCCCTTGGGATATAACAGGCTATTCCCAAGGGAAATACCAGCCTTGGAAGCCTTTTCTATCATGGGAGCTGGATCTGAAGGCCATTACTCTGGTCTGCTTGTTTTTAATAATCCCGCTCGTTGGTACGGTGCGCCGCCCCGTTCCGCCCACTAGGGCGCCCGCCCTGGCGAGCTCCAGCAGGCCGTCCCCCAGGCCTGCCTTACTTCTCGCGCGCCTCAAAGAATCCGGAAATCTGTTTCGGGCGGGAAATTTCCATCAAGCCGCGGCTTTGGCCCAACAGGGCTACCAGGACGCTTTGCGCCAAGGAAAACCCCGGATCGCCGCACAATTCTTGGGTAATTTGGGTAGCTGCCAGTTCGCCCTGCACCAATATCAGGAGGCGCTCCGCGCGCTTCTACAGGCCAGCAGCCTGGCGCAAGCCGCCGGCGACCGCCAAATCGCGGGAGTGCTGGATTTCAATATTTCCTCCTTATATTTCCAGTTGGGACAGATGGATGCCGCCGCCGAGGCCGCCAACCGGGCCATGTCACGACTATCCGGCGACGATCGCGCCAGGCAGCTTCCCAAATTGCTGATTCACCTCGCCACCCTCCGCGCCGTCCAGAACCGTTTCCTGGAGGCGCTGGCCCTGTTTCAGCAAGGAATAGCCGCCGCGGAGCGTGCCGGCGATGCGGAGATGTACGCGCTCGGTTGGAACGATCTGGGCGAGGTCTACCTCGATCGCAAGCAGCTTCCGCAAGCCGAGCATGCCCTGCTCGAAGCCTACCGTGTGCGCAAACTCAACCGTTTGCGCAGCCTCGAGAGCTCCTATCGCAACCTGGGAAGATTGCGCCTCGAGCAAGGTGATTTTGGATCGGCTTCGGCGCTGCTCGACCAGGCCGTGGAGGGGTCCCGCCGTCCGGGCGGCTTGCTGCCAAGCTGGCAGGTCTACGAAGCTCGCGGCCGTGTGCGCCTTACCCAGAACCGCCTTCCGGAAGCCTTGGACGATCTCCGTATCGCCGCGCGCCTGGCGCGTATCTGGCGCCGCGCCGCCCCGCTCGATGACGCCACTCGCGTAAGCGCCGAGAATGCCGTGCAATCCGTCCATTCCGCCTTGGTCGAAGCCGGAAATAAGCTTTACTTCGCCGCCGGCGGCCAGTCTCTGGCGAAGGAGACCTTCGAGGCTACCGAGGCGAACCGCGCCGCCAGCCTGCGCGCCCTTGTGTCCGAGCCACGCAACTGGCGTGCCGGCTTGCCCCCCGAGTATTGGGAGACTCTGTCGAAGCTCGAATCGGCCGAGGTCGAGTTGCTCCGCGGCCGCGGCAGTCCGGACAAGCTGCAACAACTGCAAGGAGCTTTAATCCAATGGGAGTCTCGCGCCGGGTCCAACGCCGACCTGGAGATTCCCCATCTTCTCGATCGTGTCCAGGCTAGTCTCGGTGGGGATGCTGCGCTTCTGAGCTTTCATTTGGCCTCCCCCGATTCTTACTTATGGACCATCACGCGCGGCCATTTTGCGCTCTATCGCCTGCCTCCCGGTCCCGAGATCGCCGGTCTGGCAGCCAACTTCGAAAGTGCTGTGAGGGGGGGAACCCCGGAAGCAACTGCTGCCGGAATACGGCTTTACCGGGTGCTGTTTGGCCAGGTCGCTCCCGCCGTCCAGCGGAAAACACGCTGGTTGCTGGCCCTCGATGCCGAGTTGTTTGAGCTGCCCTTCGCTGCTCTGGTGATCGAAACGAGCGCCGGCGAGCCCGTCTTTCTCGCCGAGCGCCACTCCGTGCAATCCATCTCTGGCGCAGCCATGCTGGCCTTGTCGGCGGCCGCTCCCAAGCCCTCTTTGCCCGGTCCTTTCCTGGGCGTCGCGGACCCGGTCTATAACACGGCTGATCCACGCTGGGCCGGATCCTCCAAGCCGGCCGACGGCCTGCGTCTCGCGCGCCTGGTGGGGAGCGCTCACGAGATTACCGCCTGCGCGGCCGCCTGGGGAGGTCCACGGACGCCGGTCCTGCTGGAAGGTACGGCCGCTTCCCGCAGCGGCGTCGCGGCCGCGCTCGATTTCCATCCTGCTGTCTTGCACTTCGCCACCCACGTTCTCGAATCCCGCCAGCGCTTCCGCTCCGGGCTCATTGCCCTGAGCCTCGCCGGCCGCGGTCAGACCGAAGTGCTCACCTCCACCGAAATCGCGACCTGGCATCTGGACGGCGCACTCGTCGCGCTCAGCGGCTGCAGCTCCGGTTCCGCCGCTGCGCTTCCCGGCACTGGATTGATGGGGCTGACGCGCGCCTGGCAGGCCGCCGGCGCCAGCGCCGTGGTCGCGACCCGTTGGCCCCAACCCGACGACGCGGGCCCGCTATTCGTCAGTTTTTATCGCTATTTTCACGCTTTTCCTCAAGCCGGAGCCGCCGTTGCGCTGCAACACGCGCAATTGGATTTGCTCCGATCCCACACATGGCGCTCTAGTCCATCTTACTGGGGAGCCTATTTTGTTACAGGTGATCAACCATGATGGCAATCAAAACCACAGAAGACTCTTCGGACATGCACCAGGCTCCCTCTCAGCCTGCTTGGGCCGAACTGGTCCACAAAATTAAACTGAACGACACGGCCGGGCTCGAAGAGCTCTATCGCGTCTTTACCCGGGGCATTCGTTTTTACTTGTGCAGACAACTGGGCCCTCAGGATCTGGACGACAGGGTACACGATACCTTCCTCACTGTGGCGCAAGCCATCCAGCGCGGCGACTTGCGCGAGCCCGAGCGGCTCATGGGATACGTGCGTACCATTGTCCGGCGCAAGGTCGCGGCCCAGATCGAAGAAAACGTTCATAGCCGCAAGCACGAGATCGATCTGGATTGGGGTCTGGCCGTGCGCGACGCCGCCAGCAATCCCGAGCAGAATGCCATTCAAAGCCAAAATGAGGATATCGCCCGCAGGGTGCTCAAGAGCATCGCCCCCCGTGACCGGGAGATCCTGATTCGCTTCTACCTCGAGGAACAATCCGCCGAGCAGATATGCGAGGAGATGAGCCTCACGGAAACCCAGTTTCGCCTGCTGAAATCCCGGGCCAAGGCTCGCTTCGGAGAACTGGGAAAACGGAAAGTCACCCGGCGTCTCGTCCCTTTTAGTGAGAATTGGTGGCCTCGTTTGACACTTAGGGGATAGCGAAGGTGATACTACCCCTAGAAAAAGGAGGCATTATGCAGTTCTGGACCGATCGCCATGCAAGCGACGACGTTCTGGAGCAATACTCGATGGGTCGTCTGGATGAGACGGCCTCCCAGGCACTGGAAGAGCATCTGCTCATCTGTGCACGCTGCCAGGACAATCTAGCCTTCACGGATGCGTATGGGCAAAGCATGCGGAGCGCTGCCACGGATTTGCGGCGGCAGGCCCGCGCCCAGGCTCATCCGCGTCTGAGGACTGGATTCCGCAAGCTGTTCGATCTGCCCAACCCGTTATGGGCTCTGGGCGCGGCCGCGCTGGTGTTACTGGTCGCTGCCGGAAGCCAGTGGCCTTCCGTTCATCGTTCCTCGGCGCAGCCGGCGCTGGTCCTGCTCGAAGCCAGCCGGGGAGCGGCGAGCCCGGTCTACTCCAGCACCCCCGCGGCAAAACCGTTTACCTTATTGCTCGATTTGACGGGGCTGCCGTTACTGCCGCAATACCGGCTCGAAATTGTCGATGCGGCTGGCCGCGGAGTTTTCCAATCGAGCGCTGCCCCAAACGGCAACAAGCTGCGCGCAACCATCGCCAAAGGCCTGCCGCAGGGCGCCTATTATGTCCGGGTATACGGTCACGAGCTGTTGCGTGAATACGGACTCGAGGCGCGCCAGTAGCCGCCGCTCAGAATACGCGCCTCTTGAGCCGCTCGACGTTAAATGTGGCCGTGTGGGCAACCGCCATCACGGCCATAACTCCTGCCTGTACCGGGTCGCTCACCACCAGGTCGGCGGCCTCCGGGACGCTCCCCGCCATATTCAGGCTGATCACCAGCAGTCCGGCTTGGCGCACCTCGCGCACTGCCTGTTCGATTTCGCCGCCCATCAACGAGCCGGCCAGCACCAGCGCTTTGGCCCGCGGCAGACGCGCTACCGCCCGCACTGCATCGGCCAGCGCTTGCTCTCCCACCAGCGGAATGGTGTCGACCGAGATATGCTCGCCGCGGATATTGTGACGGTCCGCTTCCGACACGGCGCCTATGGCGACTTGTCCTACCTGCGCCCCTCCTCCCATAATGATGATGCGCTTGCCGTAGATCTTCTCCAGCGTCTGGACAATTTCGGCCTTGTGCACGATAGGCAACGCGCGCAGGTCTGTGGCGAGCTCGTGCGCGCCGCCCGGCAATGCGATCTCAAAATAAATGCGCGCCTCCCGCGGGCTCTGCTCGATGATCTCGACCGAGCTGATATCGCCTTGGTGGCGCGCGATTACACCCGTCAATTGATGCAGCACCCCCAACCCTGCATCGGCGTGGATCACAAGGCCGATATTCCCGTTGTTCATGGCGTGTTCTCTAGTGTACAGTGGGCCGGGGTATCGTGAACATTGGGGGGCAGTCCCGTTGCGCACGCTGTTGCTCTTTCTCTCGCGCCAGAAGCAGTTACGAAAATGGATGGAAACCTCCGGCTGGGGCAGGCGCCTTTCCGGCAGGTTCGTGGCGGGCGACACGCTGCCGCAGGCGCTGTCTACCTGTCAGCGCATTAATACAGAGGGCATCGCCGTAACCCTCGATCACCTGGGCGAGAATGTCACCTCACCGGCTGAGGCCGCCGCTTCACGCGACGCTTACTTGCAGGCCCTCCAGGAAATCGTGAAGCTTGGAATCGACGGCAACGTTTCCCTGAAGTTGACCCAGTTCGGAATGGATCTCTCCTCTGCCGAGTGCCGTGCCAACGTCGAGCAGTTGGTGCGGCAAGCCGCCGGGCTGGGTAACTTCGTGCGCGTGGATATGGAGTCGAGCGAATACACCGACCGCACGCTCGACCTGGTCACCGATCTGCACGCCCGCTATGCCGCTGTCGGCACCGTCATCCAGTCTTACTTGTATCGCAGCCGCAAGGATGTTGAAATGCTATGTAGCCGCCGCATTCGCGTGCGCCTGTGCAAGGGAGCCTACCTGGAGCCGCCCGCCGTCGCGTTCCAGCGTAAGGCCGACGTGGATCGCAATTATGTAGAGCTGATGAACATTCTTCTCGAAAAGGGCGTATATCCCGCTATAGCGACGCACGATGAGAGCATCATTGCCGAGACCGAGCGCTTCGTGGCATCCCGCGGAATCTCGCGCGATTCCTTTGAGTTCCAGATGCTCTACGGCATCCGCCGGGATATCCAGCGGCGGCTGGCCGCCAAAGGGTATCGTCTCCGGCTCTACGTCCCGTACGGTGAAGCGTGGTATCCATATTTTATGCGCCGGCTGGCAGAGCGGCCCGCCAACGTGGTCTTCCTCGCTCGTAATCTGCTGCGCCGCTGAGCCGCCGCGCGGAAACTTGAGGGGGCCATCCGGCATCTAAGTCATCATGCGGTTTTGGGGCTATCTGGCAGGCAAAATCACTCTATCCGCAGCCGGTATGTATGGCCTGCTGGCGCTGCTGAATCACTTCTGGCCCCACGAGCCGAAGTTTTACAACTACGTCCCGCCGCGCTTCGGATACGATTTGCTCTACACCTCCGCGACGGGTTTGTGGTTCCTGGCGGCTTGCGGCCTTCTGTATGTTTGCGTCTGGGATCAGCGTTATCGTTGCCGGGTCTGTCTGCGGCGTCTACGTATGCCTGTCGAGACTGGCTCGTGGAGCCGCATGCTGCTGCTCGGACGGCCGCAGATCGAATATATCTGTCCGTACGGCCACGGCACGCTGAACGTTGCCGAACTGCAGATTTCCGGCCTGGAAAATCCCGAGTGGAACCCGCACGGCGAGATGTGGGACGAGTTGTGCGCATCCTCGCGCGATGCGGACGGCCGTGACCATTTCTAGCTGGAAAGTCTCCAATTGGCGCGTGGCGGCAGGAGCCGCCGTGCTGGTGGTGCTGCTGGTCATGGCAGTGCGCCTGCTTCCCATTTACGTTCACAATATCGAACTGCAACAGTTTGTCGAAGACGTGGCGCATCGTGTCGCGGCGCCGTCCACCTCAGATGATATTCTGCGTACCTGGGTGCTGGATAAGGCCGCGGATCTGGACCTTCCGGTAAAAGCGGGCAACGTGCAAATCGAGCGCTCGCCCGACACAGTGCACATCGTGGTGCGCTACGTAGTGCGCGTCGACATGCCCCTCTATACCGTAAATCTGCACTTCTATCCGGGCGCCGGAAGCCGATAGCGGGCCGCCCCCTATCGCGTGAACCTGGTAGCTTTTTTCTGCTCGTGCCGCTCGAGCGCCAGTTGGATCAAACGATCCAGCAGCGCCCGAAACGGCAGGCCGCTTTGCTCCCACATCTTCGGGTACATACTGATGGAGGTAAATCCGGGGATGGTGTTGATCTCGTTGATGTAGAGCTTGCCGCTCGCCGACTCGAGCAGGAAATCCACGCGCGCCATGCCTTCGCAGCCCACCGCCCTATAGCATTCGACAGCCAGGCGGCGCAGCTCGCTGGTCTGCTCTTCCCCGAGTTCGGCAGGTAGCCGGAACTGGGCCCGGTCGAGCAGATACTTATCCTCGTAATCGTAAAACTCCTTGGAGGGCAGCACTTCGCACGGCAGCGAAGCTGCGGGATCCTCGTTGCCCAGCACGGCGCATTCAAATTCCCTACCCTCTATGCCGCGCTCCACTAAGATTTTGCGATCGAACTCAGCCGCCAGGCGCAAAGCCAGTTCAAACTCCGCGCGGTTGTGAGCCTTCGTAATTCCCACCGACGATCCCAGATTCGCGGGCTTGACGAATACCGGATAATCGAACCGCAGCGCTGGCGTCCCGGACTTCAGCTCGCCGCGCGTAAACGCCACGTACTCGACCACCGGCAGGCCGCGCTCCGCACAGGTGCGCTTCATCGCCACTTTGTCCATGGAGACCGCGGAAGCCAGTACAGCCGCTCCGACATACGGCAGATCGGCGAGCTCCAACAAGCCCTGCACCGTGCCATCCTCTCCGAAGGTGCCGTGTAAAACCGGAAACACCACGTCTATTTCCGGATGCGCTCCGGGCTCAGGCAGTATCGGCCGCGGCGACCATTTGCCGGACTTGTCGATGAAGTATTCGAGGATGTCATAGCGCGCGGCATCCAGTCCCGCCATGATGGACTTCGCCGACCGTATGGAAATCTCATGCTCGCCCGTGCGGCCGCCGAAGATCACGGCGACTCTGGTTTTCATAGGATGCGTTTCCCCAGCGCCGACATGATCATTTCAACCGCCAAATCCGCAGTCCGGTTTCGCTCGTCGATCACCGGGTTCACTTCCACTACTTCCATAGAGAGCATGCGGCCGCCGTCGCAGATCAGTTCCATAGCGTGGTGCGCCTCGCGGTAAGTAGCGTCGCCACGCACGGGCGTACCCACGCCGGGAGCAAATTGCGGGTCTACCCAATCCATGTCGAGCGAGAGATGGAAGCCGGCGGTATCTTCTGTGGCGATCCGGAACGCTTCGTCCATCACCGAGCGCAGGCCCCGTTCATCGATGTCGCGCATCGTGAACGCCCGCACGCCGGTATCGCGCACGTGCTCCTTTTCGAGCAAATCAACATCGCGCAGCCCCACCAGCACCGTCCTGCGCGGATTCACCTTGGGCGCATAGCCCAGCAGGTTGGCCAGCTCCGGCGGACCCAGGCCGACACAACACGCCAGCGGCATCCCGTGTACATTGCCGCTCGGCGAGCTGTCCGGCGTATTCATATCGGCGTGCGCGTCGATCCAGATCAGGCCGATCTGTTGCTTCTTCCGCCGGAAATGCCGCGAAACGCCGGCCACTGTTCCGGCTGCCACGGAGTGGTCGCCGCCCAGCACTAGTGGCATTTTCTTCTTGGAGAGCGACCGGTCCACCAGGCCGGCCAGGCGCTTGCACGCCAGAGCGATCTGCGGCAGATATTTAGCCCGCGCAGGTCCCTCCGGCAGGCTCTCCGGCTGATCTACGGCAATGTTGCCCAGATCGTCGACGTGGTAGCCGAGGTCCGAGAGTCGCCGGTTCAAATTCGCCACTCGGATCGCCGACGGTCCCATATCCACGCCACGCCGCCCCTGGCCCAAGTCGAGCGGAGCTCCGATAATAGCAATGTGAGACTGCCGCATAGGCAGGGCGCGCGCCCTTGCGTGGCCGAAAGATCAGGAGACCCGCACGCCCTTCCAGAAAGCCACGCGCCCGCGTATCTGGCTGGCGGCGGGCTTGGGATCGGCATAATACCAGGCGGCGCCTGGGTTCTTCTTGCCGTTCACTTCGATGTCGTAGTAGCTGGCCGCGCCCTTCCAGGGGCAAATGCTGGTCTGGCTGGTGGGCTTGAAATATTCCCGATGGATGGCATCCGGCGGGAAATACTGATTGCCCTCCACGATCACAATATCGTCGCTTTCCGCCAGAATGGCGGCTTCCCAGATTGCCTTCGCCATACCTGTATTGTAATTCCTTTCAGGCGTGCATCATCTCGAAAAGCTTGCGCACGGTAGCCCAGTTTCTCCCCGTACATGTAGTCGAGAGTTTCGCATCAAAATAAGCGTTGCTCAGTTTGGAGCGCGCCACGCCGTTCGGGAGATGCAAATAGATCTCCTGTTCGCCAACATGAAAAGCATCCGGCGGCGATCGATGGGGATCGAGCTTCCCAACCGCGTGCGCGTTTGGCAAGTCTGCCAGGAAAAAGACGTGGAGCGTCTTCTCCGGTTCGCCGGCCTTAAGGAACGGATTATCGCGTATGGTCCGCGCGAGCTGCTCCGGGGAGCGGATAATAATCGGGACGCGGTAGCCGAAGCGCGCGCGAATCCGTTCGGTGATAAGCACCGGAAATCCGTTCGGCAGCGGCGCCGGCGCGGTGAAGATCACATTCCCGCTGGTGATATAGGTGCGCACATTGGCGCAGTCCGCGGCTACGAAGATGAACGCCAGTTCCTTCATCGGCAGCAGGTTCTTGCCGCCGACGTTTATGCCCCTGAGCAGTGCAACGTATGTGGATGTATTCCGCATGTAGGGCGCGTCCTCGCCGCTGCCGGCCCTGACCGACCGCCCCACAGATTTGGATAATCTTAAGCGGGGCTTACGTCTTCCGCCTGTAAACCCTTCGGCCCCTTTTTTACTACGAAGGAAACGCGCGCGCCTTCGTCGAGCGAGCGATAACCGCTTGCCTCGATAGCCGAAAAATGAACGAAAACGTCTTCGCCATTCTCGCGCTGTATGAACCCGTAGCCTTTGGCTGCGTTAAACCACTTGACTGTACCTGTCTCTTTCATGAATTGCTCCTTCTAGCGATTAGAATCCTGGTGTATCGCTTGAGGATGGACGGCGGGAGACTGCGGGCCTGCTTGCTGGTACCCTCGAACTGAATTCAAACGACGTGATAGGATCCTTACGCCCCCACCATAGCATGTAGATGCCGAAAGCGGCAAGTCGGTTTTCGCCGCGATCACGCCTGCTCAGACCAGCACTTTCTTCATCAGCTCGCCTTCGACGTCCGTCAGCCGGAAATCGCGCCCCTGGAAGCGGTAGGTCAAACGAGTGTGATCGAAGCCCAGCCGGTTCAGCAGCGTGGCGTGCAGGTCATGCACCGAGACCGCATCTTCCACAATGTTGTAGCCGATATCATCCGTCCTGCCCACAGTTACGCCGGGCCGTATGCCGCCGCCGGCGACCCACATGGTGAAAGCGCGCGGATGATGATCGCGCCCCAGAAATTTCGAGCCGCTGCGCGCTTCGTTCATCGGCGTGCGCCCGAACTCGCCGCCCCAAACCACCAGCGTAGAATCGAGCAGCCCACGTTGCTTCAGATCTTTCACCAGCGCCGCGGCGGCCTGGTCGGTAGCGCGGCAAAGCTCCGAGAGCCGGTTCACGATGTCGTCCCCGCCGGATGACCCGTGGGTGTCCCATCCGCGATGGAAAAGCTGTACAAACCGCACCCCGCGCTCCACCAGCCGGCGCGCCATCAAACAATTATTAGCAAAGGTGTTTTGGCCCGGTGTGGTGCCGTAGAGGCTATGTATGTACTCCGGTTCCTTGGACACGTCCATCAGATCCGGAACGCTGGTTTGCATCCGGTAAGCCATCTCGTAGGAGTTGATCCTGGTGGTGATTTCCGGATCGCCGATTTCGGCCGCATGCGCTTCGTTCAAGTTGCGGATCAGGTCGAGCGAACTTCTTCGCGCGGCCGGATCGACGCCCTCGGGATTCGAAAGGAACAGCACCGGGTCGCCGCTGCGCCGGAACTCGACACCCTGGTAAGACGTCGGAAGAAAACCGCTGCCCCAGCAGCTCTTCCCGCCATCGGGCTGGCTCTGGCCGGAGAGCAGCACCACGAACCCGGGCAGATCCTGGTTCTCGCTGCCAAGCCCATAAGTGGCCCACGAGCCGAAGCTCGGCCGCCCGACGATCTGATGCCCGGTCGACATGTAGATCTGAGCGGGAGCGTGATTGAATTGCGTCGTCCACATGGACTTCACGATGGCCGTCTCGTCGACAATTTCCGAGAAGTGCGGCAACAGGTGGCTGATTTCAGCGCCCGATTGGCCATGCTGCGAGAAACGATGCGGGGAGCCGAGCAGCAGCGGCGTGCCTTGGATGAACGCAAACCGCTCGCCCTTGACCAGCTCCGCCGGCACCGGTTGGCCGTCATATTGATTGAGCTTGGGCTTGTAGTCGAACAGGTCCAGTTGCGAAGGCGCGCCGGCCATGAACAGATAGATGACGCTTTTCGCTTTTGCTCCGAGCGGCGGCTTCTTCGGAGCGAGCGGCCTGGACTGCTCTCCGAACAGCCGTTGGTCCAGCAGACTGCTCAGCGCCAGCGAGCCGATGCCGAAACCCGCGCGCCCAAAAAAATGCCTTCTGGTAATGTCGAGAAGGCGCTCAGACTGGGGATTTTCCACTATCGATTCACTCCTTCGTTACCGTCTCATCCAGGTTAAGTATCGCGTTCGAGACCATGATCCAGGCTGCCATATCGGCGTCTTTGGCCCCGGCTCCGGCTACCTTTGCTGCGCGCTCGGGATGCCGCTCGAAGCCTTCGCGCTGGCTCTCGTAGTTCTGAACAATGGCAGTCAGCTCATTCGGTTTGGGCTTGCGGCCGGTACAAAGTCGAAAAGCCAGGGCCGCGCGATTTTCCGGAGCCGGTCCCGCTTCGTCGATCACCCGCTTGGCCAGGGCGCCGGCTGCCTCCACGAACACCGGGTCGTTCAACGTGGTCAGCGCCTGCAAAGGCGTATCCGTACGCAGGCGGCGAACCGTACAAGTCTCGCGGCTGGGCGCGTCGAAAACCGACATGCTGGGAAAGGGCGCCGTGCGGCGCATGAATGTATAGAGGCCGCGGCGATAGCGGTCCTCTCCCTTGCTCATGGTCCACTTGTCGTCGTTGTAGGGCATGTCCCAAACGCCCCCGGGCTGGTAAGGAAACACGCTCGGGCCGCCGATCTTGAGGCTGAGTAAGCCGCTGGCGCTCAGAACGATATCGCGAACCATTTCGGCTTCCACCGTAAAGCGCGGCCCACGCGCCAATAAGCGGTTGTACGGATCGCGCTGCTCGAGCTCCGGTGTGACGCGGGAATCCTGCCGGTAGGTAGCCGAAGTCACGATCAGCCGGTGAATGGCCTTCTGGCTCCAGCCGCGATCCATGAACTCGACCGCGAGCCAATCCAGCAGCTCCGGATGCGTGGGACGGTCTCCCTGCTTCCCAAAGTCTTCACTGGTCTCGACAATGCCATGGCCGAAGTATTGCTCCCAGAAGCGGTTCACCGCCACGCGGCTGGTCAGCGGATTATCTCTGCTCACCATCCATTTGGCCAGTCCCAACCGGTTTTTCGGCAGCCCCTCGGGCCAGGCATTCAGAGCCGCCGGTGTGCCGGCGTAGACCGTTTCGCCGGGACTCAAAAAGCTCCCGCGAATGCGCATCTTGGCCGATAGTTGCTCGTTGGTAGCTCTGTCCCCCATCACCAGCGTGGTCACGATGCCGAGCGAATCCAGCTCGTCCTGCAGGCGCTCGAGATCCGCCCGGCTGGCATTCAGGGACGGCGCCACTTTGCGAAATGCCTTCGAAAGATCGGATGCCTGCTTGGCTGAGCGGGCCTCCGGCTTCATTTCGAAGACCGGACGCAGCTCCGCGGGAACCTGTAGGCTGTCGACGGGTGTGCGCCCACTGGTGGCCGACAGGCGAAAACGGCCCATTCCCTGCCCGCTGAATTCCGAACCATGCACCAGCGTGATGCGCAGCGTATCCGCGCTATGGTCCAGCCGTTTCCCGAGAGTCAGGACCAGTCGGCGTGCAACGCGTTTGTCCTCGCGCGACGCGTCCACCTCCCAGACCGGAGCGTCTGGCTTTTCCTTCTTCGATTTCATGCGGCCGTTATCCGATTTCGCCTGTGCGATTGCGACAGGCTCGGCCTGGCCGGAGGATACCGCCTCCACGCGCACCTTAGTCAGCGAGAAATTGCCGTAAGCGTCGCGGCCTGGTCCGCCCCTCGGCAGCCTCGAATCCGGTAACGCCTCAATACGAATCGCGCTTAGTTTCTCAGGATGCGCGGCACGGACTTCCAGCACGTAGGTGTCGGTCGCAGGATTCTCGCCCGAAGCCAGCCACGAGCCATCCGCTTGCCGCTCCAGCTTAGTGCCCGCCAAAGAACGCGCCGAAGATATTTCGAGCGCCTTCCAGGAGGCTTCCTGCGCTCGCATGCGCGCCTCCCAGTGCCGTTGTTCCGCGTCCAGCCGGGGAGTCTGCGTTTTCAATTTCGTTTCGAGTAAATCAATTTTGCTCTGCAGCTCATCCCGCCGCACGGCCTGCTCCGGTGTGGGCAAACTGAGAAGCGGCTCGACGTATTTGTGGCTGGTGTCGCCATAGTCCTTCTCTTTGTAGTCGGAATTACTGAAAAATGCCATGAGCTGGTAATACTCTTTTTGCGTAAACGGATCGAACTTATGGTTGTGGCATTGCGAGCAGCCAATAGTAGAGCCCAGCCAGGCGGTAGTGGTGGTATTGACGCGATCGACCAGGTTCACCCAGAATTCTTCGTCCTTGTCGACGCCTCCCTCTTCATTGAAGAGAGTGTTGCGGTTAAAGCCGGTCGCGATCCTCTGCTCGGTAGTCGCATGGGGAAGAAGATCTCCGGCGAGCTGCTCAATCGTAAACTCGTCGAAGGGCAGATCCCGGTTAAGGGCATCGATGACCCAATCGCGATATTTCCAGATGGAGCGGCGATCGTCCTTCTCCCATCCGTTGGTGTCGGCATAACGGGCCAGATCCAGCCACGGCCGGGCCCAGCGCTCGCCATAGTGCGGGCTCGCAAGCAACCGCTCGACCAGCCGTTCATAGGCATCCGGGTGGGTATCGTTCAGGAAGTCGTCGGTCTCCTTCGGCGTGGGCGGAATGCCGATCAGGTCCAGGCTCACGCGGCGGATGAGGGTTTCACGGGAAGCTTCGGGCGATGGCTGAAGGCCTTCCTTCTCGAGCCTTGCCAGAATGAAGGCGTCGATCGGATTGCGGACCCATGCCTGATTGTGGACCGCGGGCACCGCCGGCCGTACGGGCGGGATGTAGGCCCAGTGCTTACCGGTTCGCGCGCTGGCCGACGGAAGGCCCGGTGCGCCGCCCTCGATCCACGCGCGAACAAGCGCCACACTGTCCTCTGACAGAGCCGTACCTCCGAGAGGCATTCGAACGGCCTTGTCCGCCGACACGATCCTCTGGTAAAGCGGACTGTTGGCGGCGTCGCCGGATTTGATCACCGGTCCGGATTGACCGCCCTGCGCGATCGCCTGCGCGGAATCGAGCGCCAATCCGCCGCTGCCTTTGGCGCCGTGGTGGCAAGCCACGCAGGAAGCGGTCAGAATAAGCTGAACCTGAGTGAAGTCGGCAGCCCGTGCCAGGCAGGACCAGGCTAACGCAAGGAGCGCCAGCCTCGCCACAGAAAGTCGGTGATTCCTAACAAGGGTGCGCATCTGTGCTGATGTGATCTACCGTTAACGCTAACATTGGGCGCCGGGATTTGTCGAGCGAATGTGGTGCGGAGACGGAACAGAACGGACTTCAAAACAAATACGCTGGGACGCGCCACTCGTCGCACTGTCCCAGCGGCGGAATTGGCGCGTCCCGCGACCAGGCTACTAGACCGATCATAAGCGATAACTGCCTCCGCTCCTATCCTGTCGGCACGGTATAAATCTACCGGGCAGGCGGTATATGATCGTAGGTATCCAGCCTGATAACTTACCCCTGGAGGTGGAGGGGGCCGAACACGCGGTAGTCTTCAAGCGTAGCGCGGAGCCTGTTCAATGGGGCGCGCTAGTCGTGCTGCTGGCCGGCTTCGGCGGAATGCTGGGGCTGATGCTGTTTGCCGGCCTGGACTCGCTGCGCTCGCTCGGCCAGGTGCAGTCGCACAACGTGCGGATCCGTCAGATGTTTCTGCTGCGCAATCGCGCTCTTGGAGAGATCCGGTCCGCTCTCTATCTTTCGGGCACTTCCACCCGCGACTACCTTTTGGAGCGCGATGCCGTCCAGGCCGAGACATTCCGCGCCAACCTGCAGGAAATTCGCGTCGGCATGGACGCTGCCCTCGAACGCTACTCCCATTTGCTCGATGCCCGCGAGGAGGCGCCCTTCCGGGCCCTCGAGGCCCGTATTGCCGACTACTGGAAAGCCTTTGATCCCATCTTTCACTGGGATGCCGGAGAAAAACGGGCGCACAGCGACGCCTTTCTGCACCGCGAGCTATTCCCCCGCCGCGCCATCACGCTGGAAATCGCTGATCGCATCGCCGCCGTCAACGAACAGGAGCTCAGCAACGGCGACGCGCGTCTGAATGAAATCTTCGACCGCTTTCGCTACCGGCTCGGTCTGATGCTGGCGGTCACCCTGGCGATCGGAGTGCTCCTGGCCGCTGTCACCATCCGCCACATTCTGCGTCTGGGGCGCGCCGCGGACCTGCGCTACCGCCAGGTAGTGCACGCGCAGAGCGAGTTAAAGGAGCTCTCGGCGCGACTGGTGGAAACACAGGAACGCGAGCGCCGCGCGATTTCCCGCGAGCTGCACGACGAGGTCGGGCAGTCCCTTACCGCGCTGCTGATGGAACTGGGCAATCTCGGCGCGGTGGCGCCCGGCGATGCGGATCTGCGCCGCCATCTGGAATCCATTCGCCAGCTCGCCGAAAGCAGCGTCAACGTGGTGCGCAACATGGCCCTGCTGCTGCGGCCCTCCATGCTCGACGACCTCGGGCTGGTGCCCGCCCTGCAGTGGCAGGCCCGCGAGATCTCCAAACGCACCGGCATGGGCGTCATCGTGGATGCCGACACGGTGGCTGACGATCTGCCCGAAGAGCTCAAGACCTGCATCTATCGCGTGGTCCAGGAGGCTCTCAATAACTGTGCGCGGCACGCCGTCGCGCGCACCGTGCGCATTCAAGTGACCCAGGAAAGCGAATGCATCCGGATGAGCGTGCAGGATGACGGCAAGGGTTTCGACTGCGGACAGGTGCGCGGCCTCGGTCTGCTCGGCATGGAGGAGCGTGTCACCCGTCTGGGCGGCCATTTCCAATTGCAGTCCGAACCCGGACACGGCGCACAGTTGCGCATCGAGATTCCGCTGGCCGGCCAGACCGCGGAGACCGTCGCGTGAATACCGTCCGCATCCTGCTGGCTGACGACCACACCGTGATGCGCAACGGTCTGCGCCTGTTGCTCGAGCGCCAGCCGAATCTCAAGGTGGTGGGCGAAGCCGCCGACGGCCGTCAGGCGGTAGCTCTCAGCGAGTCGGCCAGCCCCGACGTCGTCATCATGGATATCGCCATGCCCAACCTGAACGGCATCGAAGCCGCTCGCCAGATTGTCAGCCACAATCCGCGCACCGCCATCGCCATCCTCAGCATGCATTCCGACGAGAGCTACGTCATCCGCGCGCTGAAGGCCGGTGCGCGCGCCTATCTGCTGAAAGACTCCGCCGAGGCCGATCTGCTGGCCGCTGTGCGCGCGCTCTCCGAAGGTAAGTCGTTCTTCAGCCCCGCCATCAGCAGGATTCTCGTCGAAGATTACATGCGCCAGTTGGAGCGGCAGGGCGCCGAGGATACCTACGAGCTGCTCACCAATCGCGAGCGCGAGATCCTGCAGCTTTTGGCCGAAGGCCGGACTAATAAAGTGGTGGCGGCTATGCTGAATCTCAGTCTCTATACCGTCGAGACGCATCGCACTCACATTCTGCAAAAGCTGAACCTGCATAATGTACCCGAGCTGATCCTCTATGCGGTGCGCAAGGGAATCATCGCTTAGGACCTGTGGCTAGCTGCTGCGCTTCAGCAATAAACACCCACCGATGAAGGAGAAGACTCCCAAAACCGCGACCACGGCCAGACCGGCCCAAAAAGCGGGGCTGTGTACAGCATCCTGAGGCGCATCGCCCCAAAAATGGTGGTGCAGCAGATGTGCGGAGTGCAGCGTCGAGAGAATCACGGCAAATCCGCAGACTATGTTTAGAATTCGCATAGGCCAATACTACAAAAATCAACCATGCTACGGTGAACGAATATAAGCCTCAGTACGAAAGCGGCGGGAAGCCCTTAAGCGGGGTAAAATAGAGCGAGCCTCTCCATTATGATGTGCCCCAGGTGTCTATCCTTGCTGGTATCCTGCGGATTGGCGGTGCTGCTGGCGGGCTGCGGCAAAGACAAGGGCCAGCCCATGGCAGCGTTTCCGCCTGTTCCGGTCAGCGTAGCAGTGGCTTCGCGGGAGGCCGTGCCTGTCCAGATTCGCGCCATCGGAACCGTCGAACCTTCTTCCACCGTGCAGATCAAGTCGCAGGTGGCCGGCTTGCTGCTCAGCGTGCACTTTACCGAGGGCACCGAGGTGTCCAAGGGTGACCTGCTTTTCGAAATCGATCCGCTGCCCTTTCGCGACGCGCTGGCTCAGGCCGAAGCAGCCGTGGCCAGAGATCGCGCGCAGTTGAACCAGGCTCAGGCCAATCTCGCCCGCGATGTCGCGCAATCCAAGAGCTCCGATGCCGACGCCAAACGCTACGAACAGCTTGCCAAGGAAGGTGTCGCGCCCGCCATGCAGGCCACCCAGCAGCGCGCCTCCGCCGATGCCATGCAGCAGTCCGTGGTGGCCGACCAGGCCGCCATCGAGAGCGCCCGCGCTTCGCTCGATAGCGATCAGGCCGCCGTGTCGCGCGCCAGGCTCGACCTCGGGTATTGCGAAATTCGTTCTCCGGTCAGCGGCAGAGCCGGCAATCTGCTGGTGCACGCCGGCAATCTCATTAAGGTGAATGACGTTCCGCTGGTGGTCATCAACCAGATCGCTCCCATCTTCGTTTCATTCGGCGTGCCGGAGGAACAACTCTCCGCCATCAAGCAGAAAATCGCCCGCGAGAAGCTCTATGTCGCCGCCTCGAACGATCAGGCGCCGGACCAGATCACCCGCGGCATGCTCACCGTGATCGATAATGCGGTAGACACCAACTCGGGCACCATCCGTCTCAAAGCCACCTTCGATAACCACGAACGGCTGCTCTGGCCGGGCGAGTTCGTCAACGTGGTCCTCACGCTCGATACCCAGAATAATGCGACGGTAGTCCCGTCGGAAGCCGTCCAGGACGGCCAGCGCGGCCAGTTCATCTTTGTAGTCAAGGCGGACCAGACCGTCGAGTCCCGCAACGTCACGGTAAACCGCACGATCGGCCGCAGAGCCGTAATTGCAAAAGGCATCACGCCGGGTGAGACCGTAGTCACCGATGGCCAGTTGCGCCTGTTCCCGGGCGCGAAAATACAACCGGTTCCGGCCGGCAAGATCGATAATCAGGCGCTCTGATCCATGAACATCTCCCGCATCTTCATCGAACGCCCCGTGATGACCGCGCTGGTGACGCTCGCCATCCTGCTGTTTGGCGTGGTGGCGTTCCGGTCCTTGCCCGTGGCGGCTCTGCCTACCGTCGACTATCCGAACATCCAGGTGACCGCGGCGCTCCCCGGCGCCAGTCCGGAGACCATGGCTTCCTCAGTCGCCACGCCCCTCGAGCGCGAATTTTCGACCATCGCCGGCGTGCGCAGCATGAGTTCCCAGAATTCCCAGGGCGCCACTCTGATTACTGTCCAGTTCGCGCTGAGCCGTAGCATCGACGCGGCCGCGCAGGACATTCAGGCCGCCATTGCCAAGGCTGCGGGGCAGTTGCCCGCCAACATGCCTCGGCCGCCTTCCTATCAGAAGGCCAATCCCGCCGACCAACCCGTGCTGTTCCTGTCGCTCACTTCCGCAACGCTACCGCTCTACACTCTCGATGAATATGCGGAGACGCTGCTGGCGCAACGGTTATCCATGGCCAGTGGCGTCTCCCGCGTATTCGTCTATGGCGCGCAGAAGTACGCCGTGCGCGTACAGGTCGATCCCGACGAATTGGCCGCGCGCGGCATCGGCTTTGACGAAGTGATGCAGGCCATCCAGCGCAGCAACGTCAATCTCCCTACCGGCAGGCTATACGGCGAGAAGCAGGCCTTCACCGTGCAATCGAGCGGCGAATTGATGCGCGCCGCCGCCTACCGGTCCATCATCGTCGCTTATAGAAACGGCGTTCCCACGCGCCTGGAGCAGCTTGGCCGCGTGATCGACGGCGTCGAGAACGATAAGGCCATCGCCTGGTTCAACGGCGTGCGGGGCATGATTCTCGCCATCCAGCGCCAGCCCGGAACCAACACCGTGGAGGTGGTCAACAACGTCAAAGCGTTGTTGCCGCAATTCCGCAGTGAGATTCCTCCAGCGGTGAAGCTGGACGTCGCGTTTGACTCCTCGGAATCCATTCGCGGATCGATCAACGACGTCGAATTCACGCTGGTGCTGACGGTCTGCCTGGTAGTGATGGTCATCTTCATCTTTCTGCGTAATCTCAGCGCCACGCTGATTCCGGGCGCGGCCGTGCCCCTTTCCATCATCGGCACTTTTGCCGCCATGTACCTGCTGGGCTACAGCCTGAACAATCTCTCGCTGATGGCCTTGACGCTCTCCGTAGGTTTTGTCGTCGACGACGCCATCGTCATGCTCGAAAACATCGTGCGGTACATGGAGATGGGAAAAGGACGCATGGAAGCCGCTCTGCTGGCTTCACGCGAGATCGGCTTCACCATCATCTCTATGACGATTTCGCTCGTGGCCGTCTTCATTCCGGTACTCTTCATGGGCGGAATCGTGGGCCGCCTGCTGCACGAATTCGCGGTCACCATTACCGTCGCTATCCTGATCTCGGGGTTCGTCTCGCTGACTTTTACTCCGATGCTGGGTAGCCGCTTCCTGCGCTACAGCCACACCGGCCATCACGGGCGCCTGTATGGCGCGTTCGAGAGCGGCTTTCGCGGCTTAACTTCGGCGTACGACTACACACTCAAGAAAATCCTCCGGCATTCCTTCGCCACCATGATGGCAGGCCTGCTGCTGTTAGTCGGCACCGTCTATCTTTTTTTCACCATGCCCACGGGCTTCATACCCAGCCAGGACAGCGGATTTACCCTGGGCTTCGCCATGGCCGGCCAGGACATTTCCTTCGAGTCTATGGCCAAACACCTGCGCGCGGTTTCCAGCGTCGCCCAAGCCGACCCCAATGTGGCGCGCACCGGAACCTTCCTGATGGGGGGCGGCCAGGGAGGCGGTGGTAATCAAGGGGGCTTTTTTTCCACCATGAAGCCGCGTTCGCAACGGCGGCTTTCCGTGGATCAGATCATGGCGGAAATGCGGCCTAAACTGGCCGCCATTCCAGGAATAATGGTGTTCCTGCAGAATCCGCCGCCGATTACGGTGAGCGGGCAATTCAGCACCAGCGTCTACCAAATGACGCTACAGAGTGCCAATCTGACCGAGATATACGACTGGGTGCCGCGGCTGATGGATCGTATGCGCACGCTGCCTGGGTTCCTCGACATAAACTCCGACCTGCAGATCGCCAGCCCGCAGGTAGTGGTCGATATCGACCGGGATCACGCCGCCGCCCTGGGTCTTTCCCCGCAGCAGATCCAGGATGCGCTCTATGCCGCGTATGGCGACCGTCAGGTCTCCACCATCTACACGCCCGCCAATCAGTACGCGGTAATCCTGCAAGTCGCGCCGCAGTACCAGCGCACCCCGGAAGGGTTGGCCAAGATCTATCTGCGATCCTCCCAAGGGCAACTGGTGCCGCTCAGTTCCGTGGTGAAACTTACGCGCGGCGTCGGACCGCTGAGCATCAATCACTTCGGACAGTTGCCGGCGGTGACGATCTCGTTCAATCTCCAGCCCGGCTTTTCGCTGGGCAATGCGGCCGATCAGGTGAAGCGCGCCGTGCAGGAGTTGCGCATGCCGCCCACCATCAGCTTCAATTTCCAGGGCACGGTGAAGGAATTCCAGCAGTCCTTCCAAGGCCTGTCAGTCCTGCTCATCGTCGCCATCCTGGTGATCTACATTGTGCTGGGCATCCTGTACGAAAGTTTCTTGCATCCCATCACCATTCTTTCGGGATTGCCTTCCGCGGTCTTCGGCGCGCTGCTCACGCTGAAACTTTTTCACAAGGAGCTGGATCTCTACGCCTTCGTCGGCCTGATTATGCTTTTCGGCGTGGTGAAGAAGAACGCCATCATGATGATCGACTTCGCACTGGAGGCGCAAAGGGTGGAAGGCAAGCAGCCGTTTGAAGCGATTTACACGGGCTGCCTGCTGCGCTTCCGGCCGATCATGATGACTACCGTGGCGGCGCTGTTCGGTACTCTGCCGATCGCGCTCGGCTATGGGGAAGGCGCCGATGCGCGCCAGCCGCTGGGTCTTGCCGTGGTCGGGGGCCTGGTCGTATCCCAGTTACTCACGCTCTACATCACGCCCGTGATTTACCTGTATATGGAGCGATTCCAGGGGTGGTTGCGGCGAGGCCGTATCGTGCGGGAGCCGCTCCCCGAGCTCGCGGCACGGTAGGCTCAGAGCCCCGCTGCCTTGGCGAGTGACAGCATGTCTTCCAGCAGCAACGCCAGATGTGGGCACTTTGCATAGGCTGACTCCGGAGTAAGCTGGCCGAATAAGTGCGAGCCGTCAATTACCTTCTTGTACTCGCGTCCCTCAACCCTGTAAGCTTCGTGGAGGCGCTTCGATGGCGGCCGTTGAAAATTGACCGCTTCCGGTCGGCGCGACAGATCGTCGAGATAGCTCCGAACCGATTCGGAAAATACACTGGGATCGCTTAGCAACCACGCTTCGGTTTCGTGAACTGCGAAGTGCTGCCGGAAACGCCGGTCTCCGACCCGATGCTCCAATTCCCCTTTGGCCCACGCACATTTCTGGGCCACGCTCAGATTTGGGGGAAACGAAAGGCCAGCACGGTACAAGTCCAGCAGTCCTATGACCGCGATCAGGTGTCCAGACCCAAGATCCCTCGTGGCCCGCTGGGCGACGCTTTTCAGATATTCGGAGTTTCCCGTGAAGTTTACTGGTACCACACCAACCGGGTGCGAGAGTCTCGGATCAAAAACGAGGACAAGGCGCGTTCGGTATGACCTTCAACAAATAGCGCAAATTTCACAAGACGGCTGCGGCCTCGCCGGAGAAAATGAAGCGGCCAAGCGAATACTCCTCAACCCACTTCTTCAATTCGGCACCGCCGATGGTCTTCAATTCTGTGTGATCTCCCGCCCAATTGAAGATTGTCGTAGCCGGAAGGGCTTCACCGAAGGCGTCTAGCATTTGCGGCGAGTGAGTACTAAGAATGACCTGCGTCCGCGTGGCAGCGGCCGCGGCAAACTCGGCGATGATCGGAAGCATGGATGGGTGCAGGCCAGACTCGGGCTCGTCGATGGCTATAAGTGGTGGCGGATCGGGCGTGGCCAGGATCACCAATAACAGTAGGAACCGAATGGTTCCGTCAGATAAGTCGGCGGCGCTATCCTCACGCCTGCCGTGCCGCCGCCGGACATACATTTGCACCCGATTCGGTTCAGTAGAGCGAAAGACCAGTTCCTCAAAGTCGTCAGGAAAAGCCGCCGCCATGCCATGGTCGATCGTATCCTTAAAGTCGCCCTCGTACAGCGTTTTCAAAACTGGGATGAGGTTTTGCCCATTGTAGGAGATGCGCACTTCTTTCCTGGCGACCGCAGACCGTCGAATTGCCGCGTCTTCGTCCATGTGAAGGTCTTGGTAAATGGTCCATGACCTGAGCTGTTGTTGCAAAATGTACGGCACCGGGTGTGTCCAGAGAACTGAAACCATCGAAAGGGCCGTTTCCGTTTCAGGGAGGTGTTTAGCCGGATCGCCCGCAACGTAGTCGTCGCCCTTAGAAACGGTCAACCCCCGCGCATCCCTCTCGAAGACCCGAAACGGCGTAGTCGGCCCCTCAAATCCGAGGCCCTCCGACACAACCCGGAAGCTCGCGGACTGGGGCACCGATGCTAAAGTGAAATGATAGAGATGCTGTTCTGCAGAGGGCCGATCGAAAGTACTGCCGGTTTCAATCTCGAACTCGACCTGTTGTGCTGACCCACCCCAAAGCAGCCGTGGCAAACCACCCTTACTAAGCACGAACTCACGCAGATTGCCGGCCGCCGAAGCACGAATCAGCTCCAGCGCCCGCAATAGATTCGACTTCCCAGAGCCGTTCGGACCGATGAGTACGTTCAAGTGCTCGGGCTTCCACACCACGTCCCTAAACGACGTGAATCCCGAAATCTTGAGCGACTCGACGTACATACCCAGTTATTGTATCAACCCCCCCTACTGCTCCCGCCGCACATACTCGAACTCAAACGGTAATCCATGAATACCGTGCGTAGGCTTCGCTAACCAATGCGCAATCTTACCAATCTCCATTACCGGCACCATCAGATTGCGCACATAAGCAATATCCTTCTCACCCGGTAGAAACTCATCGCGCCGCTCATTCCACTGCTCTTCGCTCAGACAATGGCCCTCCGGATCGAAACGCCCGCCGGAATACGCCCCGATATGCCGATGGAAGCGCCGGTCCGGCAGCCGCAACCGATAAGGAATTTCGTGCTCCTCGATCACACGGTTCCAGCGCGCGACACACTTTTCGCAGTCCTCCATATACGAATCGCGCAGCACCTCATTCATCGCGTTGCGCAACGGAATTTCTTCTCCGCTCACCCGATACGATCCTTCGAGCGCCAGGTGGTCCGGGTATTTATCCTCCTGCGCGCGGCCTTTCATCCCCGCGGAAAAAAAGCTGGCGGCATTGCTCGAGACTTCGCCGCCGAACAAATCCAGACTCAGGCTGAACCACAAATTGATATATTTCTGAATCGTCGGAAGATCCACCGCGCCCTGCCGCCGCACGTCGTCGTCGCCCGTTTCGCGCATCAGCTCACAGGTGCGCCGCACCACGCGCCGCACGCCGGATTCCCCGACGAACATGTGGTGCGCTTCTTCGGTAAGCATGAAGCGCGTGGTGCGCGAGAGCGGGTCGAAGCCGCTTTCGGCCAGCGCCAGTAACTGGTACTTGCCGTCGCGATCGGTAAACGTCGTGAACATATAGAACGACAGCCAGTCCGCGATAGGCTCGTTGAAGGCTTCGAGAATACGCGGCTTGTCGCTCGAGCCGCTGCGGCGCTCCAGCAGCTCTTCGCTCTCTTCGCGGCCGTCGCGCCCGAAATAAGAATGCAGCAGGTAGACCATCGCCCACAGGTGCCGCCCTTCTTCCACGTTCACCTGGAAAAGATTGCGCAAATCGTAGAGACACGGCGCGGTCTGGCCCAACAGCCGCTGCTGCTCCACGCTGGCCGGCTCGGTATCGCCTTGGGTAACGATCAGGCGTCGCAGCATATTACGATACTCGCCCGGCACCTCCTGCCATGCCGGTTTGCCGAAATGGTCGCCAAATCCGACGCGCCGGTCGTGTTCCGGAGGCGCCAGAAAAATGCCCCAGCGGTAGTCCGGCATCTTGACGTAATCGAAGTGCGCCCAGCCTCCCGGTTCTACCGAAACGGCCGTGCGCAGGTAGACATCATCGGCCTGGAAGCCTTCCGGGCCCATGTCGCCCCACCACTGCATATAGTTGGGGAGCCAGTGCTCGAGCGCGCGCAAGAGCCGCTTGTCGTTGGAAAGATCTACGTTGTTGGGAATCCGTTCGTACAAGGACATCAGGTCCTCCGCCAATCGAATTGCGGCCGTTCCGGCCGGCCATAGAGCGTCAGAGCGCCGCGCTCGCCTGTGGCATTGGGTCGCGAGAAGATCCAGTTCTGCCAGGCCGAGAGCCGGCTGAAGATTTTGCTGTCCAGGTTTTCTGCGCCGGCGAACCGCAGGTTAGCCTCCATAGCTGTGAGCGCATCCGGAGACAGGCTGACGCGTTCTTCGATAGCCACCCGCAATTCGTCTTCCCAATCGATCGCATCCACCGCGGCCGTCGCCAGGCCCGCCTCTTCCGCTGCGTCCGTGTCGAAAAGTTCCGATGCGCCGGCGATCTCATCGGCGCGTCCGGGCTCGGCCATGAACCGGACCTCGAGGCGCGACCGGCCGTGCGTCATCGGCAGCAGCCCCCCGTTGAGCGGCGACGATGCCACCTGGACCTCGTTGGACGCATCGCGCAGCATGTAGATGCGATCCGCCGCCAGGGCAATTTCGAGCAAACTGCCCGCGAAACAGGAGCCCTCGTCGACCACCGCAAACAGGCTGCGGGCCGTCAGATCGAGGCGCCGCAAGGTCCGCGCCATCAGCAGCACAATTTCGTTCACCAGCCAGTTTTCGCGAAGCCGGCAGAGCGTGGCATCGACCTGTCTCACCGCGCCCAGGTCCCCGCGCGTTTTCAGCACGATCAGGCCGATCTGGTCATAGTGAAAACGCAGCCGCAGCAGCGCATCGTCCATCTCGCGGAACACGCGCAACGGCCAGAAATCGGCGCCGGCGAGCAGGATGGCTTCTGCCATATCGGGCTGGGCGCTTTCCGGAGCGTGAATGGTAAGCTCGGCCGTACGATTTTCCGAATCCAGCTTCAGTTCGACATGCCGGTAGCGAACCGAGTCCGCGGTCACCTCAGGCGAAAGCGCATCGAGCACGATGCCCGGGCCCTCCAACGGCAGCTCATCGGCCGCCAGCGCCAGCGCCCGTTGGCGGACTGCTTCGGAAAAGCGGCCGCGCGGAAACACGCCATCCACCAGGCGCCACTCCACCGCTCGCTTTCCCTTGATGCCTTCAGCCAGGGTGGCAAAAACGTCCGCCAGGTCGCGCCGCACTTTGCGTTTGTCGACCACACGGGTGAGGCCGCCGGTGCCTGGCAGCACGCCCAGCAGCGGCACCTCAGGCAGGCTCACGGTGGAGTTGCCGTCGTCGACCAGATAGATCTCTTCGCAGGCCAGTGCCAGCTCATAGCCGCCGCCCGCGGTGGCTCCGTTGCAAGCGGCTATATAGTGTTGCCCGCTGTGGGCGGAGGCGTCTTCGATCGCGAGGCGCGTCTCGTTCGTATATTTGCAAAAGTTAACTTTGAATCCGTGCGTCGAGCTCGCCAGCATGTGTATGTTGGCGCCCGCGCAGAAGACGCGGTCCAGGCCGCCCGTGACGATTACCGCGCGCACTTCGGGATGCTCGAACCGCAGCCGCGCCACCGCGTCGGCCAGTTCGATATCGACGCCGAGGTCGTAGGAATTGAGCTTGAGCCTGTAGCCGGGAACCAGCGGCGCGTCCTCGGCCACGGCCATGGTAAGCGTGGCCAGCGGGGGATCGATCGAAAGGCGCCAGTGCCGGTAGTCGTTCGGATGCGTTTCCAGTGCGATCCCGGCAGAGCGTCCTGGCCCCATTCTTTTATTGTACGGTGCCGGCCGGAACCCGCGCGTCTCCATCTCCAACTGCGCTACGATGGCCTATCCGGAGGCCCTCCAAATGGTTCTGTCAGATGTAGACATCAAGCGCTACATCGCAATGGGGAAGATCAAAATCGCTCCCGAATTGCCGCCCGAGCAGTTTGGGAGCTGCTCGGTGGATTTCCGGCTGGGCACCGAATTCAGCGTCTTCGAACACAGCCTCCATCCCTATATAGATCTCAGGAACAGCACCAGCCTGCAGCACATCATGCGCACCATCGAGGTGGCTCCCGACGAGCAATTCGTCCTGCAGCCGCGCGATTTCGTACTGGCAGTGACGCACGAGTCGCTCGAGTTGGATGCCGATGTCCTCGGCCGCCTGGAAGGGCGTTCCAGTCTGGGGCGCATCGGCATCATCGTACACGGCACCGCCGGACTGTTCGATCCCGGCTGGACCGGTAAAGCCACGCTCGAGCTGAGCAACCTCAGCCGCATGGCCGTCGCGCTCTACCCCGGCATGCGCATCTGCTCGTTTACATTTGAACAGCTCTCCTCGCCCTCTTCCGTACCCTACCGGCAGAAGCCCGGAAATAAATACTCCGGCCAGTTGCATCCGCTGGCGAGCCGGCTGGGCGCTGAAGCTGCCAAATGAAGCTCACCTTCCGGGGCGCTGCCGGGAGTTGCTCCCCACGCCAATAAGCGAGTTATGATACGCACTTTGGCAAAGTGAAAAACGGCTACAATGGAGGCGAATTGAAACTCGCCACCGCCAAAAAAACCGATGCTGCCGCCTGGGCGGAGGAAATGGCCGCCCTGCTGGAAAGCCGCGACTACGCCAACCTCGACATTGCCGGCCTGGCGGAGGAGTTACGCGACTTGTCTCGTTCCCGGTTTGACGAACTGCGCAGCCGCTTGCGTATTCTGATCGCGCACCTGTTGCAACGGCAATATCAGCCGGCCAAGGGATCTGGCTCATGGCGGAGCACTATCACCACGCAGCGTTTCGACATCGCCGACATGCTGAAAGAAAGCCCCAGTCTGGGGACGCGCCTCCAGCCGGAGTTTACGGAAGTCTGGTACCGGGCTACTGTGCAGGCAGCCGACGAGACCGGTATCGACATCGAGAAGTTCCCCGCCGAGTGCTTCTGGGATCTGCAGACCGAGATCCTGCTGTCGGGTTGGTTTCCGTCTGGTGCTTGATGGCCGTCCATCGGCACGCACTCACAATTGCCGGAGCTCTTTTCACGGCACTCCTGACTTACACTCCCTATAGCGCGGGTTATGATTCATCCCCAAGCTTTGCCACTATTTACAACTTCACCAGCACTAACGGGCAGTATCCCGCGGGAGGTCTGGCTATTGGCGGCGGCGGGGTGCTCTATGGAACCACCGCGTATGGCGGGACGTACGGCTTCGGCGCCGTATTCTCGTTGACGCCGCCGGCGGCCCCGGGCGCCAGTTGGACTGAGAACGTGCTCTACAGCTTTCAAGGCGGCGCCGACGGAGGACTGCCTTACGCGGCCTTGGCGATCAGCGCGGGGGGAACGCTTTATGGCACTACGAGCGGCAGCGAGCCCTCGAACGCCGGCACGGTGTTCTCGCTTACTCCGCCGGCCTCTGCTGGGGGCGCGTGGACTGAGAAGGTACTCCATGCCTTTGCAGGCGCCGGTGGAGTCGGCCCGTCAAGCCTTGCGATCGGGCGCGACGGGGTGTTGTATGGCACCACTGGCGGCGGCGGAGGCGGCGTTTGTTCATTGGGGTGCGGGACGGTGTTTTCCTTGGCTCCATTGGGATCGCCGGGCGGTGCGTGGACTCCGGCTGTGGTCTATACCTTCACTGGCGGAGCCGATGGATCGAATCCCGCCGCGGGCGTCGTCATTGGCAATGACGGGGTCCTCTACGGTACAACCATTGGCGGCGGAGCGAACACTGTGGGCACTGTATTCTCGTTGACCCCACCGGCGACTACAGGCAGCGCCTGGACTGAGGCCGTGCTCCATAGTTTCGACGGAATCGATGGCGAAAATCCCGACACGCCAGTCGTGATCGGCGTCGGAGAGGTGCTCTACGGCGTCGCCTTCGGCGGGATCGCCGGAGGTGGCACGATTTTCTCCCTGGCGCCACCGGAATTCCAGGGTGGCGTTTGGAGCATGACCGTGTTACACAACTTTCAGGGAGGTATATTGGTCTACCCCGCACCTGGACCCGTAGTATTGAGCCCAAGCGGCGTTCTCTACGGTACAACGCAGTCGGGCGGGAGCGCTCAACACGGTACCGTGTTCGCTTTGAAGCCTCCAGCATCTTCGGGCGGTTCCTGGACCGAAGTCCCGCTCCACGCGTTCGGTCAGTTTGGGGAAGCTTATCCCCTCGGTGGTGTGGTCGTCGGCAGCGGTGGGGTACTCTACGGCACGACGTCGGTCTACTACGGGGCTTCCTACACCGGCTCGGTGTTTTCTTTGACGCTGTAACCTTGAGGCCGTGCCGTCAGAGGGCGAAAACTTTCCTTCTAGCCCCCTGAAACGTAAGCAATTTTGGAAGAGTCTATAATAGTTTGAATCAATCAACGGAGTAAAGGAGTTCGATCTGTGAGCCCAACGCAATATCCGCCCCCGCCAGCCAACTCGGGCACAAAGACCGCGGTAGTCGCCGGCGCCCTGGTTGCCCTGCTGGCTTTCAATATCTATTTGTATTTTGCACTGGACCACACGCGCACCGATATGTCTAAGATGCGCGAATCCATGCTGACGGAGATCGCCAACCTGAGAGAAGCCAGTTCGGTGACCACGCAGTCGCAGCGCCACAGCGTGGAGACATTGAAGGCAGAGTTGGAAGTCGCGCGCCGTCAGGCCAACCAGGCGGCCGGTCAGGCCAAACAGGAAGCCATGGTCCGCGCGGAGCAATTGACCAAGAAGTTGGCGGATGAGCAGGCCCAACAGCACGCGCAGGTGCAATCGGAACTGTCCGATGTCAAGCAGCAGGCCAGCACCGCCAATACCAAGATCGGCGAAGTGAGTGGGGACGTCAGTAACGTGAAGACCGAGCTTGGATCTACCAAGGCGGAACTGGAAAAAACCGTTGCTAACCTGAACAAGGTCCAGGGCGACCTGGGCGTGCAGAGCGGCTACATCGCTACCAACGGCAAAGAGTTGGCGGCATTAAAGCGGCTAGGCGAGCGTAACTACTTCGAGTTCACTCTGCTGATGAAATCGAAACAGCCGCAGCGCGTCGGCGACGTCACTCTGCGATTAAAGAAAGCAGACGCCAAGCACAACAAATACACCCTGGACGTGATGGCCGACGACAAGATGACCGAGAAAAAGGACAAGAATCTCCTGGAGCCGGTGCAGTTCTATGTCGCCAAAGCAGGGCACCAACCCTATGAGCTGGTGGTCAACAACATAGAGAAAGACAAGGTTGTAGGGTATCTGGCCACGCCCAAAGATTCGATGCCGCGAAATTGAGCGCTAGTCACTTCACCGCTATGGTGACGCCCTGCTGGCTCGAGACGCCGTTAATCGAAACCGTCACCGGTACGGCGCTGCCGGGCGTCACGGACGCGGGCACTTGTGCGTTGATCTGCGCCAGACCCGCTGTAGCGCCGGGCGCCTCACCGCAATAGTCCAGCGTCGCATCCTCGCCGCCGATGCTGGCCGAGCACGCCACCGCTACTTTGGGCAGCGGTATCCCGCTAATACGGCCATCCACGCCGGGTGGATCGGTGAGCCCCTCTCCGGTGGCATAAATGAATACGTACTGGCCTCGCGCGGCCGGATTGGCCGGGCCGTTACGGCTGAAATCCTGGTTCAGAACGGCGCCCTGGCCGCGCCCGGAAGAATCGTTAGTGAAGATCGCCGGCTTGGCGGCCGCTACCGGAACCGCCAGCGGAGCCGAGGCATTGCCCTGATAAACAACGCTCACATTGACCGATGAAAAGGGAGCGACCTCGTACGGAACGATGGCGCTCAGTTGCGTGGCCGAGATGTAGTAGATCGGCGCCGCATAGCCATTAAACAGGATTTCGACGCCGCCCACCGATGTGCCCCACATGCCATCCGCATTGAGTTGCGGGCTTATCGGCGTGGCTGGTCCCATAGACTGCCCCCAGATATCCACGATCTCTCCCGGCGAAATGCCGGTGGCATCGTACGAGGCTGCGCTAGAGACTGCCGCGACCACCGGCTGCGGCGCCGGCATGACGCTCTGCGCCTGCGGAACGATGAACAGCGTCATGGAATCGGGCGGAAATGTCGCCGCGATATGGCCGCCTGCCACGCTCACGTCGGGAGACTGGCGCATGATCGCGCTCAGGTTGTTCTGACTGTATTGCCATACCTGCGCCGTGCCGGCCGGCGTGAAGTTGGCCAGGCTCACCGTGTCGGCGATGGCGGCTGCGGTCTTGTTGAGGATCAGCACCGTCAAAGCGGAATCCGTCCGCTGCGCCGAGAAGATGGAGAGCGTGTCGGGATCGCTGCTGGTCGCCGACACACTGGTGCTTCCGAATTGGGATCCGCTGCCATCGTAGTTCAGGAAAATTTGAAACGCGAAGGCGCCCGGTTGGGTGGGCCCGGGAGTGCTCCAAAGCGCCCCCAGATCTAGCGACTCGCGTCCGAAGATGCCTAGAATGTCTGCCTGCGCGATCGCTCCGGTGATGCTTTCGAGCGCCCCCCAACTATATTCGCTGATGGCCAGCATGGTGCCCGGATAATTCTGGTCAACCCACTGGTGCATCTGCGGAATGAGTTCCGGAGCTACCTGATTGCCGCTCGCGTTGTAGATATTTCCGTCCGGGACGATGTAGCTGGGGTCCCAGAACGCCCGGGTCGAGGTCATGCGCAGCGTTTCCATGGTGCTGTCGCCTTGCGTAGCGCTCAGACTGCCCGGCGCTATATAGCCGTGCACGTCCAGATAATCCAGCAGGCGCCGGCCGTTGCTTTGTGCCGCGGCCGCATTCATCTGCTGCAGATAATACGGAATCCAGGGCACGCCGCCGTGCGCCTCCTGATCCGTGGGATTGTCCCAATACTGATAGGGCGATACGCTCCAGCCATTATTCATGTCCAGTCGCGAAAACAACATTCCCGACCAGCCCGCCGGCACCGGACCGGTAACCAGCGCCGTGGGATCCACCGACTTCACCGCCGTTGCCCACTTCAGGTCGCGCGCCATCATGTCGTCGTAAGTGGCAGCCGCCGGGTATACGTCTACGTGGTTGGAAAGCCACCACTCCGGCTCGTTATCCAGGCTCCACATGCGCACGCCGCCCTGATCTGCCGGGCCATAGCTGGTCAGAATGTTTTGGACCCACTGTTGCGCGAAGGTCTGGGTCACCGGGACATAGGCGTCGTTGGGGTCGTTTGCGATCTGCGTGCCGTTCTGCAGGATTCCGTTGCCGCAGTCCGGGTTATCCGGGTTAGTGGCCTTTTGCGCGCCGTATTTTGCCACGCTGAAACTGCATTCGCCGGCGGCCTTGGGCGTCCAATCCATGAGTGAGACGGTGCCGAGACTGGCCGTGCCGGCCCGCAAATTGGCCTCATGAAACGCATCGAAGCTGGGACTGATGTTGTAATTCTCGTACACCCACGGGTTATCGCCCGTATTGTTCTTGATGCTGTTCTGCCAGTTGAATGTGGTGGCATCGTCGCCGCCCCAGCGGATCAGCGGAATGTGCATCAGCGCCATCAGGCCGTTGTCGCTCCACTCGTTGATGCCGTAAATCAGAGGACTGATAGGATGCCGGTTTGCGTTGACATCGACAGCCAACGCCGGTGGCGACTGCCCGTTTAGGGCCACGCCGGTCATCGCGGCAACCAGCAGGAGACCGCGAGCGCGCATACTGCTGCTATCTTATCGCACCGGAGCCGGCATTTACCCGCACCGATTCGGTGTACCCTTACACCACTTGTAACGCTTCGCATCCGCCGTGCGCCTAACATCTTCATCGTGTTCATCGCCCTCATGTTGGCCGTGCTATCGGCAGGTCTGTTGTTGGCGGAAGAGTCCACTCTGCAACCGGTCACCGTGTGCGAGGTGTTGCAGGATCTGTCCGCCTACGATGGCAAAGTGGTCGCTATGGTGGGGCGATTCTCGTTCCGCCAGAATGGGCGCTGGCTCGGCGAACAGAACTGCGGCCGGAAGCTGATCGTCGGGGGGCAGGAATGGCCGAATGCTTTTTGGGTGGCGTACGAGCCCGCCTCTGCTCCGAAACCACCCGCCGTGTTGGCGGTTGATGGAGTGCTGCTTGCTCAGAAACTGCGCGCCGTAAAGCTGGCTACGTCACTCACCAAGTTTCGCTTTGGAAATACGGATTACGATAGTTGGGCGGTGGTCTACGGCCGCGTGGAGACGCGTAAGGATCTCGTCGCCGTGACAGCGGGCGGGACCCGCAAGAACGGTTTCGGATATGGAGAATCCTCGCCCGCCCGCTTAGTCTGTCATGGCGACGCCGTGGTGGTCTTCCTCAACGACGAAGCTACATCGCCCGCTTCGCGATGAATTCCTGGCTGTTGCCTTGCCCTCCTTCGCGCATTCTGGTGAACTTGATCTGATCGCCGGAAATGGTTCCCTTATACATGAGCTTCATGGTGTTCCCGTTAAACTCCATGGTTTGGGAGAATGAGATCTCATCGCCGGTAATTTTTCCGTCGGAGATTTGCACTTCCTGGCCGCGAGGACCGCTGACAGTACCGGTCAGCGTGTCGCCATCCGCTTTAAAAGTAAATGTCGATTCACGTGTTTGCCCGCCGCGGCCGGGAACTTGAGCGACCCACTTGCCGCTAATATCGGCGGCGAGCGCGGTGAGCGTCAGTATGCCGAGCAGGAAACCTAAGGTTGCTAATTTTCGCATACCGAAAAGGCGCGCTCCCGGTGACGAATGTTACGTCAAAACAACCGTTTACAATCTCTTAACAAGGTAACAATCGTAAGTTCCTGGTCGTCGTTTCTGCTTGCGGTATTTATTTTTTCTCGCTGTCGGTGGTGCGCTTTACGGGCAAAGCGGCGTGGTCAAATCGGCCAATCAACCGATTCCGGGAGCAACCGTCACGGCCACCATCGGCAGTCAAAAAGTGGAAACTACCACGGGTGACAACGGTAGTTATATCTTGCCCGCTGCGCCTGCCGGTGATTGCGTCATCGAGGTACGAATGTTCGGATTCGAACCTGTCACCCGTAAGGCGAATTGCGCGCAAGGCCAAAAGGTCGACTTCGCGCTCCAACTGCAGGAATCGCCCATAGCGCAGCGACTGGCGCGCTTCGCCGGCGCGCAGGGTGCAGGCAACCAGCTTGCAACGCAATTGGAGAGCGAACTCAACGAGCCTGCCGCCACCATGGGTGCGGCGCCGGCTACCGACGGTCAGAATGGCAACGAAGCTTTTCTGGTGTCCGGCAGCCTGAGCCAGGGCTTGGCGTCCAATGCCCAGCCTGATTTCGGCATGTATCAGATGGGCGGCCCGGGCATGGGCGGCGTCCCCGGGGGTGATCCGTCGGGCGCGCAGAATGGTCCGGGTGGCGGCGGCTTTGGAGGCCCCGGCGGGGGCTTTGGAGGCCCTGGAGGCGGTTTCGGAGGCCCTGGCGGAGGTCGAGGAGGGGGTTTTGGGGGCCCTGGAGGTACGCGGGCAAGAGGCGGCGCGGGGCGTCCCGGCGCGCAGTTCGGCAACCGGAGAGCGCCCAGCCAGATTCACGGCATGGCGTTTTTCACACTTGGTAATTCAGTCTTGGATGCCAAGCCGTTCTCCATCACCGGAGCGAGCCTTGCGCAGCCTGCCTACGCCAGCAGCCGCTTTGGTTTTCTTTTGGGCGGACCGCTCTTGATCCCGAAGATTGTGAAGTCCCCGTCCACGTTCTTCTACTTGAACTATACCGGCACACGCGCGCGGCAGCCCTACGAGGCCGCCGAAACGCTGCCTACCGCGGCGGAACGGTCGGGAGACTTTTCCCAAGCTGCCGTGAATGGCGCGCCGGTAACCATCTTCAATCCCGCCACCAATCAACCTTACGCCGGAAACGTAATTCCCTCCACCAGCCTGAACCCGATCGCGCAGCAGTTGCTCCGCTACATTCCACTCCCCAATCAGCCGGGCCTGGTCAACAACTATCAATATCTGGCGTCGCCGGCGAATAACACAGATAACCTGGGCGCGCGCGTGATGCGAAACATCGGCAAGAATGACCGCCTGGCCTACCATCTGACTTACCAGCGCCGCGACGGCCAGCAAGCCGACCCCTTCGCCTTTGTGGATAGCATCAACGGTTACGGCGTACAAACGGATCTGACCTGGACCCATAACTTCTCGCCGACAACCATCCTCAGCTCGCGCGTGGATTTCAATCGGAATCGCAATGAGACAACTCCATACTTTGCCAATGGCGCAGATGTTGCCGCGGAGTTGGGTATCGCCGGTACTTCCTCCAGCCCGATCGACTACGGCCCTCCCAACATTAACTTCACTAACTTCGGCTCGCTGAGCGATGCCAACCCTATCTTGACCCGCAACCAGAGTCAGAAGCTCACCGAAAGCATCATTCTCTCGCGCGGCAAGCACACCTTCACCTACGGCTTGCAATACGGCCGTAGCGACCTGAGTACCCGGACGCAGCAGAACGGACGCGGCACCTTCAACTTCAACGGCGAGGCCACCAGCGAATTGGGAGCGAACGGCGTTCCAGTCGCGGGAACGGGTTTCGATTTCGCCGACTTCCTGCTGGGTCTGCCCCAATCCGCGTCGATCCAATACACCGATGCCAGCATGTACTTCGTGCAAAATACCTGGAACGCTTTCGCGCTGGATGATTGGAAAGTCAATGCCAACCTGACCCTCAACCTGGGCCTGCGCTATGAATTCTTTTCGCCGCTCACCGAGAAATACGGGCAGTTGGCGAACCTGGACATTGCGCCTGGATTCACCAATGTCGCGGTCGTTACGCCTGGGGAAAGGGGACCTTACTCCGGCGCGTTTCCCTCCGGCCTCATCGACTCCGATTATAAAAATTTCTCGCCGCGAGTCGGCCTGGCCTGGAAGGTTCCCTTTATCAAGCGCTCCACCATTGTGCGATCCGGCTACGGGATCTACTACAGCGGTCAGGCTTATCTCCCCTTTGGCCTCCAACTCGCGGAGCAGCCTCCTTTCGCCACGGCTTTAAGCGTGAATACCAGCCCGACGAGCCTGCTCCAACTGGCCAGTGGTTTTACGGCGGTCTCCTCGCGCGAGATTAGCAATACTTTCGCGGTCGATCGCTATTACCACACGCCCTATGCCCAAACGTGGAACCTTACTATTCAGCACGACCTGGGGAAAGGCTTCTTCCTGGAAGTCGGATATCTGGGCACCAAGGGAACGCGCCTCGATGTATTGACCGTGCCGAACGAAGGGCCTCCCGGAACCCCCATCAACCATCTGCAACTGGGCAATGCCGTCGGCTTCACTTACGATAATCCTGTGGGCGACTCGATCTACAACGCTCTGCAGACGCACCTCATGCGGCGTTTCCGCGGAGGGATTTCGATGGATGCGCGCTACACCTTCTCGAAGTCGATCGACGATGCATCCAGCTTCGGCGGAGTCGGCAGCACAGTGGCGCAGAACTGGCTCGATCTGGCAGCCGAGCGCGGCTTGTCCAGCTTCAATCGCGCCAACGTATTCACCATGAGCTGGGTTTATACATCGCCCTTCGGCAACCCCAATTCCCATTTTGCTTCGACCGGGTGGTCCGGACGGCTGCTCCGCAACTGGTCGCTCTCGGGGGGCATCACCGCGGAGTCCGGAACGCCGTTAACGGCTCGCGTTCTGGGGAACACGTCGGAGCTGGCGCAGACCTCCGGCGTCGGCAGCGGTCGCGCCGATGCCACTGGTGAACCGGTGACCTCCGGCGCAGGTTTCTTCAATCTGGCCGCTTTTGCGGTGCCTCCCGCCGGTCAGTTCGGTAACGCGGGGCGCAATACCATTCCCGGCCCTGACCTGCTGGCGGTCAATCTGGCTTTCGGACGCTCGTTCCAGTTCGGCGACACGCGGCGGCGGCTGGAATTCCGATTTGAAGCCAACAATATTTTCAATCAGGTCAGCATCACCAATATCAATACCGTGGTGAATGCCAACACTTACGGAGTTCCCATCAGTGCCGCCGCCATGCGCACCTGCGATGTGGTGATGAGGTTTAGATTTTGAAATCCCTGGCAATCGTCATGACCGCGGTTCTGCTGGCCACTCAGTTGAGCTCGCAACAGAATGCCACCTTTTCCACGACGGCCAATGTGGTGGTGGTGAATGTAACGGTGACTTCGAGCGGCAAGCCCGTCTCTACCCTCACCACGAACGATTTTTTGGTATACGAAGACGGCAAACTGCAGACCTTGCAGAGCTGCGAATTGCAGAAGCTCGACACCACCCTGCTTCAGCCGATTCCCCAAACCAAAACGTTGCAAACCCGCGAGTCGCCCAAGACTCCCGCCGCGCCGCCGGTGGTGACCCCGCCAAAGGCGGAAGACCTGCGTGATCATCGGCTGATCGTGATGCTGTTCGATTTTTCGTCTATGCAGCCGCAAGAGCAGATCCGCTCCGTGGATGCCGCCATCAAGTTCCTGAGCGTGCAGATGACCACCAGCGACCTGGTCTCGATCATGGTCTTCGGAACCGATCTCAAGACCGTGCAGGATTTCACCGCGGATCGCGACCTATTGATTTCGACCTTGCACGCGTTCCATGTAGGCGATTCGAGTGAACTGGCGGCCATGGCGGATACCGGCGCCGATGCGCAGGATATCAGCGGCCAGTTCGTCGCCGACGAAACCGAATTCAACATCTTCAATTCCGACCGCAAGCTGGCCGCGCTCGAGGATGCCGCCCGGCGTCTCGCGCACTACCCGGAAAAAAAGGCGCTGGTGTATATCTCGAGCGGCATCCAGAAGACCGGCGTGGACAATCAGTCGCAGTTACAAGCCACGGTGAACTCCGCCATCAAGGCGAATGTGGCCTTCTATCCGATTGACGCCCGCGGTTTGATGGCTACGCCGCCGGGTGGGGACGCAACTACGGCGGCCGCCGTGGGGTCGAACCTCTATAGCGGCTCCGCACAGCAAACGTTGATGGCTAATTTTCACAACACCCAGGAGACCCTGGATACTTTGGCCGCGGATACCGGCGGTAAAGCGCTGCTCGATTCGAACGATCTGACTCTGGGCATGAGCCAGGTGCAGAAGGATATGAGCAGCTATTACATGCTCACCTACGCCAGCACCAACAGCGCGGATGACGGCAAGTATCACCGCATTCAGGTGAAGCTGGCTCCCAAGCTGGCTGACCTGCATGCCAAGCTCGATTTCCGGCAAGGCTACTACGCCTCCACCACATTTGCCAAAATGACCGGCGTCAACAAAGAGGCGCAGCTCCAGGAAGCTTTGGCCAGCGGCAATCCCTCAACCGACCTGCCCATCGCCGTAGAGGTAGATTACTTCCGCCTCGCAAAGGGCAAATACTTCGTGCCGGTGTCGGTGAGAATACCGGGGTCGGCCCTGTCCTTCCAGAGCAAAGGATCGAAGGCGGCCACCGAGTTGGATTTCATCGGCGAGATTCGCGACGCGCGCGGGCATCCCGCTTCCGCCGTGCGCGACACCATCCCGCTCAAAGTAGCCAGCGCCACCGCCGGAGAGGTTGAGCGAAAACAGATTCAGTACGATACCGGCTTCACGCTTGCCCCGGGCAAGTATACTTTGAAGTTCGTAGCCCGCGAGAATGGCGAAGGTAAAGTGGGCACGTTTGAAGCGCCGTTCACTGTTCCGGACCTCGCCTCTGGCAGCCAGATGCGGCTGAGCTCGGTGATCCTGAGCAACCAGGTGCAGGCGTTAAAGGAGCAGATCGCCGGCGCGAAGAACGACAAGAAGCTGGTTGCCGACGATCCCCTGGTGGATGAGTCCGGCCAGAAGATGGTGCCCAATGTTACGCGGGCTTTCCGGCGGGGGCAAAGCCTGTATGTCTACTTCGAGCTGTACGATCCGGGAGTGGCCCAGATTCCGGCGCAGAGTCAGAATCAGAATCCCGGCATCACCAGCGTAACCGCCAGCGTGGCAATCTACCAGGGAAGTAAGAAGGTGATGGAGACGCCGGCGGTACGCGCCAACCGCATGAACGCGAAGCGCCAGGGCGTCGTACCGCTGCGTCTGCAGACCCCGTTGAAAGGCCTCGCCGCGGGCCAGTATGTTTGCCAGGTGAATGTGATCGACCAGTTGGGCCACAAATTCGCCTTCCCCCGCAGCTCCATCGTGGTTCTGGCCGATGAGGCGGATGCCAAACCGCCGGCTACGGGCGTGCCGCCGCGCAAGCCGGTTTAGCTGAAACCTCAGGGCTGTTTTATACGACAATATACTCTATGGGGCTTCGCCGCATCGCCGCTTTATTTGTGATCTCTGTCTGCGCCTGGGCGCAGGGCGGCTACACGGTCGAACAGATCAAGTCTTTCATCGAGTCGGCTGTCAAACTGAAAAACCCCGATAAGGAAGTCGCCGCAACTCTCCGCAAAATGAAGCTGTCCGAGCGTATGGACCTGAACATGGTCGAAACGCTGCAGGGCGAAGGCGCCGGCCCGCGTACCGTGGAAGCCCTCAAAGAGCTCGCCACTGCATCGGCTTCCCTGCCGGAGGCCAAGCCGCCGGCCCCCAAGCCCGTGTATGTCCCTCCGCCTCCGCCCTCCTCGGAAGACCAAGCCAAACTGCTTGCCGAGGTGAAGGAATACGGAATCAATTATACGAACACGCTCCCCGACTTTATCTGCCTGGAGCAGACCCGCCGCTATGTCGATACCACCGGCAAGGATGCCTGGCGCGCAGCCGACGTGATCACCGCGCGGCTCAGTTATTTCAACAAAAAGGAAGATTACAAGCTGGTTTCGTTGAACGATCGCGTGACCAATGACGCGGCCTATACGTCCGTGGGCGGGGCTCTTTCCATGGGCGATTTTGGCACCATCATGCGCGAGATCTTCGAGCCCCAAAGCAATACCCACTTCCAGTGGGAGCGCTGGACTACACTGCGCCACCGGCCCACGCACGTCTTCAGCTATCGCGTGCCGCTCGAATATTCAAAATACTCCATCCATTACGGGGAGGATGAGAAAGACCCCGGAAGCACCATCATCGTGGGCTATCGCGGCTCAGTCTTCGTGGACGACGAGCTGCACGTGGTGACGCGCATTATCGTCGAAGCCGAAAACATTCCGCCTTCGTTCCCCGTGCAACAGGTAAAGTCGACGCTCGACTATGAATTCACCAAAATCGGCGATCGCGAATTCCTGCTTCCGCTGGTGAACGATGTCCGTATGCACTCGGCCAGGCTGTGGACGAAGAACGTGAAAGAATTCCGCCTGTACCGGAAGTTCTCCGCCGACGCGGAAATCAAATTCGATGGCGAAGAGTTGAAGCCGCTGCCGGACGATAAGACCAAAGAACAGCAAACCCAGCCGCAGCCGCCCCAGCCGCAACCGCCGAAGTGACGTTCTGGCGTACCGTCGTTCGCTTCCAGGCTGAAAAAATCGCGCCGCTGATGGCCGCGCGAAACGCCCTCGGCGTCGCCCTGCCGCTCGCCGCCGCGATAGCGCTCGGCTCGGTTCCAGCCGCTCTGATCGCGACCGTCGGCGCACTCAACGTGTCGTTTTCCGACGGCTACGATCCTTACATGCAGCGAGGCCGCCGGATGCTGGCTGCGAGCGTGCTCGTCGGCGTGGCGGTCTTCGCCGGAGCACTGTGCGGCCATCGCTACGCAGTAGCCGTATTGGCGGCGGGCGCTTGGGCATTCGCCGCCGGCTTACTCGTGGCGGTCAGCACCGCGGCCGCGGATCTGGGCGTCGTAAGCCTGGTCACACTGGTGGTCTTTACCGCCCGGCCGCTTCCCCTCAAACAAGCTGCCCTGTCCGGAGCTCTCGCGCTTGCCGGCGGCCTGTTCGAGACCGTTCTGGCGCTGGCATTCTGGCCCGTTGGGCGCTACGCACCGGAGCGGCGCGCTCTGGCGAGTCTCTACGGCGAGCTTTCCCGCGCGGCGGCTTCGCCATTGCAAATATTTGAAGCGCCGCCCGCCAGCGCTCAGAGTACGCAGGCACAGGTTGCTCTCGCTACGCTTCGGGATTTCTCGATCGACGGCGAACGTTATCTTATGCTGCTGAGTCAGGCTGAGCGCGCGCGCCTCGCCCTTTTTTCCCTCGCCCGTCTGCGCATACGCGTCGAGCGGGAGGGCCCCGCCAGCCCCGAGCGGGCGCTTCTCGATCGCTATCTGACCATCACTTCCCGTACTTTCAAATCCGTTGGCGATACGCTGCTGGGCGGCCAGGCGGCGGCCCCGCCGTCCGCGGAATTGGACGAGCTTCAGGTATTGACCGATGAGTTGCGCACGCAAGCCGGGTCGAACCGCTCGTCCTCCGCGGCCATGCCGGCCACCTTAAAGGATGCGAGTTTTCAAATGGATGCGCTGACCGGGCAATTGCGATCGGCGACCGAGCTCGCGGCATCCGCGGCTCCGGCAGGCCTGGCCGCTTTCGCCCGCAGCGAGTCACACAAGCGATGGCAGTTGCGTCTTCATGGAACGCTGGCGATGCTGCGCGCGAATCTGAGTCTCCAATCGGCCGCCTGCCGTCATGCCATCCGCCTTTCGGTATGCGTGGCCCTCGGCGACGCCTTCGCCCGAAGCTATGAATTGCAGCGCTCCTACTGGTTGCCCATGACCATTGCCATCGTGCTGAAGCCCGACTTCGCAGCCACCTTCAGCCGCGGCGTGCTGCGTCTGGCGGGCACGTTTGCCGGCCTGACCTTCGCCACCGCGCTGTTCCATGTGCTGCCCGCTACAGACGTGGCGCAGGTAGCTGCCATTGCCGCCATGGTATTTGTCATGCGTTGCTGGGGGCCCGCTAACTACGGCATCCTGGCCACGGCGGTGACCGCTCTCATCGTGCTGCTGGTCGCTATGTCCGGGGTCTCTCCGAAGGACGTAATCGTCCCGCGCGGTCTGAACACGACTCTCGGCGGTGCGGTCGCGCTCGCGGCCTACTGGCTCTGGCCGACCTGGGAACGCAGCCAGGCGCCCGAGATCATGGCCCGTATGCTGGATGCCTATCGCGATTACTTCCGCGCCATTCGAGACAGTTACTTCACCCCCGAAGACGACCACGAGCTTGGTCTCGACCGCGCACGATTGGCAGCCCGGCTGGCGCGCTCCAATCTGGAGGCATCTCTCGAACGCCTCTTGGCGGAGCCGGGCGCGTCCGCGGAAATCGCCCGAGTGTTTGGCGGCATGTTGGCCAGCTCGCACCGCCTGGTTCACGCCATCATGGCACTCGAGGCCGGTCTCTCCTCCAGCCGTCCGGCGCCGGCCCGCGAGGCGTTTCGCCGCTTTGCCGACGACGTCGAGTTGACCCTCTATTATCTGGCCCAAGCCTTGCGCCGCTCTCCGCTCCCGCGCGCAGCACTGCCGGATTTGCGCGAAGATCACCGGCAACTCGCCCACTCCGGCGACTCTCTCACCGAGCGCTATGCGCTCGTCAACGTGGAGACCGACCGCATCACCAACAGCCTGAACACCCTGGCCGAACAGCTCGTGCAATGGCTGGCTCACGGCTAACTCTCATCTGTGACCTCTCTAACACCGCCGCTTTCTGATTTGGCTGGTGTTACCTCTTACTGTAAAAGATTCCACATTCATCATCAAGTCTTGTAAATTCTCTCTAAGCTCGAGCTAACGAAACGCTGGTGATCTTCGTTTATAGAAGTATCATCCTGTGAAGAGCAGGATCTGGGGTTGAACGACATGGCACGCTGGTGTATCCGGCGAAGTGTAATCCGATGTGTCGGGCCGGCATGCAGATAACTATTGGGAGGAGCTATGACTCGGAACGGTCTTCGCAATGTCTTGTGCGGCCTCTGTGCCGTGCTGTTCGTAATCGCACATCCGGTTGCATTCGCGCAAACGGCCACCACAGGCGACGTCTCAGGCGTGGTTAAGGATGCTACCGAGGCGGTCATCCCCGGCGCCACCGTTACGCTGAGAAGTCTCGACCGTGGCGAGACCCGAACCGCCGCCACTAACGAGGCGGGCGCCTACCGATTTACTTTCCTGCTGCCTGGACATTACACCATCACAGCGGAATCTACCGGCCTGAAAACGAGCGTAGTTGCCATCAACGTGCAGGTCGGCCAGGTAACCAGTATCGACCTGATTGCCGCCGTACAGGCGACCCAGCAAGTGGTCGAAGTCACCAGCGCGGCCCCGGCGCTCTTTACGGATAATGCCAACCTGGCGACTACCTTCTCCATCAACCAGGTACAGGATCTTCCTATGCCCGGCGGCGATCTTTCGACCTTAGCCTTCACTGTGCCCGGCGTGGTTCTGAGTACGGGAGCGGGCTACGGTAACTTCAGCTCTCACGGCATGCCGGGAACCTCTAACTTATTCATCATCAATGGAAATGATTATAACGATCCCTATCTGAATCTCAACAATTCCGGAGCGAGTAACCTGACACTCGGCGCCAACGAGGTTCAGGAGGCCTCCGTCGTCCAGAATGCTTACAGCGTACAGTATGGGCGGCAGGCAGGGGCACAGGTGAATTATGTCACCAAATCCGGCACTAACTCATTCCACGGTAATCTGCTCTGGAACTGGAATGGAGATACCTTGAACGCCAACGACTTTTTCAACAACGCCAGCGGCGTCGCGAGGCCGCGCGCCGTGTCCAACCAGTACGCGGCATCCTTCGGCGGCCATATCATTAAGAACAAGCTGTTCTTCTTTGCCGACACGGAGGGAATCCGCTACCTGCTCCCCAGCAGTGGTGTAGTGACCATCCCTTCGCCCCAGTTCCAGACTTATATTTTGGGCAATCTGAGCGCGGCGCAGCAAACGCTCTACCAAAGTGCCTTCAACTATTGGAACGGCGCGCCGGGCAACACCGGCAAGGTCGCTGTCACCAACGGGCCGGGACTACTGCAGGACGGCACCGGGAATCTGGGTTGTGGCCAGCTCGCCGCCGCCAACGTGGCCGCACCCGGCGGCGGTATATTTGGTCAGACTGTCTCCTGTGCCGATGCCTGGGGCGCCAACGGATCGAACCTCAACACCGAATGGCTGCTGACCACTCGCGTGGACTATAACGTCAATGACAGGCACAGGCTGAACTTCCGCTTTAAGACCGATCACGGCAAGCAGCCAACGGAAACGAGCCTGCTTAACCCGGTGTTTAACGTACAGAGTATTCAGCCTCAATTCGAAGGCCAGATGAACTACAACTGGGTGATTTCCCCGACCATGGTGAACAACTTCATCGGCTCCGCCCTTTGGTATAGCGCCAGTTTCTCCCCCGCCAACGTGAGCAGTTCCTTGCAGGCCTTTCCGACCAATTTCTTCATCGTGGACGGTGGCTCGAACGGATCGGCCGGATTCACGCAGATGGGCATCGGCAACGAAGGTTTGGGGTACAATCTGTTTCCGCAAGGCCGCAACGTAGGTCAGCTCCAGTTGACCGATGACCTATCCATCGTCAAGGGAAGTCACACCATCAAGATTGGCGCGAACTTCCGTAGAAATCGCGTTACCGATACCTCATTGCTGCAGGGTTTCTACGGTTATTACTCTTTCAATTCTCTGGTTGACTTCGCCAACGGAGTGACCGATCCAAATACGTTGAGCTCCTACACACAGTCCTTCCCCTCCATCGAGGCCGCTCACATACGTCTGTATAACCTGGGCGTGTATGCGCAGGATGAGTGGAACGTCAAGCCCAACCTGAAGCTTACATTTGGGCTGCGGCTGGATCGGACCGGCAACCCGGAATGCGTTGACAAGTGTTTCGCCAGGCTCGACGATCCATTTTCCTCGGCGGCTTTCCAGAAGGGGGCCGACATCCCCTATAACCAGTCCATCGAAAGTAATCTCGCCAGCGCCTACCCAAGCATCGAGAGTGTCGTTCCGCAGCCGCGCCTGGGCGCAGTCTGGAGCCCCCGAGGATCCAATAGCACGGTCATTCGCGGTGGCGTTGGCCTGTTCTCCGATCTGGCCCCCGGGGGACTGGTATCGAATATATTCATCAACACGCCGAATTCCTACACCGCTAATGTCTTCAATGGGGCGCTGGTTTCGCCCGTTTCGGATCCGAACTCGGCGGCGGCGCTCGCGGCTGCTACAGCCAGCACCTTCCGCACGGGATTTGCGAATGGCTATACGCTCGGACAGCTCAATACCGCCCTGCAGTCAGTCGGAGGCTTCTCGCCGCCTCCTTATTACTCGGTTGGACAAAACATACTGGCTCCCAAGTATCTCGAGTGGAGCTTCGAAATTCAGCAACCAATCGGGAGCAAGAACGTACTGGTGGCGACTTACACGGGCAATCACGGATACGATCTGCTGATACAGAATGGCTTCGTGAATGGTTATGTCAATACGGCTAACTTCCCCAATGGTTTCGGTAACCTGCCTGTGTCGGCGCCCGATCCGCGCTTTACCAATATCACCGAGCTCGGCAACCAGGGCATCTCGAACTACAACGGCTTGTCCGTTCAATTCCGCCGTACCTTCGCCGCCGGGTTCCAGGGTCAGATCTCTTACACCTGGAGCCATGCGCTCGACGATCTGTCCAACGGAGGTAATCTCGAGTACTATTCGGTATTTGATTCCATGACGATTCTGAGCAGCCCCAGCGTGCGAAACAATTACGGGAATTCCGATTACGATGTGCGCAACAGCCTGCTGGCTGACTTCGTATGGGAAATGCCCTGGAAATTCGGCAATCGCGGCATGAATACCATCTTGGGAGGCTGGACCTTATCGGGCAAGTTCTTCGCCCGCAGCGGAATGCCGTTCAGTGTTACCGACGGGGAGTTACTGGGGCTGCTTTCGCCTGCTATTTCCGCCAACGCGCAGAATGGCGTCGGGCCGCTTCTGGCACAAGTGCTCGACCAGGGTGTCAGTACCCATTGCGGTAGCGGCGCGGTGAATACGCCTTGCTTCACTAACTCGCAGTTCGCGACTCCGGATTCGCAGACGGGCTTCGGAAACTTCGCGCGCAATGCGTTCTTCGGACCGGGTTACTTTGATATTGACACGTCCCTGTACAAGAAAATGTCGATTACCGAACGAGTGAGTTTTACCATTGGAGCCAGCGCCTATAACATTCTGAACCATCCGAACTTCGGCAATCCCGGCGCCAACGTCTCCGCTTCCGGATTGGGGCTGATCACCCGCACCGCCACGCCTCCTACCAGCGCTTATGGCTCGTTTCAAGGCTCCGCCGTATCCGGGCGTGTGATGGTGCTTACCGGAAGATTCAATTTCTAGTGGCCGCTTCCGGAAGATCGCGGTTCGCTGTGTTCGCGAGCCGCCATCTTTTTTTCGAGTGCGTGCATCAGGCGCGATTCGACGTCCGGCGGGATCGGATGCGGCTCCATGCCCTTGTATATCTGGATGGTTTTCTTGGTGGTGTCACATACTACCCAACAGTTGGGACACTCCAGGATGTGCTGTTCCAAACGGGCTCGGATCTCCGCATCCACATTCTCGTCCAGGAAGTCAGTCAACTCTTGCAAAAATTCTTTACAGGTAAGCAAAGGCATCGTCCCCCTTGCGCTTGAAGAAACGGGTTAACTTGTCCCGAAGCTGCAGGCGCGCGCGCAGCAGGCGGCTCTTGACCGCCGGAATGGACAGGTTCAAGGCCTCGGCGGTTTCCTCGGTCGAGAGATCCTCAACGTCCCGCAGTACAAAAACGGCACGGTACGGAGGCGCCAGGCTGTCCACCGCAGTGCTGAGAATTTTGTTCATTTCTTCGCGGGAGTAACGCTGCTCCGGATCTTCGTCCCACGCGGCAATCTCCCGCGCCACAGTGTCCTCGCCGGTATCGATAGTCTCATCGATCGATACTGTTTTGTCGGTCTTGCGCTTGCGCAGTTTCATAAGCGCCTGGTTAACCGCGATGCGCACGATCCAGGTGTAGAACTTCGAATTGCCCTGGAACTGATTCAGGTGCTCGTATGCCTTCAGAAACGTTTCCTGCAGTACGTCCTCGGCATCTTCCCGGTTCTGGGTGATGTGCATCGCCAGGCGGAAAATCTTCCCCTCGTAGCGGCGCACCAGTTCGGAAAACGCTTTTGCGTCTCCCTCGCGAGCTTGCAGGACGACCGCGGTTTCATCCGGGATCTGGCTGATAGCTGGCATGCTTCCCTTCAGTATCGCACGAGTAAGCGGCGACGCGCGAACCGTCGCAACGAATCGCGCCTGAAAGTCACCATAGGACAGGATATGGGACCAGCTACCGGCAGGCAGACAGAAACGGACGCTAAGCAAAGAGTCTTCCGCTTGTTCATCAGCTACGCCAAAGAGGACGAAAAAATCGCCATCGCGGTGTCCAATGCGGTGCAAACGGCGCTCGGCCCTTCCGCCGAGGTCTTTATAGATTCCGGGCTCCGCTTCGGCCTGGCTTTCCAGGATGAGATCAAGAAAAAATTGGATGAAACCGATGTGCTCGTGGTCATACACTCGGGCTCACTGAAGCCGGCCTTCGCGTTCCCGGGCATGGAGCTGGGCTACTTTATTCATTGCATGCAATCGGAAAGCATCCTGGATTTCCCGCGTAGAATCGTTCCCATCTATCTCGAGACGCCGCCTGACGTCCTGGCGGGGACCGAAGGGGTCAATATCGGAATCTCCCGAGCGACTCTCTCGCGTTCACTTTCGAGGATTATGAAGCGGGCTTGACCATTGATTATGACAACGGCATGGTGAAATTCCTTAGAGAGTTTCAGAGCCTGGTAGACGGGTTTCGGGAGGAGCATGGCTTAGCCAAGGTGCCCCAAAGTCCGGAACAACGCGACGTGCTTGGTCTGGTTCGTAAGATGCAACTTGCCATCTTCAGTCACTTGAAGACCACTCCGGAATTCACCCTTAAGCCGCAAAAGCAGATTACCATCAGGACCAGCGATGCGGCGCTTCAATCGATCGAGCGGGAGCTGCCGCCGGATGCGGTCATGGTGCCTGTGGGAACCGGCAACCCCATGTCTATCTTCGGCCTGCCGAGCGTGGAGACGACCTGGGCTGAGTTTCAATACCTTACCAGGTCGCTCAAGTTTCGGGACTCCTGGGTGGATGCCATTACATCGGTCGTCACGTCCTCCGTACAGAGTCAGCTCGAAGTCGATAATAGTCAGATCATCGTATCCTATGACGCGAAGCATACTTTTCGAGTCATATTGACCACAGGAACGAAATACTTCAACGGTGTCAGGGAGTTCAATCTTTACTTTGTAGAATACTTGCGGCGAGGCGACTTCGGCGATCCGGAAACAACTATCATCTTCAAAGGGTTCGAGCTTCTGTTCCGGTTCAGATCTCTATTCCTCGAGCGCAATAGCGATTTCTCTAGCATGAGTCTCAAAATAGCGCCCGTGAGTGCCATCAAGGATACGGCACGCAGTCTGCACCGGGAGCTGAACTTACTCAAACGGGACGCGCTCGAAGCCGGGCTGGACAAAGCCAGTGTGTGGGCTGCCTTTGTAGATTGGGCCCGGCTCTCCAAAATGAGTGAAGCCTGGCGGCCGCTGGAGTTGAGAATCAGGGCGATTCTATCCCAGATCGGCGGCGCGGAGCCCGACGCCGTGGAGCGCTCGCGGGACCTGCTGGTGACAGCGATTCAGGACCTTGAGACTGTTATGCGGCCGCTGAACCGCGAAGTGATTTGCGAAATGGCGGATAAGCTCAAAAGCTTCTGCGCCGGTTGATCTCCTGCTATCCGCGCCGCGGATCCGGCTGAAAGATCGCGAAGACCGCGCCCTGCGGATCGGCCATGATCGCCATTCGCCCGACGTCCGGTATGCTCTCCGGCCCGTAGCGAATGTCAGCCCCGAGCGATTTGGCCTTGTCCGCCAGGGCATCGCAGCCGGAGGTGAGGAAATACAGCAGCCAGTGAGGCGGCACGCCCGGCGGCAGCATACGCCCCGGCGGCACGCCTCCGATAAAGCTCTCGCCATTCTTGATGTGCAGGTATCCCGAGGAGTCATGCTCGCCGGGTGCGATCTCCCAACCGAACAGCGATGCGTAGAACGTCGCGGCCGGCTTCGGATTAGAGGTCGACAGGTCCGCCCAGCACAGAGTTCCGTCCACACCGGTGATGCCGATTCCCTGGTTGGCCTTTGGTTCCCAGATCGAAAACATTGCGCCTGCCGGATCCTGTAGGACCGACATACGCCCGTACTCGCCGACTTCGAACGGCGCGGCTATCACTTTTCCTCCAGCCTCCGCGGTGCGCGCCGCGGTATCGTCCGCGCTGGCGACTGAAATGTAGATCATCCAGTGCGGCGGCACGCCCGGCGAGCGATCGGCCCGCAGCGTATAGGCCGCGGCCGCCGCGCGGTTCTCCAGTTGGAAGATGGTGTAGTATTCATCAGGCCCCATGGGCATGTCGTTGGCCGCCCATCCGAACAGCGATGCATAAAAATTCTTGGCCGCGCTTTGGTCCGAGGTTGCCAACTCGATCCAGCAGAAACTCCCGGGGGAATGCTTGTCTATATTGGGCATTCGCAAAGTATACACCCGCTGCCGTGACAACTGGATTGACAACTGATTGACAAAATGATGAGACAGCATTTCTGCACGGTTGCCATCCTGTCGGCATGTTTCGGCCAAGTGTGTGCTCAGACCTGGGTTACCCAATCGAGCAGCACCACCGCCTCGCTGCGCGGAGTGAGCGCCGTCGACTCATTGGTCGCGTGGGCCAGTGGTTCGGGAGGCACCTATCTGCGCACAGTGGATGGCGGCGCAGTGTGGCATACCGCGCTTGTCCCGGGCGCCGCCGATCTGGACTTTCGCGCAGTACACGCGCTCGATGGCAACACGGCCTGGCTGATGAGCAGCGGTCCGGGCGGCAAGTCCAAAATTTACAAGACCGCCGATGGTGGCGCGCACTGGGCGCTGCTCTACACCAACCCCGATGCAGCCGGCTTTTTCGACAGCCTGGCATTCTGGGATCGCAACCGTGGCGTGGCGCTCGGCGATCCGGTGGACGGCCAATTCGTAATCCTGACCACCGCAGACGGCGGCAGAACTTGGCAGCGCCGTCCCACGCCGCCCGCGCTTCCCAACGAAGGGGCCTTCGCCGCCAGCAACTCCTGTTTGCTCGCGCGTGGCAAACGAGAGATCTGGTTCGCCACCGGCGGAGGGGCGGCGGTGCGCGTCTTCCATTCGCCGGATGCCGGGCAAACCTGGAGTGTTACCGCGGCGCCCTCCTCCGGAATCTATTCGCTGGCCTTCGCCGGCCGGCTTCTCGGTATAGCAGTGGGCGGAGACTACACCAGGCCCGGCGACTCGCAGCGCAATATAGCCATCACTGATAACGGCGGCCGCAAATGGCTCGATCCGTCCGGCACACATCCGCACGGCTACCGCTCAGCGGTGGCCTACCTTGCCTCGCGCCAGGCGTGGATCGCCGTAGGAACCTCTGGTTCGGACCTGTCGAGCGACGGAGGCCGGAACTGGAAGCTGTTCGATACCGGCGCATACAACGCCATCGGCGCGGCAGGAAGCGATGCGCTGTGGGCTGTAGGTCCCAAGGGACGGGTGGGCCGGTTGCGCTTCGAGTGAGCCCCCTGCCGGGCCCCTATCCTACCTCGCCCGATGTGTGATAACATTCCGCAGTTTGGGAGGCTGCGCATGAAAACGCCTATCGTCCTTCTTACCTTCGCAATGGCCGTCGGCAACGGCTGGGCCCAGTGCCACCAGCTCGCGGAACTGAACGCCTCAAGTCCGGAGGGGCAGTTGCTGCAACAGGCCAGTCAGGAATCGGATAACGCCAAGAAACTGGTATTACTGGAACAGTTTGCCGGCCAATATCCCACCAACGAGGCCATCGGTTGGGTATACGAGCAGATGCTGGATAGCTACGTAAAAGCCAACGACGCCGACAAAGCGCTGGCTGTCGGCGAAAAGCTCGATGCCATTCCCCCCGAGTGCGTCGAGTCCGCGCAACAGACCCTGAAGGCTGCCGAGATGAAGAAAGATCCCGACCTGGTCAAGAAGTGGTCGGCCAGGACCTCGGAATTGGCGCAGAAGGTGATCGCCTCGCCGCAGCCCAAGGAGGAAGATAAGGTCGAGAGCTGGAAGGCTCGCGTCGACTATGCGAAGCAAGTGAACACCTACACCGAATATTCGCTTTACGCCCTGGCCCTGCAGACACCGGACCCGAAGAAGCAGGCCGAGCTGCTGGAAACCCTGCAACAGCGCAACCCCAAGAGTGAATATCTGGCCAAGGCCACCGTGGTGATGTTTCAGGCCTATCAGAAAGCCGGGGCCACTGACAAGGCACTGGCGCTGGCGCAGCGCGTAGCCGCCACCGGCCAGCCCAGCGAAGACATGCTGCTGGTTCTGGCCGACGATTCGTTAAGGAAGAAAGACAGCGAAAAAGTCCACACCTACACCGGCAAGCTGGTCGAGATGACCAATGCCGCGGCCAAGCCCGAGGGCGTCGCCGACGCCGACTGGACCAAACGCAAGAACACTATTCTCGGGTTGGCTTACTACATGAGCGGCAAAGATGATTACAACCTGGGCAAGTTCGCCGCGGCCGATAAGGACCTGCGGCAGGCGCTGCCCCTGGTGGAACCCAACGTCCCTGTTCACACCGAAGTGCTTTACCTGCTCGCCTATGCCAATTACAAGCTGCAGAAGATTCAGGACGCCGCCAACTATTACAAAGCCTGTGCGGCGGTGAAGAGCCCGTACCAGGCGCTGGCGGCCAAGAACCTAACCGCGATACGCGCCGAGTATCACGGGATCAGATGAATC
>Ga0302325_10001529_pt1 | contig 58830 bp, 48 predicted proteins | sample Palsa_T0_2_FD_201948 | JGI IMG/M metagenome (GOLD analysis project Ga0302325, IMG submission 201948) | Peat permafrost microbial communities from Stordalen Mire near Abisko, Sweden - Palsa_T0_2 | ecosystem: Environmental > Terrestrial > Soil > Palsa > Peat permafrost | place: Sweden: Abisko... | reverse complement strand
AGCTGAATCAGCTGGCCGAGTGTGCCATCTTTAAAGAAGTGCTGAAATCCTGGCCCTGGCTTCGTTCCGCGCTCGACCACGGCACGCGCCAGCAGGTGACGCGGCTGGGCCTGTTGTTCACTCTAACGTGCGTTCTGGTGTCGCTGGCGGCCTTTGTCTCGGCCAATAACCTGCTTTTTTTGATTTTGGCCCTGTTGCTGGCCACCTGGATGGTGTCCGGCTTTATCGGCCGCCTGTCGCTGGCCGGCTTGGAACTGGACTTTGTGTTGCCCGAACATCTCTGCGCGGGCCGCAAGCTGATGGGGCGCGTCGTCATCCGCAATACCAAGCGCTGGATGGCCTCCTTCTCCATCCACGTGGCCGGATCGAGCGATAGCGGGCTCTCGCATCCGCTCTATTTCCCCGTTATTCCGGGCGGGGCGCGCATCGAGGCGCCGGTGGAGCTGTTCTTCGCACGCCGCGGCGCCTACCGGCAAAACAGCTTTCGATTTTCCACCCGATTCCCGTTTGGATTCGTGGAGCGGCGAATCAATGTGCGGCTGGTACGCGACATTATCGTCTATCCTTCCATCGATCCGCAGCCCGGTTTCGAAGAACTGCTGATCTCCTTGCAGGGCGAGATTGCGTCGTTTTATCGCGGGCAGGGGAACGATTTTTATCGCATCCGCCCGTACGAAGCGCTCGAAAGCGCTCATCACGTGGATTGGAAAGCCACCGCTCATACCGGTGACCTGCAGGTTCGCGAATTCGCGCGGGAACGGGAACAGGCCGTCGCGTTTTTTCTCGATCTCGAAATCCCCGCCGCGGAAGCCGTCTGGTTCGAATCCGCCGTGGAGCGCTGCGCGTTTCTGGCCTGGAACCTGTCCCAGCGCGGTTCGCGAATCCGCTTTTGCACCCAGGACGTGGACTGGCAGCTTCCCGAAGAGGCGGATGTTTACACCATTCTGAAGTACCTGGCGATTGTTTCCCCGCGCTTAGGAAGGCCGCTGGCTGCGATGCGGGATCGGAACGTGTTCCAGATTGTTTTTAGCGCGTCTCCCGAACGGCTGGCCGAAGCGGGATGGGAATTGGGCGGAAGCAACATGCGCCTGCTGACGCCCGCTACAGAACTTCAGAATTCAGAATTGAAAATTCATGCCGGAGCGGGCGCGCTGCCCGGATCTTAGAAAATCAGCTTGAGGCCGAACTGGATCTGCCGCGACGTGGTGGCCGTAGCGGTGATCAATCCCGCCGAAGGGCTAATGGCGCCGCTCGAAAAGACCGTTGCATTCGGCGTTCCGAAATTGGCGTGGTTCAGCAGGTTGAAAAACTCCGCGCGAAACTGCAGCCTGGTCCGCTCGGTGATAGCGGTGCTTTTGAAGAGCGAGGCGTCGACGTTGGCCAGGCCCGGCCCGCTATACACGCCACGCCCCAGGTTCCCATACGTGCCGGCCAGAGGCAAAATGAACGCATCGGGATTAAACCACTCGTTCGGATTGCCTAACACCACGGGTCCGGAGAAAGCGGGATTGAGCGAGGGACGATCGGGGTTTCTGGTATCGCCGTCTCCCGATTGATTCGATCCAATTTGCGGGGTGAACGGAAAACCGCTCGCGAGTGAAACAATCGTGTTGAACTGCCACCCGCTCACCAGCCGGTTTCCAAAGCCGCCGAAGCCATTGGCCCATGGCTTGCCCTTGCCAAATGGCAGCTCGTAGGTGCCCGAAAAGCTGGCTGAATTGGGAATGTTGTACGCGGACGGCCCCCAATCGCGGTGCAGATCGTTAGCGTCCAGGACCATCTGCGCTTGATTGTCGGCCTGCGCGCCGGTGAGGGCCGAATTGATATCCAAATTTTTCGACCAGGTGTAGTTCGCCCGGAACTCGAAGCCGTTACTAAAGCGGCGACTGACGTCCACTTGCAGGGCGTTGTAGCTGCTGTTGCCTTCGGCGTACCAGAAGAATCCCGCGCCGAGATTCGGATTCGGTAACTTTGCGTGAGGCCCGGGGATATATTGCGCGCTTTGCGGCACCAGCGCAGCGACCGATCCGTCGCCTCCCGCGGAACAGCCCGCCGGAGCGGAACAAATTTGCGTGGGAATGGCGTTGGGATCGACACTGACAAAGCCGTGGTATCCGAACTCGCCGACATAGACGACGCGCAGTACCGTGTCATGACTCAGTTGCTGCTCCGCCGTAAAATTCCATTCCTGGACGGTGGGCGTCTTGGCGTTGGGTTGCACACCCTGCGGAGCGAAGATTGCGCCAGGCGCCGGCGGTTGGCCTGGAGTAATGGGAATCAGCGCAGGCAGCGAGCCTTTTAAGGAAACGGAGCCGTTGTACGGAGGGATCGAGTTGAGGAGGAAGCTCAAATCGTCGATCAGGGAATAGTACATGCCGTAGCCGGCGCGAACGGCGGTCTTCCCGTTGCCAAAAACATCCCACGCCAAGCCCGCGCGTGGACCAAGAAGATGAGTGGCATTGTTTTGGGTGAAAGCGGAACGGCCTACCATTGGATTGGTCTCTAGAATTCCATTGGAACCGGTGAGATAGTTGGCTGCCCGGCCCGATTCTTCATTCCAGCCAGTGGTGAACTCGTAGCGCAGGCCGGCTTGCAAGGTGAGATTTGGACTTAGCTTGAACGCGTCTTCGAAATAAGCGGCCCCGAAAAAACTTCGCCAGCCGAGCTCGTTGGGGTCCGGCACCACTTGAAACGAGGTGACCGTACCAGCCAGAAAGGTCGCCAAGCTCGCGAAACTGGCTTGCCCGAGCTGGCGGGAGGCGGCGTCCTCATTATCCTGAATGCGCTGGAACCATACGCCCGCGCTGATCTGCTGGCGTCCTTTGATCATTTGCACGCCGTCGGTGTAAGTGAACAGATTTCTGCGGTTCCACACATTGGCGGCGTTGCTCGGACCAGCCGAGGTGATAGTTCCTCCGGCCGTAGTGGTGACGCCGCCGCCAATCACGATACCGCCGGGGCCCAGACCGGTGACAAAGGAAGTGCCGGCCGGGAACGTTGTCAGGTCGGACGAATCATAGTTGAATGCCGCGCGCGAAAAACCTGCGCGAAAAGTGTTCAGGATTTCGGGGGAAACCACATGCGTCTCCTCGACGCTCGCGACCTGGCTGGCCAAAGTCTCGTACGAGCCGAACAGCGGGTCGGCTTGCGGAACCAGACTGTTGCCGTTGTCGACGGTGTAGCTGGCGGAAAACATGTCCCGATCGCTGAAGATGTAATCTGTCCGCAGAGTGCCGAAATCCTCGCGAATGTTCTCTCGCGGATTGTTGTAGGAAAGGGCGGCGCCTCCGCCTAATTCGCGGCCGTTAGGCTGCGGCCAGAGCTGCATGTACTGCAGCATCGCGGGATTCAGCTTGGCGTAAGGAACCTCGACGCCGCTGGCATTGGGCAGCAAGCCCAGCCGGGCGTCCGCATCGGGCACCACGCTGATATTGCTCTCCGCCAGCAACTGCCGGAAGCCTTCGTAGTTGCCGAACAGGAACCATCTATCTTTCTTGACGGGACCTCCCAGCGAGCCGCCAAACTGATTTCGACGGAACGGGGGAACATAGGCTTGGTCGAAAAAGTTCCGAGCGTCCAGATCGCTGTTGCGGAGAAACTCGAACAGCGAGCCATGCAGCCGATTGGTTCCCGATTGAGTGACTACACTGATTTGCGCGCCCGCGCGTTTACCGTACTCGGCGCCGTAAGTGTTGGTGAGCGCGTTAAACTCGCGAATGGCGTCGATGCCCAGCAGTTCGCCGCTGACGCCTCCGGGAGTAACGGCCAGCTGGCTGGATCCGGTATATTCGATGCCGTTCAGCAGGATCAGGTTTTCGTAGGAGCGGCGGCCGTCCACAGAAAAAGTGTTGCCGTTGCTGGTGCTGGTTCCCGCGCTCTTCATGGCGCTGTAGTTGACCGCGCCGGGATTCAAGGTGATGAGATTGTCGAAGCTGCGGCCGTTGAGGGGCAGGTCTTTGATTTGTTGCTCGCCGACGACGCCGGAAACCGCGGCCGTAGTGGTGTTGACGAGCGGTGTTTGGTCCGTGACGTCCACATGCGTGGGCAGCGAGCCTAGTGCGAGCACCGGATCCACCACTGCTTCCTGTCCAACTACCAAGGTGACTCGAATAGGTGTCGCCATGCTGAGGCCCCGCCCCTCCGCTGTCACTTCCTGGGGACCGAGCGGCAAGCCGACCACCGTGTAGTAGCCCAGGTCGTTGGTGGTCACCGTCCTTGAGGCTCCGGTTTCAAGGCTCTTCACGGTGACTGTCGCGCCGGCGATCGCCGCGCCGGTGGGATCCAGCACCCTGCCTGAGATGGCCGCGCTGACCTGCGCCAGCGATGGCAGCGCGGCGGCCAGTGCAAACACACCGAGCACCAGACTCAGGAACACACTTCTGGAACGCACCTTCAAACAGCCCTCCCAACAACGAGCAGCAGTACTTCGATTATAGGCGGGAGCGGTTCTAGCTTACTGAGCGATTTGGAACGTGGTCCAGGGCCGCGAATCCAGATCGCGCAACACGGTTTTTTCCCACGCAAACTCGGGATGTTCCTTCAGGTGCTGGGCGGCTTTGAAGTCGATTCCGTCGGCGTGGCCCATGGCAGCGGTGAATGACATCTGGGCGATCATCGCGGCGTCGGCGGCCTTGTTCTGCACCGTGCCGGCCGGGCCGTACGCGGGCTGCCAGGGACTGGACCCGCGCGTGGAAAGATCGATGTGGCCGCACAGAGTCCGCTCGCTGGGCGAGGTCTGGCGCAGGAACGTATCGTAATGATCGGCCAGGAATCGCTGCGCAGCCGCCACGTCAATCTTGCCCTTGTTCTCTTGCATGAGTTGCTCCCACCGGACGTGCCGTGCGTTGGCGCTGATGCTCATATCGGTGACCGGGTAATCGCTGGCTTCATCGCGGATGAGTTCCGGATCGGCCGGGAAGTTCGACCCGGCGAAATAGCCGTCATGCGTGCGCTGCAACGTGACGTGCTTCAGCCCCAGTTCCAGGTTCGCGATCTCGTTGTTGTGGGTGTCGGCGATCAGCCAGGTGTTGGCGTAGCCGCCGTTGTTGCCGTCTTTCATGATGCGGGCGTAGTCGTCGATGTTGGCGGCGTACTGCATGGCTTTGCGCGCGCGTTCGAACTCGGGGATTCCGAGGGGATCGAAGCCGGTGAAATGCCCGATGGTGGTTTCCGTGATGGCCAGACCGGCGCTGTTGACGCCAAAGTCGTCACCGCTGTGGATCAGCCCTGGCATGCCGTCCATCAAGATGCGATAACCCTGGGACGGCACGATGTCGAAAATGATGTTCCAGCGCGAGCCTTCCTTGTATTCGGTCCAATTGTTATGGGCGATCACCACCTTGCCGTCGCGTGTGTAGCTGCCCACGGCGACAAACGCGCTGCAGTGCTCGGGCGCCGGCCTTTGCAGCGCTGCCGCTTGATGCTGCTTGTCGTACCAGCCGGTGTAATAGGGCGAAAGCTCCAGCCACCCATTCATCGCCACCACGTCCCAAAGATCCAACGCCACGCCCCGAGCCTTTAAACCTTCCGCAATGCCCTTCAGCTCTTCCCGATACTGCGGCTCCACGCGCGGCCACAACACCTTCTCCGCGGCGGCGCGGAAGAACGCGTACGGCTTGCGGCTGTCGTGCGTCAGGCCGAGCGCTATGGTCTTTTGTGCGTCCTCAATTTCCGGCGCCAGCAGAAAGCCGTGTTGAAAGCCGATTTCCGCCGGCGTGCCTTCCAAATGAACGAAGATCCAGCCGTTCAACTCCGGCCTGCGGGATGCCTTGGCCAGGCGGGGGTCGGATTGGTTCACGCGGGCCGGCGCGGCAACCATAGTGGCCGCGAAAAGGCCGATCGCAAAAAGCAAAGCTTGGGCAATTCGTCGGGGCATGATTATGAGGATAACAGGAACTAACCAAACTGGTCCTGCGTAGTCTATAAGGCAATGCGATCCATCGGGAAGGATATTCAATTTGCCCTGCGAGCCTTTCGCAAATCGCCGGTGTTTACCGCTGTAGCGCTGTTGTCGCTGGCGCTCGGCATCGGCGCGAACACCGCCATCTTCACGCTGCTCGACCAGGTGTTGCTGCGGGCGATGCCGGTGAAGAATCCTCAAGAACTGGTGTTGCTCCACATGGAGGGGTTTCATTACGGCAGCAACTGGGGCGACAATTCGCTCTCCTATCCGATGTATCGGGATTTCAAAGCGAACAATTCGGTTTTCACGGGCATGTTCTGCCGCTATGGAAACCAATTCAGCTTGGGGTTCAACGGAGCAACCGAACTGGCCAACGGCGAATTAGTATCGGGAACGTATTTTCCAGTGCTGGGCGTGGGCGCGGCGATCGGCCGCACGTTTACGCCGGACGACGATCAGGTGCCGGGCGGCCACCCGATGGCGATGCTCAGCTACGCCTATTGGCAGTCGCGCTTCGCCGGCAACCCTGCCATTGTCGGGAAAACGCTTACCGTGAACGGGCACAATTTCACCATTGTCGGCGTGGCCGGGAAGGGCTTCGACGGCGTGGAACTGGGCACCGCCAGCCGGGTCTTCGTTCCCCTCATGATGCGGCCGCAGCTCATGCCGCTGTTTAATGAACAGCTCGATTTCAACAACCGCCGCAGCCGCTGGGTGAACGTGTTCGGACGATTGAAGCCCGGCGTATCGCGCCGCCAGGCGCAGGCCTCGCTGCAGCCCTACTTCCACGGCATGCTGCAGATGGAAGTGAAGGAAGCGGCGTTCAACAAGGCGTCCGCCGAGGTACGGGCGCGATTCCTGCAAAACGTAATCGAAGCGCTACCCGGCGCGCAGGGCCAACCGCACTTTCGGGAAATGCTGGCGACGCCGCTTTGGGTGTTGCTGGCGCTGACGGGCGGAGTGCTGCTGATTGCGTGCGCGAACGTGGCCAGCCTGCTGATCGCTCGCGGGGCGGCACGGCAAAAAGAGATCGCCATCCGCCTGGCAATCGGCGCCGGACGCTTCCGCATCATCCGTCAATTGCTGGTGGAGAGCCTGCTGCTTTCCATTACGGGCGGAGTCTTGGGTTTGCTGTTGGCCATTTCGACGGACCGCGCGTTGCTGGCCCTGCTGCCTCCCGACACTATGGCGCTCCATCTGTCCACTACGCCCGATCTGCGGATACTGCTGTTCGCCACGGCCGCCTCACTGCTCACCGGGCTGATTTTCGGGCTGGCGCCGGCGCTGCAATCCACGCGGCCGGATGTGGCGCCGGTTCTGAAGGACACGGTGGGTGGAATCGTGGGCGGTGGAATGCACGTGCGCGTCCGCAAGGCTCTGGTGGCGGCGCAGGTGATGTTGTCATTGCTGCTCCTGATGGGCGCGGGTTTGTTCATCCGGAGTCTGGGAAACCTGCGCGACATGGGGCCCGGATTCACCAGCGGCAATCTGGCCGCATTCGAACTGGATCCGTCGCTGGATGGCTACAACACCGAGCGATCCAAACTGTTTTATCGCCAGCTTACGGCCGAGATCGGCGCCATCCCTGGAGTGCGGTCGGTTGGACTCGCCACCGTAAGAATTCTCGAAAACAACGAATCGGACAGCTGGCTGACCATTGAGGGCTATCATCAGAAGCCGACGGCCCCCCCCCGTCGCCTTCATGAATTGGGTCGGGCCGGGGTATTTCGCGACATTGGGTGTGCCGATTCTCGCCGGGCGGGACTTCACCGACCGGGACACCGCGACGCAACAGCACGGAGACAAGCCCACTAACCTGGTGACTCGCGTGGTGATCGTGAACGAGAGGTTCGCCAAGCGCTTCTTCGGATCGGCCGGAAATGCGATCGGGCGCCACGCCGGATACGGAATCGATCCCGGCACGAAAGCGGATATGGAGATCGTCGGCGTAATCAAAGATATCAAGTACACTAATCTGCGCGATGAGGTGCCGGTTCAGATGTTCGAGCCGTACCTGGCGAACGACTTTGTGAGTAACATGACCGTGTATGTTCGCACCGCCCTGGCCCCCGAGCAATTTTTTTCGGTGCTTCGCGCGAAAGTGCGAGCGATGAACGCGAATCTGCCGATTTACGGCATGCGCACCATGGATGAGCAGATCTCAAATTCACTGTTGACCGAGCGCCTGATCGCGAGCTTGTCGGCGGTGTTCGGTTTTCTCGCCACTCTGCTGGCCGTCATCGGGCTGTACGGCGTCATGGCTTATAGCGCGGCTCGCCGCACGCGCGAAATCGGAATCCGCATGGCATTGGGCGCGTTCCAAGGCGATGTCATCTGGATGGTAATGCGCGAAGTTCTGGTTCTGGTATGCGCGGGACTTGCGGCCGGCCTGGGGGGTGCGTTCGTTCTGGCGAAGCTGGTGGAGACCCAGCTCTACGGAGTTACCGGCCGCGATCCAATCACCGCCGCTCTGGCCGCGCTCGGATTGGCGGCAGTGGCTTGCGCCGCGGGCTATATTCCGGCGCTACGCGCCAGCCGTATCGACGCCATGCGGGCTTTACGCTACGAATAAACCGCTGGCTTGCGCGCGACCTTGGTTTTCGAATCGGGCGTTACTGCTTGTCGAACACCTGAACGCTCTCAAAGGGCTTACCTTGAGCGTCCGTACCCTTCACGGTGAGCCGCATCGTTTTTCCGTCGCCGCTGACAACCCCGCGCGTGGTTTCGAGCACCTTGCCGTCCTTCATCGTCGTCGAGACGGCAGTGTTGGTGTCAGCTTTCCTCTTGGGAAAGACCACGGAAACTCCCGGCGGAGGCGCTCCCTCCGAGTAGTTAGCTTCGCCGCCTGTTTTTATAACCGTGTATTTGTTCGAAATTGGTGAGCCGTCGGAGGCGGTACCCTTACCGGTTACCGCAGCTCGTTCGCCCTGATCCTCAATCACGACGGTGAGCTCTTTCGGAGACGGATCCGGTCCCCCGAACTTCGATTTGGCTACATTGAGTTTCCAAGTCCCCGCGAAGGGATCGGCCGCGAAAAGGGAACCCGCTAATACCAACACCGAGAATGGATAAACCAGTTTGTGCATCGCAGTCTCCTTGACCTATTTGTAAGCGGTCGGCGATCTTCCGCTAAACCATCGCCGGGTTGGACAATTATCAACGAATTTAATCCTCTGCGTCAAGGGTTGATTGAGAGGGTTGATTGAGAGAGAACGAAAGTATGCCGGTGCACAGATCTCTCAATTTTAATCGTCGTCGGGCCCCTGCTTCAACGCGAGAACCTCGGCGCTGTCGTGAGTCTCCACCGGACGCCGCTTCGGAATCCAGCTGTCCTGGCAATTGACCGCTGCCTTTCCGCCGGCGGGCTTTTTCCGCACAAAGGAGCCGTCGGAGAGCATACGCCGGGCGTTCGCGGTATCGCTCAGGTAGCCTTTCAGCAATTCGTCGCGAACCCGCGCGATGATTTTGTCGTCGGCCAGCGGGAACAGAATTTCCACGCGATGATCCAGATTGCGCGGCATCAGATCGGCGCTGCCCAGATAGACTTCCTCGTCCCCGCCGTTATGGAAATAATAGATCCGGCTGTGTTCTAAAAACCGCCCCACGATGCTGGTCACCTCGATGTTGTCGCTGATGCCCGCCAAGCCTGGCCGCAAACAACAGATTCCGCGCACCAGTAATTGCACCCGAACGCCGGCCTGCGACGCGCGGTACAGCAATTGAATCATGGCCGGATCCACCAAAGCGTTGGTCTTGAAAATGAGATGGCCCGTGCGTCCCTGCTTCCGATGCTCGATCTCCCGTTCGATCATGGCTTCCATGCGCGAACGAAGATTCACCGGCGCTACCAACAGCCGTTTGTAATCGGCCTTGGCCGAGTAGCCCGTCAGATAGTTGAACAGGTGCGTGGCGTCATCGGCCACTTCCTCGCTGGCGGTAAACATCCCCAGGTCGGTGTACAGATGCGCGGTGACGGCGTTGTAATTGCCGGTGGAAAGGTGCACATAGCGCGCGATGCGGTCGCCCTCACGCCGCACTACCATGGCGATCTTGCAATGGATCTTGAGGCCAATGAGCCCGTAGACCACGTGTACGCCCTCCGCTTCCAGCGCTTTCGCCCATTCGATATTGCTCTCCTCGTCGAAGCGGGCTTTCAACTCCACCAGCGTGGCCACCTGCTTTTCTTCTTCGATGGCTTCGAGCAGCGCCTGCACGATGGGCGAATTGCGGCCGGTGCGATACAGGCAGGTCTTGATGGCCAGCACGCTCGGATCGTGCGCGGCTTTTTTCAGAAAATCGATCACGGGCTGGAACGATTCGTAGGGGTGGTGCAGCAGAATGTCCTGGTGCTTGATCAGGGCGAACAGATCCTCCTCTGGCCCGGCCTGCGCCAGTACAGCCGGGAGAGCCGGGACAAACGGGGCATCCTTCAGATCGGGCCGGTCCAGATTGCACAAATGCATAAGCCGGCTAAGGGAAAGAGGTCCGCCGATGCGATAGATCTCGCTGGCCTCGACCTCCAGATTGTTCATCAGGATCTCGAGGATGTGGGGCGGCATGTCTTCGGCCACCATCAGGCGCACCACGTCTCCAAAGCGCCTCTGCCGCACGCCTGCTTCGATGCTTTCCAGCAGATCCTCGGCTTCCAGTTCCTTGATGGCGATGTCGGCGTCGCGGGTGACGTGAAAAGGATGCGTTTCGAGCACCTGCATTCCCGGGAACAACGACCCCAGGTGAGCCGCGATCACCTGCTCCAGCCACACGAACTCCAGATGGGTTTGCGATCGCCGGCGCTTCGTCTTGGGCGCGGCGGCGCGGTTTACCGGAACCAAGGGCGGCAACGAATCCGGCACCTTGATGCGCGCAAAGCGCTCGCTGCCCTGGCTGTCACGGATCAGCGCGGCCAGGTTCAGGCTCAGGTTCGAGATGTGCGGAAACGGGCGGCCCGGATCGAACGCCAGGGGGGTCAAAACGGGAAACGCCGATTCCGTGAAGTACTTACCGGCTACCCGCAACTGGACCTCGCTGAGCTCGGAGTAGTCGAGGATTCGAATCCCCGCTTCCTTCAACTGCGGCTGGAGACTGGACAGACACTTGTAAGCGTCCGCAACCAGCCGCTTTATTTCGCGCCGGATGGCAATCAACTGCGCGCGGGGCGGCATGCCGTCGGGACCGGCGTCGGTAATGCCGGCCTCCATCTGGCTCACCAGGCCCGCCACCCGCACCATGAAAAATTCGTTGAGATTGGAACCCAGGATGGAGAGGAACTTCACGCGTTCCAGCAGCGGATTTCGGCTATCCTCCGCCTCCTCCAGAACGCGCCGCTGAAAAGCCAGCAGGCCCAGCTCGCGATTGATGTAGAGACCGGGATTGTTTAGCTGAGCCTCGTCCAGTTCAACCGGCGCCGCATCGGGCCGGCGGGGCGCCGCAGTCTTGCGCTTCTTTTTCATGAGGCGCTTCTTTTCCATGAGGACAGAAACAATTAGGGTGGCACCCGCGCGTTACAGACGTGTTGCGGCCGGATCAATTTTGGATTGCAACCGGCTGGCCGGCAGAAACGGGCAGTCCAGCTGGACCCAGCTACTTCGCGATCACGCCGCAAGCAATGCGCATGCCCGCGTTACCGGCTGGATCGCTCTTCATGTCGTCCGCCTTTTCATGGATCACCAGCGCCGTTCCGCCATTCGCGAACACCGAGTGGGCGTCGTCATCCAAATTGACGCGTTCATCCAGAACGGTGGTCTTCGCAGTGCCGTTCGGCTTCACGGTGAAATTCTTCATGTCGCCGGCGTGCGGGCCATCCGGACTGTCCAGCCCATGCTTTTTCATGTCGGGGTTGAAGTGCCCGCCCGCCGAAGTGAAGGGCGGCTCGCACTTCGCCACCGCATGGATATGGATGGCATGCTCGCCCGGCGGCAGGTTCTTGACATCCAGCTTGATCTTCACGCCGGGTTTACTCGCGCTGAGCACGGCTGTGCCGACACTCTCGCCCTTGGCGTCCTTCAACTGCACCGTAACGGACTTGCTGGCCGCCTCCAGTGAAGCGGCCATGAGTCCGGCCGCGGCAACAACAAATACAATTCTTGGTTTCATCTTTTCCTTTCTCCTTCCAGAATCTTCGCGCGACTGGGCCCTGCGCGTCAAAGTTTTTCGCTGCCCTCTTCGCTGTAACCTATGTCTCCGGCGCGCCACCGTGCGCCCTGCGCCCAGTGTGCCGAAAAGCGCACGCTTGTCAAAACGTGCCAGCCGCCACTCCAGTATGGCATCCTAAGGTATCCGCAGAACTTACTTGTTTCGCGCGGGTTTGTTTCTAAGTTCGCATTATGACAATTCGGCATTTTTTCAAGCCCCTTACGCTAGGGGCTCTTTCTTTGAGTTGTGTCTGGGGCCAGCAGTACGTCATCAACACGTTTGCCGGTAACCGGACTGCCGGCTATTCCGGCGATGGAGGCGCTGCCACCGGCGCGCAGTTGAACTTGCCGTTAGGCTTGGCGCTCGATTCTTCCGGCAACCTGTACCTTGCCGATTCGGCTAATAATCGCATCCGCATGATATCCAGCGGCAACATTTCAACGGTGGCGGGTGACGGGACTGGCGGGTATACCGGCGACAAGGCCGCGGCCACCAGCGCCGAGATGCTCACTCCGGCTGCCGTCGCCGTGGATTCGAACGGCAATATTTATATCGCCGACACTTTCAACCACGTCATTCGTGAGGTGGTGACCGGAGCCACGGCGACTGCGGCAGGGGTCGCGGCCGGCGACATCATCACCTTCGCGGGTGACAACACCGGCGGCTTTAGCGGCGATGGCGGCCCGGCTGTCGACGCAGAGCTGGAGTTTCCCACTAGCGTCGCCGTAGATGCCTCCGGCAACGTGTTCATCGCCGACTCTGGCAATGATGTGATCCGCGAAGTCACCGGCGGCAATATCAACACCGTGGTCGGCGGCCTGGCCGGGCAGGAATTGAACGATCCCGAAACGGTAGTGGTTGATTCCGCCGGAAACCTTTACATCTCTGAGCAGAACGGTTATCGGATCTCCAAATTTTCCAACGGCACTTTGACCGTTCTTGCGGGCAACGGCGAAATCGGTTACTCCGGCGACAATGGACCTGGCATCGACGCCTCGCTCGACGAGCCCACCGGAATGGCGCTGGACTCCAAAGGCTATCTCTATATTTGCGATACCATCAACAGCGTAATTCGTAAGCTGTCGCCGGAGGGAATCATCACTACCATCGCCGGGATCGGAATCGCCGGTTATGGCGGTGACGGCGGACCGGCGACGAAAGCGCAACTGTTCTCCCCCCGCGGAATTGTCGTGGATGGTTCGGGCAACGTGTACGTCTCCGATACCGTTAATTACATTGTTCGCTTGATGCAACCGCAGACGCCCGCCATTGCCGGCGGAGGTGTGGTCAACGCCGCCAGCTTTACCGCGCAGGTTTCTCCCGGCGGTCTCGCTACTGTTTTCGGTTCCAACTTCACCGGCACCGGTTTGGATGCCGTCGCCTCGTTTCCCTTGCCGTCCAGTTTGGGCGGCGTCTCAGTTCAGGTGAATGGCGTGAACGCTCCGGTGCTTTATGCCAGCTTCAGTCAGATCAATTTCCAGATACCCTGGGAAACCAAGGAGGGATCGGCGACGGTGCTGGTCAGCGTCAATGGGTTCATCGGCAATAAGGTGAACATCACCGTGCAGGGCACCTCCCCCGCGCTATTCGTCCAGGGTTCGCACGCGGTGGCGCAGAACTCCGACTTCAGTCTCAACAGCCCCTCCAATCCTGCGAAGGTGGGCGGCACCATCCTCGCTTACTTCACCGGGGGTGGCGCGGTAAGCAATCAGCCCGCCGATGGGGCGCCCGCCGGGTCCGGGTCTGACCTCTCCACCGCGACCTCCACCGTCACCGCTACAATCGGAGGGCAAACCGCTCAGGTGCCGTTCGCCGGGCTAGCCCCCGGCTTCGTCGGTCTTTGGCAGGCCAATGTCGTCGTCCCAGCCGGACTTACCCAAGGCAATTTCCCGCTGATCCTTACAGTGGGCGGCCAAGCCAGCAATTCGGCCAATGTCAGCGTTACGCCCTGAAAATTCCGCTCGCTCACGCACCACCCGTCCGGTCTTCTTCGGCAAACGGCGCGTCACCAACCAGCCACCAGCCGCCTCTAATGGATGGCGGTGTGTGTCAACCTGAAGTCCAAGGAGCCAGCATGGCGATCAACCCAGCCGCGGGTCAACCGGCGCAACCCTCCAACCTGGCGAACATTCCACGATTGGTGACTGCCTATTTCGCGGACCGTCCCGATCCGAAAATTCCTGAGCAGCGCGTCACATTCGGAACCTCGGGCCATCGCGGCTCGTCGCTCCATCGCGCTTTCAACGAGTGGCATATCCTGGCAATCACCCAGGCCATTTGCGACTACCGGAAAGCGAAGGGTATCGACGGACCGCTCTTCCTGGGCATCGATACGCATGCCCTTTCGGAACCCGCCTTCGCGACCGCGCTGGAGGTGCTGGCGGCCAACGAAGTTCACGTTCGCATCGCTCCCAACGGCGAATACACGCCCACACCCGTGATTTCCCGGGCCGTTCTCAATTTCAACCGCGACAGAAAAATGGGACTGGCCGACGGCATCGTGATTACTCCTTCGCACAATCCACCGGAGGATGGAGGCTTCAAGTACGATCCGCCGCACGGCGGACCCGCCGACACCGACGTCACCGGTTTCATTCAGACGCGCGCCAATGAGCTGCTCGAGAATGGCTTGGATGGCGTGAAGCGAACTCTGTTCAGCAAAGCCCTCGGCGCATCCAGCACCGAAACGCACGATTACATTGCCGAATATGTCGCCGATCTCAGCCAGGTGATCGACTTCGATGCGATTCGCGGCGCGAACTTGAATCTGGGCGTCGATCCGCTGGGCGGCGCCGGTGTTCACTACTGGGGGCCCATCCGCGATCGATACGGATTAAACCTGTCGGTAGTAAACGACACGGTGGATCCCACGTTCCGCTTCATGACGCTCGATTGGGATGGCCGCATCCGCATGGATCCGTCGTCTCCCTACGCCATGCGGCGATTAATCGGATTGAAGGACCAGTTCGATGTGGCCTTCGCCTGCGACACCGATTCGGACCGCCACGGCATCGTCACGCGCAGCTCCGGCCTGCTGCCTCCCAATCACTATCTCGCGGTGTGCGTGCATTATCTTTTCGCCAATCGCAGCGGCTGGCGCAAGGACGCGGCGGTGGGCAAGACCGTAGTGTCCAGCAGCATGATCGATCGGGTGGCGGCTCAGCTCGGCCGGAAATTGTACGAAGTTCCGGTCGGTTTCAAATGGTTCGTGGACGGACTGCTGCGCGGATCGCTCGGGTTTGGCGGCGAAGAGAGCGCCGGCGCTTCCTTCCTCTGCCGCGACGGCTCCACTTGGACCACCGACAAGGACGGCCTGATCGCGGCCCTGCTCTCGGCCGAAATCACCGCTCGCGTGGGGCGCGATCCCGGCGAGATCTATGCTGAGCTGGAACGCGAATACGGAGTGTCGGCGTACGAACGCATCGACGCGCCGGCCAACGCAGCCGAGCGGGCCGCGCTCGCCAAACTGTCGCCCCAGGATATTACTGTCACCGAACTGGCGGGCGAAAAAATCCAAAAGATTCTCACCACCGCGCCCGGCGATGGCAGCCCCATCGGCGGCATCAAGGTGGTCGCCGAAAACGGCTGGTTCGCCGCTCGTCCATCCGGCACCGAAGACGTGTACAAGATCTACGCCGAGACCTTTCGCGGCCCGGATCACTTGAAGAAGATTCAGGAAGAAGCGCAGGCCATGGTGTCCGCGGTCCTCAGCGCAAACCCGCTTGCTCACGCGCGCGCCTCTCAATAGAGACAGCCGTTTCCGAGCCGCGACCGTAAGGGAGTGGGTGTTCCGCTTTTTACTTCGCCGCCAACGCCAGCGGGCTGAAGCTGTCCTGGCTGTAATTCAACAAATCGCCGATTCGTTCCACGCTGATGTCCGCCGGCGGATACTTCTTGAAAACCTCGGGATCATGTGCATAGTGCCCCTGCCGCACGAACACCGTAGTGACACGCGACGCCCATATCGCTTTGATCGCGTGCAGGATTCGCAGCTTGTCATCCACCAGCACGTAGTGATCGGCCGGATAGCGCTGTTCCACGTCTTCCAGTTCCTGTTCCTTGTGAATGTAGATCAGCACATTGCCGTCGAACAGCTCGAAGAGTCCCGAGCGAGACACCTTATGCGGCTGAAAAACAACGTCGCCGTCCGAAAGAATTACCGGCTGCCCCCACTGCCCGACATGTTCCACGGCGTCCACCGAATTGGGAAACAGGCGGTTGGCGAAAGGATAACCCATCAAAAAATACGACACTGCCAGCAGATTCGGATCGTGCGGATAGTCGAAGCGATAACGCTGCAGCGCTCCCAGATAATCGGCATATCCGAGTTCGGTGCGGATTTCCTCGAAGCGTTGCCAATAGCGCTGGGACCGTTCGAAACCGACCCGGGACTCCAGGTGCCGCTTCAAGTCGGCGGTGACGTGATCGTTGTCGAGCAGCGTGTTGTCCACGTCGAAGAGAAAAACGGTCTTGTTGTCTGGCATGCTGATCCCTCCTATAGTGCTCCTTACACCGGTTGCGGCTGCTGTCGATTGGCGCGGTCGGCGGCAATGATAACTTGCATGTCGCGCGCCAGGTGCACCACTTGCTGCACCAGGCTTCTGCGGGCCAAAGCCGGCCATTGGCTGGGATGCGGCCGCGCCAGGAACAGATGTGTGACGCCGTTCAGATGCGCAAACTCCACCAGCGTCTTCGCCACGTCCTGTCCTTGCAGTACGCGCGTTTCAATGTGCAGGTTGCGCGCGAAGTTCAAATGGCGCTCCACCACTTCGCGATCGCGGGCCGGCATGTCGTGCAAATCGATCTCGCGCGATATCGCCACGGCGAAGCAGTCGGCGTGCAAATAATCCGCCACGCGCTTGCCCCGGCGAATCAGCATGGCGGTGGCCGGCTCCGGCGTCACCAGAATCAAGATCCGGTCCGAATTCCCGGAGGGCGGCTCAGCTTCGTCGCGATAGCGTTCTGTCTCAAAGGCGGGAGAATCATAGTCCACCTGCCGGATCTCGACTTCGTGGGCCGTCTGCCGCAGCGCCAGCTCGCGCAAGACCACCAGTGTCGATTCCTGGAAAAAGTTCTCCAGCGCCTTCTGCGCCTTCTCCTGCGAATACACTACCCCGCGCGCCAGCCGGTTCAGCAGCGCGCGCGGCGTCAAATCCACCATCACCACCTGGTCGGCCTGCTGCATCACCCAATCCGGGATGGTCTCGCGCACGCGAATCCCGGTAACGTTCCAGATCTGATCGTTCAGGCTCTCCAGATGCTGGATGTTCATGGTGGTGAGAACATCGATGCCGGCCTCCAGCAAGGCCTGCACGTCTTGCCAGCGCTTCAGCCGGTCGGAACCCGGGACATTGGTATGCGGAAACTCATCCACCACGCACAGCTCGGGACGGCGGCGCAGGATGGCGTCGATGTCCATCTCCTCGAAGAGTCCCCCCCGGTAATCGATCCTGCGCCGCGGAATTATCTCCAGGCCTTCGGTCTTGGCGATGGTGTCCTTGCGCGCGTGCGGTTCGAAATAGCCGATGACGACGTCCGCTCCCGCGCGCTTGGCTTCCTGCGCCTCTTCCAGCATCTGATACGTCTTGCCGACGCCCGCGGCGTAGCCCAGGAAAATCTTGAGTTTTCCCACAGGAGGACGGTCTGACATGGCTAGTGGAGAAACATGCTCTAGTGGGGAAATACCCTGACGTCGATATCGTTCGCGCCGCGGATCAGACGGTCCAGCGGCGTGCCGGTGAATCGTTCCCACCACTGCTCGCGGGTGCTGTGCCCCACGAAAATCTGCGTCACGCCGTGTTCGTGCGCGAACTTCAGCAGCGTCTCTATGGGGTCCTGTCCGTCCAGAATCTCGATGCGGGCCTGCGCCGCCCGCGCCATGGCCAGGTTGCGCTCCAGCGCCTCCTGATCGCTGGCCGATATCTCCGCCTGGCGCACGTAGGCCACCGTAAGATCGCCATGAAACCGCTCGGCATTGCGCTTGCCGCTTTCGATCATAGGCGCGGCGTTGGCCCGCGGCGTGATACAAACCAAAATGCGCTCCTGGGCGCCAAACGTTTGGTGCAGGCCGTTGCGGCGCAGGTAGGCTTCCAGCTGGTTGTCCACTACATCCGCCGCCAGCAGCAGAGCGATCTCACGCAGCTCGGAAAGCTTCTGCTGGGGACAGGCCGAGCCCGTCCCGATCGGGCCGTCCTTAGCCAGGCACATCTCCGGCGGCGCATCCACCACCACCAGTTCGTCCGCCGAATTCAAAAAGCTGCGCGGAACCGTTTGCGTGACGAGTTTTCCGGTGATGCGCTGCACGCGCTCCCGCAGGTCGTCGATGTATTGAATGTTGACGGAGGTGATGACGGAGATACCCGCGTCCAGCAGCTCGTTTACGTCTTCCCAGCGGCTGGCATGGGCCGACCCTGGCGGGTTGTCGTAAGCCAATCCGTCTACCAGGCAGACGCTCGGATGGCGCTTGAGAATGGCGGCCGTGTCCATCACGCAGGTTCCGTCCGCCTCGCGCAGCGGAATCACTTCCAGCTTGCTCAACAGCGCCTCAGTCTCGTGCGAAGTCCTGGGCTGGATTGCGCCGACTACCACGTCCTGGCCGCGCTCTTTACGCCGCCGCCCTTCGTCCAGCATGCGAAAGGATTTGCCGACGCCCGAAGCGTAGCCCAGAAACACCTTCAACCGGCCGCGGCGCTCGTAGTCCTCTTCGGCCTGGATGTGTTGCAGCAACTCTTCCGGGCTGCGGCGTCGAATCGCGCTGGGCATGGGTTACTTCCATTATTACGCTAGAATCGTTCAAACGCGGGCCCGCGAGCACAGGCACCAATCAAGAGACCAAAGCCGTCTACAAGGCCACAAGTCACGCTGGTTCTGCGATGCTTCAGTGAACGCTCGGGGACGACTTGGGCTGAGCGGCCTGCGATCGGTCTACATGAACATGCAGCACCCTGGAAGTGGTGATAGGCTGGCTCTTGTTCAACAGAAAAATCAGGCGCATTCCACGCCCGATCAGGCCCAGTTCTAATGTGCCTTCCCGAGTCACCGAACCGTGCAATTGGGCCGGGACGGGATCGGGACAGTAGTCCGGATGGCCGGAAATGCGAATGGCATACCCGCCCAGGCACTCGATGCGATAATGGCGGCTTTTAGTCTCCACGTCGATTAAGGAGCCTCGCACCATACTCTTGCAATCGATAAGTTCGGCTGACGTCATATCGCGATTCCTACTATAACCGATGCCATGGTCTGGTCCAGGGTCGCAGAAATGATTCAGGGCGTCCGGGCTTTGCCCACGTTATCCTAGAAGAGCTGCATGCTGAAAACCATCGCTCGCCGGTATGAACGCTGGATTCGCGCGCGCGAAGAGCATCTGTGTTTTCGAGCCACCAACCGCGTCGTCCGCAATTTTGAATGGGGGTTGGAATGGACGCAGGATTGGCCGTGCGCCCGGCAGCACCCTAAGAACGGCGGCGCGCCGGAAGACTACGTGGCTCATCTGAACCACTTGGCCATGCTCGAAAGTGACGAGTTCTACGGCTATGAACGCCCGAGCGATTTTGAACTGCGCGACGGCATTCTGCGGTTTCATTCGCCGGTGCGCACGCCATACCCCGAGAACAACCTGGTCCACGCGCAATGGTTTCCGGCGTCCGGCGCCAAAGGCGGCGCGAAGAAAGCCGTGGTCATATTACCGCACTGGAACGCTCCCGCCGACGCCCACAATGCGCTGTGCCGCGGACTGGCCCGCTTGGGGATTTCCGCGCTGCGGATCAGTCTGCCTTATCACGACTACCGCATGCCGGCCGAGCTGACGCGCGCCGACTACGCCGTTTCCTCCAACATCTGCCGCACCATGGACGCCGCTCGCCAGGCCGTGATCGACGTGCGCTGTTGCTTGGATTGGCTGCAACTTGAAGGGTTCGAGCGCCTGGGAATCGTCGGCACCAGCCTGGGCTCGGCCTACGCGTGTCTGGCGAGCGCCCATGACGAGCGCATCTCCGTGAACGTTTTTAACCACTGCTCTACCTATGTGGCCGACGTGGTGTGGGCCGGCCTTTCGACGCAGCACATTCGCCAGAGCCTGGAAGAACATATCGATCTCGACACGCTGCGGAGGGCCTGGCTGGCGGTGTCTCCGGTGAGCTACATGCAAAAATTCGCGGCCCGGAAGCAGAAGTCGCTGTTCATCTACACCGCCTACGATACGACCTTTCCGCCGGAGCTGTCGCGCGACATTGTGGCCAAGATGCGGGAACACTCGGTGGATCACAAAGTGGTGGTGCTGCCGTGCGGGCACTATACGCTGGGCGAGACGCCGTTCAAGTTTATCGACGGGTATTACATCTGTTCATATTTGAAGCGGCATTTGTAGCCGCTCGCGCTGTTCAGACGGTTTTGTCTTTCGCGTAGCACAGCGGATTCAGCTTGCACTCGGCGCACTTGGGCTTACGCGCCACGCAGAGCGTGCGCCCGTGAAAAATGAGCTGCAGTGAGAACTCAAACCATTTCTCCCGCGGGATGGTTTTCATCAGATCCTGCTCGATCTTCACCGGGTCTGTGTTCCTGGTCAGGTCCAGACGCTGCGCGTTGCGCTGCACGTGCGTGTCTACCACGATCCCCTCATGAACGCCGTAACAACCGCCCAGAACCACGTTGGCCGTTTTGCGCGCCGCGCCTGGAATGGTCAGCATCTCATCCATCGTCTTGGGGACTTGGCCCCCGAAATCCGCCAGAATCTTGCGGGCGGCGCCGGTCAACGACTTGGCTTTGTTGTTGAAGAATCCCGTGGAACGAATGGCGGCGGCAAGCTCCGCCTGGTTGGCCGACGCGAAGTCCTGGATCGCGGGATATTTCTGAAACAGGCCCGGCGTCACCTCGTTGACGCGCTTGTCGGTGCACTGCGCCGACAGGATGGTGGCTACCAGCAACTCCCAGCAATTGCGGTGGTGGAGAGGCACGCGGGGGTGTGGATACAGTTCGTCGAGGATCTTGAGGATTTTGCGCAGGCGCGCGGCGCGTTCCGCGGCGGTATGAGGACGACTTACTTTCTGTGCCACGCCGCTATCATCGCATGGAGAAAGAGCTTCTTCCGGCCTTACCGGCGAGCGGCTTCTTACTGACGAGCGGCTTCTCACTGACGAGCGGCTTCTCACTGACGAGCGGCTTCTCACTGACGAGCGGCTTCTTACTGACGAGCCACGAGCACTTCGGTGCGCAGAGACTGCCAGTCTGGAATGTCCGCCGGCTGGACCGAAGAATCCAGGTCCGTACGGATCTCTTTCGATTGATCCGGGCCCAGCGACGCAACGACGCTCGATACGCTGAACAAGGGCGCGCCCGCCAGCCCTTCCACGGACCGAACCGCGATTCGGACATTCAAGCCCGTGACTTCGTTGGACGAGTGATTGATCACGATGTACTCCAGTTGCGGCTTCTTGTTCGGTCCGGAAACCACGCGTACGCCGGCCACTTCCACCGATCTGGCGGCGGGGTGCTCCTCCACCACGCGTACCCGGGGCGCGGCCTTGGCGGGTTGTACCGGCGCCGCCGGGGACGCCGCCTTGGTGTCGCGATCCTGGGTCGCGAATTGGAACAGACTGGCCCCGCCTAAAAGCACGACCACGACTACCAGCACGGCGAGCGGCCACGAGGACATCCGTTTGCCAGTCCCCTGCAAGCTCGAATTCTTATGTAAATTCAAAAGCTGCGGCGGAAGGCTGGGGCCGGCCAGCGTCGGCGATTGTGGTCCAATCATCACAGCCGCCCGCCCCGTGTCGGCCGGAGCCGTGGCGTTGAAAACCGGTTTCTGCGAGCGCATCCGTTGCTCGACGCAGGGGACCGGCGCCGTGACGATCTCCGTGGGAGCAGCCAGCAGGCCCACCGCGGGTTTTTCGAGGAAGGATGCCTGAATGGTTTGGATGCCCGACCGATCGAGCTCCTCGGCGGAGACCTTCAGCGCGTTCATGAGCTCGGCGAGGGATTCGCCCGCCAGTTTCAGGCGGGACGACACCAAGGACGGACCGCCCGCCTGGTAAGCCAGGGGCGCGGAAATCCCGTCACTTGGCTGGCCATTCCGATGAGGAACAACCGGCTTCAACCGCGCATCGCTGGAGTGAGAAGGCGCCTCGGCGAGATCTGCGAGAGCCAGGCCGCTGTGGTCGGCTGCGGGTAATTCAGCGCGCACAAAAGCGACGGATGGACGCATCGACGGCAACGGGTCGGCAAGCTGATCGAGCGTCACGGACTGGCCGCCCCCCGCTGCCCGGAATTTGATTTCGCCGGCCGGCTGGGGACCCGCGGGCTTGAGGCCAACTTCGGTGTGTGTTGCCGTGGCGGCGGCTCCAACCGCCGGATAGGAGATGCGGGTCGGAACAGGCGTCAGGGCCGGCTTCATCGGTTCCAAGAGGTGAGGGCGCGCCGCTTGGATGGTTCCACCATCGAGTGGTACCAGATTGCGCGATAGTTCCGGTCCCCGCGGTGGGGCAACTTCCGCCGGTTCTTCCTTCATCGACAGCTGGACCGCAATCATGACCGGAGGCGCAAGCAGGCCCACCGAGGAGGCAGACTGGGAGTTCTGAGCCGGCGAGGGCTGTTCCTTGTCGTTAAAGCCTGGGCTTGCACCCGTCTGCTTGGCCGCCGGAGGCGCCGTACAGGTAGGACATTCCCGCATGGCGGGCGAGCATTCGTGCCCGCACTCAGGACAAATCCAGTACAGCATATATATTCACTCTAGGACCAAAGTGCTTTTATATCTGTAGGTGACTTACCCTACCTTGTTCTAAGACGGGCCTTATCTTGCTAAATCACGGCACCTAAAGGCATTGCCGCCTAAGATTCTATACTGGAAGGGCTTGGAGTTCTACCGCCAGAGTCCTGTGAAGCCGCAAAAGGTCGGGATACTGGCAGGAAGCTTTAACCCGCCGACCGTAGCCCATGTAGAGCTGGCTCAAGCGGCCAGCCAGTGTGTGGATGTGATCGTTTGTGTCGTCCCGCGAGTATTGCCCCATAAGGAATACTCCGGTGCAACGCTCCAACAGCGGATCGAGATGCTGGACGGCGCCGGATTGGCCATACCCCACTCGATTGCGTCCAGCGCGCAGGGTCTTTTCATCGACATTGCGCGCGAGTGCCGCAGCCATTTCGGCACGGAAGCCGGGTTGTCTTTCATCTGCGGACGCGATGCGGCCGAGCGGATTTTGCACTGGGACTATGGGCGCGCGGGCGTCGCCGAGGAGATGCTGGGCGAGTTTGAACTTCTCGTCGCGCCGCGCGGAGGCGCTTTTCTTCCACCCTCGGAGCTTCGCCATCGAATCCACGCGCTGCCGGTGCGGAAGGGTCACGAAGAGGTGTCGTCCACCGAAGTGCGGGAGCGAATCGCGCGGGGCGAGCCGTGGGAACACCTGGTGCCGGAGAAAATTCGAGCGCGGGTACGGGAAATTTATTCGTGAAGGCTGGTGTCTTTACTCATGTAAAGACGTATCGAGAAAGGCGCGCAAACGGTGACTGCGGCTGGGATGCCGCAATTTTCGCAGAGCCTTGGCTTCGATCTGGCGGATGCGCTCGCGCGTGACGGCGAAGTGCTGGCCCACTTCTTCGAGGGTGTGCTCGCTGCCGTCTTGCAGCCCGAATCGCATCTTGATGATCTTTTCTTCGCGCGGGCTGAGGGTCTTCAAAACTTCGGCGGTTTGCTCGCGCAGATTCAGGTTGATGACCGCTTCCGATGGCGACACAACGCGCCGGTCCACGATGAAATCGCCCAAATGAGATTCTTCCTCTTCACCGACCGGCGTTTCGAGCGAGATGGGCTCTTGGGCGATCCGCAGCACTTTACGAACCTTGCCCACCGGCAGCTCCATCTTGACGGAGAGCTCTTCGGTGGTGGGCTCGCGCCCCAGTTCCTGCTGGAGCATGCGCTGGGTGCGAACCAGCTTGTTGATGGTCTCGATCATGTGCACCGGGATGCGAATGGTGCGGGCCTGGTCGGCTATAGCGCGCGTGATGGCCTGGCGCACCCACCAGGTGGCGTAAGTAGAGAATTTGTAGCCGCGCCGGTAATCGAACTTGTCGACGGCCTTCATCAGGCCGATATTGCCCTCCTGGATCAGATCCAGGAACTGGAGGCCGCGATTGGTGTAGCGCTTGGCAATGGAAACCACCAGGCGCAGGTTGGCTTCGATGAGCTGTTTCTTGGCGGTTTCCGCTTCCTGTTCGCCGCGCTCGACGATTTGCAGCGTGCGGCGGAGCTCAGTGGCGCTGGCCCCGCAATCTTCTTCCAACTGCTGAATGCGCTGGCCGCACTGGCGAAGTTCCTTGCGCAGGTCGCGCGCCGGATGAGCGCCGTTGGCGGGCTCTTCGAGCTTGCGCTGGATCTTGGCGATTTCCCGTTCGAGGGGCTTAAGCTCGTCCACCGAAGCGCGCAGCCGTCCGGCCAAACTGCGCCGGACCGAAGTGCTGAACCCGACATTGCGGATGATGCGCGAGATCTGCACCATGTTGCGCGCCAGGCCGTAGCGCAAGCCGCGATGCTGCTTGGGTTTCATCTGCCGCGAGACGGCTTGCAGTTTCTGGCGGAATTGCTGGCTCTTCTTGTAATATTTCTCGATTTCGGCGATCTGGGCGAGCAGGTCGTTTAATTGCCCGGTAAAGTCTTCATCGGTGATGACGAATTCGGGCAGCACCAGGACATCGCGGATGGAGGTAACCCCGCGCTGCAGGTCGTCTCCCAGCTGGATGATTTCGCGGATCACCAGCGGCGAGCGCGACAGCGCCTTGCGCACGGCCCATTGGCCCCGTTCGTTGCGCTTGGCCAGCTCGATTTCGCCTTCACGCGTGAGCAGCGGGACGGTGCCCATCTCGCGCAGATACATGCGGACGGGATCGTTGGTTTTGTCGCCGGTTTCCTGGGTCAGCTCGAGGTCGCCAAAATCCTCAGGTTCTTCTTTCGATTTCTCGAAGTCGAGCTTGGGCTCTTCCAGAATCTCGACGCCGGCGCTGTCCAGATCGGTGAGCAGGTCTTCGAATTCGCGGCCGGAGGGAAATTCTTCGGCGAGCAACTCGTTAACCTCGTCGTACAAAACGAATCCCTTTTCTTTGCCCACTTCCATGAGTTGTTTTAGCCGGCCGAACTTGTCATTTGTTGCCACTGGCGCACCAGGGAGACCTCTAAAGAACCCGCGCAAAACGGTGCGCGGCGCGAATGGTTTCCCGATTCGCTTGACGGTGCGCGCCCCACCCGTTGCGCTCAACCCTGATCTTATTCAGTGTACAACATCGTGCTCGGGCTCTCAGGCCCGCCACGGTCAGTTTTCCATCGATCGTAGAAGATGTCATTTCGTTACCTTGCGCTGCATAACTGGTCACCTTGGGGTGGCACTGGCGGCACGAGATCTCTGGTCCAACTCCTGAGCCAGCCGCATGGCTTCCTGGAAATCCCCCTGGCGTTCGGCGGCCTTGATCCGAGCGCGGAGAGCGGCCGCTTCGGACCGGGGATCCTGCGACTTAAGGCTGCGTAAGCACGCTAAGGCCTGTTCAGCGGCCTTCTCCTCCTCTAGTACTTCATCGGCGAAAACGACCGTTGACAATAGGTCCCGGTCGGCTTCGGAAAGCCGGCCTTCGAGATCCGAAAACCGGAACGGGCCGGCATCGGAATGCATTGCAAACAGGGCCTGAAAGACGTTGCGGGAGACAAACCGGTCCACCGCCGCCATGCCGCGCAATTCCGGGATCGTTTGGGCCCGGGCCGCAGCGCTCGCGAGCAATGAATGGAGCAACAGGCGCTCGTTGGCGGGCAGTTCCGGCCGCCGCGCCGGCGGGGAATGCTCCACGGCACCTTTACTAAAATGGTCGCGTACCAGCTTTTCATCCACACCTAAGTAATCGGCCACATCGTTGGCGACGGCGAAGCGCTCCAGGCGGTCCGAGATGCGCTGGATGGCGGGCGCCAGAAACTTGAATCCGTCCATTCGCCCTTCTACCGTGCGCATGTCGAATTTCTGACGCGCGCGATCGGCCAGCCAGTGGAAATAAGCCGGGGCTTTTTCCAAGCGCTGGCGGTATGCCTCGGCGCCCGCAGCCTTCACGTATTCGTCGGGATCGAGATCGCCGCCCAGCTGTAACACCCGCACCCGCAGTCCTTCGTCGAGCAGCATCTGTATCGATTTTTCAGCAGCCTTGGCTCCGGCGGTGTCGGGATCGAAATTCACCACAATATGGTCGGAGTGGCGCTTCAGGATGCGCACCTGCGTGTTGGTCAGCGACGTACCGCAGCTTGCCACCACGTTATGGACGCCCGCCGAATAGACGCCAATCACGTCCATGTAGCCTTCCACGAGTACTGAATATTCATGCTTGCGGATGCCCTCTTTGGCGCGATGCAGGTTATACAGCACGTAGCTCTTGCGATACAGCGCCGTTTCAGGCGAGTTCAGATACTTGGGCTCTTCTCCCGGGCGCAACGCGCGGCCTCCGAAGCCGATCACTTTCCCCGACTCGTTGTGGATGGGAAACATCAGCCGGCCGCGGAAACGATCGTAGTAGCCGGCGCCCTCCTGCCGCTTGGCAACTAGGCCGGATTGCTCCAGATGCTCCGCTGCGAAGCGCGATTCAAACTGCCGGACCAACTGGTTGCCCGAAGGATCTGACAGGCCGAGCCCGAACTCGGCGATGTGCTCCCCAGTTACGTTGCGGCCGGCAAGATACTCGCGCGCCTGAGCGCCCGCCGGTCCATTCAAATTGCTTTGGAACACGCGTGCCGCGGTCTCATGCATCTCCAGCAGCGCGCCGCGCAGCTTGGCGTCCGGATCGGAGTACTCGCGCTTCGGCATCGCCAGGCCGTTGCGTTCGGCCACCAGCTTGAGCGCTTCGAAGAAACTGATGCGCTCGATTTCCATGATGAATTTGAACAGGTCGCCACTCACGCCGCAGCCGAAGCATTTGTAAAACTGATGGCCCGAATGCACGGAGAACGAGGGCGTCTTTTCGGTGTGGAAGGGGCACAGGCCGGAGTAGCGCGGCGAGCCGCCGGCTTTCTTCAGGCGCACATATTCGCCGACGACTGTGACGATGTCGACGGACGATTTTACTTGCTCGGCGAAATCCATGTTCGTGGTGAACTGCCGTTACGTGAAACTGTTGCTCCTATAGGTAACACACCGAGGGCCGCGATGGCCCGCGGCCCGGGATTGGCGAGTTGGGGATTGGCTGCCAGGCACAGTGCGCGTAGCTGAGGGGGTGACGTGTGGGTGCGGTAAATTCGGCGAGGGCGAGGCGAAAGGGGGATCCTGTGTTTGGTCACGATAGATTTGGATTATTAACGTTTGGCTACCGGGAAGAACAACGGTGGGATTGCGCACGGCGGCGTATCGCGCGCGGGATTGGCCGGTGGCTTGGAACGCACAAGGTTTGGTTACTTCTTTAGGCCGAAAGCATAGATTTTCCCGTCCCAGGTACAGACGTAGACCTGGCCGCCGGCCACCACGGGTTCGTTGAAATGAGTGAAGCTCGGGATCAGCTTGTTGCTCGAATATAGTTTCCGTCCGGTTTCCGCATCCAGCGCATACAGAACCGCGTTGGGTTCGATGCCTGCGGGAGCTTTTATGGCTCCTCGGGATTCGTCGGACGTTTTACCGCTCAGAAGCACGTAAACCACTCCGTTAGCCACCGTAGGCGGCTCCGGCGCGTGCATCTGGCGGGACATCCATATCGGCGCCAGCGCTGGTTTACCCGTAGCCGCGTCCGTGCGGACTTCGAACGCCATGGTGCTGCCCTGATCCGCGGCTCCGTAGGACTGCTGGAACTTCGGCGCGTCTTTGGCCGGAGGGCCCAGCATAGGCGCATACAGCCACCGTCTACCCTGCGGATCCTGCCAGGTGGTGATCCCCCATATTCCCCGGTCGTGAAGCTTAGCCTCATCGTTGCCCCAGCGGGGCGACGTATAAAGCGGTGTGTGGTGGTCGGCGCCTCCCAGATTATTGGCGTCCAGCAGATAAATTACCGATTCCTTGCCGACAACGGCCGCCAGCGTCCATTTCTCGAACGGGAAGATCACAGGATTGCCCGAGCCAAGGTCCAGATCCGTTTTATTCAGATATTCCCAATTAGCCGGAGTGAATGTATCCTGCAATCGGAAGTTTTTGGGGGTCAGAGCCAGCACGGTATTGCCGAACTTGCCGGAGGCTGGATCGTAAGGGCCATCGGCAGTCTGGGCTATAAGGCCGTTCGGGCCCCGGACCAGGCCGCCTCGGCCCCACGCGCCTGATGTTATTCCGGTGTTGGTGTAATACTCCAGCGGGTGCCGAACCGGATCGTTCAAATCCAGCGCCGTGAAGTGGGACTGCATATCCAGGCAGCCCCGGGCGGTGGGTGAATAAATGATTCCATCGATCAGATTCAGGCTCCAGTTACGCGCGAAAGTATCCGTGAACCTGGTCGGCGGAATGCGATCTTCGCCATCCAGCAGACTGAAGCCCCGAAGCATTCCATCGCTGGTGGACACATAAATGATGCCGGCTACTTTGTCGATCACCGGCGTAGCGTTTTGCGTGTTGGGACACCGGTAATCGCCCTTCTTGGGTTCTTTTATCGTGTTTGGGTTGGCCTTCTGCCAGGCGATTTTGCCCGTGGCAGCGTCGAGGGCGAAAACAGTATTGTCGCTGCCGACTACGAAAACGCGCGCGGCCGGGCCCTGCGGCGTATTCAACGTAGCCACCAGGGGAGCCGTCATCGTGGAGAGAACGTATTCCCTCGGAGCGGTGGAAATCTGGGCCGTCCACTTCACTTCGAGTTGCGGGACATTGTCCCTATTGAGGATCTTCTCGTCCGGGTTCGAGCCGGTGCGTTCCGGATCGTGGCCCCACGTTAACCATTCGTTCTGGGCTGTAGCCAGGCCGGGCGCCAGGAAAAACGCCAACCAGAAGGCGAAGCCAAAGGCCCTTGTTTTCATGTTGACCGGGATTCCGTTTTGGGACTCCCGTAGCGAACAGTATACTCCCCCGGAGAACGCAATTACTTCTGAGAAGCGGTGGGGGCGGGAGCGCCGGCGGGTACTCTATCCCAAAAAATCCTGCACTCGTGAACCACGGCTTTCCTGGCGTAGACGGGCGGCACATTAAGAACCTGGAACCTCTCGTCGTCGGCTTCCGCGCAAGTCTGCACGGTAGAGAAGATCCTGGCCTGGACGCGTCTGGCAAACTCCGCTCGAGGCACAATATGCAGCGACGCGGCAAAGGCGGGCGGCAAGTTCAGCTTTAGCGCATCCGGGAACTCCAAACCCGACGGGGGCGTGCGGCGCGTCAGGAAATAGATGTGCTCATCGGCCAATAGCGACGCCTGGGGCGCGGTTACCTGGTCAACCTGCCGGGCAACGTCTTCCAGATCGCTCCAGGTGTAGGAGCCGCGTCTGTCATACAACGTCTTCGCCAGCATCAGGCACAGCAGGACCGTCACCACGAGCACGGGCCAGAAGGGACGGCCCCGAGGGTCCAGCCGCGTGCCGATCTCACAAAGTCCGACAGACGCGAGAATCGCCAGGAATGGCACCAGCATGAGGAAATAGCGCTCAAACGTGGGATGAGCGGTGGCGATAAAGAGCGCCAGAGCGGCCGACAGCCAGCAGCACAAATACAGTTCTTCGCGCCAGCGCCGGTCCTGCCGGTTCTTGATGGTGAAGAGCACGCCCGCCGCGGCCAGCAATCCCAACAGCAGGGCTGGGGTTGAGTCCACCCATGAGGCCAGCACTTCCAGGTCGTGTTGAGGAACGTCCTCCCAGGCCACGCTACGGTAGAACAGATGGTACCCGGCAAGGTTGAACAGCACCTGGCGCGGCGCCCGGGCGAATAGCCAAAACACGGGTACAAACGCTGCCACGGCTCCGGTTACAAAGGCGGCGAATTTGCGCAGCCGGCTTCCCGCCCGGTTGTACAGCAGTATCCAAACAAGCAGCACCGGACCCACCGGCGCCGTCAGCATTGAGGAGCCCGCTGACGCGGCGGCGAGAAAGCCGGCCGAGGCTGACCACCACGCCCGGTTCCGTTCCGCGGCCAAAATAGACAGGCGAAATGCAGCGGCCATCAAGAACAGGCACATTCCGTAAGCTTGGCCAACCGTGCCGAACTGAACGATCAATTCATTCAGCCCCATGACGGCCGCGGCTGTAAGGGCGGCGGCGAGCCGCCACCGGGGCACGGGGAAGCGCACAAAAACGAAGTCCGCCGTCAGCATAATCGCTCCGGCTGTGAGCAGCGTGGCAAGCGCATGCACAGCGCGCCAGCTGTCGCCGAATGCGCGCATCCAAGCCGCGTTCCAGTAGGCGTTGAAGGGAGTCTGCGGAAAGCAGAAGTCGAGATAGGGGGTCTTTCCGGCTTTGATCAGCTGCGCGGCCAGCAGGTGAAAGCCCTCGTCCCACACCATCGCGTAGGTGAGCGCATAGGCGAGCAACGCGCCACCGAGCAGCGCGACGGACGCGCACAACAAAAGGAATGGCGTTTGTTTACGGATGGAATGGCCAGGCAAAGCGATCAAAGCAAATTGTACGCCAGACGCGCGAAACTGAGTACGAATGCAGGTTGGCGATCCAAAGATCATCGAGCGAGAGAATTTAGACGCAAGCGTGGGCGAAGTTCCCAACGCCGATGCGGTGTTCGTGGTTTGGGCGGGCGACCGCTCGGCGTACCTGGCCAAGACCAGCATGCTGCGACGCCGCTTGATGCGAATCTTTAAACCGGCCGATTCCACTCCGGGCGCCCCGCCACGGCGGTCGCTGAATCTCCGCGAGGTGGCCACGCGCGTGGAGTATTGGCCTCTGGCGTCGCGCTTTGAATCGATGCTGCTGCATTACGCGCTGGCGCGCCGCTATTTCCCCGACGATTACCTGCGCATGGTGAAGCTGCGGATGCCGGCCTACGTCAAGCTGATTCTAGCGAACGAATTTCCGCGCACGCAGGTGAGCACACGCCTGAGCGCCAGCCGCGCCATTCATTACGGGCCGTTTCAGTCGCGAGCGGCGGCCGAGTTGTTCGAAGACCAGTTCCTGGATTTGTTCCAGATTCGCCGCTGCCAGGAGAATCTGGAGCCGAGCCCGCAGCATCCAGGCTGCATCTACGGCGAGATGAACCGGTGCCTGCGCCCCTGCCAGCAGGTGGTGAGCGGACAAGAATATCTGAGCGAGGTGGAGCGGGTGGAGGAATTCCTGACGGGCAACGGCGCGGCGCTGATCAGCGTAGCCTCGGCCGCGCGCGACCGGCTGAGCGTGGAAATGAACTTCGAGGAGGCGGCGCGACAGCACAAGCGGCTGGAGCGCATCCAATCCGTGCTCGCGCTGCGCGGCGATCTGGCGTGCGATATCGACCGTCTGTATGGAGTGGCCGTGACGCCCTGCCTGGCGCCGGACAGCGTGCTGCTGTGGTTCGTCTGCCAGGGCGCGTGGCAAGCGCCGGTGCAGTTTCCTCTTACGTCGCTTGTTTCACTGGATCAACGGCTGCGGGAACTGGTGGCTTCGATTCAACCCGTGATGCCGCCGCTGGCGGAGAGGCAGGAGCATCTGGCGCTGCTCGGGCGCTGGCATTATTCAAGCTGGAGCGACGGCGAGTGGATCGGGTTTTCGGGGTTGGATCAAGCGCCGTATCGGAAGCTGGTGCGGGCTATTTCGCGGGTGATTCAGAAGGCGGCGTCAGTTTAGCGCGGCTTTTTGCAGAAAGTTTTTGGCGACGTCGCGCGCGGGGCGATGCTCGGCGTCTACGGCGTAGTTCATGCTGCGCATCTGGGTGTCGGAGATTTTGCCCGAGAGCTCCGAGAGAATCGCGCGCAGATTCGGATACGCCGCGAGCGACTCCTGGCGGACAACGATGCAGGCCTGGTAGGGAGGGAACACGTGCTTGTCGTCCTGGAGCACGGTGACGTCCAGCTTATTCAGTAGGCCGTCGGTAGTGTTGGCGGCGGCCATACTCACTTGTTTCTGTTCGAGCGCCTGATAGAGCAGGCCCAGGTCCATGCTCCTGGGCGCTGAAGTCCATTTGATGGAATAAGCGCGATTCAACGCGCCGTACGCGTCGGGGCGCGTCAGGAACTCGTAGCCCGCGCCGAGCGCGAAGCCCATGGGATCGGCGGCCGCGTCGGTGAGTGTTTGTAGATGCCGGGCGCGCGCGTCTCCACCACGGATGGTCATGGCGAACGAGTTCTCGAAGCCGAGCGGATCCAACCAGTCCACATGGAAGCCGTTCGAATACTCGCCGCGCACCTGTTCCAGAACCACTGCGGGATCGGTGACGCCGCTGCGCTTGAGCACGTTGGTGAACGCGGTCCCGGTGTACTCCGGATACAGGTCGATATCCTTCGCCAGCAGCGCCTGGTGCGCCAGCAGCGTTCCGCCCAGATCGAGCTTGCGTTCAACCGGCTGATGCGTCCGCGCTTCGATGTGTTGCGCGATGATTTCGCCGAGGATTAATTGCTCGGTGAAGTTCTTGGAGCCGACCACGATGTGGTTGCGCGCGCCGCAGCCGGTGAGCAGCGCCGCGGTCAGGAGAGCGAGAATCGCCGTTCGATCCAACTGAATCCTCCGTCTGAGAGCAGCGCGAGCAGCGCGGCCGGAATTGCGCCCGCCAGAATCTGCGCGGTATCCACCGATGCAATGCCGCGAAAGATGAAGACGCCGAGTCCGCCGGCCCCGATGGCGGCTGCGATAGTTGCCGTGCCGATGGTGGTGACAGTGGCGATGCGGACGCCGGCGATGATGGTGGGCGCCGCCAGCGGCAGTTCCACTTCCCACAGCAGTTGACGGCCGGTCATCCCCATGGCGATGGCGGACTCACGCACCGCCGCGTCCACGCCCAGGATTCCCGCTAGCGTATTGCGAAGAATCGGGAGCAGCGCGTAGAGCACCAGCGCGATGATGGCGGTTCGTTTGCCGATACCGCCGATGAACGGAATCGGGATCAGGAAGCCAAACAGCGCGAGACTCGGAATGGTCTGCATCACGTTGGCGAAGCCCAGCAGCGGCGTACGCAGGGAAGCGCGGCGCGTGAGCAGAACGCCGAGCGGGAGTCCGGCGCCGACAGCGATGGCCATGGCGCTGAGCACCAGGACAAAATGCTCGCCGGTCAACTGCGCCATCTCCTGCATCAGGTAGGGGGACATCATAGTGTAGACATGAAAGCGCACGCTTCCGGGCCACTCGATTTTACGAATTCGGCAGGCGTGGTCAGCACTTCCAGTCTGCCATGACACAGCAGGCCGATTTCGGTGCCCAGGCGGAGAGCTTCGCGAACATCGTGCGTGACGAAGATGGTGGTTTTCCGCAGCCGGTCGCGCAGTTCGAGGAATTGGTCCTGCAATTCGACGCGGGTTACCGGGTCCAGCGCGCCGAAGGGTTCGTCGAAGAGCAGGAGCTTGGGCTCAGCGGCCAGGGCGCGCGCGACGCCCACCCGTTGGCGCTGGCCGCCGGAAAGCTGGCTGGGGTAGCGATCGATAAATTTCGCCGGTTCCAGCCCCACCTGGTGGAGCAGTTCGGCCACGCGCGCGCTAATGCGATTGGCGGGCCAGCCATTCAAGCGCGGCACCAGTCCAATGTTTTCGCCGATAGTGAAATGCGGAAAGAGTCCTACTTCCTGGATCACATAACCGATGCTGCGCCGGAGTTGGATGAGATTCCAATCAGTGGTGGCGCGGTCTTCGATAAGCACCTGGCCGCCGGAGGGAAAAAGAAGACCGTTCAGCATCTTCAGCGCGGTGGTCTTTCCCGAGCCGCTGCGGCCGAGCAGAACAAGCGTGCGGCCCGGCTCAACGCGGAAGCTTAGATGTTCCAGGATGAGATTGCCGCCGATGCGGTAGGAGACGTCGCGAAATTCGAGCGCCGCGGCGTCGCCATTTGAGGAATTCAACGCACGGTCCAGAGATTTTCCGCGAAGGGCCAATCCCAGTCGATCCACTGAGCCTCGACGCCGAAACCGGTCTGTTCCGCCATGGCATCCAGTTCCGGAAGTTGGAATTTGTGGGAGGACTCGGTCCAAATGGTCTCGCCCGCGCTAAAAGAAACGGTGAGATCGGCTTCGGCGATGAACGCGGTCTGATTCAAGCGCGAGCGCAAATGCATTTCGATGCGGCGCTGATCTTCGTTCCAGCGCGCCTGATGCTCGAAGCGGCGCAGTTGGAAATCGCCGCCCAGCTCGCGATTGATGCGTCCCAGCAGGTTGAGATTGAATGCGCCGGTGACACCGGTGGGATCGTCGTAGGCCACCAGCATGCGGGCGGGTTCCTTCACCAGGTCGGCGCCGATGAGCAGCAGGTCGCCAGGCAGCAGGGCACGGTGCAGATCGCGCAGAAATTCCAAGGCGCACTTGCGCTCGAAGTTTCCGATGGTGCTGCCGAGGAACATCACCAGGAACGATTCGCCGGGCTGGCGAACGGCGGCGGCGCGCGCCATCCCATCGAGATAAGACTGCAGCAGGGGATGCACCCGGGCGACGTCGCACAAATCGCGCTCGCAACGCGCGAGAGCGTCGGCGGAGACGTCGATGGGATAGTAGCGCAGGGCATCTCGGCGCAAATCTGCACCGATGGCTTCCAGCAGGTGCCGCGTCTTGTGCCCGACGCCGCTGCCCAGTTCGATCACCACCACGCGGGACGGAAGCCGGCTGGCGATCTCGGCCGCGTGGCGCTGCAGCAAACGCTCGTCGGCGCGCGTGAGGCCATATTCCGGAAGATGCGTAATGGCCTCAAAGAGCGAGCTGCCCAACTCGTCGTACAGATACTTGGAATGCAGCTCTTTTTGAGGTTTTGCGAGGCCGGTGCGCACGTCGGACGCGAATTCGCGCACCGCCGCGTTGTCGCCGGCTTTAGTCTTCGACCAACCGAAAACTTGCGTAGACATAAGGATAGTTGGGACGGAACCAGTTGCGGAACGATCGGCGTAGCATGCAGGCCGCTGTGACGGGCGACCCGCCTTTCATCACGTAATGCTCTTCGTCAAAGAAATTTTGCGAGTAGCCTGGATAGAATGGCATGGGTTGAAATCCCGGAAACGGACCGAATTGAGTGGCCGTCCACTCCCAGCCGTTCCCTACCAGCTGCGATACGCCAGAGGCGCTGTCGCCCGCCGGTGTAGCGTTTACGTCCACGGGATCCCAAAGGTGGAAATCAAAATTGCCTCGTGCGGCGTCGGGTGCGGCGTTTCCCCATGGATAGGGACGCTCCACGGCGTCAGGTGTTTCGTAAGCCGCCCGGTGAAATTGCGCTTCCGTAAGCAACCGTTTGCCGGCCCAGCGCGCATAGGCTGTGGCTTCGGCGTGCGTGACGTAAACCGGGGCGTTCAACGGCAAGGGGACTTCAGAGAACATCCCGCGATAGAACCAGCCATTGCCGCGCGGAGTCCAGAAGTGGGGGGCCGGGGCGCCTTCCTGGACGAAATCGAGATACTGGCCGTTCGTAATCTTGTACTTGCTCACCCGAAAACCGGGGACATTTACCTGGTGCTCCGAGAACTCGTTGTCCCAACCGAATTCGCCGGAGACCTGTCCCAAAGTCGCGACGCCCGGTGCGATTTCGATCATTGGATTTGTCACCGCGTTGGTGGAATGAACCACCGCCGCGACGTTAGATGCCTTTTGTTGGTAAGGCAGGTTGTGCAGCAGGTATGCGAGTGTCTCGGCGTGCATCAGACGGTGTTCCAGCGCGACGTGGACAATCTGCTCGGGCGCCCGATCGAGTGACTCGTCGATACGCCCCCGAACGCGTTGGTTGTAGGCCTGGATCTCGTCCACCGCAGGCCAGTCCGACGGTTGATCCGTGTCCGCCTGTCCCACCGGCGGGTCAATGCCGAATTCGAACAGTTTGTCGAACGGTGGACTAAATGAGACGACGCCCAACGTCGTTCGACAGATGAGATTCCAGTCGAACGCTTCCAGATGCCCCAGATAAAAAATGAGGCGGTGCCGTTCCGGGATGGGGCGCGAATAAAGGGCTTCTTGCGTGAGAAGCCTGAAGATGGAGTCCGTTAGTTGGCGCGCGGAATCGAGCCGTTCCTGGAGCGCCCGATTCACGATGGTTGCAGTAGACATGCTAGCCCCCGGGCTACGCTATATCAGACTAGCATCCGTACCGCCAAAAAGGGAGAGAGGCACGGGTTGGTCGCCCGTGCCTGAACCGCACCTCAGTAATCGTTTTCCGGTCGCTGCTTTATTTACTTGGTTGCCAGTTGGCCGGGCTGAGCCGCTGCGGCGTTCTGGGCAGCTTGCGCACTCTGCGCCTCTCGCGCGTCCCACACGGCTTGATTGCGCTTGGTCTTCCAGTACGTGTCACCCCACCATTCACCGGACGCCAGGCTGCCGGCCGTTGCGGGGGACTTCTTGGCCGCGATGGTCTCCTGCGCGTCGAGAGCCCGATAGGCCGCCAACTCGAAATTCAGGGTTCCGGTGGCGCCGCTGGGATCGGTGTAATTTATCACCAGCGTCTGCTTGCGATGGCTGGCGATGGGCGACATGGCCGGGAAAATGTGCATCACGCGCCGAATGTCCGCCCTTTCGATGTCGGTACCGGTGATTTGTTCGTAGGGCAACTTGTACACCGACCCGTTGTATTTGAAACGGAATTCCTTGGCATCCTCAAAGTTGAAGACGCCGGTTGAATTCACCGGGATCGACTTCACCGTTCCTCCGACGTATTGAACGGTTTCGGAAGCGGCGCGGACTACGGCTGTTGGCACGGCCGCGAAGACGAGAGCGGAAATCAGGATCTGGCGGGTTACGAGCATATGGGACCTTCCTAGCGAGTACTATCGGTCGCGAGGGTCCAGGACTTTAGGGCTGCCGCAACTACAATGGAAGCAACATGTCTGTCTACGATGAGCGCCGCGAAGAGCTGGAGCAGCAAGAGTTTATGATGGGCGCCGAGCGCGGGCGGCTGTCGGTTACGCTCGACTTACTCACCGACGCGCTGGTGCTGGTGGGCCAGCACGGTGTCTATTGCCAGAGCGCGCGCCAACCCGGCAAGCCCGCCATGGATATACAAATGATCTCAAAATGTCTGGTGGACGCCAAGGAACTGGTGGCGGATGTGATGGGCGAACTGAAGCGAAAGTCGGTGGAGGCGCGCGGCGGCGGCTAATGCGGGCGGGTGGCGAAATAGTAATAGGTCCAGATGAAGATCAGTCCGGCGAGGCACAGCCCGATCATGAACAGCTTGCGGCCGGTGGAGGGTTGATAGCCGGGTGGTTTGTCGGGGTCTGGAGCTTCGGAAGCCATGACTCGATTCAAGTATAGCGTCGGCGGCCTGGTATTAAGGCAGCGCATAGAGGGTGAGTTGCGGCATTGCGAAATCCTTGCGATTGTCCGTCATCAACACCAGGTTGTGAGCCAGCGCCGTAGCCGCGATCATCATGTCGACGATGCCAATGGTCCGCCCTTTCCGAGCCCATTCATTCTTCAGCAATCCTGCGGCCCGGGCCAACTGCGAGTCCAGATCATAATGGTCCAAGGCGTTTAGAAATCGCTCGGTAAGAGGGATCTCTTGGGGCCGAACGCCTGCAAAGATCTCGCTGAGAGTCACCACCGAACAAGCCAGTGTGTCCCCTGCTTCGACTAGCGACGCGAGCAATTCCCAACGCCCCTGCTTTCGATTGAGAGCGTCGATTATGACAGACGTGTCGAGAAGATAGATCGCCATTACTCGCGATTGCGCTGCTCTTGAATCTTCTCGAAACGGACTTCATCCAGGGCGCGCGTCTTGCGAACCCAGGCCGCGGCACCGTCTTTCAGCTCGGGATGATCTTCGTCCTTCCAAATTGGCTCTTTGCTCTTGAAGATCTCGATGAGCTGCTGGCGTTTTATTTCGCGTTTTGCCAAGTCTGCCAAAAACGCACTCCTGCCCCGCGAGCCGGCGATTTTGTCAATCTCCTGCACCAGCTCTTCTGGCAGAACGATGTGTGCTCTCTTGGTGGATATCATGGGCTTTCTCTGTTAACAATCATATCCCACTCTAGTGTGATACGCAAGACCCACGCTATAGGTCCTGTAAGAACGGGTTCCTGCGGCGCTCGCGGCCGATGGTTGTGTTTGCGCCGTGCCCGGGAATTACCACCACCGTATCGTCCAGCGGCAGCAGTTTGTCGTGGATCGACCGCAAAATCTGCCGCGAGTCGCCACCCGGCAAATCGGTGCGCCCGATGCTGTCCAAAAACAGCGTATCGCCCGCAACCAGTTTATTTTCGGCCGGAATCCACACGCTGATGCTGCCCTGGGTGTGTCCGGGTGTGTCCAGCACTTGAAACTCGGCCGGGCCCAGCTTCACGCTCTCGCCTTCGTGCGCGTTGACATCGATATCCGTCTTCTGGGGCGTCGGCACTCCCAGCCATTGCGCCTGGATATCGATGTGATTGTAGAGTTGCTGATCGTTGAAGTTCATGTAGACCGGCGCGCCGGTGAGCGCTTTCAGTTTCTGCGCGCCGCCGATGTGGTCGATGTGCGCGTGCGTGATGATGATCGCCTTCACGCGCAGACGATGCTTATCAAGAATCGCGGTGATGCGCCCGAGTTCGTCGCCCGGATCGATGACGATAGCTTCGCCGGTTGATTCGTCGCCGAAAACCGAACAATTGCACAAAAGAGCGCCGACGGGCAGGATTTCGTGAATCATAAAAGAGCCTCGGGAATCATGATCGTATACTCAAATTATGGACCCAGCCGTAAACGCGGTGCTCGGAGTGTGCATGCGATGGATACATATCGCTTCGGTGGTCACGCTGATCGGAGGGTTCATTTACGCGCGTTTTGTTTTTGCTCCCGCCATCGCGTCCGCCGCCCCCGCCGAGAAGAACAGCCTGGCCGCCGCCGCGCAATCCGCTTTTCGCCCGCTGCTGTTCACCGTGATCGCGACGGTGTTGATTTCGGGCGTTTACAACTACGCTACGAAGGGCGTCTATCCGCCCGGCTATCACATGTGGATGGGAATTAAGCTTCTCTTGGTGCTGCACATCCTATCCTCGGCGATCGTGGATTCGGTGCGCCCGCCGAATGCGGCGAAGAGCAGCCGTACAGCGCTGGGCATCGTAATCACGGGATTGGCGGCCATCGCGATCGCCGCCTACTTGAGGTACTTGTCGCTGCGATGATTGCCCAAGATGACTGGCCCAAGATGACTGGGTATGAAGCACTCCGCAATGGCGCCGCCTGGATGGACCTCTCGGCGCGCGGCAAAATCAAACTCACGGGCGAGGATCGCGCGCGCCTGCTGCACGCGATGACGACGAATCACATCCAGCAGCTTACGCCGGGGTCGGGCTGCTACGCGTTTTTCTTGAATGACAAGGGCCGAGTGCTGGCCGACGCGAACGTCCTGTGCCGCCCGGACTATTTTTTGCTGGATGTCGAGCCCGAGACGCGCCAGCCGCTTTATCAACACCTGGACCGCTTCATCATCGCCGACGATGTCACGCTTGAAGACGCAACGGATACAATCGCCACCATTGCATTAGAAGGGCCGCGGGCGGCCGAGGTGCTGGAACGCGCGGGCGCGCCGAGTCCAGATGCCGAATATTCGACGGTCCAGTGGGGCGAATCAATAGTCGCGCGTCTCAACTCCACCGGCAGCCCGGGGTTTTTCGTCTTCGTGCCCGTGGCGGAAAAGGCCGCTCTGATATCGCGTCTCAAAGCCGCCGGCGCCGAGCCTGCCGACGCCGAAGCAGCTCGCGTGGTTCGGCTGGAACACGGCAAGCCGCGCTTCAGCGAAGACATCAGCGACCGCTTTCTGGCCCAGGAAGCGAATCAACCGCAGGCGTTGCACTTCAACAAAGGCTGCTATCTGGGGCAGGAGATTGTGGAGCGCGTGCGCTCGCGCGGCCAGATCCATCGCGTGCTGAAGCCGCTGGTTCTGGATATCAGGGAGCCGCCGGCGCCCGGCACAAAACTCGAACTCAACGGGACAGGCGCCGCGGAAATCACGTCCGCGGCTTATTCGCCCGCTCTGGGTAAGGTTGTTGCGCTGGCCTACGTTCGAACCGGCTAGTTCCGGGTGTTCAGCACCTTCGGAATCGACAGATAGCCGACGATGGTGTCCTTCTTCACGTCGTTCACCACCAGCTCGTAAGGCTGCTTCGCTTTGGACGTCATGAACTGCAGCGGTTCATTGACCACGCGATCCCTCTTCTCCACAGTCTTGTCGTCGGCGGTGAGTTCGATGGTGAAGCGGTTCTTCTTGGGGTCGGCGCTCTTCAAAAGGATGGCCACATCACCCACTTTTTGCGGCTGTTTGTTCTTGGACTTTTGAATGGTGAATTGGACGTAGTTGCGCTCTCCGAGCGCCTGCAGGGCCGCCAGTTCCTTGCCGTTGGTGGCGATCAGCACGCTGTGACCGTCGATCTCGCCGGTGGCGTGCTTCAAATCGGCCACGGTTTTCTCCAATTCCGATTTGGTACTGGCCACGTCGCTTTTCACCGAGGTGACTTCGTTGCCGACTTGCGAAAACTGCGTATCCGCGGACTCTTTCACTTTGGAGATGTCGGAAGAGAGCTGCTGCCTGGACCTCTCCTGCGCGGCTTCCAGCGCGGCGCGCGTCTCGTCTACTTTCTTGAGCGCTTCATCCTTGGCCTCTCCAGCGGCCAGGCTGGCTTGCCGACGGGCACGCTCCAGTTGGTCCCGAAGTTGTTCCACAGTGCGCCGGTTGCTCTGCGTATTTACGTTGGTGGACTCCTCCAGTTTGTCGATCCGGGACTGCGCGGTGTCGTTGGCAGCCGTAAGATCCTTCTTCACTTTGGCCAACTGCATATACAGATAGACATTGGCGGCGATGAGGGCGACCACCATCCCGAACAGAACCCAGACCTTCCATCCCGATCCTTCGCTGGCCGGCGCAGGGGCAAACGGCGGGGGCGGATAATACTGCGGCGGCGGGGCATAGTAAGCGGGAGCTCCCGGTGGCGGAGGCGCGGGGGGAGGCGCCGGGGGTGGTGCGGAAGGTGGCGAATACGGCGGCTCAAAACCTGATCCTGGGCTGGGATTCGGGAAAATGGACATGTGACCTCTGATCCGTAGAGTACCAGTTATACAACCCTTGGGATGGATGGATTGTTCCGCCGGTTTCAGGTGTCCATGGGTTTGTTTCTCGGAGCCGCGAACTCCAGGAGCGCTTGTTTGGGCATGCCAGGCTCAAAACACCGGCGGCAGCGCGCTTCGTACATTCCGCTGGCGCCCACTACGATCAGGTCGCTCGAGTCCACCATCCGCTGCGTATGCTTGGCGGGGTTGCCGCAGCGCATGCAAATGGCCAGCGTCTTGGTGATGGACTCGGCCAGGCAGAGCAGCTCGGGCATGGGTGCAAAGGGCCGGCCCAGGTAGTCGGTATCCAAACCGGCGACGATCACCTGCTTGCCGCCGTCGGCCAGATGCGTTGCCACATCCACCAAGCCCGGGCCGAAGAAGTTCGATTCGTCGATCCCCACCACTTCGGTCCGCGAATCCAGATTCGGCAGAATCTGGGCGGCGCTCTCAACGGCCTGCGACTTCATCCGCAGATCGCTGTGCGAGACGATTTCGTCGCTCGAATAGCGGTTGTCGATCAACGGTTTGAAAACCTGCACCCGTTTCCGGGCCATGATGGAACGCCGGAGCCGCCGCATCAGCTCCTCGCTCTTGCCTGAAAACATGGGACCGCAAATCGCTTCGATCCAGCCTAGATTACCGGTGACAATATCCATCCCCTGATAGCCGTAACTTATAGTGACAGCCGCATCTTATTATGAGGGAGTGCGAGGGGTGAGTGCGAGTGGCGGGTAGTGTACTCGATCGGCGTTCGATCATGCCGGAGATGCTGGATCACGCGCCTCCCGACGTAGCGCGCGCCAGCCTGCGGGATCTGGTGCGCATCAACCGCTATCTGGGTGGAAATTATGTCCTGGGACAATTGTTTGGTGGAGTTGTGAAGGCGGACGAGAGCTTTTCGGTGCTCGACGTGGGCGCCGCGTCGGGCGACATGGGCGCGGCCATTCGGCGGCGTTATCCGCTCGCGCGGGTTACATCGCTCGATTACAAAGGCGATCATCTGGCGCAAGCGGCGGATCCCAAGCTGGTGGCCGACGCGTTCCGCTTGCCCTTCCAGCCGGCCAGTTTCGATTTTGTGTTCAGCTCGCTGTTCCTGCATCACTTCACCAACGATCAAATAGTGGAGCTGTTCCGCAGCTTCCGCAGCCTGGCTCGGCGCGCGGTTCTGGCCATCGATCTGGACCGCGGTCCATTGGCTTATCACTTCCTTCCCAGCACCCGCTGGCTATTCGGCTGGCACGACATTACCATCAGCGACGGGCAGATTTCGGTAGGGGCGGCGTTCAAGAAAGAGGAACTGCGGGCGCTCGCGGTGCGGGCCGGGTTGGATGGCGCGCGCGTGCGGGTGCATCGGCCGTGGTCGCGATTATCGCTGATCGCGCTGGTTTAGCCGCGCCCGCTAGACGGCCGCTGCGCTCGAAGGGCCAGTCTTTAGGGAAGTTGATGCGGGGTTGCAGTCAGGTGGATCGGTTCGCCCAGGCCTGCGAAAAGATACCGATCGCCAAATGCCTTTTTGAGTGCCGTAAATGCCGGTTCTCCGGTACAGTGGCCGGGTGCAATGTAGTCGACTTTGAATTTATCGTGGAGGGCCGTAACGACGTTCTCAATGTCTGGGTCGCTCGATACCAAAAGGTGGAGGCCACCGACGATCAAGTGAATGCGAGTGTCAATTGAGGTTGCTGCCTCGACGATCCTCTCGATGCCCGGATGCGAACAGCCAACCACGAGCACCACGCCGGCGGGCGTCTTGATGGCCAGCGACAGCTCGCGCATTTCCAGAGAACCGGGCTGAGCGGAAACCAGTGTGATCAGGTGAATACCGGGCATGACTTCAGCGCTGTTATCAATGAGTTGAAAGTTCGCTTCCGGCCAGGCTGACCCGAATCGCAAGATCTCCGGCGGTGCTCCGCCATAGTAGCGCTGCTCCAGTGGCAAGGAGGCGTCTCGTCGATAGAATGTACCGGGCAAGTCGCCGCCATAGACGCCGAAACCCTCCTTCGGCGCGTAGATTCTCACCCCAGAGTTTACCCGGAGCAGGTAGGCCAACCCACCCATGTGATCGCCGTGACGGTGAGACATCACGATAAAATCTAGTTTCGACAGGTCCACACGCTGGTTCTTCGCGTTCTGTACAAGAATATCTGGATTGTTGCCGGTGTCGAATAGAATGCGCTTCCCTGCATACTCGACGAGCGCGGCATAGCCCCAATCCTTTCGCATCGGCCCGGGCTTGCCGAAGGCATCGTACAGTATGGTGATCTGCTCCCGGGTGGCGGGGCCTGGGCTGGCAGTCTGAGGTGGCGAACTCAATGCAGCACGTCCTCCCACTATGAGCAGCGACGATGAGCAGCAGTGTACCAGAAAACCGGGCAGGCCGGGACATTTCCGGCATTTGGGTTCTCTTTTTCGTGAACGTCAATTACAGCAAGAACATGCTGTTCGCGCCAGGGTGGTTAAGCCTGGATTACGCGCCACTCGGACGTTGGGACCGATCAACTTGACGAGAGACGCCACCAGCCAATTTCCGAGTGGTTTCATCATTCGTATGCAAGGCGAATCGATTCTCACTTGTGATCGTGGGAATCCGGAGTACCGTCTGACCACGTGCCGACAGGGATCATGAATACAGTTAACCGGCCCGGAATCTCTTCGCCACCGATCAGGGGAGAGCCCGGCATCCCTGCGCCCCAGGATTTGGGTTCCGTTTTTGCCGCCCAGAACATCAAATGCGGATGCCAGTGCCCGGCCTGATCGTCCAGATAGCCTTGCTTCGACAGCATGTAGCACATCGCACCGGCTTCGAGGGCAGGCAGCTCCTTCTTGTCGAGAGCGGAGTTGATCGCGTCGAGCATCTGGGTTTCCGATTTCCCGGCCAGGGCCAGCCGGGTTCTCGCGATAACCATGGGGAGGTATGTTCGCACGGCCGGTGGATTGAAGCAGATCGGCCCTCGGATCTTGGGATTCCAAAACGCGGGATCCCCGAACCCTGCCGTCCACGAGCGTTCCACCATACACACGAAACCGTTCGTGCCCTTAACTGCCGTTTTGTACCCTTGCCGCTCCAGGACCATTACCTCCGCGTTATCCGCGATGCTCTTTGGGGCTGCACTTCTCGCCAGGGCTATTTCGGCGTTACGATCCGCAATCATATATTGGTCAAGCGAGGCCATGCTGCGATAGGGAGTGTCAGTTTTTTGCGCCTGTGCCACCAGGCTCAGCAGGAGCGCCGTTGGGATTATCCTCACCATTCTGATCTCCTCCAACTCTCCTTAGGATACGCTAGTGTGCCACATGAAAAGCGTCTTGCGACCCGAATCAGTCCAGCCGGGAACACTCCAGGCGAGCGAATCACACTCGGAAGCAATCCAAGTTGACGCATCGTCGCATCCCTGGAAGTGAACGCGCCACCCGGCTCGCCGGCGAACTCCCTCATCGGATTCTCTTCCCCGTGGATACTGTAACGGGCGAGCCATCGGCAATGAACGCAGAGTCCGGGCGGCGTTGCAGAATCTTTCCGAGTGCCAAACCATAAAGGCCGCTGGCGTCCCCTTCAAATCCAGCAGCCGAGCTGGTCCAGACATTCCACGGCACATGCGAGACATGGTACTCAAGCGTGTCTCCATTACGCTTGGCGGAATAGCCCCAATAGTGCTCGGTAATGAACTGCTTCAGGCTGCCCTCCGCGGCTGGCTCGGGAGCGGACGATGCCTGCGCATAGAGCCTGCACCACGCGCCGTTGAGTTGCCATTGATACTCGACCGTCTTGGCCGCTCCGTCCATTTCAATGCGGTGCTTCATCGGAAGGCAGACGTAATTCTCTCCATACGCAAGTCGAGCGATCTTTGCGACTGCCCATTTGGGAACAATTTCGGCGATAAAGACCACACCTCTGCGGTTCTCGTTCCCGGAAGTTCGGCGAACGTAGAATCGCAGATTGACTTCGTCAAAATCGGCATGAAAAGGAATCGCAAGAGAGCCAAAGAGCTTGGTATGGAGAAACTGGAAGGCCACCAGGCTCACGTACGTTTTTCCGTCAAACGAATCGAGGACTGTCCCCGGCGGGACGTACTCGTCCAAGAGTGTGCGATCCACTTCATAATTCAACATCACTAAGTTCCGCCACTCAGCCGAAAGGAAGACCAGGTTTCCTGGGGGCATTTGTTGAAGTAGAGGCACGGTCACGCCGCCTTAGTTGGGTTAGCGCACTCGCGTGAAGCGCAGGTCCCAGACGCTATCCTGAACCAAGGCCGCTAGCAAAATAGCGCTGGCGATGGCTCGCGTGGCGAAGTCCACTATTCTAGCACCGGGTACGATGGCGGAATTAAAATGAAGGCTGAATGAGCAGTCTTCGGATCGCACTCGCCAATATCCGGTTCCCCGCCACTCCCGAGGAGTCGGTCGCGTTGGCCGAAGACGCCATCGCTCAAGCGGCCATTGAGCGCGCCGGCATTATCTGTTTTCCGGAATGCTTCGTTCCCGGCTACCGGGTCGGCAAGGCTGTGCCGCCGCCCGATCCGGCGTTTCTAGAACGCGCCTGGTCCGTCGTTCGAGCGGCCGCCCGGAAGGCCAATCTCGCGGTTGTTCTCGGCACCGAACGCGTGGTCGATAACGCCTTGTTGGCCACCGCGCTGGTGGTCAATCCAGATGGAAGCGTCGCCGGTTTTCAGGACAAAGTTCAACTCGACCCTTCCGAGGAAGGCACCTATTCGTTCGGTTCCGGGAGGCAAGTTTTCCAAACCGGCGCGTTGACTTTCGGCATCGCCATCTGCCATGAAGGCTGGCGCTATCCGGAAACGGTCCGCTGGGCGGCGCGGCGCGGCGCGCACATCGTGTTCCACCCGCATTTCCATGAAGCCGTGCCCGGCGGATCCGCGCCTTCCACGTTCGCCGATCCCGCGAACACCTTCCATGAGAAAGCGGTCTTGTGCCGCGCCGCGGAGAACACCTGCTATATCGCGACCGTGAACGTCGCAAGCCCTGGGTCGCCCACCACTTCGGCGGTGGTGCGTCCCGACGGCACGCTGGATTGCTACCAGCCGTACGGTAAGGAGGGATTGCTCATCGCCGACATCGACATCGCGAAAGCCACCGGCCTGCTTGCGGCGCGTTGCAAGTATGCCTAGCCCAGTGGCGCTCTGCCGCCGCGCGCGGCTCAGCCGCCAGCCTGCCATAATATCTTCTTGATCTACGCGCGGGTTCTTCTTTGCTCCATACTCCTGCTCTCGATACTCCTGCTGGCCGCCTGCGATCGCCCGCCGGAATTCTACCCTCCGCCCGAGCAACGCCATCCGGTGCAGGGTTACAACCCCGGCCCGGAAGCCATGATGGTGGAAATGAACGACCCGGACGCTAGCCTGCACATCGTGAAAGACATTTATGGCCAGAACGACCCCTCCTGGCGCTGGACCGCTCAGGATCCCACAGTGCAATTGCTGGCGCTTTCCACCGAAAACCTCAAGTTCCATGCGGACTTTGCCATCTGGAACGACGGCTTCAAGACCACCGGTCCCGTGGACATAACTTACCTGGTGAACGGCAAGGTGCTCGAAAAGGTCCACTACACTACGCCCGGCGAAAAGCATTATGAAAAAGCAGTTCCACCCGACTGGCTCTCGGCGGACTCCGACACCACCATCGCGATGGACATTGACAAGGTCTACATCACGCCCAGCGACCACGTCAAACTGGGTGTGATCCTGCTGCGCATGGGTTTCAAAGAATGATCCGGGTGATCCCGGTTCTTTTCGGCGCGCTATTCACGGTGGCCACCTGCTGGTCGCTCGGAATGCTGCTGTTCCGCCGGTTATCGCTGGCCTTGCAGGCCTGGGAAGAGCGTCTGCTGGCTTTCGTGGTCGGGTCGGCCTGCCTGAGCGGGATCATGTTCCTGTTGAGCGCCGCGCGGCTGGTGCATCGTGGGATTTTGCTGGCTCTAGGACTTGCGATCGTCGGCTACGGCGTGTATTCGGGTATCGGCCGCTTCCATGGAAAGCCGTTCCCGCCGCTCCCGGAATTTTGGCGCTGGGTCTTCGGAGTGGGCTTCGCGGTTTTCACCTACATCGGGTTTTTCAACGCGCTCGCGCCGGAGCACAGCCCGGATGGCATGTCCTATCACTTGGGCGAAGTGCTGAAGTACCAGCGGGCTCACGGATTCGTACGTATCACCACCAATATCTACTCCAACTTGTCGCAGGGCATTGAGCTGCTCTATCTGTTCGCGTTCGATTTTGGACGTCACTCGGCCGCCAGCGTGGTTCACTATTCGTTCCTGGTGGTGCTGGCGTTTCTAATTCTGTCTTATGGCATGAGAATCGGACGCCCGGAGGTGGGCGCGGCAGCGGCCATCTTCACCTACGCCAGTCCGATTGTGCTGCTGGATGCGTCCACCGCTTACATCGACGTCGCACTGGCGGCGGTTCTCTTCTCTTTGTTCTATCTGCTGCAAGTTTGGGACGAAAACCGCGATCCGAAGATGCTGGTGCCCATCGGCATCCTGGCCGGTTTTGGTTATGAGGTGAAATACACGGCGTTCCTGGCCGTCCCCTACGCCATCGGGTTCGTCGCGTGGAAGCTCTGGCGAGCCCGGAAACCAGTGCTGCGGCCCGTGCTGGTGATCTCGCTGCTGGCGGCCGCCTGTATCCTGCCCTGGATGGTCAAGGACTGGATCGAAGTGGCGAATCCCGTCTCGCCGCTCGCCAACCGTCTGTTCCCGAACCCGTACGTTCACATTTCCTTTGAGGATGGTTGGCGCGATTATCTGAGCAACTACCATCTCGCCAGCCGTGCGCAAATCCCGCTGCAAATTACCGTGCAGGGCGATTACGTGGAGGGTTTTCTCGGCCCACTGTTTTTGCTCTCTCCCCTGGCTTTGCTCGCGCTCCGTTTTCGTGAGGGACGCCAACTGTTGCTGGCAGCCGCGGTCTTCGGGGCGGCTTACTACACCAACATCGGCACGCGCTTTCTGATTCCGGTGGTGCCGTTCGTTTCGCTCGCGCTGGCGCTGGCCTTAGCCAATATTCCCAGGCTTCTGCTGGTGCTGGTGGTGGTGCATGGCATCAGTTGCCTGCCTCCCATCTATAATCTTTACTGTTCAGACGGCGCGTTTCGGATCCAAAAAGTACCGGTCAGGGCCGCGCTTCGCCTGCAGCGAGAGGAAGATTATCTCAACCAGGATCCCGTGTACCAGGCCGTTCGCATGATCGGCGCCGTGGTGCCTCCCGCCGAGCCGATTTTCGCCATCAGCCAGGGAGGCCAATCCTATCTGCAGCGAAATCTGCTGGTGGGCTATGAAAGCGCTTCGAATGAAGTAATGCAAGATATCTTGTGGACGCCGGTGGTTCGCGCCTTTCAGCCCACGCGCATCCTCAAGTTCGACTTTGCGCCGCGCGAGCTGAGCAAACTGCGGGTAGTTCAAACCGCCGGCTTGCCTGACAGTCAGTGGTCCATTGCCGAATTGCGCGTTTTTAATGGCCCGATGGAGCTCGCGCGCAATCCGGCTTGGCGGCTCACAGCGCATCCCAACCCCTGGGAAGTGCAGCTGGCTTTCGACAATAGTCCGGTGACGCGTTGGCGAAGCTGGGAGCCGGCGGCACCGGGCATGTACGTGGAAGTCGACTTTGGCCGGCCGCAAACCGCCAGCGCGGTAGTGTTGGAGTCCTCGGAGGATAGCAGCGGCGCACAAGTCAAGTTGGAAGGGATGGTCCCCGGCGGCGCGTGGACCACATTATCCGATCGCCCGGCGCTGTCCATGCAGCCCATACGCGCCAGCCTGCGCCTGGCGGCCACCGCGGAACTGAAGGCGCGCGGCATCCATTACCTGGTGATCAAGCCCGACAATCCGGGCGCCAATGATTTGCGGCGCTATCCGGCTTACTGGGGAATGACTTTGGCGGGCTCCGTGAGCGACGCTCGGCTGTTTCAGATTAAGTAATGAGCGAGTATTTTCTGGGCGTCGACGGCGGCCAATCCAGCACCACCGCGTTGATTGGGGATGAAACCGGCCGCGTGCTAGGCGTTGGCCGCGGGGGGCCGAGCAATCATACCGGGCTGGCGGAAGGCCGAGCCAGGTTCTTGGACGCCGTCCAGTCGTCCTTACAGGCTGCGTGCATGCAGGCAGGCCTGGATCCCGTTAGCGTGCGCTTCGCCAGCGCGTGCCTGGGATTCAGCGGCGGGCCGGGGGACAAGCAATCCATCCTCGACGAAATACTTGCGAGCGACCGCACGCTGGTCACTGACGATGCTTTTATCGCGCTGGCGGGCGCCACTGCGGGTACACCCGGACTAGTGGTGATCGCCGGAACCGGCTCCATCGCCTTGGGGCGCAACGCTTATAAGGACAACTCAGGTGACCGCACCGCACGAGCCGGCGGCTGGGGCTATCTGTTTGGAGACGAAGGCGGTGGTTTCTGGATTGCGCGCCAGGCCCTGCGCGCCGCTCTCGGTTGGGAGGAAGGCTGGGGCCTCCCCACGTCCCTGCGCGCCAGGCTGCTCGACTGCACCGGGGCGCGGAACATGAACGACTTGCTGCATCGTTGCTACACTGCGGAATTTCCCAGGCCGCGCGTCGCGAGTCTTTCCGTGCTCGTTAACAACGCCGCGGAGAGCGGCGACCCGGTGGCCCTGGAAATCCTGGATACAGCCGCTCGCGAACTAGCCTTGTTGGCGGTGGCCGTGCGAGGACAATTGTTCGCTGCCGGAGAGCCGGCGCTGGTCAGCTATTCCGGCGGCGTCTTCCGTAGCCGGATAGTACTAGGACGGTTTCGCGACTGGTTATCGGCTGAGGCGGGCGTTCGCGTGGCGCCTCCCGTCTATGGGCCCGCCACGGGCGCGTTGCTGGAAGCTTATCGCGCGGCGGGCCTTGGAAAGCCCTACAGGCTTTCCGGTATCCCCCACTGCTAGAACACTGTCCCTAACCTGGCGAATCAACCGTTTTCCAGTACGGCGACTAGGGTGAGATTCTTTGAATCGTGTGCCGGGATTATCGATAAGACGCGTGAGAGCGAACTGTATCAATGGCTTCGGCTTGGCAAGACGAAGAGCACAGTGAGAGTGACGGCGTGCCGAGTTGCACACTTTCCGGAACCTCGGTCGATGAGATTCCTATGAGCACCCGCGTTGCCGACCTGAGGGAAGCCTGCGGCGACGAAGCAATCCGCGCGCATTGCCTGCGCGTGGCAGCCTGGTCGGGCGAACTGGCGGGTGCGATCGGTCTTTCTGAAAGCGACAGAAATCTGGTGGAACAGGCCGCGATTGTCCATCACGTTCCCGAGATTCTGGTGGACGATCAAGCTCAGCGGCGGCTACTGGCCGAGATGCATCTGGAAAGCGAGGGGGAGCGGCCCTTCCTCTCCGACGACGTTCGAGCCGTCCTGGAGACTCTGCGGGGCCGGCGTCCTATTGTCGATGCGGCTATGGGCAAGATCGTAGCTGTGCTCGAGATCAGCGACGACTTCGATCAGTTTTTTGAATCCGAGCCGCTGTTTGACGCCGACTCAACCGATCAATGCACCAACTCGTCGGTAGAGGCCATGATGACCTACCTGCAGGTCACCAGCCGGGCCGATGTCAGCCGGGTGATCGATCGGTTGCCTGTGTTTCCTCGCGCCACTCGCGAGGTGGTGCGGCAGGTTGCAAATCCTGACGTGGGACCTCGCGAAATGGAGGCCGTGGCCTCGCTCGATCCAGTGCTCGCCGGACGCCTCATTCAAACCGCCAACTCGGCCTACTACAGCCCGCGGCTGCCCATTGGAACCGTGTTCCAAGCCGTCTCCTATATCGGAACCGAGACCGCGCGCCGGGTGCTGCTGGCCGCCGCACTGCGCGGCAACTTCTCCTGCCAGCAGGCGCACCTGCTCTGGAACCACAGCCTGGATGTGGCGCAGACCGCCGAGTTGATAGCCATGCAGGCATCGTCCAAGATAGATCCTTCGCAGGCGTTTCTGGCCGGCTTGATTCACGACATCGGCCGCCTGGCCTTCGCCATCATGCCCATCGCGTTCCAGGAGCGCTTCCAACGGCTCACCGATGGCGGTTGCCCGCCCGTAGAAGTGGAAATGTGCCTTTCCGGCCGCTGCCACGGCGAAGTGGGCGCCGAAACTCTGTCCCAATGGAAGTTTCCAGAGGAAATTATCGAGGCCGTGCGCTGGCATCATCGTCCTGAGCGCTCCGCGCTCCCGCTGAGCTCGTTACTCTACCTGGCTGAGTTTATTACAGAGTCGCAAGAGGATCTTCCCTCTTACGTCCGCATGGATACAGCGACGCATTTAGCCGGCATTTCGATGGCCGCACTGGCCGAGATTCGCCAGAAAAACCCCGGATCGCTCGAGAGCTTGCGCTTCGCGGCGTAAGACCATTCAGTATAATGGCAAGCCATGTGCAGTCGTCGTATCGGCGTACTCGCCGCTCTGTGCAGTGGCGTTCCTCTTTTGCCCGGGGCTAAGGCCGCCGGCCCGCAAACGCTTCGTTACACCATCGTGAGCAACGACCGCGTAGCCGGACACGAAGTGGATACCTACGGTCCGGGCCGCCGCGTCGATTCTACATTCGAGTTCAATGATCGTGGCCGCGGCCCGAAGGTATCGGCGCACTACGTATTTCGGGCGGATGGATTGCCATTGCGTACCGATCTGACGGGCAACGATTATTTGAAAGCTCCGGTGGACGAACACTTCGCGACTGAAAATGGAGCCGTGCATTGGAAAAGCACCGCCGAGAGCGGGCCGGCCGCGACGCCGGCTTTCTACATCAGCATCAACGGACCGTCGGCGGAGATGGCTTTTCTGGTGGGCGCGCTCCTGAAGGCCAAAGGTGCGCCGGTGAAACTGCTGCCCGCGGGCGAGGCAAGCTTGGAGCGGCTCACCGACGTAACGGTCGAAGACCATGGGCAGAAATTGCACCTGACGGACTTTGCGATTACGGGGCTTTCCTTTGAACCGCAAACGATCTGGCTGGACGATAACCAGCGCTACTTCGGGTCGCCGGGCAAATGGTTCGCAGTCTTGAGGGAAGGCTGGGAAAATACCAATGCCAAGTTGTATGCCCTGGATCGTGCGGCGGAGGACGCCCGCAATGCGCGCCTGGCGCGTGAATTAGCCCAACATCCGGAGCATCCGGTGGCGGTGGAGCATGTCCGTGTTTTTGATTCCGAGCAAGCCACCACGCGCGAAGATCAGACAGTTGTCATCGACAAAGATCGCATAACGACGGTGGGTCCCTCTGCGAGCGTAAATGTCCCCAAAGATGCCCAGCGAATCGACGGGACTGGCGAAACCCTCTTGCCGGGTCTTTTCGATATGCACGTTCACGCTCAGCCGCTGGATGGATTTCTGAACATTGCGAGCGGCGTAACCAGCGTTCGCGATATGGGCAACGATATCGATGAGCTGAAGCATCTTGAGGACCAATGGAACAGTGGCGTAGCGATCGGTCCGCGGGTATCGAAAGCTGGATTCATTGACGGACACGGTCCCTTTCAGGCCCCCACGGGACTGTATGCCGACACCGTGGAAGAGGCCGAAGCAGCGGTGAACCGCTACGCCGATCTGGGATACGTTCAGATCAAAGTGTATAGCTCGCTTAAGCCGGAACTGATGCCGGCGATCGTGAAAACAGCGCACGCGCGCGGAGTGCGAGTGAGCGGTCACATTCCCAATGGCATGATCGCCAGCCAGTTTGTAGAAGACGGCGCCGATGAAGTGCAACACATCAATTTCATCTTTCTCAACTTTCTGGCCGCGAAGGTGAAGGATACTCGCACTCCGGAACGCTTTACCGCAGTGGGCGCAAACGCCGCGAAGCTGGATCTCAATTCCAAGGAGGTAAACGATTTTATCGAGCTTCTCCTGCGCCATCACACCGCCGTAGACGTTACTTTGGCGACTTTTGAGGGGATGTTCACGGGGCGGCCGGGAAAGGTGTCTTCCGATTACGCGGCCTTGGTAGACCGGCTGCCCGCACAGGTTCTGCGCGCCGCCTACACGGGCGGACTTCCGGTTACCGAGCAGAACGATCAGTTGTACAAGGATTCCTACGAGGCCATGTTGCGCATGACCAAGCGAATGTACGATGCGGGTATTCCTATCCTGGCCGGCACGGACGCGACAGCCGGTTTTATGTTGCATCGGGAATTGGAACTCGAGGTGAAGGCCGGAATCCCGCCCGCGAAGGCGTTGCAGATCGTAACGATGAATGCCGCCCGTCTGCTGAAGCAGGAGAACGAGCTTGGCTCGATTGCACCGGGCAAGCTGGCCGACTTCGTGCTTGTGGAAGGCAATCCAGCTGAACACATCAGCGACATCCGCCGTTGCCGGCTGGTGGTGAAAAATGGCGTGCTCTATAAGAGCGCCGATGTTTATCGCGCCGTCGGCGTAAAGCCAGACTGACTTTTGAGCAACTCGCGTTACGCTGGTCTCTTGACTACTCCTGAAGGCGAAAACGGTTGGCTGCCGGACCTGATTTACACCAGCGGCGAATTTCGATCCGGGCTTGCGATGTTCGCCGACGATGCCGGCCGCATCACGCGATTTTCCTCCCATCCGGCGGACTTGTCCAAGGCCTTGCGGCTCCACCGGCGCGCCATCCTGCCGGGCCTTATCAACGGCCACTCGCATGCCTTCCAGCGTGTCCTGCGCGGCCGGACCGAGCATCGGACTAAACACCGGACAGGCGCCGAGCGCGATTCCTTCTGGACCTGGCGTGAGGACATGTACCACGCCGCCAACAATCTGTCGCCTGAGGGACTTTACCACGCGTCGCGCATGGCGTTCCTCGAGATGCTGCTGAGCGGTATCACGACTGTGGGTGAATTCCATTACGTGCACCATGCAGCGGATGGAGCGCCCTACGCCGATCGAAATGAGTTGGCCTGGCAAGTTCTACGGGCCGCTCGGGACGTTGGCCTGCGTATTGCGCTTTTGCGCGCGGCTTATACGCGTTCGGGATGGAAAAAACCGGCAGAAGCTGGGCAGGCGCGGTTTCTGACCCCGCGGGTCGAAGATTTCATCGCCGATACCCAAGGGCTGCGGGCGGCCGTGGCGCGCCCGGAATATGCGGGCTCGGTCTGGGTGGGCGTTGCGCCGCACAGCTTGCGAGCCGTGACACTCGACTACCTGCGCGAAACAGTCGCTTATGCGCGCGCGCAACAAATGCCGGTCCACATGCATGTCTCAGAACAACCCGCGGACGTGGAAGCTTGCCTGGGCGAATACAAAATGCGTCCCGTCGAACTGCTGGATCGGAACGGCTTGCTTGACTCCCGCTTCACTGCCGTACATGCCATTCACGTCACTCGCGAAGAAATTTTCGCTCTCGCGCGCTCCGGCGCGACGGTCTGCGCGTGCCCCACCACCGAGCGCAATCTAGGCGACGGGACGGTGCCCGCGGACCAGTTTTTGAGCGCGGGCGTGCGCGTTTCATTGGGCTCCGACAGCAACGTTCAAATCAACTTGCTCGAAGACGCACGCGAGTTGGAATACCATCTCCGGATCCTCAAGCTGGAGCGCGCGGTGCTCGCCGCCAAGCATCTGTTCGCCTGCGCCACCGAAGCGGGCGCCCGGAGCCTCGGAGCGCCCGGTGGAACACTGGAAGCCGGCCGCCCAGCCGACTTTTTTACCGTCGCCCTGGATGACCCATCCATTGCCGGCGCAGACCCCGAGACGCTGCTCAGTCACATCGTTTTCTCCGCCGAGCGAACCGCGGTGCGGGATGTAGCGGTGGGAGGCAAATTCGTGATCCGCGGCGGACGCCACCCGCAGGCTGACCAGATTGTCCAGGAATTCGCTCGCGTGCAACAGGAGCTTTGGAGTTAGGGCGAGTCAGAGCTCGACGATCGAAAAACCCTCTGTGCGAGCCGCCGCTCGCAGTCGAAGATCTCGACATAGGAATGTGCGGTTCCTGGGCTTCCGATTACACCAGACCAGCGCGGCAGCCAGTTGAAAAGCATCGGCGACACCCAATTCGTGACGATCGAGGCAAGCTTCGGCAAGGTCACGCAAGCCGTTGGTAGGCTGGATTTCGCGCCAGCCGCTCCAGATCGACTCAAGCCGCCGGCCAGCTGCGGCGTATTGTTCTTCCGCTAGAACCCGCGCGCGCTTCAGACGGCAGAGAGCGCCGATGACTTCCGCGTGAGTGCTCCACCACACAACAGGGGCGTGCAGGCGCAAAAGCCGGCGGCCTTGGCCAGGGTTCTCAAACGGCACGCAAAGGGGGACGATCGCGCTAGAGTCCCAAAATCCCGGCATCGCGTTCTTCCCGATCTTCGGAGACCGCTCTAAAAATCGACTCTGCCACCTCCGCGCTAACAGGATGCTTCGCGCCGATGGACCAAAAGGCGCGCTCATCGAACGGCTCCGACGGCAGAAGCATTTGTCCCGACGCTACCAACGCCAGTTCCTCCGCGGACACGTCGGCGGTAGCCAAAGGAACGATTTTCGCAATTGGCAAATTGCGATCCCGAATCACGATTTCCTCGCCGGCGCGCACTTCCTGGAGATAGGCGCTGAGACGGTTTTTCAGTTCGGCGATATTCACGCTTCGCATATAGCTATTATAGCCAAGTTGGGACCGGTTGATCCGAGCTCTCGATGGCCCACCGAGTTTCGTTCGCGAAAAGCGACTGTAGGTCCGCAATAATGATCGGGGGGTCTGCCATAATGATGTTAAGTGGCTGACGAGCATAGCGCGTTGCTTGACCTGATCCGGCGCGGCCGGCGCCGTCAAATCTCGCATCTGCTGATTCACTCCGCGTCTTTCGCAACCGTCGTCGCCATGGCCGGCGCGATTTTGCTGCTCATTGTCGGCGCGCAAATCCTCAACTGGTATTGGCTGGTTATACTCTTCGGCGGCAGCCTGGCAGCCAGCGCCTATCGCACGCGCGCCAAGCTGCTTTCCGCCTATCAGGTGGCGCAATCCATCGATGGCCAGCTCGATTTCAAAGACGCGCTGTCCACCGCCTATTATTTCAGCCAGCATCGCGACCGGGCGGCTTCGCTGGAATTCGTCGATCAGCAGCGCCAGGTGGCCGAGGACGTTGCGCGTTCGGCCGACATCCAGCGTGGAGTGCCCTTCCTGATGCCGCGCACCGCTTACATCAATTTGGCTCTGGTGGCGGTTGCGTTCGGCATGTTCGGATTGAGATACGGAATCCACCGCAATCTGGATCTCGGCTCGCCGCTGGTTCACATCAACTTCGACGGTCTGTTCGGGACTTCGCCGCAAGTGGCCGACGCGAGGGCCGGCAAACGTGCCGCTGACGGCCGTCGCGACCCAGGCGCCCCTCTGGACCCCTGGGAGGCGAAGAGCAACGATCTCGATCCCGCCAACGACGCCGCGCTTCAGTCCGTCAACGACCCCGATCCGAACAACGCCGCCACGTCGCCCGACGCCTCCGCCAAGGCCGATGCCAAAAGCACCGAGCAATTGCCGCCCGGAAGCAACCCGGTGGACTCGGGCGAAAAAGGAGATTCCGCGCAGCAGGGCGACGCGAACGCCAATTCGCCGGCCGGAGCGGATTCGAAATCGGGCGAGCAGAATGGCTCGAAAGAGGCCAAGGACTCCAAAGACAGCCAGTCCGGCAACTCCGGCGACAACTCCAGCCTCGCAAGCAAGCTGCGCGATGCGCTGTCGAACCTGCTGGCGAAACTGAAGCCGCAGTCGAAACAAGGCGGCGGAAAGCCGAGCGACTCGTCGCAGCCGCAGACCTCGCGCTCTCCTCAGCAAGGTGAAAAACAGGATGGCGACTCGAAATCGCCCGGCCAGGAACAATCCGGCGCAAGCGCGAATTCGCAGTCCGAGGGCGACCAGCAGCAGGGCGGGACCGAGCAAGCATCCCAGGGTAAGAGCGAAGGGCGCAGCAACAATCAGCCGAATTCGCCTGACGGCAAGAGGGGCATCGGCAGGCAGGACGGCGACAAGGCCGCGCGCGAAGCCGCCGAACTGGCCGCCATGGGAAAGATCAGCGAGATCATCGGCAAGCGCGCCGCGAATATTTCGGGCGAAGTGATGGTGGAAGTCTCGTCCGGCAAGCAGCAGTTGAAGACCCAGTATTCCGAGCAGAACGCCACGCACCTGGAAGCGGGTGGTGAGATCAACCGCGACGAGGTTCCGCTGGCTTATCAGCAGTACGTGCAGCAATATTTCGCGCAGGTCCGCAAGCTGCCGGCGGGAAAGAGCAAAGCCGCGCCGGATGGCAAGCCTGCCGCGCCCGATTCAAAAACCAAGACCACGCCGTCCAGTCTGCCGTAGGTTGTAACAGCTTGACTGAAGAGATAGCCGGCATCCCGGGGTGGTTCTGGGCGACGAATTCGACTCACCTCCAAGCCATGTATCAAACATTGTGTCGCATACTGACGCTCGACCATCCCGGCCTGTCAATGGAGCGCCCTCCATGGACTGGGGCATCTGCATCACCCTCTGAGCCGGGAAGCGGTGCAGAAGTACCTGGTCGCTCATCGAAATGAACTTTCCGACGAAGACCTCAAATGGGTTGAAGCATGCCGTGACGGCACAGCCGCGTAACTACTTTGCGCCCATGGTTGGCCGGCCCAATCTCAATGCCTTTTGAGACGGAACCAAAGCCAGAACCGGTTATTGAGAAGGATCAACTTCAGCGGCAACTCGGACTGCGGGATTTGGTATTGGCGCAGATTCTGGCGGTTGTCGGCGCCACCTGGGTGGGCACGGCCGCGGCGCTCGGGCGCGCCCACGCTGTGACGTGGATATCGGCGATGCTGCTGTTTTACGTTCCCATGGCCGCCACCGTTTTCAACCTGAACCGCGCCCTGCCATTGGAGGGCGGCATCTTCGAGTGGGCTCGCGCAGCGTTTGGGGACTTGATCGGCTTTCTGGTTTTCTGGAATGTAGCAGGGTACGCCGTGCTGATAGCGGCGCAAGTCCTGTACACCATCCCGACCACGATTTCCTATATGGTTGGGCCTTCGGCGAACTGGCTTCCAGAAAACAAAATGGCCGCGTTTGCCGTGTCGGGCGGCGTGCTGCTGGCGCTCGCCGTGGCCACCGTGCGCGGGTTGAGTCTTGGCAAGTGGCTGCACAATGCGGGCGGCCTCAGCCATGTGGCTGCCTTCGCGGTATTGATTTCCCTGCCGGTCTGGGCGGTGTTCCGGCATCAGATGGCGCATTGGAACCCGGTTCCTTTCCAGATGCCGGCGTTCAACCTTTTTTTCCTGGCGATCTTCGCGCAGATGATGTTCGCCGCCCAGGCCGGCCTGGAATATGTGGCGATCCTGGCCGGAGAAAGCAAAGCCCCCGCGCGGACGGTCAGCCGCAGCGTGGTGCTGGCCTCGCCGGTGATCTGCGCAATGTTTATTCTTGGAACCAGTTCGGTGGTTTCGATTGTGGGCAGCTCGAAAGTAAACTTCATCTCGCCCATACCGCAGACCATTCGAATGGCGCTCGGGAACTCCAGCATAGCGAGCCTGCTGGTGACGGTGGCGATCGCTATGCTGCTCATCTCCGCCGTTGGGCAGACCAGTCTGACGCTCACCGGCTTGACCCGGCTGCCGATGGTAGCCGGCTGGGACCACTTGGTCCCGAAATGGTTCATGCGCCAGCACCCCAGGTGGGGAACGCCGGTGAACTCCATCTGCTGTTGCGCTCTGGTGATCGCGGCGCTGCTGGGCTTGAGCGCCATCGGAGTGAAGGCCCAAGAATCGAACCAGTTGCTGTTGAACGGCTCTACGATCCACTATGGGCTGGCTTACCTGGCGATGTTCGCCATCCCGATGGTCGGCGCGTCCGCCCTGCGTGGCAAACTGCCCGCCTGGCTGCCGTGGG
>Ga0302325_10001527_pt1 | contig 58896 bp, 50 predicted proteins | sample Palsa_T0_2_FD_201948 | JGI IMG/M metagenome (GOLD analysis project Ga0302325, IMG submission 201948) | Peat permafrost microbial communities from Stordalen Mire near Abisko, Sweden - Palsa_T0_2 | ecosystem: Environmental > Terrestrial > Soil > Palsa > Peat permafrost | place: Sweden: Abisko... | reverse complement strand
ACTTCTTCCGTGGTTGATCCGAATCCGAGTTTTGAGAGCAGACTCACCATGAGGGCCGAAACTAACACAAAGTTTGGGGCGAGGCAATGAGCGGGAAGTGCCAGTCGCAGGATCGGTTTGGGGGGGAGCTTTCAGTTGCAGCGACCACCTTCGCAGCCCCTGATTTCAAAGCACTTACCACCCAGAAATCCCGCGACCGCGGAAAAACTCGCGTTTCGTATCAAGGCTCCAGCTAGTGCTGACGTCACCTTTCGCCCCGAACTCGCTCGAGCAGGCGCCCGCTAAGATCGGCGCTGGGTACCGCGAAGCAACGGGGTCGAACCAATCATGGGCGAAAAAGCGGGCTGCATTTCACGCGGCAGCCCGCGGCTTTCCTGGACCGAGCCCCGGGACCGCGCGTCGAAATCCGACACGATCTAGTTTCCGTATTTTGCTTTTAACATGCTCGTCACTTCTTCCTGCAGTTGCCGGTAGTCGGAATGGACGATGCCCCGCAACGCCGCTTCGGTAGAGCTGCCTTGCGAGAGTCGTTCGAGGATATGCGCGATTTCGCTCATGCCATAGGAGTCGCGAATGAATTCGGTGGCGGCGAGCGATTCGGCGTAGGCGAGGTTGGCTTCCGGAGCGGAAAAGCTGATAAAGCTGCCTTCGAGCATGTTGAAAGGGATCTCATTGCCGGCCGCGAACAGTTGCGCAAGTTGGCGTCCGTTGGCAGCGGACGACTTTCCCTCTTCCATCTGTGCGATGCCTTCGTTAAGCCAGGTGGGGCAACGGTTGCCGGACATCTGCGAGACAAATGAGTGAGTCAGTTCATGTTTCAGGACTCGAGCGAACTCGGCAGTGACGCTCGGAACGCCGCTCACCGGGATGCGCAGCTTGCCATCGTTAAGCGCGCCGCTCCAGGAAGGAGCGCGGGTGACGTCGAAAAACGCTTGCTGCGTATAGAGAGTGACGGCGATGTTGTTGCGGGGTGAGTATCCGAGATCGCGCACCAGGTCGTCATAGTCGGAGTCAAGCGTTGAAAGCAGGTCGCGGCGAAAAGCTTCGGAGGTGTCCTTGCCTTCGAAGTGGAGGTTGAAGTGGCTGCTTTCGCGCTGCGAGAAATCTGATTCGGCAGCGGACTCCCGCTCGGCTCGAGCCAGGTACTGGCTGACTGTGGCATCGGGACGCAGAGCGAGCGATTTGTTCCAGGAGCGAATGGCGTCGGGCGTATGATCGCTGGCGAATTCGACAAAACCCAGCATGGCGAGGGCGTCGGGTGAGTCGGAAGCGAGATTGGCGGCGTGTTGCGCATAGGGCAGCGCTTCGGTGGCATGGCCGGTGCGCATGAGCGTGGCGGAGTAATAGATCAGCAAGGTGGAGTTGTCCGGCTGGAAATCGAGCGCGGATTCGTAATAGTGCTTCGCGAGGGGGAAGTTGCCATGATCGGACTCCTGCTTGCCAGCGAGAAAATAGGCGGTGGCGGCCGATTCGGGATTGCCCGTCTGAGCAACCCGGGCGAGCGCATCGGTATCCACCTTGCCGTCGTGGATGACCTTTTCGGCGACGTCGGCTTCGTGGCTGAACGAGGGCGCGGGCGGCGTGACGTCGGGAGCGTTGGGCAGTACTCCGGCCGATGCTCCTGCGTGACCGGGAGCAACGCCTCCGGCTTCGATGCGCTCAACCGCGGACTTCGGGATGGCATAGGTGTCGTCGCCAAGATCGTATTCGACGCGGTCTTTGCTTTCGCGGACCTGGTCGGCCCAGATGGTGCGTCCATTCTTCAGATGAATGATGTCGGCAGACGCCGGAAGCGCCGGAAGAAGCACTAGAATGAGGACGAGAGCTCGCACTCGCCCGATTTTAGCAATCGGGTGGGCGGGACGGTAAGGTGACGATGGTGCTGCACTCCGGTGAGCGGACGGTGACCGCGCCCCGGAGAGGCAATCTGGCTTGGCCCAGCGCTTTGGCGCTCGAAGAGACGGAAAAAACGAGTCAAGTCCCGGAGGGGGCGACCCCAGTTTATGAGGCCTCGGTCGGTTTGCTCGCGGCGGATGATCGGGCTGGCATGGTGCCTTGCGGCTGCATCCTGTGCACAGGCAGCCGACCTAAGCCAGCAGTGCCCGCCAACCACCAGCGCTCTTTACGCGCGCATCCGTTCGGTCGGCCTCGATCCCGAGCGCGTCTACCACGTACGCGACGCCGCAATCGACCGCCCCAGTCTTCATCTTGATTTCGAAGACGGCACGCTCGCCTTTACGGAAGACATTTGCGGGCGGATTACGGGCGCATTTTTCGAAGGGGAGGGTGAAATTCGGCTGCGCCCTCCGAACCGTTGGGAGCGCGGATCGCTGGCGCTGTTCACGGGGATGGCGATTCTCGAAGAGCAGTTCACCTCCGGATACTTGCGCTTCAACGATGACACGGCAGCCCTGTTGCAGCCCTTTCTGAAACCAGAGCCCGAGCAAGCGGAATTCATGAAGAGGTGGGACGCAACCGGTCGCAGGCTGGCCGAATTTGACGGCCTGCGCCTGCTGATCGACTTCAGTCATTTTCTTCCGTCTCCGGGTGGAAACGGAAGTGGAAGCGAGTCGGCTAAGAAATTTCCACCGCTGCTGCACGCTCATCTGCTCGGCAAGAAACTTGGTAGCTTTGAAGTTTTCTGGGACTTGGCGAACACCGAACCGTTGTGGGCGGGGCAGCCGCGGTCGCAGGACGGTATCTTGTTTTTCGATATCTGGACCTCGTTTGTGCCGAGTGCAGCCGGCCATGCGGCGTCTGTTCCGCCGGCGAGTGATGTCTCGATCACGAGCTTTCGCATTCGGGCGTCGGTCGAGCCTCCGACCATGTTGCGGGCATCGACAGAGGCGAAAGTTCGAATCCGCGCCGGGGGAGAAAGAACGCTGCTGTTTGAGTTGTCACGTTATCTGAAGCTTGATGCCGTCGAGGTGGAGGACCGACCGGTCGACTTCATCCAGAATCCGGCGATTGGTGGAACCGAACTCCAGCGCAAAGGCAACGATCTGGTGGCGGTGGTGTTCCCTGCCCCGCTCCAGGCTGGTCAGGAGTTGAAGCTGCGGTTCAGCTATGCGGGCGAGGTTCTGTCGGAGGCGGGAAGCGGATTGCTCTATGTGGGCGAACGCGGCACCTGGTACCCGAGTTTCGGTTTGAGCCCGGCCCAGTTCGAGATGGAGTTTCACTATCCGGCAAGTTGGACCCTGGTGGCAACCGGGAAACAACTGTCCCGCACGGCAAGCGAAGAAGTGGAAGCCAACGCCGATGCGGCATCGGAAAAAGTTTCGCGCTGGACGTCGGAGCGTCCGATCCCAGTGGCCGGGTTCAATCTGGGCAGGTACGTGCGGGCCGAGGCGAAGAGCGGTAACACCCTGGTAGAAGCGTACGGCACCAAGGGAGTGGAGAAATCTTTTCCCAAGGCGCCGCCCGAGGTGGTGGGAGAGCCGACGATTCCCGCCCTTCGCGGGCTGAAGTCGAGGTCGATGGGGCCGATCCTGGTGGCCCCGCCACCTCCGTCGCCGGCGAACGACGTGCAGGCAGTGGCGGAGAAAGCGGCCAAGGCCATCGCGAGTTTCTCGCAATGGTTCGGGCCCTATCCCTATGGATCGCTCGCGCTGACACAGATGCCGGGGAATTTGAGCCAGGGATGGCCGGGTCTGGTGTTTTTGTCGAGTTTCGCGTTTTTGAGCCCGCGGGAGCAGACCGATCTGCGGCTCGACCCGGTGAATCGCGCTCTCGACAGCCAGGTTCTGGTCCACGAGACGGCGCATCAATGGTGGGGCGATCTGGTGCTGTCGAAGAGCTATCGTGATGAGTGGCTGGCGGAGGGTCTGGCGAACTACGCGTCGCTGCTGCTGCTCGAGCAGCAGAGCCCGGCCCAATTCCGGCAGGTTCTCGAAAAGTACCGGCGCGATCTTCTGAGCAAGAACAAAGACGGAGAGTGGCTGCGCGACGCCGGCCCGGTGACGCTCGGGCCACGGCTGGAGTCGTCGCATTTTCCCGATGGCTATGAGGCGATCAGCTATGAAAGAGGAACCTGGCTGTTTCACATGCTGCGCATGATGCTGCACGATTCCGAAATGGCTTCCCGTTCTCGGAAGGGGCGCGCGAATCCGCGGGCAGATCCGGACGAACCCTTCTTCCGCGCCCTGCGACTGGCCCGAGACCGGTATGCGGGGAAGAGCATGAGCACCGAGGACCTGATGCAGGTTTTCGAAGAGGAACTGCCGCGCCCACTTTGGTACGAGAATCGTCGCAAGCTGGACTGGTTCCTGCAAGGTTGGATCGAAGGCACGGCGATACCGGCGCTTGAAGCCCGCGAAATTCACATCACGGAGAAAACGGGCGTGACTACGGTTACAGGGGTGATCGTACAAAAGGGCGTACCCGACGATCTGGTGACGGCCGTTCCGGTGTATGCCGCGACCGCAGCAGGCCCGCTCGTGTTTCTCGGTGAAGTGCTGGCAGATGGCGCGGACACCGCCTTTCGGCTGACCGCGCCGAGCGATACGCGAAAGATTGTGCTCGATCCCAAGCAGACGATTCTGAGCGCGCTGAACTAATTCCAAACATGTTTTCAAACGGCAGGGACCCTTCGTGCCAAGCGCCACGCAGCAGGGCCGTGGTATTGCTGGAGAGGATTAGGAATCGGAGGATGTGATGACTGTTCAGCCCTATCCAATCGCGCAGGAAAGCAAGTGGCCGGCAGAGGATCGGCCGGGGAACGATCGGCCGCACCGCCGAACCATTCTTCTGGTTGAGGACGAATCTTTTGTGCGCGAGGCGACCTGCAGCATTCTGCAGCACGCCGGGTTTGACGTTCTGCCCGCCGAGAACGCGCAAGAGGCAATGAAGGTCTATGAAAAGTGCCAGCGCGAAATCGATCTGGTGATGACCGACATGGTGCTTCCAGGACGATCAGGCCAGCAATTGGGCGACGATCTGCGCAAGCATGCACCGGGAGTTCTGGTTCTGGTGACATCTGGTTACGGCAACGCCGAGTACGAAACCGAAGCGCCCGATCAACGCGCCTATTTTCTGGCCAAACCCTATTCGCGCCGGAGCCTGCTCGACAAAATTGAAAAGATTCTAGCGACCGTGTCGCTCGTGCGGGCTGCCGGGCAGGCGGTCTAGCCCATCGCCAGGCGATGAATCCCGATGGGGACGGGCGCCTCTGCCGTCCATCTCCACCTCCAACCTTTGCCCACCTCGAAGCTCCTCTGACGTTATAATCCTCCGTTCTTATTTCGGCTCTTAAGTTTGGTTCGTAATCTCACAAGGAGCACGCATGAAACTCGAGGGGCGAGTTGCGCTGATTACCGGAGCGTCGCAGGGGATCGGCCATGCCTGCGCGCTGGCCTTGGCGCGCGAAGGCGCAAGCATCGCGGCCGCCGCGCGCAATCGGCAGAAACTCGACGACCTGGTCACAGAGATCCAAGCAGCGGGAGGCCAAGCCGCGGCTTTCGTCCTGGACGTAGCCGACGAAGAGCAAGTGAAGTCCGGGATCAAGTCGGCCCTCGGGCAATTCGGCAAGATCGACATCCTGGTCAATAACGCCGGAATCACGCGCGACCAACTCCTCATGCGCATGAAGCGCGCCGACTGGGATGCGGTGCTGAACACGAATCTGACATCCGCGTATCTGTGCATCCAGCAGGTGATCGGATCGATGCTCAAGCAGCGCTGGGGACGAATCATCAACATCACCAGCGTTTTCGGCCAGATGGGCCAAGCCGGCCAGGCAAATTACGCGGCCTCGAAGGCCGGACTGATCGGCCTGACCATGGCGATGGCACGCGAAGTCGCGTCGCGCAATATCACCTGCAATGCGGTCGCTCCGGGGTTCATCGAGACCAACATGACCGCCGCGCTCAGCGAAGAATTCAGGCAGACCGCGGTGAAGTCGATTCCGCTCGGCCGCGTAGGCTCGGCTGAGGACGTGGCGAGCGCCGTGCGCTTTCTCGCTTCTGACGATGCTTCCTACATCACAGGGCATGTGCTGAACATCAACGGTGGATTGCTGATGGGCTAATGGGTCGATAGGGCGCGGACAGTCCGGCCCGCCGCCGCTCCCCCCAGAATGTCACATTGTGCGGATACTTATATTGATGTACGTATCCCTGCGCGCAGTGTTCCATACCAAACATGGCGGGTAGAATTCGGCCCTAGCGGGGATTGTGGACGATCAGAATCATGCCGGGGCGCAGGTCGGCGATATTGCGGTTGTCGTGCTTGAGAGCGGTCACCGTCGTTTTATAGGAGCTGGCAATCGAATACAAGGTTTCGCCGGGCTTGACGCGGTGATGGACGACTGCGCTCGGCTTTTGGCTGGATGAGCTGCCGCCGGGCGCTGTGGCTGAGGCGGCTTGGGTTCGGGCGGCTTGATGCGCCGCGGCTGCTGGTTGAACGGATGAACGCTTGCCGGCTGCCTGTTTGTTGAATGAATGCTTGCCGGCGGTTTGCGTTTCGCCTGCTCTTTCTCTCTCGCCCGAGGCCGTGACGGGCAAGTGGAGATACAAAACTCTTCTTCCGACGAGGCTGTTGCCCTGGAGGCGGTTCCAACTGCGAACCATCTTGGCGGGGACGCCGAAATTCTCGGCGACCGACTCCACCGTGTCTCCTTTGCGTATCTTGTAATGTACGGTGGCGCGGGCGTAGGTGCTGGTGTCGGTCTGCTTGCCGGGTGCGATGGGGATGATGAGACGGCTCTCGGGCGCGACCGTTCCGTTGTTCAGTCCGTCGTTCAGATCATTCGCTTCGGCGATCGCTTTTGGAGTGGTGTGGTAGGTGCGGGCGATCGAGGCCAGCGTTTCTCCGGCTTGCACTTTGTGATAGCGCCACCAGACGCGTTTGTCGGTGGGGATCGAGGCGACCGTGGCTTGAAATTTGGCGGCGGTTCCGGCGGGGAGGTGGAGCTCGAATGCCTGCGCTTTCCCGGTCACTCCGTCTTCTGCAAGTTTCGGCGTGGTCATGCGGAGCAGGCTGGGATTGAGCTCGAGCAAGTCGGCGGCGGTGGCATCGACGCACTCGGCGGCCAGGCGGAGGTCGATCGGATAGTCGATCTTCACGGTGTCGTAGGGAACCGGCTTTTCCTTGACCACCGAATCGAGTCCGTACTGGGCGGGATTCTTACCCATGATGGTGACGGCCAAAATGATGGGAACGTAGTTGCGAGTTTCCTTGGGCAGGACGTTGCGGTTGTAAAGTTCCCAGAAATCGGCGTAGCCGGTGCGCTTGACGGCGGCCTGCACGGTGCCGGGGCCGGAGTTGTAGGCGGCCATGGCTAAGTACCAGTCTCCAAATTCGTTGTAGAGGTCTTTCAGATGGTGAGCGGCGGCCCGGGTCGCCTTTTCGGGATCCTGGCGGTCATCAATCCACCAGCTGCGCTCGAGACCATAGCCTTTGGCGCGGCTGTCCATGAACTGCCACATGCCTCGGGCACCGGCGCGGGAGACGGCCAGGGGATGGAATCCGCTTTCGGCTTGGGCCAGATAGATGAGGTCTTGCGGCACTCCTTCTTCGCGCAGGATGCGGTGGATCATGTCTTCGTAACGGCCGGAGCGGGCGAGCGCGCGTTCGATGGTGCCACGGCCTCGGTTGGAGAAATAATTGATGAAGCCGGCTACCTGGTCGGTCATCATCAGGGGAAGGTCGGAATGCGTGGATTTGATCTCGGCTTCGGCTTTGGCCTTGACGTTCTGGTCGACGGTCGGAGTGAGTTCGTTGGCTTCGTCGATCGGCGCCGGTTCCGACTTTTGCTGGGCAAAGCCGTCCCCCTGCTGCAGGGCGGCTAGCTCGAGGCCGTTGACGCCGTCCAGAAGGTGGTCGAGTTCTTGCTCCAGCCGTTCGTCGGACTGAAGGTCGAATCCGCTCTCGAGGAGCTGATTGAAGGCGGAGTCGAAATTCTGCTTGGCGGCTTCGAGGTGGCCGGCTTGATAGTTGTCCTGGCCTGCCTGGTATTCCTTTTCTACCCGGGCAATCAGGTCGGCTACGGGATCGGCCCGGAGCGCCTGCGGCACCTGCGGCTTCGCTTGGGGTAGAGCGGCGACGGCGGGCTTTTGCTTTTGCGGATCAGGCGAAGTGCTGGCAGCGCTGAGCGCTGGGGCCTGAGCCTCGGCGGGAGGCATGAAAGACGCCTTTTGGGCTCCCTGGCAGGCGAGGGCCGCCACCAAAGCGGCCGACATGGCGGCGGAGAGCAGGATCGCCAGATAGGGCTGAAAAGAAAGCCTCATATTTCCAAAAAGTTACCGCAACTGCTCCTGCGCGCAACGAGCGTCTCTCAGTATGAGATGGTACTATCCCAAAATTCGTTGGGTCAACGCTACAGAAGGTCGCTGACCCATGTTACTTTGGGATCGGCTGGGCATATTACCTCAGGCTGGCGGAAGATGGCAACGAGTCTTCGCACGAGTCTTCGCCGGCCGTGTCTTCGCCGGCCGTTCGTAAAACACCGAAAGCGACCTATGAAAGCCATCCAGATCAAGCAAACAGGCGGGCCGGAAGTGATGGAGCTAGTGGACTTGCCGGTTCCGCAGCCAAAATCGAACGAAGCCGTGGTAAACATCAAGGCCGCAGGCGTCAACTTCATTGACGTCTACAACCGGGAAGGCCGGTACAAGGCTCCGCTGCCGTTGGTGCTCGGACAGGAAGCGGCGGGCGTGGTTTCCTCGGTCGGTTCCGACGTGCATACGGTGGCGGTCGGTGATCGGGTCGCTTACACCATGTCGCTTGGGAGCTATGCCGAGTATGCCGCGGTGCCGGCCGAGCGTCTGGTGAAGATTCCGGCGGGCGTGGGCGAGCGCGACGCTGCGGCCGCCTTGCTGCAGGGGATGACCGCGCACTATCTCGTTTATGACACTTATCCGCTGAAAAAAGGCGAGACCGCGCTTGTTCATGCAGCAGCCGGCGGAGTCGGATTGCTTCTGGTGCAGATGGCGCACAACCTGGGGGCGCGCGTGATTGCTACGGTTTCAACCGAGGAGAAAGCGCAGGCGGCGCGGGCGGCGGGAGCGGACGACGTCATTCTGTACACGCAGGCCGATTTCGAGGCGGAGACCAAGCGGTTCACCGGCGCGAAAGGGGTCGACGTGGTGTATGACTCGGTGGGGAAGACAACGTTCGACAAGGGGCTGAACGTGTTGCGTCCGCGGGGCATGATGGCGCTGTTTGGAGGATCAAGCGGAGCGGTCGCGCCGATTGATCCGCTGGTGCTGACGCAGAAGGGATCGCTTTTTCTTACGCGGCCGTCGCTCGGGAATTACGTTGCGACTCCTCAGGAGTTGCAGGCGCGTGCCGGAGCAGTGTTCGGCATGATTCGCGACGGAAAACTCAAGTTGCGGATTGAACACTTGTATCCGCTGGCCGAAGCGCAGCAGGCGCACCGCGAGCTTGAGGGACGGAAGACAATGGGGAAGTTGCTTCTGCTGCCGTGATCCTTGCTGGCTAGGGTGGAATTCTGCTCCCGACGCGTCCGCACGGCATCCAATCTCTTAGTCGCACAACCGCAGGACAAGAACCGCAGGACAAGGGAAGCTCGGGTTTCCCGGGAGGCATTGGTGAGCAATCGTTTTGCGAGCAGTCTACGAAATCGATTTGGCTTGACGGCCTGTCTGATCTCGGCCGCACTCGGCAGTCACGCACTTTCGCAACCGGCGCCGAGCCCGCCGGGCACTCCGGTCCGCATGATTGTCACGATCGAACCCCGGAAGGACTCCGAAACGGTCGTGAATCGCGAGGACGTGATGGTGTACGAAAGAAAGAATCGCGATCAGGTCACCGACTGGGTCCCAGCCCAAGGAGACCACGCTGGACTGGAATTTTTTGTCCTCATTGATGACGGTTCGAGCTCCGCGCTCGGCACGCAGCTAACTGACATCAAAAAATTCATTGCCGGACTGCCGGCCAGCGCCCAGGCGGGCGTCGCTTACATGCAAAACGGGATCGCTCGCATCGAGCAAAACCTGACCAGCGACCACGACCTTGCCGCAAAAGCCGTGCGCATTCCCTTGGGCTATTTCTCCGCAAATGCCAGCCCGTACTTTTCCCTCAGCGACCTTCTGAAGCGCTGGCGCCCCGACGGGAATCGGCAAGAAGTCATCATGATCACCAGTGGGTCCGACCCCTATTACGGAAGTGGCGACACGCAGGATCCCTACCTGACGGCTGCGATCGAGGATTGTCAGCGTGCCGGCGTTCTCGTCTCGGCCATCTATGCACCCGGCGCCGGGCACTCCGGACACAGCCACTGGCTAAACTACTGGGGACAGATCTACCTCTCGAAGCTGACCGAAGAAACCGGAGGCGAAGGGTATTACATCGGATTCTTTGGCGCGGCTCCGGACTTCTCGCCCTACCTGAAAGATGCGGCGGACCGGCTGAATCATCAATATCTGTTGACGTTTCTGGCGCAGCCCCAGAAGAAGTCGGGTTTCGAACCGGTAAAGGTAAGGACCGAACTGCATAACCTCGACCTGGTGTCGGCAGACGCAGTCTACGTCCCGGCGAGCGAATGACGGCTGGGATTGTGCTTGTCGAATAGAACTTCTTCACCGGGCGGACCCATGCGTCCGCCCCTAGGCAGGCATTGCCAGGCTACGAGTTTTTCTTGCGGGAATAATTCTTCAGGTAGGCGGGAATCTCCTGCTCAGAGCGCTCGTCGCGGAGCGCGGCGCCGACCTTCATCTCAAGCGGAATCACCCCCGCCCAGGTTCGAAAGGCGTAATCTTCCTCGTCGTCGATCGGAGGGCCGACTCGGACTTTGGCAGAAAATTCGGCGATCGGAAGGCGCAGGACTGAGGTTGCCTTCAGCTCTTTTTCGTTGGGCTGGCGGGAGTCGTCCCAGCGATCCGGGATGATGTGCTGGCTCAGCGCGCGCAGGGCCGCGAGTTTTTCTGCCGGGTCCTCGACCAGGGTTGCCGTGCCAAGAATTACCACCGAACGATAGTTCATCGAGTGATTGAAGACCGAGCGGGCTAACACCAATCCATCGAGCAGCGTGACCGTGACGCAGACCGGGACGCCCTGATCGAGATTGCGCAACATACGGCTGGCGGCCGATCCGTGGATGTAAAGCAGGTCTCCATCGCGACCGTAGGATGTAGGAATGACGAAGGGCTGTCGGTCGACGACAAAGCCGACGTGGCAGAGGAAGGCTTCGTCGAGAATCTGGTTGACCGTGTCGCGGTCGTAAACCGCGCGCTGCGGTTCCCGTGTTACACGCGTGCGCTGAGTGGGAGTGCGGGGTTCTACGCTGCTGGACTTTGAATGGATGGACATGCAACCGATTTCCCAGGCAGGCGCCAAGAGTCGTGACGAGCGATTCTAGCAGGTCGGCTGCAACCTGGCTGACCGCCGGGCATCGTGCCCGGCCGAACGCCTGCGAACGACGGTTGACGAACGACGGTTGACGTACCGTTCGCAACGACCGTCTAGTAAAATGCGGTGCGGCGGTCGCCGATGAAGTGGACCGTCACTGGGGAAAAATTATGCCTTCAGGATTGGGGTTGTTGCTGGTATTTGGTATTGGCGTGACCGCGGGGTTGCGAACGATGACGGCGCCCGCGGTTGTGGCTTGGGCGGCGCACCTGGGCTGGATCCATCTTTCCGGATCTCCCTTGGCATTCATGGGTTCGGTGTGGGCAGTGGCGCTATGGACTTTCCTCGCTTTAGCCGAAGCCGTTGTCGACCAGCTTCCCTCGACCGCCGCGCGTACAACCGCTGCGCCCCTCATAACCCGAATTATCATGGGCATGCTTACAGGAGCCTGTCTTGGGGCGGGCGAAGGCGCGTTACTCTCGGTCGCGGCGCTCCTCGGCGCGATCGGGGCTGTGGCGGGAACGTTCGGAGGGTACCAGGCTCGCGTCCGGCTGGTTCGGCTTCTTCACGTGCCCGATGCCGCGGTTGCGATTCCCGAAGACCTGGTCGCGGTCGGACTCGGGCTGCTGTGCTGCTTCCAGATCCCAAAACTCCACCCGGCACTAGCCGCTGTTTTAGCACACCTGCAATCGCGAGCGTGCTTGTGACGGCTCAGCCATACGATGCCATCATCATCGGCTCGGGACAGGCAGGTACCCCGCTTTCGACCACGCTTGCGGAGGCGGGAATGCGCACCGCGCTGATCGAGCGGAAACATGTGGGCGGAACGTGCATCAATGAAGGGTGCACTCCGACCAAAACCATGGTGGCCAGTGGGCGAGTCGCCTATCTGACGCGACGCGCGGCTGACTACGGAGTGCAGACCGGCCCGGGGGCCATTCGAATCGATCTGCGAAAGGTGCGCCAGCGCAAGCGCGAGATCGTCGACAGCTTTCGCAATGGCAGCCAGGCGCGCATTGAAAAGACGGCCAACCTCGAGTTGATTTTTGGCGATGCCCGCTTTACCGGGCCGAGGACGGTGGAAGTCCGATCGAACGACGGCGCGGTGCGGTCACTCTCAAGCGAATCCATCTTCATCAACGCCGGAACCCGGGCTTCGCGTCCCAGGCTGGACGGTCTGGACGACGTTCGGGCGCTCGACAATGTTTCCATCATGGAACTGGATACGGTTCCCGAGCACTTATTGATTGTGGGCGGCGGCTACATTGGTTTGGAGTTTGGACAACTTTTCCGGCGCTTCGGCAGTGGCGTGACGATCGTTCAGAGGACCGGCCAACTGCTGATTCACGAAGATCCCGACATCGGCGAAGAAATCGGCAAGATTTTTCATCAGGACGGGATTGAGGTTTTGCTGAATGCGAAAGCGACTCGGGTCCGAAACGCCGACGGGAAAATTCAGTTGGAGGTAGTGCAGCAGGGTAATTCGACCACTCTGGCTGGTTCGCATCTGTTGCTGGCGACCGGGCGAGTGCCGAATTCGGACACTTTGAATCTTACCGCGGCCGGGATTCAAACCGATGACCGCGGCTTTATCCAGGTGAATGATCGCCTCGAAACTACCGTGGGCGGGGTTTTTGCGCTGGGCGACATCAAGGGTGGACCGGCGTTTACGCATATTTCCTATGACGATTTTCGTATCATCCGCGCCAATCTGCTTGAGCACAAGAATGCCTCGACCGATCATCGACTGGTTCCCTACACGGTGTTCATCGATCCGCAGTTGGGCCGAGTGGGCCTGACCGAGACCGAGGCTCGCGCGCAGGGCTATAAGATTCGGGTCGCGAAACTGCCGATGACTTCGGTCGCACGGGCGATCGAAACGGATGAGACGCGCGGTTTCATGAAAGCGGTGGTGGATGCCGGGACCGGTCAGATACTGGGCGCCGCTGTTCTGGGCGTCGAGGGTGGCGAAGTGATGGCTGCGCTTGAGATTGCGATCATGGGGAAACTTCCATATACGGCGCTGCGCGACGGCGTTTTCGCCCATCCCACTCTGGTCGAGTCGCTGAACAACTTGTTCATGGCGATGGACAAGGATCCGTAACGCCCGGCTCCGTTTGCTCTTACAGGAGTCCGCCCGTTTGAATGGCCAGACTGTTGAGCGCCATCTCCAGTTTTGTGATGGCCTCGCCCAGTTCGGGATGAGCTCCGACTCTCTGCTGCAGTTCGTTCAGGAGCCTGTGAGCGCTGGCGATATGCTCCGCCGCCTGCTTTGGATTTTGCTCGGGCTTCGGCTCGCTCGGTGTGGGCATGGTGTGGTCTCGATTCTATCCGGAATCGCTTACTTACGCCGGCGTTTCCCTAACGGCTTTGACTGCTCTTCGATCACCGCAAACTGGATCTTCTTCTCGACCGGATCAATTCGGTCCACCAACACCCGCACGCGATCGCCCAGGCTGTAGGTTTTGCGCGAGTGCAGTCCTATGATCTGGCGCGTGTTTTCGTGGTAGGTGTAGCGATCCTCGGAGAGGGTATGGAGTGGGACCAGTCCTTCGACGAACAGGTCGGTGAGTTCCACGAAGAATCCGAATTTGGTTACGCTGATGATCAGTCCGTCGAAGTCTTCGCCGATGCGGCGCTCCATGAATTTCATTTTCTTCCATTCCATGAGGCCACGTTCGGCTTCGTCGGCGCGGCGTTCGGACTGGCTGGATTCTTCGGCGATGCTGTGGAGTTCTTCGGGCGCGATGGGGCCGCCCTGCGGTTCGAGTGCGTGCTGATGCGCGGCGCGGTCGCGGCGCTTGGACCAGGGGGAGGGTGGCGGGGCGCTGCGATTGCTGCCGCGGGAGGGGTCCTTTGACTGCGCCGAACGCTTCGTTTCGCTCAGTGTCTCGCTTCGCCCGGGATCACCAGACTCGAGGGCTCGGGAAGTTCCGACGGGCGCAGGTCCATCCATTGTTTCGGGCGAGGTGCGCAGCACTTCTTTCAAGATGCGGTGCACGATCAGGTCGGGATAGCGGCGGATGGGCGAAGTGAAATGGGTGTAGGTGGTGGCGGCTAAGGCGAAGTGTCCGCGATTTTCCTCGGAATAACGGGCCTGCTTGAGCGAACGCAGCATCAGAAAACTCAGGATTCTTTCTTCGGGCTTACCTGCGATCTTCTCCGTAAGTTTTTGATACATGCGCGGGGTGATGTGAATTTCTTTGGGCACTTCGATTTCGCGGATGCGCTTGCCGGTGCCGCGCGCGTCGCGGCGGTCGGCTTTGAGCTGCACGCGTTGAATGGGCAACGCGCCTACTCCCAGCGAATATCCGAAGGTGGCGGCGATCACTTCGAAGTCGTAGACGCGCTTGGCGTCCGGCTTTTCGTGGATGCGGTAGAGCGAAGCGATGCGTTTATTTTCCAGATAGTCGGCGACACACTCGTTCGCCGAGAGCATGAATTCTTCGATCAGTCGGTGGGCGATGTTGCGTTCGGATCTGGTAATGCTCTTCATCATGCCGAATTCGTCAAACTCGATGACTGGTTCGGGGAGATCGAAATCGATCGATCCCCGCCGCTTGCGCTTGCGGTTCAGGATGGTCGCCAGATCGCGCATGCGTTCGAAGTGCTCGATCTGGGTTGCATATTCGCGGCGGGCTTCGACGTTCCCTTCGGCTTCGCCATCGAGGACTGCGTTCACGGCCGTGTAGCTCATGCGGTTGGCGCTGCGAATCACCCCTTCGTTGATCTCATAGCCGACGATCTCGCCCTGGTGGTCAATCTCCATCGTGCAGGAGAGCACGAGGCGGTCGACCTGCGGTCGCAGGCTGCAGAGATCGGTCGAGAGTTCGAGCGGCAGCATGGGAACGGCGCGGTCGGGAAAATAGACGCTCGTGCCGCGCAGGCGGGCTTCCTGGTCGAGAGGCGAATTTGGGGTTACGTACTGCGCCACGTCGGCGATGTGGACCTGGAGTTCGTAGTTTCCGTTTTCCAGTTGGCGGACGTGGACGGCGTCGTCGAAATCACGGGCGGTTTCGCCGTCGATGGTGACGATGGGGAGTTCGCGGTAGTCGCGGCGATGCACCAGCTCTTCGGCGCGCAGGATGTTCTCGATGGCTTGCGCTTCTTCGATCACCTCGGGCGGGAAGCGGTGGGGCAGGTGAAACTTGCGGATCATGATCTCGACGTCGACCCCGAAGTCGCTTTCATTGCCGAGAATTTCTATGACACGCCCGCGTGGTTGTTCGGTGGCGCTCGGCCAGTGGGTGATCTCTACGTCGACGACGATGCCGTCCAGATCCCGCCAATCGGTGTGGACTTTGGCTTCCTGGCCGATTACGCGGTGCCTTGCGTTTGATTTTCCGGGCTTGTTTTTCTCCGCGCCCTGGTCTTCGGCTGCGGTTGAGGGCTTAGGGCTCTCCATCCCGGGCGGGATGGCGATTTCCTGCGTCACTTTTTCGTCGATGGGCTTGACGTAGTTGTGACGGTGTCCGTAGTGGAAGATGCCGACCACGGTTGGAAGCGCGCGCGACAGCGAGCGGAGGATGCGCCCTTCGGCGCGTCCGTCGGCGCGGATGGCGGAGACTTCTACGAGCACACGGTCGCCGTGCATGGAGGATCCGATGGCATGCGGAGGAATGAAAACGTCGCCCGAAAGGCGAGACTTGAGACTGGCATCGAGCGAAGTGGCTTCGGGAATCACGAAGCCGAAGCCGTCGCGATGCATGGTCAGGCGGCCGACGAGCAGGTTGCGTGACATCAGGATTCAAGTCCCAGGTTTCAGGTGACAGGTGGCAGGGTCTCCGGGCGTTGGCATTCCGTGCGCTGCGGCGCATTTCCGAAAGACCTGACACCCAAGACCTGAGATCTATTTCAAGTACTTCTCTTCCACAATTCTACGATGATGCAAATCGTGGCCAGCGATAATGTAGGCCAGGGCGCGCACACTGATCTCATTCTGGTTGGCCACGCCGCGACGCGTCCAGGCGGCCGGGTCAAGACTGCGAAACAAGGAGATGGTCGCGCGGCGCACGGCGATGTAGTCCTCGATCAGATCGGCCAGCGGACGGCGCGCGAAGGGGCTGTTGCGGACGTAGTCATCCTGATCGAAGCCTTCGATGGGCGTCTGGTCGCCGCGCGCAATGCGCAGGGCGCGGTAGCTCATGATGCGCTCGGTATCGTTGAGGTGGCCGAGAACCTCTTTCAGACTCCACTTGTCGGGTGCATAGCGGAGATCGCCGTCGCGGTCGGAGCGTGCGGAGAGCAGCAGAAGCATCTGGCGGCGTTGCTCGTCGAGCGCGGCAACAATGTCGTTGCCCGCAACCAGCGAGATGTAGCGCTCGTAGTACGGAGCGTATTCTCCGGGCCGGGCCCGGAGGCTGGCGTCCGCGGTTGAAGACGTGGCGGTCGAAGGCGCTTCAGTCGAAGGCATGGTTCCTCGTCGGCGAGGGGACACCTGTCGGGCGCGTCCCACGAATCCATACTATCGCGCGCGACCGCATCGCGACAAAACGTCGGAACAGGGAGTAACCGGCTTCCAGGTTAACGGCTCTTTGCGTGTTCTTTGGCAAAGGCAGTGGCCACCGCGTCCTGTACTTCAGCGACTGCCGTCGAAACCGCTTCCTGCACTTCGCTCGAGGAAGCCGGCGCTTCGGTTTTATTCACGCGCACCCGGAATTCGACGCGTTCACACTTCGACATGCTGTCATAGAAACCGCGGTAGGCGTTGAGCTGCTCTCGCAGATCGACTTCCAGTTCCGTACCACATACCGCGCACGTGGGGGAAACCAAACTTTCCAGATAGTCCTTGGTCTTAAAATCAAACGTTGTCCCATGCCCGCAGTTGGCACAGGCGAGGCTCAACAGGTGAAGTTCCTTCACATTGAAGACCAGTTCCTGCTCGCTCATTGAAAGCTCCTGTCAGGGCCATCGGCCGCCTTCCGGTTTGGGGAGAGTTACCAAATCCGGTCCCGATTCCAGTCGCCGACGGTATGGCGATAGAAGAATTACCGCAGGCCGGGCAGGGCTTACACGATGAGAGGCACGGCCAAATGGCGCGGTCGGATTTGGGAATCATGAGGGGAATCTTCTTCGGAACTATGAAAATCAATAAGAAAGCTGGATTTCCACAGCGCGCGGGAGTAACCGAGGCGTACAATTTGTTTGGCCCCCGAAATGCGGCGCTGGTTAAGACTCCCTTAATGAATAAAAGGAAAGGATTTCGACGACATGTGGAAACCCACGAATCAACCTGCGACACCTGGCCGACCGGCTGAACCGGAGCGTCCGACCATGCCCACGGCAACGACGGCACCGAGCCTCAATCTGAGTATGAGCGAGCCCGCGGCTGTGCCGCGTCCGGTTACGACCACCACCACTTCGGACCAAGCCACGATTGGCAAGTCGCTGGTGATTAAGGGCGAGGTGACCGGTTCGGAGTCCTTGTACATTGACGGCCGGGTGGAGGGTTCGATCAACCTCTCTGGCAATCGCGTCACCATCGGACGCAACGGAGTGGTCGCAGCCAATATCAGCGCACGGGAAATTGTGGTGCTCGGCAAGGTGCGGGGCAACCTCACGGCCAGCGACCGGGTGGATATCCGCAGCGACGGGTCCTTAACCGGTGACGTGGTGGCGGCGCGCATCTCGATTGAAGACGGCGCGTTCTTCAAGGGCGGCATCGACATTCGCAAAGTGGGATCGGCAGGAGCCCCGAAGCCGGAAGAAGCGGCAAAAAACGTTTCGAGTGCCACCCCGGAACCGGCGATGTCGGCTAGAGCATAGGACCTAAGAACTCAGACCTAGGACCTAAAACCTTAAGACGACGACCCGCTGTTGGTCGTTCTCGATTCGGTGATCGGTGATGGGCGGCGGATTGGTTGTGAGACGGGCCTCAGACGGGGCCCGTTTGTTTTGTCCCTAGGCTCAGCAGCGGCCGCACCGCGCTCGCCGCACGAGCGGCGGCTCTTCGTTAATTAGGGCTCCTTCGGTTAGTTAGGGCTCCTTGCCGGTCGCCAACGCTTCCGCGGCTTCGCCTTCGGCCACGCCCGGGAATGCGGTCGATTTTTTCCTCCGAAGGTCGGCGGGTAATTCCGATCGTAACAGCCAGAGTCCGGCGGAGACGGCAGCGGCCCAAGTTAGGGAGCCAAGCGCGAGGGCGAGCAGATCGGCGCGGCGGCTGCCATCGAGGGCGATCGAGCGCATGACTTCGTAACTCAATCCCCCGGAAACCGCACCTACCAGCGCCGACTTGCCTAATTCTTTCCAGTTCAATCCGGCAAACGACACCAGGCCACGAATATGCAGGAGCGTGGCGATCGCCACTGCATTGGCCGCAATGCCGACATCGGAGGCAACGGCCAGTCCGGTGACCGACAGAGTGTGGAACAGAAGTTTATAAATTGGCAACGAAGCGAGGAAGATGAGGGTGGTCGCGATCATCGGAGTCAGCGTGTTGCCGGAGGCGTAGAACGCACGCGCATAAAGCGCCTGGCTCGACCATAACGCCAGCGAAAGCGAAAACCAGAAGAAATAAATGGCGGTTGATTCGGAATCGGCCAAGGTGAAATGCCCGCGCCGATAGACCAGATCGATGAGCGGGAGCGCAATGGCCATCATCCATCCGGTCATCAGCAGCGAAGCCGCCGTGACACGATAGACCGAAGCATTCACCGTGGCGGCGAATTCGCTCAACTTTTTTTCTCCGAACAGGCGCGAAAAAAAAGGCAGGGACGCCTGGCCGGCGGCCTGTCCGAGGATGGCGATAGGAACGGCGAACAGACGCTTGGCATAGTTCAGCCGGGCGATGTCGCCGATGCCGCTCGAGGCAAAATAGCGCAGGATCCAGTCGTCGGCGGTGACCAGCGAGACGCCGAGCATCAGCGGAATGGACAGGCGCACCCACTCCCGGAATGCAGGATTGTTCAGATCGGACGAGACGCTGTATCCGGTGCCCATCTTGGCGGCTCCGATCGCGTTGACAAGAAATGGCCCGGCGATGCTCCCGGCGAGCGCGCCGAAGGCGAGGGACGCGATTCCCATTTGCCGTCCGGCGATCACTCCGCCGGCGATGATGAACAGGTTGTAGACGAGCGGCCCGAATGCGGGCAACAGGAACAGACGGTGCGAGAGCAGTACCGCCGAAACCACTCCGCCAACGTAAAAGAAAATCTGCGCCGGAAGGAGGATTCGGGTGAGATGCACACAGAGTTGCATCTGCTGGCGCGTAAAGCCGTGGAACATCCAGTCGGCGAATTGCGGAGTGAAGATTTCGGCCAGGATGGTGCCGACGATCAGCACCGTGGTCATTACGGTAATGATGATCGAGAAGGTTTTCTGCGCATCCTGCTCGCGCTTTTCCGCCAGAAACCGGGTATAGATGGAGATGAAGGTGATCGACGCGGTGCCGCCGGCCACGATGTAGTTGAGCCAATCGGGCAACGTGAACGCGGCGACGTAGGCGTCGGTCTGCTGCCCTGCGCCGAAGGCGTAGGCGATATAGGCCTCACGGATGTATCCGATCACGCGTGACAGCAAAACGGCCGTCATCAGCAGCAGCGTCGCGGATCGGGCGCTGTGCTGGTGTGATGGCCGGAAGAAGCGGAGCAGACCCATCCTTCGCAGATTAACGCATCTGGCGGGCGGCGGGAGGGTTATCGGGCGGGACGGAATCGGGAATGGCAATTGTTCGTGTGGGAACGAGCGTCCCGGCCCTTTGAGCCGAACGCGGATCGGCGAGCTTCCTCGATTCAGAAACAACTCCTGTCGTTTGCGGTACGAGTGATCGAGCGCGCGCTTTACGCGAACGAGCGCCGTAGGCCGCGCGAAGCGGGACGAGGACCTGCTCTAGATATTTGAAATAAATACATTTGCCGGTTGATCTCGGTTTTATCCGCTGTGCATTGTCATTCCTCGGCCGTCGCCCCATAGTGCCGCCAGTAGGGAGGCAGTGTGGCGATTTCACTGGCAGATTTTGCGGAACAGACGAACCCCACGACTTTGGCGGAAGCTCGCCACGCCGGGTTCCGGCAAGCTCTACGCATCCACGGAAGTTTCCTGGCTGCCGCCGAAAAACGGGCTCTGGTGTGGATGGCCGAGCGCATGCCGGCCTCGATCAATTCCGACCACCTGACCCTGCTCGGCTTTGCCGCCCAGATCGCGACGGGCGCTTGCTACGCACTTGCGGCTTGGGATCGCCGTATGCTGCTCGCGGCCGCTGTCTGTCTCGCGGCGAACTGGTTTGGCGACAGCCTGGATGGAACTTTGGCACGCGTGCGCCAGCGGCAGAGGCCGCGTTACGGGTTTTATGTCGACCATATGATCGATTCGATCGGCGCGGTTGCGATGATGGGCGGGCTGGCTCTTTCCGGATTTATGCATCCGGCAATTGCGGTTGGATTGCTGATTGGGTTTCTGTTGCTTTCTATCCAGTCGTATCTGGCGACCTATACTCTCGGCGAATTTCACCTGTCGGTGTGGCGCTTCGGGCCGACCGAGTTGCGAGTTCTGCTGGTGGCGGGCGACCTGGCGCTATTCCGCTGGCCGTCGGTGATTCACGGGCGTTACCGACTGTTCGATATTGGCGGCGGCCTTGGGTTGGCCGGGATGCTGCTGATGCTGGTGGTGGTCAGCGTGAAGAACACGGTCCGGCTTTACCGGGAAGAGAGAATTCTGTGAACCGGTCTCCGTTCCCGGTTCCGAGTTCTCAGAAGAATCGTCAGACCCTTCGGCGCTGGATGAAATTCAACGCGGTCGGCGGCGTCGGCATCGCCGTGCAACTGGGGGCTCTGGCTGTTTTTCGCTCCTGGATGAAACTGGATTCTCTGTGGGCTACGGCTCTGGCGGTCGAGATCGCCGTGATCCACAACTTTGTGTGGCATGAGCGCTTCACCTGGGCAGACCGGCCGGCTCGGCGTCGGGTGCAATCGCTGATCAGGCTGGTGAAGTTCAATGGCAGCAACGGAGCGGTTTCTATTCTCGGGAACCTCATGCTGATGCGGCTGCTGGCCGGCCAACTGAAGCTTCACTACCTCGTGTCGAATCTGATTGCCGGCGCCCTTTGTTCGCTCGCGAATTTCCTGCTTGGCGATCGTGTGGTATTTGGTGTCGAGCGGAGCCGGGCTGCGATCTCGACCTAGAAGTTGCCGAGCCTTGGTCGGGCCAGGGCGGGCGAATGCGTGGCGCCCCCTACGCGCTTGGCGGCGATCGCGGGTGGCTTTTGGACTTGGTCTTTGGAGTCTGTCTTTTGGGGGTTACGCCGCGATCGAACACGGGATATACTGTTGATACCTGCGATGCGCTCGAATGCCTACATTTCGCCTCTCCGGATGTGCTGGATCGAGGGACGCGCTTGTCCCCGCCGGTATCTTTCCGTTCTGCCTTCGCATGTGCGCGCCAATCTCTTTGGCAGCGACTAATTGCTCTCCCACTCTGTCGAGTAGTTAAGTTTGGCTTTGGCGACTTGGGAATCCCATCCTAACGTCGCAAAAGGCGCGACGTTAGGATGGGGCACCCTCGCTCGAACGTCGGCCTTGCCACTCACAACTGAGAACCGGGAACTGAGAACTGAACTGGAGGATTCCGATGACCACCAAGACTTTGACTGCCGGCCCCAAGCTGAAAACTGCACTTCCCGGACCTAACGCCCAACGTATTCTCGCGGGCGATGAGAAGTACGTTTCGCCGTCCTACACACGCTCTTACCCGTTGGTTGCCAGGCGCGGTCGCGGCATTGTGGTCGAAGATGTGGATGGCAACGAGTTCTTCGATTTTTCCGCTGGCATTGCCGTGACCTCGACCGGACACTGCCATCCGGACGTGGTGGCTGCCATTCAGAGGCAGGCCGGTGAACTGATCCACATGTCGGGAACCGACTTCTATTACGAGTCGCTGGTGACTTTGGCCGAGCGCCTCTCGAAGATCGCGCCGATGCCGGGGCCGCACAAGATCTATTACGGAAACTCGGGGGCCGAAGCCATCGAGGCCGCTTTGAAGCTGGCGCGCTATCACACCAAGCGGCAGCAGGTGATTGCCTTCTTTGGAGCTTTCCACGGACGGACCATGGGCGCGCTCTCGCTGACGGCCTCAAAGCCGCAGCAGAAGCGGCGCTTCTCGCCGCTCGTGCCGGGAGTGACGCACATTCGCTATCCCGATGTGTATCGGGGCTGCGAGGGCGGTCCGCAGGACGCCGAGAGATTTGCGCTCGGCTGTGCGCGCTTCATCGAGGACAAACTGTTCAAGACCATCCTCGCCCCCGAAGAAGTCGCGGCCATTTTTGTCGAGCCCATTCAAGGCGAGGGTGGATACGTCGTCGCGCCCACGATTTTCATGCAGGAGCTGCGGCGCATCTGCGACAAGCACGGCATCCTGCTGGTGCTCGACGAAGTGCAGAGCGGCATTGGACGCACCGGCAAATGGTTTGCCGTCGAGCACACCGGCGTGCATCCCGACATCGTTTGTATGGCGAAGGGCATCGCCTCCGGGATGCCACTCGGCGTCACTCTGAGCAAGGCCGACATCATGGACTGGGTTCCCGGATCGCATGCCTCGACCTTCGGCGGAAATCCGGTTTCGATCGCCGCCGCGCTGGCAACGCTCGATGTGATCGAAAAAGAGGGGCTGCTGCGGAACTCCGAGGAGGTCGGCGACTACATGCAGAAACGCATGGCGGACTGGCCGAAGAAGCACAAGATCGTCGGCGACGTCCGCGGACGCGGCCTGATGATCGGTGTCGAGATCGTGAAAAACCAGACGACCCGCGAGTTCGGCGCCAGCGAGCGCGATCGCATCGTGGAGCAGGCGTTCGAGCGCGGCGTTTTGTTCCTGGGCTGCGGTCCGAGCACGATTCGCATCGCCCCACCGCTCATCGTTACCAAGGACGAAGCCGACGTTGCCATGGATGTGCTCGAAGAGGCCATCGCGGTGGTCGGGCAACAGAGCCGATAGGAGTCGCTTCCCCGGTTCCATTGTTCCATTGTTCCATTCGATCGCACGCGCCTGAACCGGTTGCAGGCTCTTTTTGGGATCCGGAAGATCGGATTTTGAACTGCGCGTGCCAGCGCTCCCATCCGCCGAGGATCGGAGGGCCCAACCTTTTTCGGCGTGAAAGCAAGACATGCTGATGCCGTCTTGAATTCGCTTCAGGAGTTCGGTAGAGCGCGCGTCACGCGGCGTGCTGCCGCGCCGCATTCGCTTCACCAAGCCCGGGGGGGTCGGCTGATTCGAGGCGCGAATGCAGGGCGAGAGGTCGGTCCGTATGGAAGTATTTCTTGTAGGCTGCAATCCAATCCGTCGCAATGTCACGCTGCGCCGTAGGCAGATCCAGTTGACCGGCGCAGACCATTTCGTGAAGGCGTTCTTCCAAGGCGTCCTTGACATGCGCATTCCAGCTGGCGGAAGTGGAGGGTTCGGGCCACAAATTGTGGATGTCTCCGACGCCGCCTAATCCTGGAGCAATCAGATAGTCGACCTCATAGTCGTCCGGCTGCGTGCTACCGATGCCGTACTCGCGAAAAACCTCTTGGCGCAACGAACTTGACACCTCTGCCACTACTTCCTCTTGAGCATTCGAACAAACGTCGCTGATGGTAACTCTCCGTGTTGCACCCGGTGTAAGGTTGGGATCGGGTTCGGTTCCGCGCTCGGATGAAAGGGCCGCTGACTGTGCTCCCGGAGGTGTGGAATGCACGAAGACAAGCTTGCCAACCACTGCAATGAGGAAGAATGCGACGCAAACCGCTGCTGCGACGGGCATGGGCGAAGCGAACTGGGAGAACCAACGCCATGAACCAGCCGGAGGGCGAGACGCCAGTTCGGCCAATTGTGCTTGCAAAAGCGCACGTGGGCCGGCGATCGGTGGCAATTGGGGATCGAGCGTCTGGTGGTGAGCCCGCGCGAAATCGGCAATGGTGCCTTCGATTTCCGCCATCCGAGCGCGGCAACTCCAGCAGGCGGCGAGGTGGGCGTGAACTCGAGCGGCGGATCGGGTTGGGAGTTCGCCGTCCGCTGCCAGAAGCAGCTCTTGATCCGACAAGTGCATCTCCGACCGCTGCCGCTCTTCGCTCAGCATCACTCCATCTCCCGTCCGCACGGATCAACCGTGCCAGTGATCGTGTCAGCGATATCGATACCGCTCCCAGAGACATTCCGAGTTTGACTGCTATTTCCCGGTAGCGGACGCCCCCGGCACCGAGCCGGCAGTCGGAGACCCTGATCCGCCAGGGCTGGGTCCCTAGAATGTATATTCCATTCCCCCTCTGTTCTGTTCAAGGTATTTTCGACACCTCTTTATTTTGAACTCGCTTCATTCGCTTCGAAAAAAACACTGAACAAAACCACCCGAAGTGGAATTTTCAAATAGAGGGGCGGAAATGGTGCCATTGCCCCCAACGAAGGTAGCTAGCCTCAATTGCGGGACGATTGAAAGATGAAAAAGGCGCTGACCATAGCCCTACTTCTGTGGGCGCTCCCCATGCTTGCGCAAAGAACCGCGGGAGAATTGCGCCTGACCGTCACCGATCCGGCGGGACGGGGGCTGAAGAGCACGGTGGAGCTCGTCAGCCAGAGCAACGACTTTCGCTGGACATTCACCACCGACGAACAGGGCAACCTGGACGCCAGGCGCCTGCCCTATGGGATCTACCAGGTGCAGATCCAGGCGCCTGCCTTTGCTCAGCTTTCCGAGTCGATCGAAATCCGTTCCGCTCTCCCCTTGGACCGCACGATTCAGCTGAAAGTGGCTGCCGTTTCCCAATCGGTCAAGGTGACCGCAACCGGCACATTGGTCGATCCCTATCGCGCAGGTTCGGTCAATGAAATGGGTGCCCAGACGATTCAGAATCGGTTGACCGCGCTCCCCGGCCGTTCCATGCAGGACTTGGTGAACTCAGAACCGGGCTGGCTCTACGAAGGCAATTCGGTCCTCCATCCGCGCGGATCAGAGTATCAGACGCAATTTGTGGTCGACGGCATACCGCTCACCGACAACCGTTCGCCTAGCTTTGGCCCGGAGCCTGCCGAAGCCGATGACGTCGAATCCCTCACGATTTATACCGCCGGCATTCCGGCGGAATTTGGCAGGAAGATGGGGGGCGTGGTGGAAGTCAATACTCTCAAGCACGAAGATCCGGGATTTCACGGGCAGCTCACCCTTTTCGGCGGCACCTATGACACGGCGGGGATCAGTACCGAAGACCAATACACGTGGAAGGGAAATACGCTTGGCATCAGCGCCTCTGGCGACATGACGGGCCACTATCTCAACCCGGTGGTTCCTGAGAATTACACCAACCACGGTACCTCGGGCAGTTTTTCGGCGAGCTACGAGCGGGAGCTCACGCCGAAAGACCGTCTGACGTTTATTGTCCGCCATGATCTGGCGCGCTATCAAATTCCGAACGAACTGGTGCAGCAGAACGGAGCCTATCTGCCGAACGCAGAGAACACCACCGGCTGCCCACCCGTTCCCCCCATCGATGAGCCAAGCGATTGCGTTTTTATTCCGGGGGGGCAGCTGCAGACGGGCGACAACTTTGAAACCATGGGGAGCGTCTCTTATCAGCACATTTTTTCCTCCGACGCGGTCGGCGTGCTGCGCGGCATGGCCCGCGATAACTCCAACGACTTTGATTCGAACGATGCCTCCTGGCCCCTCATTGCTACCCAGCACAACGACTTCAAGGAGATCTACTTCAACGGCAGCGTCTCCATGCATCGTGGCAGGCAGGAATGGAAGGCGGGAATCGAATCCGATGCCATCTTCCTGCGCGAAAACACCAGCTACCTGATCCCCGACTGTGCAGATCCGGCCGATCCGCAATGTCCCATCAATCTGGGAATCTTGGATTCGGGCGCGATAACTTTCGCCTTCCAAGGCCACCGTCCGGATCTAGAACAAGCGGCCTATGTTGAGGATTTAATCCGCCTCGGCAACTGGACCATCAATGCCGGCCTCAGATGGGATCACTACCAACTGTTGCTGAATCAGAATGCGGTCAGCCCGCGGCTTGCCATCTCCCGCTATTTCCCCACCCTTGGCTTAAATATTCACGCCTCCTATGACCGGATCTTCCAGACGCCATCGTTTGAAAACATACTTTTAGCCAGTTCTCCGGCTGCGGAGGCCATCGACACCAGCGTGCCCGCACTGCAACTGCCGGTCCAGCCTTCGCACGGCAACTATTATGAATTGGGAGCCTCGAAAGCGTTCTTTGGGAAGTTGCGGATGGATGCGAATATGTTCCGTCGTCAAGTGAGCAATTACGCCGACGACTCTCAGATTCTGAGTACCGGGATCAGTTTTCCCATCGCATTTGACCACGCCATTCTCTACGGCGCGGACGCCAAGCTGCAACTCCTCGAATGGAAGGGGTTCTCAGGCTTCGCCAGCTACTCCTACATCGTCGGGAATGCCTGGTTCCCGGTGACCGGCGGGTTGTTCTTGGGAGATGATGCGATCAACCCGACCACCGGACATTTCCCCGACTCGCAGGACCAGCGGAATACCGTGCGCACTCGCGTCCGCTATCAGGTCGTTCCGCGCTTGTGGGTCGCCTTGGGATGTGATTACAACACCGGACTGCCCTTTCAACCGGATTTGACTCCCGAGCAATATGCCACCGAATACGGCCAAACGGTGGTGAATCACCTCAATTTCACTCGCGACCGCATCCTTCCGTATTTCACGCAAAATGCTTCGGTGGGCGTCGATCTCTACCAGCGGGAAAAACGCTCGGTACGCTTTCAGGGCGACGTCGCGAACCTCAGCAACACGCTTGAACTGATCGACTTCGGGGGGTTGTTCTCCGGCAACGCAATCGGTCCGGCACGCCAATACACGTTTCGCCTGGTCACGACATTCTAGCCCGCGGAGCAAGGATCCAATTCATCGAACGCCGCTCGATCCGAGCCTCCCTCCTCTGTTCCGAACCAAAACCCTCGGGCGAAGACGGCGTATATTCGATATTGTGAAAGGATGCGTGATGGGATCTAGAACGATTTATTGCTGTTTGTTGGCGGTCATCCTGATCACTTCGGGCCTATTCCTTGGGTCGGACACCCCGCAGGGTCCGGCTGGCGTCGCTTACGTGAGCGAAGAGGATGGCGGAGTCAGCGTGATCGACTTAAGCACACTGAAGGTGATTCGCAGAGTCGAACCGAGCGACCTCTCGCCACGGGGTATTGCGGTTAGCTATGACGGAAAATACGTCATCACCTCGAACAAGAACACCAGCGATGCGGCCGTCTTCAGCACGCCGGACCTGAGCTTGCTACGACGAATCCATATCGGAGAGAGCCCCGAGTTCATCAAGATCAATCCCGCCGGCGACCGGTTTTTCGCGAGTTTCGAACCCAGTTCGGAGGGTGGACCCCCGGGAGCTCCCAAAGCCAATGACAAAGGCAGTGACCGCGATGACGAAAATGGGCCGCCCGCTCAGATCGCCTCATTCCATATCGGAGATTGGGCAGCGGGTCCGGTTTCTAGTGCGGGTCAGGAGACCGAGGGAATCGAATTTTCGCGCGATGGAAAATTGATGCTGGTAGCCAATGAATCGCAGGAAACCATCGGAGTCTTCGACGAGACCACCGGACGCCATTTGCGCGATGTCGATTTGAAAACTTATGGGATCCGCCCGCGCGGCATCAAAGTGTCTCCCCAAGGCAACAAGTACGCGGTGACGATGGAAAGCTCGGGGACGTTACTGACAATGGACCAGAGCCTCAAGGTACTCAAGTCTGCGCCGACAGCAGAGAAGCCCTACGGGGTCGCGTTCGACCGCGCGGGTAAGCGCATTTTCGTCTCCGCCGCGCTGGCCGGTAAACTGCAAGTGTTTTCTGCGGACTCCCTGCAACTGCTGGCGGAAGTGCCGACCGGCAAAAGGTGCTGGCATTTCACCTTTACCCCCGACGACTCCAAGGTTCTATTGGCCTGTGGACGATCGAACAATGTTGTTGTGATCGATGCCAATTCCTACAAACCACTGGGCACAATCGAGGGATTCAAGCTGCCGTGGGGCATCCTTACCTACCCCCGGTCCTACGGGAGTCTGGGATTACCGTAAATCGAGCGGTGCTACTTCGGGGATTGCCCATCCCTTCGAGCAATCTCCGAAACCTTTCCTGTAGAATCGGCCTTGCCTCGCGAGGCGAGAACACGGTAGCCGATAACCGCCGAGCTCTTAGGAAAATTCAATCGGATCCGGTGCACGCTGCTCGACAGACCGATGAGCGCGATACCGACGCCGGCGAGACCTCTTGCGCCGCGAACAGAGCGGTGTGAGTTTTGGGAAGATTCATAGCAGCCAAAACAGGGGTAGGGCGTCCCTTCTCGGTGTTCACCATCTCAGGAGACTCATTCATGACCTTGCGCTCCGTCTGTTGTTTCTTGCTGGCAATTGTTCCGAGCATTGCGGCCCAATCGAAAACCGGATCGAACCTAACCACGGAAGCAGCAGCTCGTCTTGCGGGATACAGCTTCGATACCTCATCGCTCGAGCGCTCCTGGGAAAAGAAGTTTCGCGAGGGTGTTGCAGCCGACAAGATTCGCGAGAATATGCGCCGGCTGAGTGCGCGTCCGCACCACGTCGGATCGCCCTATGATCAAGACAATGCCGAGTGGATTCTGGCGAAGTTCAAGGAGTGGGGGTTCGATGCCAGGATCGAGACCTTCCATGTTTTGTTTCCGACTCCGAAGGAACGGGTGGTGGAGCTATTGGAACCGACAAAGTTCCGGGCCAAGCTACAGGAACCCGGCTTGGCCATTGATCCCACTTCGAACCAAGCGGCTGAACAACTTCCCACCTACAATGCGTATTCCGTCGATGGCGACGTTACCGCCCCGCTCGTATACGTGAATTTTGGCAATCGCGAGGACTACGAAAAACTCGACCGCCTCGGAATTTCGGTCAAGGGCGCGATCGTGATCGCGCGATATGGCCAGGGCTGGCGTGGCATCAAGCCGAAGGTTGCGGCCGAGCACGGAGCGGTGGGGTGCATCATTTATTCGGACCCCAAGGGGGACGGATTTGCTAAGGGTGATGATTATCCCGCCGGAGGCTGGCGGCCGCGAGACGGGGTACAACGCGGCAGCGTCATGGACACGGATTATCCGGGCGATCCGCTCACCCCGGGCGTAGGCGCAACCGCCGACGCGAAGCGGCTCTCGATCCAGGAAGCAAAGACCATTACCAAGATTCCGGTCCTGCCAGTTTCTTACGCGGATGCGCTTCCCCTGCTATCGGCGCTCAAGGGCCCGATCGCTCCAGAGAATTGGCGTGGAGCTCTGACCATCACGTATCACATCGGCCCTGGGCCGGCCAGGGTTCATTTGAAAGTCGCTTCCAACTGGGACATTCAACCGATCTACGACGTGATTGCCACCTTGCACGGCACCGACGATGGGCAATGGATCCTACGCGGCAATCATCACGACGCATGGGTCAACGGCGCCGACGATCCGATTTCCGGCCAGGCCGCAATGCTCGAAGAGGCGCGGATGCTCGGCGAGTTGCATCGTCAAGGCTGGATTCCGAAACGCACCATCATCTATTGCGCCTGGGATGGAGAAGAACCCGGCTTACTCGGTTCGGTCGAATGGGTAGAAACCCACGTCCACGAACTGCAGAAGCACGCCGTCGCTTATATCAACTCCGACAGCAACGAGAGGGGGTACCTGTTCGCAGGGGGAACGCAGGAGTTGCAGAGCTTCTTGAGCGGAGTGGCTCGCGATGTCGAGGACCCGGAGACCCACCTGTCGGTCTTTGATCGCTCGCGTCTGGTCAGTATCGGGAAAGCCAAGGATGCGGAAGAACGCAAGGACCTCCGTACGCGCAACGATCTGGTCGTCAGCGCCTTGGGGGACGGATCGGACTATACGGCGTTCCAGGATTTCGCTGGAATATCAACCTTGGATATTGGGTTCGGCGGCGAGGACGATGGCGATCAGTACCATTCGATTTACGACGACTTTTATTGGTATACCCATTTTGTCGACACTGATTTTGTCTACGGTCGCGCGTTAGCCGAAACCGGTGGAACAGCAATGATGCGTCTTGCCGACGCCGACCTGATCCCCTACGATTACACGCCGCAAGCGGAGGCGATCGCAAAATACGAGGGAGAATTAGAAAAGCTTCTCAAGGACAAACAAGACGAATTCACCGAACGCAATCTGCAATTGAAGGAAGGCGTGTTCACGGCCCTGGCAGATCCGCGGAAACCCTCGATACCGCCGCCGGTCGAAACGCTTCCTCCTTACTTAAATTTTGCGCCGATGAAAAATGCGGTGGATCTGCTGAAGAAAAATTCAGAGCGCTATTCGAAAATATTGTCAGACTGGCAGGCAAAGGGTTCGCCTACGCTTTCCGCGCAGGCTTTGGCATCGATCAACACGGATTTACTTGGAATCGCTCGCTTGTTCTTGAACGAGAAAGGACTTCCGGAGCGTCCCTGGTTCAAGAACCAGATCTACGCCCCCGGAGCCTATACGGGTTACGGAGCGAAGCCGATCGCGGCGGTGCGCGAATACATGGACGAAAAGAAATGGAGAGAAGCCGAAGCGCAGGTCCCGCAGGTTGCCCAGGTCATTGAAAACGTCGCAACCGGCATTAGCAAGGCAGCCGATGATCTGGAAAAGGCGGTAGCCGAGGGCCGTTGACCATTCTGGCCTCGGGTCGATTCGCCAAGTGCCATGCCGCGTATGACCTGTATAGTGTTCTGCATGAAACGCACGGCTCTTGCGCTCGCATGCTTGCTCTTCGCCATCCGGCTCGCAGCCGCTCAATCGTTCAGCGTCACTTTTCCGACGGAGAGAAGCGCGCAACCCTTGGATGGAAGGCTATTACTGCTCCTATCGACCGACCCCAGCCAGGAACCGCGCATGCAGATCGACGACTCGCCCCGTTCGCAGATCGTCTTTGGCCTGACGGTGGATGGCTGGCAACCAGGCCGAGCGGCGGTCGTCGATGCGAACGCCTCTGGCTACCCGATCCACAGTCTTGCCGAGCTTCCGCCAGGGGAATACATCGTCCAGGCCGTGCTCAACAAATACGAGACCTTTCACCGGGCGGACGGGAAAACCGTGAAGTTGCATATGGACCAGGGCGAAGGCCAGCACTGGAACATCTCGCCCGGCAACCTCTACTCAAAGCCGCAGAAGATCACCGTAAAGCCGGGGACCGCACTCATCCAACTCGTGCTGACCGAAGTAATTCCTCCGATCCTTCCGAAGGCCGACACCAGGTACATCCGCCACATCCGCATTCAGAGCCCGGTGCTCTCGAAGTTCTGGGGACGCCCCATGGAAGTAAGCGCCATTGTGCTCGTACCGGAAGGCTTCGACGACCACCCCGCCGTCCGCTTCCCGCTGATCATCTTTCACGACCATTTCGTGGACGACTTTGACAACTTCCGCACCACGCCACCCGACCCCGACCTGAAGCCCGACCACAGCGAGCGCTTCCACATCGAGGGATACAACCGCATCCAGCAGCAAGAGGCATACAAGTTCTACCAACAATGGATCTCACCCAACTTCCCTCGCCTGCTGATCGTCAAGATTCAGCACGCCAATCCTTTCTATGACGACTCCTACGCCGTGAACTCCGCCAATGTCGGCCCCTACGGAGATGCCATCGAGAACGAACTCATCCCGGCGATCGAAAAGCAATTCCGGGGCATCGGCCAGGGTTGGGCCCGCTTCGTCTACGGAGGATCGACTGGGGGCTGGGAAGCGCTGGCCGTGCAAGTCTTCTATCCGGACCACTACAACGGAGCCTTCGCCGCCTGTCCCGACCCCATCGACTTCCACGCCTTCACCGACATCAATCTCTATGATCGTGACAGCGAGTTTGGGAAAAACGCATTCTTCATCGAAGGAGCACACACCCGAATCCCACAGCCTGCCATGCGCGACTACGAAGGCCACACCCTGATCACCACGCAAGAAATCAATCGCTACGAGCTGGCGCTAGGAGACAGCGGGCGCAGCGGTGAACAGTTCGACATCTGGCAGGCGGTGTACGGACCGGTCGGCGCTAACGGATATCCCCGGCCCATCTTTGACAAAGTAACCGGAGAGATCAACCACGATGTAGCCGAGTACTGGCGTCAGCACTATGATCTCGAAGCGATTCTCGAACGTGACTGGACAAAATTAGGCCCGGAACTGGCCGGGAAAATTCACATCTATGTGGGATCGGACGACACCTATTTCCTGAACGACGCCGTCTACCGGATGGAGAACTTTCTAAACGCTACGACCAATCCTCCTTACGGAGGCGAAGTGGCCTACGGGCCGCGCGCCGAGCATTGCTGGAACGGCGATCCTACGGAGCCGAATTACCTCTCGCGCCTCCACTACAACACGCAATACGTGCCGAAGATTTTGAACCGCATTCAGACGAGCGCACCCAAGGGGGCGGATTTGACGAGCTGGCGATACTGATCTAGGGTGTTCTGTCTCGCGATGCACCTTCTCCCCGAGACCCATCGGGCCGGAGCGCGCGGGCACCGCCACAGATGCCATGGAGTCACTCCGTGCGAGATCGCCCCTTATGACCCACTCGTGCGATGACCCACATGGCCCACTCGTGCGATTGACGTACCACCAACAATTGCGATAACTTTCGAGCAGCGTAATCCCACCAGTCGTCTCGGCCAAGCCGCCAAGACTGGTTGCCTCCAGGAGAATCTGTGGTGTTCAGAACCATCCGCGGCAAGACTGTGCAAAAACTTGCAATCTGCCTTGTTCTGACCCTGACCGCGACGGCTGCTCTAGCCGCCTCCGGATATACCCCTCAACGTCGCCTCGGATACTCGACGGGGGATCAATGGGAGCCTGCGCTCGCGACCGACGCCCACGGTCACATCTACATTTTCTTTCCCCAGTATGGCCCGGTGGCTCAATGCCCAGCTTGCACCGCGCCCACCATGGTCCTGATGATCAGCAGTGACAATGGCGTATCCTGGGACTCGCCGCAGCCTCTGCTAACCTCCACGTCCGGACAATTTGATGCCCAGATTAAAGTCGACCCGGTTGACCGGCAAACTCTTTATGCATCCTGGATGCAGGGCAGGCACGATATCGTTGTGGCGCGGTCGCAGGATTTTGGCCGCACCTGGGATTTTGCCATCGCTGAGCACTCTCCGGAATTCCTCATCGACAAGCCCGTGTTGGCCGTTCGCGGGCCCAATGTCTACGTGAGCTTTAACCACGAGCAGGCGCTCTCGGTAGCGGCCTCGCATGATTACGCGCAAACTTTTTCCTCCACTCTGCTGAATCCGGATGCTGGGCCGGGCTGGTCACTGGCTGCGGGGGCTACGGTCGATCCTGTCGGCAACGTCTATTTTTCCTGGACGGCCTACCCGCGAACGAATATTCTCACGCGACCGGTCGGGATGTTTGTAAGTAGATCCGCAGACGGCGGTCAGAGCTGGAGCACGACGCCGATGGATGTTTCGAGCGCCGCGCCGGGTTGCGCCGCCCAACTCTGTTCCGCTGGCTTTCTGGCCTCGCAGATGGCTCTGGCTTCCGATGACGCCGGAGTCATCTACGCCTTGTGGAACTCCGGTTCGGTCGCAGGCGAGCCGGAACGAATTTACTTCTCCTCTTCCACGAACGAAGGGCAAAACTGGTCGGCGAAGGTTGAGGTCTCAAACGCCCCGTCTGGCGTCGAGCACTGCTTTCCTGCGATCACCGCCGGCACCGCGGGCGATGTGCGCATCGCATGGATGGACACAAGGAAAGCGGACCTCGAGGACCATCCTCTTTGGAATACCTTCTACCGGGCTTCGACCAACGGCGGCGCGACCTGGTCGCCGGAATCGCAACTCTCCGGCGCGGTGCGCGGATACGATTACATCCTGTCGAACGGCTTCCTCTTTCCGTTTGGCAACTTGTTTTCGATCGGCATCGACAACCTCGGCACCACACATGTGGTTTGGGGAGAAGGGCGAAATTACAACTCGCCAGGTTCAATCTGGTACACGAGCGGGCGTTAATCCCGTGACTTGAGCGTTGTAGCTCCGACACGCGCACAGCGGTTGGCGCGCGCTAACTAACTCGAACCTCTCGGAGTTTTCTGCGCGGTTGTCCCCGGCCTAAGCCCAGGTTCGTATTCCGATAATGCCCCAGTAGGCCAAGTAAGCAGCAGCAATCAAAAGTGCCGATGAAACGATCCGCGAGAACCTGCGGACGCCTGGACGGATTTTCTCGCTCGAACCTCGTAGAGCAACCAGAAAACTCACGACCGATGCCAACCCGAACAGAACAGACACCACCCATAATGCAGCCGACCACACGGTGAAACTTCCCAGGCGCTCAATGAGGTCTGCGCCGCACAGGATAAAGATCGCAACGAAAGCAACGAGGCTCAAAACCGCAATGAGTGGCCACCAGCGCGTGGCCCGCTCTGCGGGGCGACGGCGGCTACGCATCAGGCCGCCGATCATCCAGAACGGAGCGTAGAGAACGATAGAGAAGATTGAGAGCAGCACAAACCCAACAACAAGAATCTCACCGATCGCGAACCACGCCGGAATCTTTTTCATCGTCGTTTGCGAATCGGTCTGGATAAATCGGCCCTCGACGTTGGGGGTCAGCAACTCAAGAGTTGGGACCGGGTCAGGTGGGGCGTCCTTATGCTCGAAACGAAACTGTTTCCCTTCGACCGCAATGTGGACCTGGTGCCATCGTCCTAACGCGGAGGAGCTCATCTTGCCGTCTTCGAAGCGAACCCGGCTCAGACCTGCGAGGCGTCCAAGAAAATGTGAGAGTTCGGTGCGAGGGGAATCGGGCTCATACCATCCGGCGTAGTCCGCTGCATTGACGGGCAACTGTGCGACTGGCGGCACCACCGGTTTCTGCAGGCTGCGCGTGATGTAAGCCCGCACCGCTTTGCCAACTTTTTCGAAGGCATCCCCACTTTCGCTGTTGATGCTGAAAAAATATCCGACGCCGAAGTCAGGCATGTAGGACATGTCGGTCAGGCCTCCGTCGACTCCCCCGTCGTGGCCGTGGTAGACGAAGCCATCTTCAACCCTCCAGTAGTTGCTGAGGCCGTATCCAGCTTTCAAACCCTCTTGGGCGGCCCAGGTGCTCTTGGGACTCTCCATGCGATCGATATCGGCGGAGGGTACCACCTGCTTTCCATTCACCGCACCGCGATTGAGATAGAACTGCAGATATGCCGCCATGTCGTTGGCCGACGCGTTGATGGCCCCGGCCGGGCGCATGATGATGTGCGAGTACGGAAAAGGCATCTTGCCGTCGGGGTGATACAGCGTGGTCGCCATACCGGGAGCAGGCTCGAAGTATGTCGCGGTCTTCATCCCCATGGGATTGAAAAGATTCTGCTGCACAAAGTCTTCGAACCGCTGTCCCGTTATTTTCTCGACCACGTAGGCAGCGACCGCCGGACCTGCGTTGCAATAGGCCATGCGCGTCCCGGGACGCCAGCGTGATGTGCGCGAGTGATGGTCGAAGTCGAGGCCCTCGCGCACGCTCATGGAATCGGGGGCCTGCTTCGCGTATTCGCGAAGGCGAAGGTCGTCCCAACCGGTAGTGTGCTCAAGCAGGTTCACGACGCGCACCGGATCCGTAGATTCCCAGCGATTTTCAAACCAGACATCGGGAACGATCTTGTGAACGGGATCTTCGAGAGAAAGTTTGCCCCGATCGGCCAGCAGCAGGATGGAGAGCGAAGCGAAAGCTTTTGACGTGGAACCAATGCGGAACAACGTGTCCGCGGTGGCTGGACGATTACTCGCCAAGTCGGCCATGCCAAGGCCCGTAACCCACTCCAGCCCGTCGTTATGAACGATTGCGAACGATACTCCATTGGTGTGAGTGTTTTTGAGGATTGTTTCGATCTGCTGGCGGAGCTCGTCGAGGGACTGCGCGGGTTTCGGTTTTTCCTCTCTTTCGTCAGCGGCCAAACAGAATGGAACGAGCAGAAGTAGAAGTAGAAGAACAGCAGGGATAGTCCATTTCACCTGGCGATCCTCCGAAAGAACGGATCTCATCCCTCGACATTCGATTTCAGGCTGCAGTATCTCAGCGGCCGTTCGTCTGAGTTCTAACGTCTGAGGTCCGATGTCCGCTCTGAGCGGACCATGTTACTCCACGTTGGGCTAAGTCTGGTAAGGGAGTTCCTTCCCTCGATTTCACAATCGGACGACAATTTGATTTGGATGGGAGAACGGTCGGGGTCATCTCCAACCGCCGTTCTACAACGCTCTGTCCCTTGCACTGCGCTTCTCGACGAGCTGCTCGACCAAACCATCAAGATCGGGATAGCCAGCGCCAAAGCGCCGTGTGAACCAGTTCCCACCGCGCTCGGCGATCCTCTCGCCGTCAGCAATAAGTTCGAACTGACCAGTCTTCCCAGCTGTAATGACGGGTTCAATACCGAGGCGCTTCTTGATGAGGGTCACGAGACTCGCGACCTTGGCCTTGTTGTTCTGTCATGTCGGGCAGTGAACGATCTCGATCTTCATCTGTTCTCCGATCTACCAAGGGGCAGAGGGCTGGTAACGGGTGTGCATTGCAACAGTATAGAAGACGTGGGCAAGATTCGGCTTTGCAGCCAACCATCCGCTTTTCGTGGCAACAAAACCTTTGCGTTGTATCTAAGGTGTTTGCTGAGCAGTCTGGGCGAGGTACTGTGTGGCTCGCTTGGTACATGAGTTCAAGCTAGCCTCGGTGTCGATCACGAGTTTAGGGCCGTCAATCGGCTCCCACGTCTTTCGGATTTGGTGAAATAGGTCTGGCGTCCGATTCAGGGCAGGGTGGATCTGCTCCACCGCCGCTTGCTCCAAGCGCCTGAGCGCGGTTTGTTCAGAGCAGACGCACTCCAACATGGCCCATTTCGTCCCCAGCTGCAAGCAGAACTCTAATACCCGCTCACGCTGGTAGCGCTGTGAAAAAGTCCTGCCATCCAAAATAGCGTACAACGACGAATTCTTTCCGAGCAGATACGCAGCCGTCTGCTGCATGATCTCCTGGCAGAAGTCGTCTTGCTCGCGCGAATACTCGACGTGTGCTACAGAGAACAGCGCCGCCCGAATAATGTCTTTATCAAGTACGGCGGCCGGAAGCCGCTGCGCAAGCGATCGCGCTACCGTGCTCTTGCCCGTGCCCGGGAGTCCCGCCATGATCACAATCATCGATAATTCCAAGCTAGCGTGAATGCAACCACTTGAAAGTCTCCTCCAGGTTCCGCGATTGGAAAACGAGCGATCCAGGAACGATCATGTCAGCGCCCGCGCGCCGGGGACTAGGCACGTTTGCGAACGGATACCACCATCGGCGATCAGGCGGACCGCACTGCGCCGTGCCCCGAACATGGATCCCGCCGTCTCCAAGCGGGTGCAGGCTTCCGGCGCGAGATCCTGGCCTTTTACACCCAGTTCACTGCCGAGCAGAAGCAAAGAATCAGGCGATGTCACTCTTTTGCCGAAACAGGCGATTACACGTTTTGACGCTCACGTCCGACGATTATGGTTCTTAGTGAAAAAATCAATTCTGCAAGCATGGGTAGTCCCGCCACTAGGCCAAATGGACCGAACATCTTGAGTCGTAAGCCGCTTAGCCGCAGCAAATTGAACATTGCGACAAAAATCCACAGCAGCGGAGTATCCAGAACCGCCTGTGGCGGATGGCGGACCTCGGTTGCCACCATCCCCACCATGCCGGCGGCAAACAAAATCCACGCACATGCGTAGTCGACATATTTCATCGGAGAGTTCTTTCTTGAATCGGCGGCCTGCTAGTTTACCTGATGTTATCAGGAGCGTTACGTTTTGCCTTTGACCACGGTGAGCGCTATCGCATGTTTCGCCAACAATCCACGAAGGAATTTGGCAAAACCCCGCGCGCCGTCGGTCAGCCCATCCTGATGTGATGTTCGCCGACGGATTGGAGGACGGACAGGAGATGGGTGACACCAAGAAGGTTGCGGATGGATTTGCCCATATTGGCGACTTCAAGCGCGCAGCCTGCCGATTTGGCGTGGACGTAGAGTCGAACTAGCGTGCCGAGGCCGCTGCTATCCATGTGCGTGAGATGCTCGAAGTCGAGAACGATTCGTTTGGGGCCGGGCAGCAGCTGGCCGATCTCGATGTTGAGTTGCTGGTTGACTCCAGAGACCAAGCGGCCAGAGCAGTGGACCACGATGAAGTCATCGTAGCGTTCAATGGCGAAGGTAAGATTGTACGCGCGCTGATCGGACATTTCGGTTGGAATCTGCCTTGGACGGTTTTGGGATTTCCGTCGCGCGATTGTCACATATTGCGGCGCGGAGAGGAAGAGGCGGTTTACGCTCAAATACTCCAGCGGGGGATTTTGAGTGCAATGGCGATTTGTCCGCCAACGAGCGAGTGCTGTTCTCAGTTCGAGTCTGAGCTCCGTTGGTAACTGACCGTCAGTCAGCGTTGCAGTATCTTTCCCCAGTTCGTCCCTAAGCGAACCACGCCGGCAGCTCGAACTGAATCTTGTAAAGATGGACTCGAATCCGTCACCCGCCCAAACAGGCGATAGATGGATACGAGTCTCCGGCAATGTGATCCAGAGGGCGATGCCGCACCCACGACGCGATGTCTGTACATCGTGACGCTTCATCCGGGATGTCCAAGCCTGGGCCGAAAAGGAGGCAGGGGCCACTTTGTCAGTTGTTGTTACCAGGCGAATTTTGACCACGGTCAGCGTGACAGAGATTTCTTCAATTGGCTTAGATTGCTACTAAACACAGCGACATAAGTAATTGCGTATAGGAATGGGTTGTGGTTTCATAGAAGAATGAAACCACTTACCATTGCAGACTCTCCTACGATCATTCTCGGACTGCAGGATGAGATTCGCCGCTCGGAAGAATCCCGCTACGATCATCGTCTCCATGGAGTGCTTTTGGTAGCCCAGGGTATGACCTGTCCGGAAGTGGCCCATCTTTTGGGCGATGCGCCACGGTCGGTGGAGTATTGGGTGGGTCGTTTTGAAAGAGACGGTCTGGCGGGATTGTTGGAGGGAGAACGACCGGGACGGCCCCGACGTTTGACGGAAAAACAACTGGCGGGAGTGGATCGAATCTTGCGAAACCCGCCGCGGGAGATTGGTCTGAGCGGGAATCTCTGGGACGGAAAAACCCTCAGTACCTGGATTGAGCAAAGGTATGGCGTTGCCATCGGGGTTCGCCAGTGCCAGCGTATGTTCCGTCAGCTCGGCTTTCGCTTGCGCAAGCCACGCCCGGCGCTGGCCCATGCCGATCCCGTCGCGCAGAAAGCACATAAAAAAAACTCCAAGACTTGATGCAGGACACCAGCGTCGATCTTTGGGCCACCGACGAAGTGCACTTTCAGCAGCACGGCTCGCGCTGCCGCATGTGGATCCCGCCAGAAATCAAGGATCCAGTCCTACTGCATGCCCCCACCCGCAAGAGCGTGGGCTATTTCGGGGCCGTGCGCTTGCGCGATGGGCGCTTTGTGTTCCGTCAGGAAACCGGCAAATTCAATGGGCCTAGCTTCCTGCAGTTTCTCCAGCAACTCCGCTCCGCCAGTCGCGGAACCAGGAGACGGGTTGTGGTCATCACGGACAATGCCCGTTATCACCACTCCCGTCTGCACCGACCGTGGCGGGAACACCACGCCCATTCCTTTGCCTTGGACTTCCTTCCCGCGTACAGTCCCGAACTCAACCCGATCGAGCGAGTGTGGAAGCTCACCCGCCGTCGTTGCCTGCACAATCGCTACTTCGACAATCTCCAAGACGTCATCGGCGCGGTTGAATCTGATTCCCGAGCGCGGCGAAGACCATCCTGATGGGAAAATTCGCTGGTGCTGGCTTGAGCTTGGCGAAGCCGCCATCATGCTTCAAGAGTTCAGGCCGGGAGGTAGGCCGAAGGAAACGCTGGGGATTGGAGCCTCTGTCTGCTTCATGTGCGAGAACGCTCTAGCCCTGTATCGCGAGTTCAAATCGCGCGGAATTCAGACACGGAGACGTTCCTATGTAGGAAACCGCTTGTGGGTTGTGCCGGTTACCGATCCCGACGGCTATCGCATGGAATGTGAGAGCCCGACCGATGCGCCAGAAGAAAGCGAGTTAGAAGAGTAGGGTAGATGTGGTCCGACAACGCCATCAATGTATTGTCGATTTTTCGCCAACCATCCTTGTTGAGGGTGACGCCAAATCCGCCAAATCCACGGTCGGGTACGATGGACCGCGCCGCTTGCGAAACGCAAAACATCAATGAAAATGGTGCAGCCCTTGGGTGATTCCAATGAATTTGAGACATCGCGGAATAAAAATCTCCAGGTATCTTGCGGCCCATGCGGGTTGTTTGAGGCGAGACTTTCGTTAGCGGTGCGAGCGCTTGCGAAAACGCCAGGATTCACAGCCATAGCTGTTCTCGTGATTGCTGTTGGGATAGGCGTGAATACGGCGGTGTTTTCGGTAATTAACGCAGTCCTGCTCAAGCCGCTTGCTTATCCCAATCCCCAGGAACTGGTTTCGTTGACAAACACAGGCCCACAAGGATCATTCCCGGGAGCCAGCATACCCAAGTTCGCTCTGTGGCGCCAGCAAACGAGCAAACGAGCATCTTCCAGCAGGTTGCCGCATATGATTTTGGCGGGGCTGGACTCAACATCACCGAAAGTGACCGCCCGCAGCAGATACAGGGTGTTCACGTATCAGCAGACTATTTTGCAATGTTCGGTGCACCCGTTATCGCCGGACGCACTTTTACTGCCGACGAAGACAGCCCCAATGGCGGTCGCGTTACAGTGTTGAGCTACGGCCTTTCCGAAGAGCCGCTACGGCGGCAATCCGAATATTGTCGGATCGTCCATTCAGCTCGATGGCCAGCCATATCGGTCTCGGCCTGGGCGTTCCTGCCGCGCTTCTCGCTGGCCATCTGATGACCGGCCTGCTCTATGGAGTCGGCGGCTACGATCGCCTGGCGCTGGTCGGGGCAACCTTGGTACTTGCGCTTTGCCCCGCTGCGGCAGGATTCATCCCGGCCCGCCGCGCCGCTTCGATCGAACCGATGCAGGCGCTCCGCACGGAATAGCTCTGTTTTTCTGGGTCTGAACGAGTACCCCCATAATCACCTTATATGGATTTCTCTGTCGGGCGAGAATAGCGTTAGCACCGACTCGTCGGTGAATGATGAGACGACTTGTCGTATTCTACAGTCGAGGATCGGCTCCATGAACCCTGTGGTGATAATTTCTGGCCCCATTGGTGCAGGCAAAACGACCGTCGCACGCGAACTCGTTGCTTCGTCGCCAGCCCCGATTGCCTATATCGAAGGCGACAAGTTCTGGTTCTTCATTGCGAAAGGCGCAGGCCAGCGTCGTGAGAAGAACTTTAAAATGATTATGACCGCGATGACCGCAGCTGCATTGCCTTATGCACTCTACGGATACGAAGTCATCCTGGATTTTTCGATTCCACCATGGTTCCTCGCAACCGCTCAAAGAGTGGTCAAGTCAAAGGATTTGCCGCTCGACTATGTCGTGCTTCGTCCGAGCGAAGCGGTGTGCTCAGCCCGTGCCGCTGCTCGTGCTGAGGGTGCGATTGCCGACTACACGCCCTATCGTGAGCTATATTCTTCCTTCGACGAAGCTGAGCGCTACACGATTCGGGACGATACCGCGGATCCGGCGGTGCTCGCTTCGCGCATCCGAAATGGTCTCAGCGCTGGGATCTTCCGAACCTAGTGTTGCGATTGCTTTTGTGATGCAAGCTGCGCCAATTTCATGGCGATTTCTCTCATGGCGATTCCTGTCATTGACAGGCCTTACTCCTATACCTAACATTTCAGCGCAATGATCTGACTTCGAGGAGAGGACATAATGGGGGGAGAGCGGGTACGGAAGGTGGTGTTGTTGGTGCTGGGATTGCTCTTCGTGGCTGTCGTTTATCCCATCGGCCTGTATTTATGGCGGCCCGGAAACGGCTGCCCGGGCGACACGATGATGCTGAGTTTGTATCTGACGCTCGGGATCTTCTTGTTGTTGGCTGTGCCTAACCCATCGGCCCACCGCAGCCTCATCGCCTATGCGGGATGGGCGAACATTGCACACGCGGTTGTGATGGCGCTGATGGCGATAAATCCTGGGAGTGACCGCAGAGGTTTGCTGATGGCCGGGGCTATATTCGGTCCCATCGGTTTGGTGCTGATCGCTTTGACTCCGGCTAAGCCGTCAGCCGAGCAGTTGTCCACAGCCGATGTATGAGTCCGGAATCGATCCCTAGCGCTTCTGGCGGGACGGTTGTCGTCAAGGCATTTGCGCTCGTGGAGAACAGGGTGACTGGGATCGAGTCAGATCGCGACATTACGTCAGTCAACAATTGTCGGACGCTTTACTGGGCTTCTAGATGGAGTTGAGAATGTCGCCTGACCCCGGACGCTTCCCGGCTCACTTCTTGGGCTGCGACACGCTCAGCGGAGAAGAAGCAATCAGATACCGGGCCTGATCGGCGTCGATCGGATCAATTTCCAGGCGAGTCGTGCTGGTCCTCACGAACGCCTTCGTGCCCAGGTAATAAACCTTTCCCGCCTCCACTGTGATATGGGCAAACGCCACCAGCTTTCCCAGTGGGCCAGGCGACTGTATGTTCATACACGCATGATGCTCTCCCGGATCGAGAGAGACAGAAAAATACGAATTGTGTTTAAAGCCGCCTATCCAGGCTCCGTCCAGTCCAATCCTCGTTAGGCATGCTCCCAGAAGGCAGTTCGCTGCACCCGTCTCCTGAACAAAGTAAATCAGTGCTTTTCCAGGTTGCGGCTGCGAAAGGATGTGTTGGGAGTCGTCCTGCTTCACCGCTAAGCTGACATCTTGAGGACCGCAGGCAGCTCCAATATCTACTGATTGGTCTTGGGCAAATGCGGATACCGTCAAGAGCGTAACTAAAATCGCGATTCTCATAACTTCCTCCACTTGAGCGCTTCACTCGCTACCGCTGACTTTAGGCTCTTTGAGGATCGCTGTCGCTAACCGGCGTTTTCTTTTTGAAGATAGCTTACGTGTTCGAACAGATCGGCTAGCGGCAGGCAGGCCAGAAGGGTAGCCACCTCAAGCTCGCCAAACCGGTCACCGCTCGGCCTTTGGTCGTCCCTTGGTATCCCGAAGTTGGACGAGACATGATTACGACCCTGATTCGGCATCAGGCGACATGCGTTCTTGTCTCTACTCGAGAATTATTCGTTGGGCGGGCGGCGAGTTGTACTTTCACGCCCGGTGAACGAGCATCGCATAAGGCGGGGTGAGCGAAAGCCAGGGTGAAAGTGGAGTTCCCAGGTTTGCCGGAGGCTTAACGCAAGCCACTCTTCGCGCAACCGGATTGGCTGGCGACAGACGGTTTCGCCGGAGGACGCCTGCACACCGCGTACCGGCCGGCACGGCGAACAATCCGCCAATTTCTCCTTCGCCCGGCTAGGCGATACGATGATTGCGCGCAATGATTCCGCCCTGCATCATCGCGGCAAACTCGATCTTGTCGGCTGGGAGCGGGATGTCCTGTGTTTTATCGAGGTGCAGCCTCGAAGCAACCCTGACCTCCGGCCTGCCGAGGCCGCCGTCGATCGCGATCAACAGCGGGGATGTCTAGAGTTGCCCGCGATTTCCTGCGCCAGATGCCCCGTTCGTGCCAGTGGTGGTTGGACGTGGTCGCCGTATACTAGGAGCACGGATACAGCCAACCCTCATTCGAGCTGTTTCAAAATGCGTTTCCCGTATCGTACAATCGGGCATTCGGAACTCCAACTGAAAGGATTTAGTACGTGCCTGAACTAAGAAAAGACCCCATCGTGGGCCGGTGGGTGATCATTTCCACGGATCGCGCCAAGCGGCCTACCGATTTTCTGCGCGAAGCGGTGAAGATCAAAGGCGGATTCTGTCCCTTCTGTTATGGCAACGAGAACAAGACCCCGCCGGAGATCCTGGCATACCGGCCGAGCGCCAACGGCAATACTCCGCAGAAAGACAGTCCGGGTTGGACGGTCCGCGTCGTTCCGAACAAGTTCCCCGCACTCGGCATTGAAGGCAGCCTGAATAAACAGGCCGAGGGGATGTTTGACAAGATGAATGGCATCGGCGCACACGAAGTCGTCGTTGAAACGCCCGACCACAGTGCCACTCTGGCCTCGCTTCCGGCGAAAAGAATCGAAGACGTTCTTTGGGCGTTCCGAGATCGCATTCTCGATCTCAAGAAAGACCGTCGCTTCAAATATATTCTGCTCTTCAAGAATCACGGAGAAGCAGCTGGCGCTTCGCTCGAGCACTCTCACTCGCAACTGATCGCGTTGCCAATCGTGCCGATTTACGTGGCTGAGGAACTGCAAGGCGCCAAGCAGTATTACATCTACAAAGAACGCTGCGTTTTCTGCGACGCGATCCGGCAGGAAATCGAGACCGGTATCCGGGTGGTGGCTGAGAATGAGGATTTTCTTACGCTCGCGCCGTACGCTCCGCGGTTCCCGTTTGAAACCTGGATCCTTCCCAAACGCCATGAATCTGCCTTCGAGAATTCGTCATCGCAGATGTTTGAAAATCTTGCGCGAGCACTCAAACTGCTGCTGATGAAAGCGGACCGCGTGCTCGACAATCCGCCCTACAACCTGGTCGTGCACACATCACCGGCGCAGGACCCGACCAACGAGTATTACCACTGGCACATCGAATTCATGCCGAAATTGACCAAAACGGCGGGATTTGAATGGGGTACCGGCTTCTACATCAATCCCACACCGCCCGAGGAAGCGGCGAAGTTCTTGCGCGAGGCGAGTGTAGAGGATGCGGCTCCCCGTACCGTGGCCGTCGGCTGAGTAGGCGCCGGTCGATGGAGTCTGCTGTGTCTGCCGGACGTGCCGAGCGGACGGGCGAGAATGTCCGTCATTCCACTAGCAGATTATCCCTGGGTGCGGTCGAGAACTTCCGCATGCCAGGCCATCTGGATCGCTTCCAGCTTGGCTTCGTTCGACTTCGTGGGATCGTCTTTGAAGCCGGGCAGCGCGACCACATATTTGTGCAGGTCGGTGAAACGGATGGCCAGCGGGTCAAGTTCCGGATGGGTTTCAGAGAGCAGAATCCCGATGTCGTCGGCATCGCTCCAGGTAAGTTCTTTTGGCATGAAAACAGTGCTCCTCGTTCGCCTCCACGTCGTTCGCTCAACCAAACCCTGGGTTACCCGAAGCTGAGAGAGCTGAGACCTGGGAGCTGATTTTCTAATGTTCTTCCGAAACGTAATTCCGGTTCCAGGCCGGGATTTCCACCACTAGTTTGCCCGGCTTCTTGATCACGGTTTGACATCCGAGGCGCGAGTTTAACTGAAGATCGGCGGCCATGTCGAGCTTGTCGGCTTCGTCGTCTTCCATCTCGGAGATCAAATCAGCGCCTTGTTTCACCCAGACGTGGCAGGTCGTGCAGGCGCAGTTTCCTCCACAGGCATGATCGAGGTGGATGCCAAAGTTCAAGGCTACGTCGAGCAGCGACTCTTCCTTGCCATGGTCTTTATAGGGCAACTTGCCGTGCTCGAAGGTCACCGTCTTGCCCTCAGGAAGAAAAGTGATCTCAACCGTATTTTCACCGGGAGCATCCATTGTGGTTGTTCCTGTTCCCTGCATTTTTTCTTCAGACATAGAAAATAGTCCCCTATTCAAAATCCGCCTTCGCCATCGGATGGCCGGCCTGCGGGCCTTCCTCCAGATCGGTGTCGTCCATGGCCTTTCCCTTGAGCGCGGTCGAGACGGCGGTATCCATCATTAATTCCGCCAAACGCATGGTTGCCTCGTTCAGTGCGTCGATGGCGGCGCGGACCGCGTGATAGTCGTCGCCCTCTTTCACGGCGACCAGAGCTTTCTCCAGCTTCTCGACGTTTCGGCGCTCGTCGTTTGTGAGCTCCCGCCAGGCATAGTTGTTCTTTGCTTTGGCGAGCGCGGTCAGGATCGTTTCCGCCTCGCGGCGCGCTTCAATCGCCTGGCGCTGACGGAAGTCCTCTTCCGCGTAGTCGTAGGATTCGAGCAGCATGTTCTCAACCTGCTCGTCGGTTAAGCCGTACGTGGGCTGGACATCGATTTCCGCTTCTTGTCCACTGCGCTGCTCGCGCGCCGAAACCCGCAGAATGCCGTTGGCGTCGATCAGGAACTTCACTTCAATGCGCGGCATGCCGGCGACCATGGGGGGCACGCCCTTCAGATCGAATCGCGCGAGCGACCGGCAATCGCGCGCCAATTCGCGCTCGCCCTGCAACACGTGAATGGCGACGTTGGTCTGGCCATCCACCTGGGTCGTGTAGTACTGCGTTGCCGAAGCCGGGACGGTCGAATTGCGCACGATAATCTTATCGGTCACGCCGCCCGCCACTTCAATTCCGAGAGACAGGGGAGTCACGTCGAGCAGCAACATGTCTTGCGTGATCTCGGAACCGCCGCCGAGGATATGCGCCTGCACGGCCGCGCCGAGCGCTACCACTTCGTCGGGATTGAGATCGGTGTGGGGCTTGCGTCCAAACAGATCCTCGACCAGACGTTGCACTTTGGGAATGCGCGTCGAGCCCCCCACCAGCACGACTTCGTCAATTTGCTCAGGCTTCAGTGCCGCGTCTTTGAGCGCCTGCTTGCAGGGGCCGATGGTGCGATCGACGATCGGCTGGATCATCTGCTCGAACATGTCGCGCGAAATCTCGCGCTGATATTTCTTTCCGCCGGGCAGATCGACATTGAGCTTGGCCGAGGGCTGCGAGGAAAGCGCGATCTTGGCTTCAATCACGGCTTGGCGAATGCGCTGCACGGCTTCTCCGCTGTGCCGCATGTCTTTCCGAAGATCGAGCCCGAGATCACCGCGGATGTCGTCGAGCGCGATCGAAATCAGCAGATTGTCGATGTCGTCTCCGCCGAGATGCGTGTCGCCGTTGGTGGCGACTACTTCGAAAATTCCGTCGTGCAGTTTGAGAATCGAGATGTCGAACGTGCCGCCGCCCAGATCGTAAACCACGACCATGCCGTTTTTCTTCTTGTCCAGTCCGTAGGCGAGCGAAGCCGCTGTCGGTTCGTTGACCAGCCGCAAAACGTTCAGTCCGGCGATGCGGCCGGCATCTTTGGTCGCCTGCCGTTGCGCGTCGTTGAAATATGCGGGGACGGTGATGACCGCCTGGGTTACCGGCGCTCCGAAAAAGCGCTCGGCATTGCGCTTCAACTGGCGCAGCACCAGAGCCGAAATCTCGGGAGGAGTGTAGGTCCGCTCGCCGATCTTGATGCGCAGGACTTCGCCCTGCTGAAGATCTTCGGCCAACTGGAAGGGAAAGAGCTTGAGTTCGTCCTCGACATCTTCGACGCCTCGTCCCATCAGGCGCTTGATTGAATACACCGCCCGCTCCGGCGTTTCGATGAGATACTTGCGGGCCGCGTTTCCGACAACAATGCGGTTGTTTTCGTCGAGCGCGACTACCGAAGGCACGAGGTTCAGCCCGTCTTCGCCGGGGATAACCACCGGGGAGCTTCCCTGCATGTAGGCCACGAGCGAGTTCGTGGTGCCGAGATCGATGCCGACGATGTAGTCAGTTGCCATGTATTTCATTGCCGAGGTCAGAAATCAGATTGCAGAATGGAAGAGCCAGCGCGAGGGCGTTCCCCTCAGTCTGCCGCTCGCCTCGGGCCTAATCTTCCATTGCCTCGTTCACGTCCCGCACCAGGTTCCGGACATAATTTCTGCGGTTCAGTACATCCACCATTCGGTCGAGGATTTTCCGCCGGTCCGCTTGGTCTCCGCCGTCTTTTTCGCCGCCTAGGGATTTGTCCCACTTGTTCCACTCGGTCATGAGCTCGCGCAAGAGCGCATCGTATTTTTCTTCGAGCGAAAGCCTGGCCTTGCCAATTTCCTCGAGCAAAGCGGGATCGTCTTCGCCCATTTTTTTCTGCATGCGCAGCTCTTCCAGTTGCATGTTGAGTTCGAAGACTTCCTCCAACAGATCGGGAGGGACGACCTGCTTCTTCAACTCTCCGGTGGCGCGGGCTTTTTCGGTCGCCTGTTTCGATTGCTCTTCCAGTTCGACGCCTTCGAGGCGCAACAGGTACTCGGTCCGCCTGATGGGATCCTTGAGCGTGCGGTACGCGTCGTTGAGCATGGAACTTTGTTCCAGGCTCCAGCTCCGTTCCCGCTCGTCGGCTTGTCCGAATCCGTCGGGATGGAGCCGGCGACTCAGCGCATAAAACTCTTTTTCCAGTTCCGACGTATCGAGGTTGAGCTTGCGCGGAAATCCAAAGAAGGTGAAATAGTCGACCGGGACCGCCGGCTGCACCTTGCCGCACGAATTGCAGAAATGCACCGCGCGCATGGTGCCGCACGACCAGCAACTCGAGGTTGCCTCGGCAGCCGTTTGACCGGTAATCACCAACGACGAATTGGATTCCACATTTGCCATCACAAAATTCAGGGCGAGCGCGCGGCCCGCCCTCTGACCAATAACGAATGACTCCTGGTTGTGTGGTGATGGGCCGCTCGCCCGTTCAGACGGGGCGGAGCCCGGTACCACACGATCTCTACGAGAAAGAACTGCCACAGCCGCAGGACTTGGTGGAGTTCGGGTTCACGAACACGAAGCCCTGTTGGATCAGCGTCTCGTGGTAATCGAGCGTCAACCCGTGTAGATAGATGAACGACTTCGGATCCACAAACACCCGCACGTCTTCGAACTGAAACACGCGGTCGCGGTCGCGCGGTTGCGTGTCGAACCTTATGTTATAGCTTAGGCCCGAGCATCCGCCGCCCTGCACGCCTAAACGAAGCCCGCCCTGCTCCGGCGAAACGTTTTCTTTCACCATGGCGGAACGAATCTTCTTGAGCGCGTTGTCGGTCACCTGGATGCCCTTGGCCGGAGCCGTGGGCGCAGGTCGTTCGACGGTTTTGAGTGCGTCTGACATAGTCACTCCGAGCGACGGCCTGCGAGCGAGCGTGAGGCTTTGATCGAGAAAAGCTGCCTGCTCGAAGCTCGCAGCTCGCCTACTGCGCAGCCTGCGCGGCCACGGGCCTGGTGGCTTCCTGCTTTTTCTTCCAGTCGCCGATCGCGGCTCGGATCGCATCCTCGGCCAGCACCGAGCAGTGAATTTTCACCGGCGGAAGGGCCAGTTCCTTCACGATCTCGGTGTTTTTGATCGCGAGAGCTTCGTCCACCGTCTTGCCCTTGACCCATTCGGTCGCAAGCGACGAAGACGCAATCGCCGAGCCACAGCCAAAGGTCTTGAACTTGGCGTCTTCGATGATGTTGGTCTGCGGGTTGACTTTGATCTGCAGCTTCATCACGTCGCCGCACTCGGGTGCGCCGACCAGACCGGTGCCCACATCGGCATCCTTCTTGTCCATGGAGCCGACGTTGCGTGGATTGTTGTAGTGGTCGATCACTTTATCGCTGTATGACATTTCGTGCTCCTCACGCTTAGGTTAGATTTCAATTCTTTCGTTTCGAGCCGCCCGCCCCGTGCACCGAGCGATGCGTCCCTTTTCCGCTTCGGTCGAGCTTGCCTGCTCGAAGCTCATGGCTCGAAGCTCATCGTTTCGAAGATCATAGTTCGAATGGCTCGCGGCTCGTATGCTCCTAGTGCGCTTCTGCTGCCCACTTCACACTCTTCAAATCCACGCCCTCTTTCGCCATTTCGTAAAGTGGCGACAGTTCGCGCAGACGCAGTACGGTTTCAACCACGCGGTCGGCTACGTAATCAACCTCGGCTTCGGTGTTGAAGCGTCCGATGCCGAAGCGGATCGAACTGTGGGCCAGATCGTCGCCCGTGCCGAGAGCCTTCAATACATACGATGGCTCGAGCGTCGCCGAGGTGCATGCCGACCCGCTCGAAACTGCGATATCGTTGATGCCCATCAGCAGCGACTCGCCTTCCACGTAGGCAAAGCTGATATTCAGATTGCCGGGCAGGCGATGCTCCATTGAGCCGTTGATATAGACCTCGTCCAGCCGGCTCATGATGCTGTGTTTCAGCCGGTCGCGCATGCCCGCCATCTTGGCGGATTCCTGCGGCATTTCTTCCTGCGCCAGCGCGCAAGCCTTGCCTAGGCCGGCGATGCCGGGAACGTTCAGCGTTCCCGAACGCATGCCGCGCTCGTGTCCGCCGCCGTCAATGAGCGGCACCAATTGCACCCGCGGATTCTTGCGGCGCACGTATAAGGCGCCAGCGCCTTTCGGGCCGTAGAGCTTGTGCCCGGTGATGGACGCGACATCGATGTTCATCTTGTTCACGTCGATCGGAACTTTGCCGATCGCTTGTACCGCGTCGGTATGGAAGACCACGCCCCGCTCGCGGCACATTTTGCCAATCTCGGCGATCGGTTGCAGCACGCCGATTTCGTTATTGGCGGCCATGATCGTGACCAGAATCGTCTTGTCGTCGATCGCGCGCTTCAGGTCATCGAGGTCGATCAGGCCGTCTTTCTGCACGGGCAGATAGGTTACGCGAAACCCGTATTTTTCCAGATGCTTGCAGGTGTCGAGCACGGCTTTGTGTTCGGTGACCGCGGTGATGACGTGGTTGCCCTTCTCGCGGTACATCTCCGCCACGCCCTTGATGGCGAGGTTGTCGCTTTCGGTGGCGCCCGAGGTAAAGATGATTTCTTTCGCGGACGCTCCGATCAGCTTGGCGATACGCTCGCGCGACAATTCGACCGCCTCTTCCGCCGCCCATCCAAAGGGGTGATTGCGACTGGCGGCGTTGCCGAACTTCTCCATGAAGTAAGGCAGCATTTCTTCGAGAACCCGCGGATCCATGGGCGTGGTCGCGTGATTATCCATGTAAATCGGCAGCTTGATCCCGTTGGGAGAGGTGTGCTGTCCGATGTCCTGCGTGGCTGGGGGCGCCGTCTTCGTGCTCATGATTACCTTGCTCCTTTTATTTTCACCGCTTATGGCATCGCTCAAGCGATCGCCTGAATCGAAACCTGGGCTACGAAATGGTCACCAATTCGACCGGCTTCTTGGTTTCCCGCTTATCGACCTCGATGACTTCCGGCTCTTCGTTCATCTGCGAGATTTTGATGTTTTTCAGAACCTGCTCGATGCTTTCATTCACCTTCCGCAGCGGCTCACGAATGGTGCAGCGATCACTCTGATCGCACTCGCCGCGCACGGTCACGCATGAAGTAATAAACAGCGGCCCGTCAATCGCTTTGATCACTTCGAAGGCGGAAATCGTCTTCGGATCGCGCGTGAGCGTGTAACCGCCATTCATGCCATGCTGCGACCGCACCAAACCGACTTTCGCCAGCCGCTGCAGGATTTTCGCCAGCGCTTCCTGCGGGATCCCGTAGGCCTCGGCGACATCCTTCGCGCTGCATGCGCCCTGGTCGACATGCTCGGCCAGATGCTTCATGGCCATGAGCCCATAGTCGGCTTTTTTTGTCAGCTTCAGCATGCCAAATGCCGACCATTCCAGTCGGATTAAACTCCGACTGTTTCGGTCGTATTTTGATTCTAGCTGGATTGGCGACTTCGCGCAAGGCTTGGCAGGCATCGGCAGGATTTCGCAATCGAACGGTAAGTTGCGCCAGGTGAATGGATTACGGAAATTTTCGGCAGCTGGTTCGGGATCGCATTTCGGGAAAGCCCGGGCGCTCGCTACTTTTTGCCGTTGGCCGAGGGTTTCGCCCCGGGCAGCACGAGGCCGCAAACTTCGTCGGCGAAGCTTTCCTCGAGTTTGACGTGGCGGATCAGGAAGCGCATTAAAATTGGCCCGTAGAGCGAGTCTAGGATGAGATCGAAATCGCTCCCCGCGGGCAACTCTCCGCGATCGACGCCGCGTTGCAGAGTTTGATAGGCCTGTTTGCGTCTGGGCCACAGAAATCGGTCGCGATAAGCCTCGATCAACTCCGGGTCGGATTGCCCCCCGGCGAGCATCGCCGCCACGAGCTTGCCGCGCTCGGAGCGGAAGATGCGAATCAGCCGCCTCATCTGAAAGCTCATATCCTGATAGACCGAACCGGTATTCGGAAATTGCAGTTCCTCTTCGGCGCTGGCGGAGAAAGCGTCGGCGACCAGGGCAGCCTTGGTCGGCCACCAACGGTAGACCGTTGTTTTGCCGACGTTGGCGTCGGCGGCGATGGCCTCGATGCTCAGCTCCGGGAATCCACCGTCCTGCTTGAGCAGCTTGAGCGTGCTGCGCAAAATCGACTGGCGCGACTCCTCACTGCGCGGGCGCCCGGGCGGGCGTTTCCCGTTTCCGCCCGTCCCGTTCGAACCATTACTTCGGTTCCGGAGGCGCGCGCGGGGCGTGTGGTTTTGGACCATGGCAGGAGTCTAATATAATATAAATCCGAAACGTACTGTTTTGAATCTTATTTGGAAGCTCCCTGGCGGTCCACAGCTTCCGCTTCGGCAATACGTTTTCGCTGATTTCGGCTTTCAGCGCTTTTCGGCCTTATGTGGATAGTAGCGCTAGCGCTTCGTCGTCCTTATACGTTCGTGGTGATGGCTTTGCTCATCATCATTCTTACGTGCGTGACCATCCCGCGCACTCCGGTGGACATTTTCCCCGACATCAACATTCCGGTCGTGAGCGTGGTCTGGAATTACACCGGGCTGTCACCGAGCGAGATGGCGGACCGGATCGTGACCAACTCCGAGCGCGGAATCACGGTCACGGTCAATGACATTGAACACCAGGAATCGCAGTCGCTCAGCGGCATTGCCGTAATCAAAATCTTCTTCCGGCCGAACGTGAATATTGCCATGGCCGTGACCCAGGTGACGGCGATTTGCCAGACCACGCTGCGCAGCTTGCCTCTCGGCACGACTCCGCCACTGGTCATCACCTACACCGCGTCCTCGACACCGATTGTGCAACTGGGCTTGAGCAGCAAGACGCTTCCCGAACAGCAACTTTTCGATCTCGGCCAGAATTTTCTACGCACCCAGCTGACCACCGTGCAGGGCGCAGGCACTCCCTATCCTTTCGGCGGCAAACCGCGCCAGATTCAGGTGGATCTCGATCTCGCCAAGCTGCAGGCCTATGGTTTGTCGCCGAACGACATCGTCAACGCAGTGGCGGCACAAAACCTCATTCTGCCGGCGGGTACCGCCAAGATCGGACCGACCGAGTACAACGTGGAACTGAACGGCAGTCCCCGTACCGTCGCCGATCTCAACGATCTGCCGGTGAAGACCACCAATTCGTCCACCCTCTACATGCGGGATGTGGCCCATGTGCGGGACGGATTTGTGCCGCAAACCAACATCGTGCGCCAGGACGGGGTGCGCGGTGTGTTGATGTCGATCTACAAGCTGGGCGGCTCTTCGACGCTCACGGTGGTCAAAGCCATCAAGGACATGGTGCCGCTGGCGGCGCTGCAACTGCCCCCGGAAATGACGATCAAAGCGCTGTTCGATCAGTCGCTATTCGTGCGCGCATCGATTCAGGGAGTCATCCGCGAGGGCCTGATCGCCGCCTGTCTCACCGCCGCCATGATCTTGCTCTTTCTGGGCGATTGGCGTCCGACGGTGATCATCGCGGTTTCGATTCCCTTGTCCATCTTCGTCTCGGTGCTGCTGCTGGCCGCGCTCGGCGAAACCATCAACATCATGACCCTGGGAGGACTGGCGCTCGCGGTCGGAATCCTGGTCGACGATGCGACCGTCGAGATCGAAAACATCGAGCGCAACCTGGCCATGGGCAAGGAGATGAAGCAGGCCATTCTCGACGGCGCGCAACAGATTGCGGTGCCCGCGTTCGTATCGACGCTCTGTATCTGCATCGTGTTTGTGCCCATGTTCTTTCTGACCGGCGTCGCGAAGTTTCTTTTCGTGCCGCTGGCCGAAGCGGTGTCGTTCGCCATGCTGGCGTCCTACCTGCTGTCACGAACCCTGATTCCGACGATGGTGATGTTTATCATGCGCGGACACGAGCACCGCGCCGCGGAGACCAAGAATCCGTTCGTAAAATTTCAACGGGGATTCGAACGCGGATTCGAAAAATTCCGCGGCGGCTACCAGCAGCTCCTCGAAACCACGCTCGAACATCGCGGAGTATTCACCATTTGCTTCTTGATTTTCTGCGTTTTGTCGCTGGGGCTGGCGTTCAAACTGGGACAGGATTTTTTTCCGCAAGTGGATGCCGGACTGATTCGTCTGCACTTTCGCGCCCGGCCCGGTTTGCGCGTGGAAGAGACCGCGCGCCTTTGTGATGAAGTCGAGCAAGTGCTGCGCAAAGACATTCCGAAAGAAGAGTTGCAGACCATGCTCGACAACATCGGCGTCCCCTATTCGGGCATCAATCTCTCCTATGCCAGCTCGGGTGTGATTGGGACCAACGATGCGGAGGTCCTGATTGCGCTCAATCCGGAGCACCATCATCCGACGGCGGGATACATTCGCAGATTGCGCCGCGAGTTGCCGTCGCGTTTTCCGGGCGTGGAGTTCTTCTTCCAGCCCGCCGACATCGTGTCGCAAATTCTTAATTTCGGATTGCCCGCGCCGATCGATATTCAGATCATGGGCGCGGATATGCGTTCGAGCTACGAGATCGGACAGCGCATCGCAAATCGTCTGCGCCAGATTCCCGGAGCGGCGGACGTGCACGTGCAACAAATGCTGAGCCTGCCCACTCTCTATCTCGCCATGGACCGAACGCGGGTCAATCAGGTCGGGCTGAATGCCCAAAATGTCGCGCAAAGCGTGCTGATCAGCTTGAGTGGAAGTTCGCAGACCACGCCCGATTACTGGCTCAATCCAAAGAACGGTGTCACCTATCCGGTTGCCATTCAGACGCCGCAGTATCACATGACCTCGCTCCAGGACTTGATGAATACGCCCGTGACCGGCGAGGGCGCGCAACCGCAGGTGCTCGGCAATCTGGTGCAAATCACGCCGGTCGCGCGTCCCGCCGTGGTCAATCATTACAACGTGCAGCCGGTCATCGACGTGTATGCCAGCACCCAGGGGCGCGATCTGGGCGGGGTTGCCTCGGACATCACGACCGCACTCAAACCGTTCTACGACCACCTGCCGCGGGGAACGCGCATCGTGGTTCGCGGGCAGATTGAGACCATGAATTCCTCGTTCTTGGGCTTGGGCTTGGGCCTTCTGGGCGCGATCGTACTGGTCTATTTGCTGATCGTGGTCAACTTTCAGTCGTGGCTCGATCCCTTTATCATTATTACTGCATTGCCCGGAGCGCTCGCGGGAATCTGCTGGATCCTGCTCATCACCCGCACTACGCTCAGCGTTCCGTCGTTGACGGGCGCGGTCATGTGCATGGGAGTGGCGACCGCGAATTCGATTCTGATGGTGTCGTTCGCCCGCGATCGTATGGATATGGGGGTTCCCGCGCTGCAGGCGGCGATTGAAGCCGGTTACACGCGAATGCGCCCGGTCATCATGACCGCGCTCGCGATGATTATCGGCATGCTTCCGATGGCCTTGGGCTTCGGAGAGGGCGGCGAGCAGAACGCTCCGCTCGGCCGCGCCGTGGTCGGCGGCTTGCTGTTTGCGACCGTGGCCACCTTGTTTTTTGTGCCGAGCGTATTCACCATTATTCATGGCCGCCGCGAAGCGCGGTTGCAGTCGGAGCAGCAGTAGAAAAGAAAAGCAGAGTTTGTTGGAGATCGCGATCATGCCTGTGCACCCGCCAGTAACGAGCGAGCCGAACGAGACGCAGCCCGAGCACCCGCAACACCATCCGGATATTGTGCGGCCTCCCGATCTGGCCCCCGCCCCGGCGGGACGGGGAAAGCTTCTCGTGGCGGTCGCGCTGCTCGTCCTGCTCATCGGCGGGGCGATCACCTTTCTGAATCGGAGGAGCGAATCGAACGCGCTCGCGAAAGAAACCGAGGCGGTCTCGGTTCCGACCGTGGCCGTCGTCCAACCCCAGACCGAGCCCGGAAACGACGAACTGGTGTTGCCCGGAAACTTGCAGGCTTATATCGAGTCCCCCATTTTTGCCCGCACCAACGGCTACCTCTTGCGCTGGTACAAGGACATTGGCAGCCAGGTGCGGCAGGGCGAACTGCTGGCGACGATTGACACGCCGGAAGTTGACCAGGAGCTCTCCCAGGCTCGTGCCACCCGCGAGCAGATCAAAGCCGCGCTGGCGCTCGCCAAGATCTCCGCCGACCGTTGGGAGAATCTACGCAAGACCGACTCGGTTTCGCAGCAGGAAACCGATCAGCAAGCCAGCGGCTACCAGCAGGCGCTGGCGAACCTCGCGGCCGCGGACGCGAATCTTCACCGCCTCGAGGATCTGGAATCTTTCAAGAACGTGTACGCTCCTTTTTCCGGCGTGCTCACGCGGCGCAATGTCGATCCGGGCGCGCTCATCAACTCGGGTGCGGGTACGACCGGCGGGACGGGCACCGGCAGAGAGCTGTTCGATATCGCGCGCGTCGATCCGCTTCGTGTTTACGTCAGTGTGCCGCAGGCCTATGCGCCGAACATCAAAGTCGGGATGAAGGCGAACGTCACCCTGCAGGAATTTCCCGGTCAGAAATTCACAGGAACGGTGGCTCGCACCGCCGACGCCATTGATCCTGCGACGCGCACCCTGAATACGGAAGTCGATGTTCCGAATAAAGATGGCAAACTGCTGCCCGGTTCGTTTGGACAGGTGCATTTTGCCACGGGGACCTCGGTCCCTCGAATCACGATTCCGGTCAATGCCATGCTTTTCCGCGCCCAGGGGCCGCAGGTCGCGGTCGTCGACCAGAGCGGCAAGGTGCATCTGCGCCCGATCAGTATTGGACGCGACTTCGGCGCCACGCTCGAAATTCTGGGCGGGCTCGAGGTCAGCGACCAGATCATCATCAATCCCTCCGACTCACTCGAGGAAGGGCAGCAGGTGCACGTCGCGAAGGGGAACGCCGGAGACGCTCACTCGTGAAGCGATTGCCGTCGGTCATGAAATGCGCCTCGCTCCTGGCGGCGTTGCTCGCGGGTGCGAGCCTGGTATGTAGTTTCGGCTGCACGGTCGGACCCAGATACAAGCGCCCGACCGCGCAAGTTCCAGACACGTGGAAAGGCGAAGGGCCGTGGCAGACGGCGGCGCCCAAGGACGCGATTCCGAAGGGTGCATGGTGGCAGATATTCCACGACGCGGAACTCGATCGGTTGGAGCAGGATCTGGTTCAGGCAAACCAGTCGCTGACGGCGGCGCAGGATCGGCTGGCGCAGGCGCGGGCCCAGGCGCGGATCGCATCCGCGGCATACTTTCCCACGCTCAGCACCGATCCGAGCGGGCTGCGCGAGCGTTTCTCCGGGAACCGCCCGCTTGAGGGCGCCAACCCCGCGCAGGTTCGGCCCGACACTGAAAACCTCTTTACCGTGCCGTTTTCGGTGAGCTACGAGCTTGATCTATTCGGACGCGTGCGCCGCACCATGGAAGCGGCCAACGCTTCGCTGCAAGCGAGTGCCGCGGTTCTTGAAAATGTGCGCCTGGTGTTGAGCGCCGAACTCGCTGCCGACTATTTCAATCTGCGCGAAAGTGACCGTGAAGCGGGAGTGGTGCGGACGTCGGTCGAAATCCAGCAAAAAGGATTGGACCTGGTCAACCATCGTCACGAAGGCGGGATTGCGAATGGCCTGGAGGTGGCGCAGCAGGCGGCGCTGCTCGATTCTACGGCGACGCAGCTTTCGCTGGTGCTCGAGCAGCGGGCGCAATACGAACATGCCATCGCCGTGCTGATAGGAAAATCCGCCTCGGCATTCAGCCTGGCTGAGGCGCCGTTTGAGTCGACGCCGCCGGCGATTCCGACCGGAGTTCCCTCGGAGATTCTGGAGCGCCGGCCCGACGTGGCCACCAGCGAACGCCAGATGGCGTTCGAAAATGCGCAGGTCGGCATCGCGATGACTGCGTTTTATCCGCATATCACGCTCTCGGGCAGCGGTGGATTGGAAAGCCGCAACATCGCCACGCTGGCCAGTGCTCCGAGCGCTTTCTGGTCGCTCGGCGGCGACTTGCTGCAGCCGATTTTCAATGGCGGCCGGAATCGCGCCAACCTGGCTTCGACTCGCGCCGCGTATGACGAATCGGTCGCGAATTACCGCGAATCGGTGCTCGAGGCATTTCAGCAGGTCGAAGATGGTCTTTCGGGTCTCGCGCTGCTCGACCGAGCGATGAAAACTCAGCAGGCGGCGGTCACCGACTCGCGCCGCGCCCTCGAGCTCGCCAACAACCGCTACGTCGGCGGGGTCACAACTTATCTCGATGTGATTACCGCGCAGTCCACGTTGCTAACCAATGAGCGCCTGGCAACGCAGTTGCTCGGCCAGCAGATGACCACCTCCGTTTATCTGGTGAAGGCTTTGGGCGGCGCCTGGGACTCTTCCGAACTCCAGCACGAACAGGTGAGGCCCAGGCTGGTTCAGGCCGTCGAGCAGTAACTCAAGGGTCGGGTTTCCTGCCGGGATCTCGCTTTACCAATACCGCAAATTTGATTGCATCGGATGCCCGTTTTCGGGGCCCAGGTAGCGCGCCTACCGATCAGGGATTCGGCGAGCCTGGCGACGGCGAATTTTGCGGAGGTCCGGCCACGGTGGCCGGAGAAACCGGGGTCTGTCGCGAAATAATCTGCTGCGAAGTTGGCAGCGTGGCGGCATCCCAGCCTCCGCCGAGCGCCTCGACCAACTGC
>Ga0302325_10001525_pt1 | contig 58922 bp, 50 predicted proteins | sample Palsa_T0_2_FD_201948 | JGI IMG/M metagenome (GOLD analysis project Ga0302325, IMG submission 201948) | Peat permafrost microbial communities from Stordalen Mire near Abisko, Sweden - Palsa_T0_2 | ecosystem: Environmental > Terrestrial > Soil > Palsa > Peat permafrost | place: Sweden: Abisko... | reverse complement strand
CACACCCCCAAACTCGTCCCGATGGACTGTATAGTTATGTCAAGAAACCCTCGACAAGTCAAGAGGAAGCCGCGAAAAGCGCAGGCAGAGGTTTGGCGTTTCGGCAGGTCCCGGGATTGGCCCATGCGGAGCCTAAGAATCTGAATTGGCGGGAGTTGTGGGAATTGGAGCGGCCAGAAAGAACAGAAAAACTGCGCTCGGCCAGAGCTGCAGAAACAAGCGGTTCAGCGAGAAACGCAAATGCCAACGGAGATCGTACGGAGTAATCAGGTAGATAAAGAAATATCCTGCCAGAATCAGCGGCAGGACCAGGACCGAGGAGCGGTCTTCCCGCTCCTCATGGTTATTGTTTCGGGCGTTCGCGCTGGCGGCAAAACATAGGCCCACCAGCAAGAGCGTGCCTGGAACAAAGGCCCATTCTCCAAAGCGCAAGAAATCCTTTCCATACCATTTGAGAGTGATCCAGTAGCGCGCGGGCATTGCCAACTTGTGCAGGGCAGACTGGTCAGAGAAGAGTTCGCTCGGCGGAGCGATGGAGTGCTTGAACCAGATCAGCAGCAACATTGCTGGGGCGAGGGAAATTGTCAGCACCAGCAACGGTCGCCAGCGCCCTTTTCCACGGAGTGCCGACAACAATCGTACTGAGACGATCGCCAGTACGAACAATAGTCCTTCGTTCTTGGTCCAGGCCGCGAAGCTCGCAGCCAGACCTGACAGAACGAGCAGACCGAAACGTTGCCGCTGTCCGCCCGAGGCCGGCGGTCGGTCGGTTTCCGGTCGATCGTTCTCCGCTCGATCATGGAACGCGAGCAGCGCAAGCGCAGCCAGCAAATAGAGCGACAGAGGAACATCCGCATATTGCGCCGTGCCCTGCTCTATGAAAAACGGAGTGGAAAGAAGAGTGAGGCCAGCGAGCAAGCCGGCGGCGCTGCCGCGCAGCAATTGGAGCGAGGAGATCAGGAGCGCGACCGTGCTGAAGGCAAAAAGCAAACCGAGAGCGCCGGGCACCCGTTGATCTTCGTGCCCCAGATAAGTCCAGGAACGCGCGATGGCCGCGGGAAGAAGAAGGGGATAATCCGGATGAGACCAGGGAATCAGTGCGCTGAAGCCGTCGCGCCAATGGCTGCCCCCGCGAAACAGAAAACGCGCGTGCAGATTCCAGATGGCGAACGCATCCCAGCCGTCTCCATGAGGGTGGGTGATCGCGCGCCGGATGATTGAGTAGAGCGCAGCCATCAGCGCAATACCGAACGAAGCGGTGAGCGCGTGCTGCAACCAAGGCGGAGAGAACCGGTCGCAACGTATAGTTTTCTGAACGTCCGTGGCTGCGATGCGCGATCTTAGGAACAGCCACGCGGATGCGAGTATTGCGAGGACGATGAGGTCTGCCAGGAGAAGATGGCCGAGCCCGCAGACCTGTAAGAGGAAATAGATAATCGAAGAAACTCCCACTCCGTAGCACGCGGCCAGTGATAACTGAAACATCCAACCGCAGAAGTGCCGTGGGCGAAATGGTAAGAGCAGAGTAACGATCAGGTACCCGGTCGCCAACGACAAAACTGCCGGCAGCAGGAGCGCCATCTACTTTGCTTCCTTGTCGGCCGAGGGATTGCGCAGGAGCAGGACTCCGTTGCCGAAGTCGGTTACGAGTTGCAGGTGCGAGGGAAAACTCGCGGGTCTCGCGGTGGGAAAGTTGCCGATGACGAGCGTGTGATCTGGAGAATGCTCGACAATCAATGGGGCAAGCGCGTATTGCGCAAGATAATAGTCCGCAGTTCCGGTGTTGCCGGATTCCCCGATGTAACCCACGATCCCTCTTGCTGGAAGCGCAGCTTTCAATGCCGCGAAGCGCTGGTCGGAGCGTTGCGCAACGTTGTCCGTAGCGGGAGTGGTGGCGTTCAGGACCAGCTTCGCCGACGAAAGCAGGCAGCAGAGAACAAAGATCAAGATCGCGGATGCGGTTCGTTTGGAGGGACACAGAGGCGTTTTCTCGTTCATCGCGGGCGGCGAAATCAGTCCGCATTATAAACTCTGAGGCTCGCGTCGCTCGCGGGGCGGACCCTTCGGCTTCGCTCAGGGCAAGGTGTGTCCGCCCCACACAAACCTTCCTAGAAGATCAGCTTCACCGACAGTTGCACCTGGCGCGGGGCGTAGGCGGCGTTGGGCTGCGTGAAATTCGTGGGCGATTCGTAGTAGCCAGGATACTGGGCCAGTCCGGTCGTGACGGAGCTTTGCACGAACGTGCTCGCCGAATTCACCAGGCCGTTGGACGTGATAGTGACGCGCTGATTGTCGCGGTTGAACAGGTTGAACGACTCGGCGGAGAGATCGAGTGTGTAGTGCTCGCGCAGCTTGAGGGTTCGAGCGAGGCGCAGATCGACGGTCGCGTAGTCGGGCCCGGTGAAGGCGTTGCGGCTGTAGCCGGGGAGGCGATCGTTTTCCTCGTTGCCATCCTGGTTGGGATCGCCGGCGACCGTCGCGCTAAACGGGCGTCCAGAGCCGTAGTTGGCGACCGTTGAGATTTTCCAGTCGTTGAACAGCTGTCCCAGCGTTTCGTGGCCCCGATGAAATGGCCGGGGCTCGGCTGAGACCGCGACGACCAGCCGCTGGCGCTGATCGGTGACACTAGGACCGCGTTCGGCGCTGGGGGCATAGGCGTTCTGCACTGTGGCAGGCTGACCCGCGACCAGCGCATCCTGGCCATCGTCGATGGCGTGGGCGTAAGTGTAGGAAAGCCGCAGATAGGTGCCGCGCGATACGCGCCGGTTCAGCGAGAGCGTGGCGCCGTTGTAGTAGCTCGACGCCGCGCTTTGAAATTCGTCGATCGATCCCAGTTGCGCGATGGGCCGTCCCAGCGGATTGATGCACGGCGGAAACGGACAGGTCAGCGATTGCGTGAACTGCCATGTGGCAAACGAATCGACCGTATAGAATCCGCCCTGGAAGATTGAGCCGGTGGAATCGAAGATGGGATAGGTCAGCGCCACCGGCGGCGGAAGATTCACGTCGAGCGCGCGGATGAGATGTTCGCCGTGCACGCTGAGCAGCGAGAGCGACAGCGTGGTCCGGTCCGCGACTTCCCGTTCGAAGGTCAGGCTGGCTTGTTGCACCCGCGGAGTCACGAAGTTTGGGGCGAACGCGGAGACCTCATTGGTCAGGCCTTCAGTGAATCCGGCGGGGAGGGCGCAGGTCGCAGCATCAAGCGCGCAGCTCACCAGCGGATTGGGGTAGGTCGGGAAAACCTGATGGTCATAGTAGTTGCCGTTGTTCAAGAACACCTGCGCGTCGGTGATTCCATTTTCCGTTTGCACCGCGGAGTTGTAGATCTGCGGAATGCGCACGAAAAAGATGCCGTATCCGGCGCGCACCACCAGCGGACGATGGGAGCCAAAGGAGTAAGCCAGTCCGGCGCGCGGCGCAAAGTTATACGGCTTGAACGGAACTTTGCCCGAGGGCGGAAACAGCGAATTGGAAATGAGCCCCGCGGTAGAAAATGTCTGCAGGTCCCAGCGCACGCCCAGGTTCAGGTTCAGGCGTTCGGTAACGTGGATAGCGTCCTGGGCAAATGCGGCGTATTCGTGGGTGTTGGGATTCGACGTGGCGCCGCCGAAATTCTGCAGATAATAATGCGGAACCTCATGCGCATAGGCGCGCAAAGGAGTGAGTTCGAGTCCCTCTTCCTGCGGTTCAAACGTGTAAGGATCCACCTTGATCGGATAGAAAAGATATTCGCCGCTTTGCTGGCTGGGGAAGAAATCGTAGATCCAGGTGAGCAGGCCGTCTCCGCCGAACTTCCAGGAATTGCGACTGCCTTCCAGACTGACCGTTTCCGCCAGATGCAATCGGTGTTCGCGAGTCTGGCGGGGCAGAAGATCGGAGCGCCCGAGGCCGTCCATAACGTCGGGAATCTTCGCCAGAACAGCGCTGGTATTGCTGATCGACTGCTGCAGATCGCGCGAAAACTGCAGCCGCAGATGGCTGATCCAGCGCGGGGTCAGGCTGCTGGTGAGCTGCAGATTTGCGGTTTCGGTGGAGACCAGTTCTTCGCCGTTGTCGCTGATGGCGTCATAAGTGACCGGGCTCGCGGGATCGAGAAACACATTGTTCGACCCCCAATAGCGGGTGGTGTTGACGCGCAAGGCGAGCTGATTGCGCGGAGAAAGGTTGATATCGAGCTTGCCGAAGGCGGAGTTGCCAATCTGCGCCGACGGATATTCTCCGGCCAGTGAGCTCAATTGTCCCGCCGCGCCGCAAACTAAATCCTGATCGGTGGCTTCATAATCGCCCGGCGTGTACGGACCGGTTCCAGCTTGCGGAACATATTGCGTGGTTCCGTTCAGAAACTCGACTACGTTGGGCACATGAAAGATGTGCTGATCGAATCCGGCGAAGAAGAATACCTTGCTGCGCTGGATCGGACCGCCAAACGTGCCTCCGACCTGCTGCTGACGGTCGTGGGGATCGAGTCGCGCGGCATCGGGATTGACCCACGGGCAGGGCCATCCACCGGCCGGTTCCGAGGGAAAAACTCCATCATCGACAAAAGCGTCAGCCGCCCCCAGCGAGCGGTCGCGAAAGTGATAGAACGCGGTTCCGTGATAATGATTCGATCCCGATTTCGTGATCACGTTGATGACCGCCCCGCCGGCGCGCCCATCTTCTGCGCCGTAGGAGTTCGACGACACGCGGAACTCTTGCACCGTGTCAGTCGACAACTGATAGGGAGCGCGATAACGACCGCGAGCCTGCGCGAAGAAAGCGTTGTTGTAGTCGCCGCCATCCACCAGAAAGCTGTTCTGGAATCCGCGAATGCCGCCGAAAGCGAGATCGCCGTTCGTGGCCGAAGTCAGACTGCGAGGATCCTGTGTCGCCGCGGACGAAAATAAGGCGAGATCGGTGAAGCGGCGTCCATTCAGGGGGAAATCGCTGAGGGCGCGCAGATCCAATAGAGTGGAAACGGCGTCCGGCTTGGTCTCAACCAGCGCGGGCACCGCAGACACCGTAACGCTCTCCTGCGCTCCGGCAACCTTCAGGCGAAACTCAAGCGCGGCGCTTCCGCCCACATCCACGTGAAGCTGCGCCGTTACTTGCGCCGACATGCCCTGCGCTTCCACGCGCGCGGAGTAGTCCCCCGGGGGCAATAGTTCGAGCGCGAATTCCCCGTCGAAATTGCTGGTAGCCAGGTAGCGCATGCCGGATGCGCTGTTGACGGCCACGATCGAGGCCTGGGCGATCCGCCCGCCCGTGGGGTCGAGCACCGTGCCCCGGATTGATCCCGTTGAGGAATCCTGCGCCGCAAGCCCGCCGGAGATCGTCAATACGCAGATCATGCATGCGCATAAAAGATAGAAAGCGCGTTTTTGAGACATGTGGTCGCCCCTGCGTGCGAAGTAAGTCTCAGAGGGACCCGCCGCTCGTTAACCGGACGAGCGAAAGGAAAATGCCGCGGAGAACGCCGGTCCAGTATTCTGTGATTGCGGGCCCGGCGGCCCACTCCGCGGCAAGGAGGAAACCCACAGCTTGTATAGCATTGGAGACGGTCCGGAGTCTGTGATATCGGCAGAACTATTTCGGTATCGTTCCCAAACTGGGAAAAAATGCGCTGGGATTGGCGTGCACGGATGGAGCAAGACCGCCCCCTTACGCGGAGATCGGCACTCGTGTTACCTTCAATTTCCTTTCGTGAAACGAAAATGATTCGCTCTTACAAAGGTGTGCGGCCCACGATTCCGGAAACTTGCTACGTCGATGAATCGGCGCAGATTATTGGCGACGTGGTTCTCGGCGAGCACGCGTCGATCTGGATGAACGCGGTGGTGCGCGGCGATGTGCACGAAATCCGCATCGGCGCTCATTCCAACGTGCAGGACAACAGCGTGCTTCACGGCATGAAGCAGCAGTGGGGCGTGTATCTGGGCGAATACGTCACGGTCGGGCATTCGGTCACGCTGCACGGATGCGTGATTGAGGATCGCTGCCTGATTGGGATGGGCTGCATTATTCTGAATGGAGCGCGCATTGGCGCCGGATCGATCATCGCCGCAGGTACTCTGATTCCGGAAAAGACCGTGGTCGAGCCGGGATCGCTGTGGATGGGTTCGCCCGGAAAATTCCGCCGCAAGCTGGAAGACGCGGATCAGGAAACGATCCTGCGCTATGCGCGGAATTATCTTGGCTATAAGGATGAGTATTTGAGGGAGGGGCGTTAGGCGCCGGGCGTCAGGCGCTGGGCGTCGGGCGTCAGAGATTAGTCGAACTTTCGCTCACTAATAGATTTGTCATCCTGAGGCCTGCGTTTTTGGCAGGCCGAAGGACCTATGCAACTTGCCGGCAGCATCGGCACTGCCGGCAAATTGCATAGGTCCTTCGCTCCGCTCAGGATGACAAACGTGAATCAAAATGATCAAAGCGGTTCGAGGAACGCGCGACTTACTTCCGCCGGATACGGCGCTGTGGAACTTTGTCGAGGCCACGGCGAGAGACGTGTTCCGTGCCTATAACTTCCAGGAAATTCGCACGCCGATTTTCGAAGCGACCGAACTCTTCGCTCGCGGTGTGGGCGAAGAGACCGACATCGTCTCGAAGGAAATGTTCACCTGGGAGGACCGTGGCCGCTCCGAGAGTGACAGGGGCCAATCCCTTACTCTGCGCCCGGAAAACACTGCCGGAGTCGTTCGCGCCTACATCGAGCACAAACTCTGGGATCGTGGCCTTAATAAGCTGTTCTACATTGGGCCGCAATTTCGCCGCGAGCGTCCGCAGAAAGGGCGCTATCGCCAGTTTTATCAGATCGGTGCTGAGAGTCTGGGTCCGGCATCTTCAGGAAGCGAATCGCCGGCTCGCGATGCCGAAATTCTCGAAATGCTGGCGACGTTGCTTGACCGCCTCGGCATCACCGGATGGAGGCTGGAGCTCAATTCTGTAGGCTCATCACGCGAGCGCGTGAAATTCAACGAGGCTCTGCGCATCGCGCTCGAACCGGTCAAAGACCAGATGTGTGCCGACTGCCAGCGCCGCGCCGTGACCAATCCGCTGCGCGTGCTCGATTGCAAAGTTCCCGAGGATCAGCCAATCATCGAAAAGTTGCCGCGCATCAGCGAGTTTCTCGAACAAGGCAGCCGCGACCACTTCGAAGCGGTAAGAAATATCCTGACGAAAGTCGGCGTGCGGTACTCTATCAACTCGCGCCTAGTACGCGGACTCGACTATTACACGCGCACGGCCTTCGAGTTCACTCACGGCGCCCTGGGAGCGCAGAATGCGATCCTAGGCGGCGGCCGCTATGACGGGCTTTCGGAAGCTTTGGACGGTCCCGCGGCTCCGGGCATCGGATTCGCCATCGGCGAAGATCGGCTGGTGCTGTCGCTGCAGGAAAAGACTCCGGCGGAAACCGTGTTGCGCAAGCCGGATGCTTACATTGCTCCCATGGCAGGCATGAACGCCGAAGCGGCGCTCCTGGCGCGGGAGTTGCGCACCAGCCAGGAAAATTTGGTCATCGAACTGGGCGACGATTCCTTCCGGCTGAAAAAATCGTTTGAAGCGGCGACCAAAGCGGGAGCAAAATACATCCTGATCGTCGGCGAGAACGAAGTGAAAGCGGACGCGTTCGCCCTGAAGAACCTGGCCACGGGAGAACAGGTTTCCGTGCCGCGCGGGGAACTGGCGGCGAGGATCCGTTCGTAATTCGCGTCTTCGCCGTTGCCACTGCGCTGCCAGAATGCGGCGCCAACGGCCGGCGGCAGGGTGACGAACGCCGAATCCGCGAGTCTAAAAGGATAGAGAAGCATGCGCCATTTTGCAGCCGTTTGCGTTTTCCTTCTTGGCATGGCCGTGAGCGGGTTCGCACACGCCCCGGCGCCCAAGCCTTTAAGTCCGCTGGAGCAGACGCTGGTGACCGCCGAAAAAAACTTTATCGATGCGGCCAAGACGGGCGACACCGCTTCCCTCAAGCGTATCCTGGCCGATGACTTTTCTTTCGTCGGCTCCGACGGCCAACTGGATACGCGGCAAACGTTTATCGACGAACTGGATGGCGGCGAGGACGATTCGCCTTACAACATGACGGTCGTGTCGGTTACCGAAGGCGTTGGGATCGTCAGCTACGACGTGGTGGTGCGCAGCGCTGCCGACGACGAAAACCCTGTGCCGCGTTATCAGCACTACAGCACGGTCTGGGTAAAGATCGGCGACACATGGAAAATGAAGTTTCACCAGAGGAGCGTTTCGCATTGGGGAGACTGGTAGAACATTTTCGATTGTTGATTGTTGATTGAAAACATCGGGTGCGAGGAGGGTTTCAATCAACAATCAAAAATCAACAATCACTTGGAGGCAGACTGTGAAATCACTAATGTTGACCTGCATTGCCCTACTGGCGCTGGCTGCATTCAGCGCAGCGCAGGAAATGCCCAAGCCCGGTCCCGAGCACAAGAAACTGGAAATGTTTGCCGGATCCTGGACGCTTGACGGCGACCTGAAGCCAGGTGCCATGGGTCCGGGCGGGAAGCTTGTCGAAACCGAAAAGTGCGAGTGGATGGACGGCGGCTTCTTCGTCGTCTGTCATTCGCAGTACAGCGGGGTTTTTAGCGGAGCCTCCATTTCTTTGATGGGGTACTCCGCCGACGACAAGACCTATACCTACCGGGAATTCAGCAGCACGGGCGAGTTCACCGACTCCAAAGGCGCGCTCGACGCCGATACCTGGACCTGGACCAGCGACGAACGCATGGGCTCGACGGTGATGAAGGGCCGCTTCACCATGAAAATCACGTCGCCCACGTCCTACAACTTTGTGTTCGAGATGTCGCCAGATGGGGCGAAGTGGACAACCGTCATGGATGGCAAGGCGACCAAGAAATAACCGGTCCCGAGCGGCGAGTCCCGAGGACTTCGCTTGAGGCAGTCTGCAATGGGGAGATCCTTCGCTTCGCTCAGGATGACAAAGCGTTGAGTTGGGATTAACTCGCGTCTCGGGACTTGCGACGCTGGACTTGCGACTCGGCACTCGCCGCGAACCTACTGCCCCGCGCGCTGCGGAGTTAGACTCAGGCCGGGCTGCTTCTTGCGCGCACCTTCCTGCGCGTAAATCAGATCGGGTCCGCCGTCCGAGTTGGAAGAAGCTTCCGCCAGCAGGGTGGCCAGCGCGCGATAGGAGCGGCTGATTTCTCCATCCTGCAGCACCACCGGCGTTCCGTGGTCAATGCACGGCGAGACCACCTGGAAAGCATTAGGAACTTTCCACAGAACTTTGCAGTTCGTGACGTCCTGCACGTCGGTCTCGGTGAATCCGGGAATTTTCTTGTAGCGGTTCAGCACAATGCGCAGGCGGTCGCGTCCCGAACCCTCTTCCAGGAAGGTGTGAATGCGGCCAGCGCTCCACAGCGAAACCACATCGGTCTGCGCCACAACCAGCACCGCGTTGGAGAGGTCTGCCAGTAAACGGGTGGTCGAATCCAGGCGGCTGGAGGCGTCGACCACGACGAAGCGGTAGTGGTTCACCAGCAGATCGAACAGGCGGGCCAGTTCGCCCGGCGTGGGTTCGTTCGGATAGGGCTGCTGTGGCCCGGCCAGCAGATGCAGGCCTTGGCTGGATTCGGTCATCAGACCGTCGAGCAGGGAAACATCCAGGCGATGCAGATTCTGCAGGGCGTCGAGCACGCCGAACTGCGGCCGCAGATTCAGATGCAACGCGGCATGACCGATGGGAGCAAAGTCGAGCAATACGACATTGCCGTGCGATTGCTGCAAGGCCAGGGCTGTGTTGACGGCGGCTGTGGTGCTTCCGGCGCCTCCCTTGGCGCTGAGAAAAGTGAACACCCGCGCCTTGCCGGCGCCGCCCAGCGAGCGCGTGCGCGCCGAACTGAAGCGGGTCAAGGCTTCCAGCAGCGCTTCGTGGCCGGCGGCGTTATCCAGGTACTCGCCGGCGCCCGCGCGCATGGCGGACACGATGACTGCGGCCTGCGTCATCTCGCCGTTGGCGAAAATCGCAATCTGCTGGGTGGTGGCGCGAATCAGTTCGATGGTGTGGATGGCGCGCTGCGGATCGCGGGGAGAAATGTCGACAATCACCACTTCCGCGCGCGAATCCTGCAGTTGGCGCAGGATGGAGTCGGTCGGCCCCACCGGCAGTCCGACCTGAGTAAAGACCGGCCGTCCCAGCCGAGTCGCCTCAAGCCGTGCCTGTAGCGCTGATAATTGTTCCCGGTCCTCGGTCAGGAGGGCGACGGCAATGCCATGCATAGCGCGGTTCTCGCTGATTTCTCGCGGTGTCTGCATGTTAGAAAGAGAACCTGCCCTTCGCCAAGTGACCTCGGTAATTGAACGCACCGTTGCCGGTCCACGTTGCGCAACACATCATTCCACGCAGCGGAACCCTGGACGGCTGGAAGGAAGCGCACTCGCACAATGTAGGGACTGTTGCTGACAATTGTAAGCTAGAGCGGAACCGTTGAAAAGGCCCGTCTGTGGGCGGTTCCAGAGCACGGGTTACAGGGCTCGGGAAGAAACTTGCACCGGACGGTCCTCTTCGTCGTGATAGGAGTGAAGGCTGGCGACCCGGGTGACCACGACCGTCGACTCGTAGGATTCAGGCAAATACTCGTAGCTTTCCAGCCGGACGGCCACTCCGATTTTCGTTTCGGCCCCCGAAGCTTGCGTCGTCGTTGCCGACGGACGCACCACGCGCAGCACGCGCCCGCGGCAGCGTACCGGCATATTCTCGCCCAGCGTGATTTCCGAGGGCATACGCAAGGTCAACTCGATCTCCGCGCCTTCCGTCAGCGACGCATCCGTAAACAGAAATACTCCGCGAGAGCTCAAATTCTGGGTGAATCCAGAGGCTTCCATCCCATTCGCGGGCTGGCGCAGAGCAACCGGGAGCAGATATGAGAATCTCTGCCCACCACGACGTTCAACCCGGACCGGCTCAACGCGGATAGGCGAGGTGCTCATTTTCTTAGGTCCTTTCCGGAACCCACAAAGAAGAGGCAGTTCGCTACTGTAGCTCACTCTGAGCGGGAAAAGAAGTCACCATTTAGTTACAGTGGTACGATCCTTCCCAAAATGGTCATTCCTTAGCCTTTAGATGCCAATTTGGTCCCATGTTCTATGGCCTGGATGCCTGCAGTCTGTGGAAAAGTGGGCGCTACTCGGTCTTTGCCAACGACTCTCTGATCGCGGCGACCGAATATAGTGGTAGATGAACTGAATGTCATCCAGCGCCAGCGATTCCGCAAACTCGGCAACGGACACGGCCACCGGCTCGCCGACGAGCGGTCCTGGACTTCGTCTACGAGCGGCCGGCAGGGCATTGCGTCATCGCAATTTCCAGCTGTTCTTCGCCGGGCAACTGATTTCGCTCATCGGCACCTGGATGCAGACCGTCGCCCAATCGTGGCTGGTCTACAAGTTGACCGGGTCCGGTCTGCTGCTGGGCGCGGTCGGATTTGCCAGCCAAATCCCGGTGTTTCTGATCGCTCCCATCGGGGGCATCACCGCGGACCGGGTTAACCGGCAGAAGGTCGTCATCGCCACGCAGACGGCGTCCATGATTCTGGCCTTGATTTTGGCGGCGCTCACGCTGACGCATCGCGTTCACGTGTGGCACATTTTCGTGCTGGCGTCGCTGCTGGGCGTGGTCAACGCGTTCGATATTCCCGGACGGCAATCGTTTCTGGTCGACATGGTGGGAAAAGAAGATCTGATGAACGCAATCGCGCTGAACTCCTCCATGTTCAACGGAGCGCGCATCATCGGACCAGCCGTGGCCGGAGTTTTGGTGGCGCGCCTGGGCGAGGGCTGGTGCTTCTTCGTCAACGGCGTCAGCTACATCGCCGTGATCGTCGGATTGCTGTTGATGCGCGTGGACTCGCCGGCGCGAGCGTCTCTCGGTGCTTCGCCGATCGCACACATCATCGAAGGCTTCCGGTTTGTGGAGCGGACGGGGCCGATCCGAGCGCTGCTGCTGTTGCTGGGGCTGGTGAGCGCAGTGGGCATGCCCTACACGGTGCTGATGCCGATTTTTGCCGACCGAATCCTGCACCGCGGCGGGCAGGAATTTGCCACGTTGATGGGCTCGCATGACCTGGGAGCCGTGCGTCTTGGAATTCTCATGGGCGCGGCCGGAGTGGGAGCGTTGATGGGCGCGCTTACCCTTGCGCTCCGCTCGGGTGTGAAAGGTCTGGCCCGATGGATCACCGTATGCTGCGCCGGATTCGGCGTCAGCCTCATCCTGTTTTCGTTTTCAAAATCCTTCTGGCTGTCGGTCGCTCTGCTTATGCCCGTGGGATATTTCATCATGCTGCAGATGGCGTCCTCGAACACGCTGATCCAGGTCATGGTGCCCGACGAACTTCGCGGGCGCGTGATGGCAGTCTATTCCATGATGTTCATGGGCATGGCGCCGCTGGGCGCACTGCTGGGCGGAGCGCTTTCCGACCGTCTGGGCGCGCCCTGGACCGTCGCCATCGGAGGCCTGGTTTCGGTCGCTGGTGCGGTGTGGTTCGGCATGCACCTGCCCAAAATTCGCGTCGAAGCCCGCAAGCTGATCTTGGCTCAACAGATGGCCGCCGGCGAACCGGCGCAAGACACTGCGGCCGGCATAGCGGCAAAGTAGGGTAGTCGTGCAGTTTGCGTCCGAGGGTTCGTATCGGGGCATCGCTTCAGCGATGCCGTGAAACGGCTCCGTGGGGGAAGGCTTTAGCCGCCGTGCCTTGCCCGCGTGGCCGCAGCGGCTGAAGCCGATCGATCCTCTACCGTGCTCTTACGGCACGCCTCGAAGGCGTGCCCCGATACAAATCTTTCTTAAACTGCACCACTACCCAAAGTAGCCGATCCTTCTCGCGCTATTGCGGGAACCCGATCTTCTTCGCCAATTCGATATAGCGCGGGTCCGAACGCAGAAAATCGAATGTGAAATCCGAGCGGGCGATGATCATGTATGGGCTGCGTTCCTGGTAGCAGACATTCAGCCACTCAATGGCATGGTCCTTATCTCCCAGATCTGCGTAGGTCTCGGCAAGCATGTATGGCGCTATGTAATTGCCTCCGCTTTTCCATTGCCTCAGCAGAACTTCGAGCGCCTTGCGCTGGGCAACCTGCCAGCCCCCGGCGCGGAAGCCGGCGTCCAGCGCCGCTGCATATTCCGCCAGGTTCTTGTCGTCCGCCAGTTGTGCCCAGGTCTGAATCTCCGGAATCACCTCCGAATACCTGTGCTCACCCCAATAGGCGTAGTACAGGCCTTCGTGAAATACCGGAAAGGTCGGGTTGTCGGCAACCCCTTTCGTGTCCAACGCGATCGCTTTCCCAAACTGATGGCTGAAGTTGTAAACGTCAGCCTGGGCGTAAGCGATGATGGGAGAAAGAGGATCGAGTTCGCGGGCACGGTTACATTCTTCGATTGCCTCCCGCAAGTTCCCCAGATAGCTCAGGCTCTGGCAGAGCCACTGGTGTGCCGTGGCGTCGCTGGGATCGAGCGCGAACGCCTTTCTGAACTCGGCTTCCCCTCCCGAAAAGTCATAATCGAACTGCATGTCGATTAAGCCCAGGTCGGCATGGGGACGCGCCAGCGTGGGGTCCAGTTCCAGCGCCTTCGTCGCGGCTGCTTTTGACTTGGGCATCGCGTTCTTGGGCTCGGCGTTGGTGTATGCGCTGGTCACGGCATACACATCCGCCATACCGGCATAAGCCAGCGCATAGTTTGGATCCTTGTCGATGGCTTGCTGGAAGTCGGAAAGCGCCGTCTGCAGGCCCAGGATCGTGCGCTTGTTCCAGTCGTAACGTCCTTTCACGTAGAGCTGATACGCCTCAGGATTCTGTGTTCCCTGCCGGGCGATCTGCTGCTTCTCCGAACCACTCATGTTCGAGCGCAGCCGGCCGGCAAGGTCGCTTGCGATCTGCTGCTGCAGCGAAAGCACGTCGGAAACCTTGCCATCGTAATGCGCGCCCCAGATTTCCGTGTTGTCGCTGACTTTGGTAAGTTCCGCGCTTATCTGGATCGCGTCTCCGCGCTGTACGATTCTTCCGGTCACCAGTGCGTCGACGGTCAGTTCCTTGCCGAGTTTCTCGACATCGACGTCTTTGCCTTTGTAGCGGAACACCGAGTTGCGTGACTTTACCTTCAGCCCCGGGACGTGGGCGAGGCTGGCCATGAGCGACTCGGTGATGCCGTCGTCGATCATTTCGGTATCGGCACCGCCGCCCGCGGTCGCGAATGGAAGCACGGCGATGGATTCCACCTCCGCACCGCCCACGCGCGATTTGCCGTACCATACTCCCGCCCCAACGAGAGCCAGCACAAGCAACGCCACCGCAGCCATCAGCCACTTGCGAGCAGGCGTGGCGCCGGCCTCTGGCCGGCTGTCTGGCAGGCGTCCCGCCTGCGAATCCGGCGCGACCACAGAAGACGAAGTCGGCCCTGATGCCGCCGCTGGCGGTATTGATCCTGACGATGGCGTCGCAGATGGCGTCACCACGACAAGAGGTTTCTCCTCTGACGATGCCATCGCCGCCGCCGAGCTCCTTCCCGAATCCATCTCCCGTTTCAGCCGCTTCAAGTCCGCGCGCATCTCCGACGCCACCTGATAACGCAGGTCGCGGTCCTTCTCCAGCGCCTTGCTGACGATCCTCTCCAGCTCGGCAGGAACTTCAGGATTCAGCCGAGTCGGCGCAGTGGGCGGCTTCTCCAGAATCGAATTGAAGATGACCGCCGAGGTTTCCCCGCGAAACGGAAGCGTTCCCGTCGCCATTTCGTAGAGCACCGATCCGAACGAAAACAGGTCGCTGCGCGCGTCCAGCTCCTTGCCCCGCGCCTGCTCCGGCGACATGTAAGCGACCGTGCCCAGGGTGGTGCCGGGACTGGTCAGATGGTGCTCGTCGGCGGTTGCCAGCGTCGCGTCTTTTTCGCCCGGCGGACCCGACATTTTCGCCAAACCGAAATCCAGCACCTTGGCATGATCCCGCTTGGTCACGAAAATATTCGGGGGCTTGATGTCGCGGTGCACGATGCCTTCGCTGTGCGCGGCGTCCAGCGCGTCGGCGATTTCGATCGCCAGCGACAATAACTCATTCAGTTCCATGGGACGGCCGGCGATGACGTGCTTCAACGTGGCACCCTCAAGGAACTCCATCACGATGAAACTCTGACCCTCATGCCGCCCGATCTCATGAATCGTGCAGATGTTGGGATGGTTCAATGCCGACGCGGCCCGCGCTTCCCGGCGAAAGCGTTCCAGAGCCTGCGGATCGCCGGCCAGTTCTTCCGGCAGGAATTTGATGGCGACGAAACGGCCAAGATCGCTGTCTTCGGCCTTATAGACCACACCCATCCCGCCTCCGCCCAGCTTTTCGAGAATGCGGTAATGCGAGATGGTTTGACCGATCATGGTTTAGCAGCGCACTTTAAGGTCGCTTCATCTTACGAAGCAAGGTTCGGAGAGTCAACGAAAGCGGATCGCGGGTAGGGCTCAATCTGAATCCGCACCTTGACCGTCATCCCGAAGTGCCCGCGCTTTTGCCAGCGGGCCGAGGGATCTCCCAGCACAGGCCCTGTGGGCCGGGAGATCCTTCGCTCCGCCTGAAAAACGCCTACGCTCAGGATGACTTTAGGCCGGGGTCTTTTTCAAATTGAGCCACTACGGGATCGTGGTTCTAGCGGTAGGCTTCGGACGGCAGTCCTGTGATCCGTATCCCCGCGTGGCCTTTGTGGCGGATGTTGAGCCCGATCAACAACGCGGTGATCTGCTCGACGAGGCGCGCATTTTCCAGCTTGCCGCCATCGATGGGCCGCACTCCGGGAATCTTCGCGGCGAGTTCGCGGACGAGCTGACCTGCCCCAGTGTCGTCGCTGCAGACGATCACATCGCAATCGAGCGGATCATCGCCATTGAGCAGGTCTGCGGAAAGATTATGAAATGCGGCCGCGACGCTCACGCCTTTGGGCACGAGTTCTGCCGCCTGTTGCGCGGCCGAGCCCTGCCATACGCCTAACGGACGCGAAGCGCGACCGCCGACCGAACTCGCCAGCGGCACGGTAGCATCGATCAGCACACTGCCCGGTCGGATCGCCGGTTTGAGTTGCTTCAGAAGTTCCGCCTGTCCTTCAAACGGAACCGTCAGCATCAGGATGTCGGCGGCCGCGCACGCCGCCCTGTTTTCCATCCCGCTGACATCTGCCTGCGAGTCGGCCCGCTCCCGAATCGCCGCAGCCGCTTGCTGCGCTCGTGCTGCATCGCGCGAGCCGATGATGACTGCCTCGCCCGCCCGCGCCCAGCGCAACCCCAGGCCCGTACCCGCCTGCCCCGTGCCGCCGAGAATCGCGATCGCGCGCTTAGCCGCAGCAATGTCCGTCATGCGAATTCGGTCTCGAAGGCTTCCTCGGAAGCGAACGGCTGGGGAGTAAGCTTGATCTTAATGCGCGAATACGTCGTATTGCGTTCGGCGGGAATGCGTCCGATCTCCAGAATCATCGCCTGAAAATCTTCCGGACTGGTATATTGCCCAGCGGTGGCTCCAGCCTCGCGCGAAATATTTTCTTCCATCAGCGTGCCGCCAAAATCGTTCGCCCCGGCCTGCAGGCAAAGCTGCGAGAGCTTCCGGTTCAGCTTCACCCAAGACACCTGAAGATTGTCGATCGATCCCGCCAGCAGCACGCGCGCCAGCGCATGCACTTTCAAATGCTCGGCAAGAGTCGGCCCGGTACGCGACAATCCTTGCGCAAACAGCAACGTGTTCTGATGCACAAAGCCGAGAGGCACGAACTCGGTGAAACCGCCGTTCTCAGCCTGAATTTCGCGCAGCAGCAGCATTTGCCGCACCCAGTGCTCCGGCGTTTCCGTGTGTCCATACATGAGTGTCGAGGTGGTGCGAATGCCCAACTGATGCGCGGTGCGGATCACGTCAATCCACTGCGCGGTCGAAAGCTTGTTAGCCGAGAGGATATGCCGCACTTCATCGTCCAGGATTTCAGCCGCCGTGCCAGGCAGCGTGCCCAGGCCGTTGTCGCGCAACATCGCCAGATAGTCCGCCAGCGGCATCCCGGTCAGTTCCACGCCGTAGCTGATCTCCATCGGCGAGAATGCGTGAATGTGCATTCCCGGCACCGCGTTCTTCACCGCCCGCAGAATGTCGCGATAGTAAAACTTGGGCAGATTTCTCGGCAGGCCGCCCTGAATGCAAACCTCAGTCGCGCCGATTTGCCAGGCCTCGACAGCCTTTTGCGCCAGCTCTTCCAGCGTCAGAAAATACGTATCCGCTTCGCGCGGCCCGCGGGCAAACGCGCAGAACTTGCATCCCACAAAACAAATGTTGGTGAAGTTGATGTTGCGGTTCACCACGTAGGTGACGATGTTGCCGGCTAACTCCCGGCGCAACAGATTCGCCGCGACCAGCAGGCCGAGCAAATCGTTCCCATCGCAATTCGCCAAGGCATACGAATCGTCGACCGATAAGTCCGCACCGCGCTGCGTCTCCAGAACCTTTTCGAGCGCAACCCGCAGTGACGGCGTGATTCGCGGCGCAACCTCGGACCAATCGAGGGTAGGAAAGCATTCCAGTTGGGTAGAAATATGTTCGCCCGCCATAACCATTCCAGTGTAGCGGAAGTCTTAGCGGAATAGGTCTTTGTCGGCAGGCCGCAACAAATCGCGCACACTGCCGCTTCCGGGCTCGAACTTGAATCCGCGGACGATACACGCCGGCGTGCGGTTGAGCTTGCCGCACACCAATCCGGCCGCGCAGGCCAGCTCGTCGGCAACGGCATCCACGCTGGCCTTCAGTTGAAAACCACGCGGATCGCGCCGTCCGCGGTAGTCGTGCAGCGCTTTCATTCCCGCAATGCCAATAGCAAACTCGGCCAGCCCCTCGCGCCACGGACGCCCAAAGCTATCCGTAATAATCACTGGCAGCAAAACTCCAGTACGTTTCTTCAACGCGCGCCGCAGGTTCGCCGCCGAGCGATCCGGATCTTCCGGCAGCAGCAGCGCGTGCCGCCCGCCATCCACATTCGATACGTCAATGCCGCTGTTGGCGCAAAGAAAACCATGCCGCGTTTCCGTGATCAGAATGCCGTGCTGGCGCCGGATCACGGCGCGGCTCTCGCGCAGCGCCAGTTCCACCAAGCGGGGATCATGGCCGTAGAGTCGCGCCCATGCCGCCGATTCCTTCGAAGGCTCGATCGTGGCCAGATCAACCAGCTGTCCTTCGGCCTTGGAGACAATTTTGTGTTTGACGACGAGAATATCCCCGGACTCGAATCGCAGCCGTAGTCTCCGCAACGACTCCAGCAGCTTGTCTGCGAGAGAATCTCCGGGAGAGATTTCGTCGGCGAGCGGAACTGGAATCAGCCGTATCTGCTGCCCCATCTTTTCTGACCTGCCCGTCGATGCCGACCGCCGCGTGTGACTTCTCATACGGCATCCGATTCCCCAACCAAAAGATCGTCAACCAGATTCCAGTCCCGCGCCAGCCGTTGCGCGCGGGTCTCGCCCGGCAACGAAATCAGCTGTTTCAAGTCCGCGGGATTATCCACATCCGCGGCAATTCCAGGCAGAACGAGCACCACGCAAGGTTTGCCGGTAGCCCGCGCGGCCGCGCGATGCGGCTTGAAACTATCATTGCCAAACCGCAGCGGAAAAAGATTCGCGGGGCTGCGATAAGCGGCATTGGTGCCGCGTCCATCTCCGGCCGGAACCAGCAAACTGCCCGCGCGCGGCGCATGCTTGAAGATTTCGTCCAACTCCCACGCCTGCATCAGCGGAATGTCGCCCGGAATCACCAGCGTGCTCACTTCTCCGCGTTCCACGCATATCTGCGTCGCCATCTCAATCGCGCCGGTTTCCCCGGGATTGTCGGGATCGGGGATGATCTCAAATCCATATTCTTCGGCAAGACTGGACGCAAACGGATCGCCGGTCACTATACCCACCCGCATGCGAGACTTCGATTCATGAAGAGTCCATTCGTGAAGCGTGGCGAGCACGTCATGCAGCATGGCCTGCGCCAGTTGCGTGCGCAAAGATTGATCCAGCACGCCGGCAAGGCGCTGTTTCGCGTATGCAGTGTTCTTGACGGGAACCAGGATCACGGCCGGCGATCCAGGCTGCGGGGACCGAAGCTCCGAAAAGTCCCTCCCGCGGCCTTTTCTTCCTGGAACGGCATGTCGCAAGCGATCGCGAGCACTTCGCGCGCCAGGGCCGTTCGGTCGTCGGAACTGCGCATGATGGTCTGCGTGCATTGCACGCGCAATCCGTTCTTGCGGAGCCCATCGGCGGCGCGGGCGTCGCGCGAATCGCAGACCAGAATGTCCAGAAAATCTTTGTAGGCCTCCGCCACGCCCCCGATCGAGCAGGGAAGGCCTTGAGCCTGCATCAGGATGCCCGCCGGCCCCGCGATCGGCGCATTACCCACGATCGGACTGACGGCGGCAATTCTGCCGCGCGTTTGCAGCAACGCATCGCGAATCCCCGGCACCGCCAGGATCGGCCCAATACTTGTCACCGGATTGCTGGGCGCAATCAGCACCGCATCCGCCGACGTAATCGCTTCGATTACGCCCGGCGCGGGTTCGGCCTCCGTGGCTCCCGCAAACCGCACCGACTTCACCGGATCCTGATACCAGCGCTGCACAAAATATTCTTCGAAGCTCAGTTCCCCCATCGGCGTGTCTACGCGCGTCTCAACTCGCGAATTGCTCATGGGAAGAATCTGCGCCTTGACGCCGAGCTTGCCCGATATAGCCGCAGTCGCCTCCGACAGCGTCCGGCCCTCAGCCAGCAAGCGCGAACGCAGCACGTGCACGGCCAGATCGCGATCGCCTGCGTGGAACCAGGTCGGCTCGCCGAGCAGGCCCATCGTCTGCAAACACAGAAATGTATCGCCCTTCACGCCCCATCCCCGTTCGCGGCTCAACATTCCCGAGAGCACATAGGTGATGGAATCGAGATCGGGAGAAACGTACAAACCCCACCACAGCAGATCGTCGCCGGTGTTGACCACCAGCGTGATCTCTTCCGGCGGCACGATCTGCGCCAGTCCCTCGACGAACTTTGCACCACCCGTGCCTCCGGTCAGCACACAGATCATGCCGCCCTCCGTGTCAGCCCGTCATCGCCCGCCGCGATGCGCAATTTTTGTGAAAGCAATCCCGGCCTGTTGATCGCTGCAGAAACGAATTCCGGATACACCGGCAACCGTTGCCGCAACCGAAGCCCCTTTGCCTCGGTCCGCAGCCGCAACTGCTCCAGCTGCGGCCAGGGCTTTTCTGGATTGATGAAATCCGGCGTCAGCGGCGAGACTCCTCCCCAATCGTTAATGCCCGCGTCCAGCAAATCTTCATAGTACGGCGCAGAAAGATTCGGCGGAGCCTGAATATTCACGCGCGGCATTAGCAAGCGAGCTACCGCCACGGCGCGCAGCATTTCGCCGCGAGAAGGCTCGGGCCAATGCGACATCGGGATCGCCGGCTTCACGCGGAAGTTCTGCACTATCACTTCCTGGATGTGACCATAGCGTTCCTGCAAATCGCGGATCGCCACCAGCGCCTCCACACGATCCTCCGCCGACTCGCCAATACCGATCAGTATTCCCGTTGTGAACGGCACGCCCTGCTTGCCGGCATCTTCAATCGTGCGCAAACGTTTTGCCGGAACTTTGTCGGGAGCGTTGTCATGCGCCGCACCCGGAGCCAGCAACGTGACGTTCGTTGTCTCCAGCATCAGTCCCATGCTCGGGGAAACTACAGCCAACCGCGCGATCCACTCCGCGCTCAGCAATCCCGGATTCGGATGCGGCAACAAACTCGTCTCCCGCAGCACCAGCTCGCACATGGCTTCCAGATAATGCAGCGTGGACTTGTATCCTAATTGCCGCAGCGTCTCGCGCATCTCGGGAAACAGCAGCTCCGGTTTATCCCCCAGGCTGAACAAAGCCTCGGTACAACCAAGTTTTCCGCCCGAACGGCAAACCGCGAGAACTGCCTCGGGAGTCATCGTGTGCGCGCCGGGCTCGCCCGGATCGCGGCGGAACGTGCAATACCCGCAATAGTCGCGGCATAGATTGGTCAGCGGAAGAAATACTTTCCGCGAATAAGTGATGACGCCGGGCTTGAAGCGTTCCCGGGCAGCCCGCGCCGCCGCCAGAAGATCGGGCAATTCTTCATCGGCGCAGCCAATGAGCTGGACCGCGTCCTCGCGCGAAATCGGCTCGCCCGGCCGAAGTTTCGCCAGCACCGCCGCGCAATCGATGCCCGCGCGTCTCGGATTGCCGGCGGTCGTGATGGAAGTAAGACCCACGTTGCACGCATCATACATCGCCGCGCCATGATAATGTAGCGGGCGTACGCTAGGAACCTGACTTGGTGCCGTGCCGCTGCCAGCAGCGGCTTGGTTTCGTTTATGACGCTGAATCCGGCCGAATTCCGCAAAGCTATGGGCTGTTTCGCCACCGGAGTCACCATCGTCACCGTCGATCTCGACGGCGAAGTTCATGGCATGACCGCCAACGCTTTCTGTTCGGTTTCCCTCGATCCGTTGCTGGTGTTGGTCTGCGTCGATCATAAAACTCGGACCCATGCCCATCTGCACGCCAAAAAACGCTTCGGCATCAATGTGCTCGGCGAAGCTCAGCAGGCCATTTCCGAGTACTACGCTCGCCCCGATCGCAGCCACGAACAGGCCGAGGTCGAAGTCGGCGCCCGCTTTGACCGGACGGCCCACGGCACTCCCATGCTGCATGGCTCGGTCGCCTATCTGGACTGCCGCCTGCACACCGTGCAGGAGGCCGGAGACCATTCGATCTTCATCGCCGCAGTCGAGGATGTTGTGGTGCGCGATGGCGAACCGCTTTTGTTCTTCCGTGGCAAGTACCGCAACCTGGGGTCAGAGCAGGTCCGCTAGGAGGCCCTGCCGGCCTGTTCTGCGCGGAGCCGGAGGATCCTCCCACGACGCGAAGCGAGCGCCCCGAGACTTTGGTGATCTACTTACGCTTCGCACGTCTAACAGAACTGATAGTCTTGAAGTTGGAGTCAATCATGTCAGAAACCATCATTGCCGCCCCTTACGCATCGAACATCGCTCGCCCCGAGCCGGGCGAATATGCGCCTTACTACGACCGTTATATTTCGTTGATCGAAGGCACCGACGTGTTGGGTACCCTCGATGCGCAGCGCCGCGAGATGTTGCTGCTGCTCACCGGCAAAGACGACGCGGCCGCCGATTTCCGCTACGCTCCCGAAAAATGGAGTGCCAAAGAAGTCCTGGGCCACGTCTGTGACACCGAACGCGTCTTCGCCTATCGCGCCCTGCGCATCTCCCGTGCAGACGCCACCCCGCTGGCCGGCTTCGACGAGAACGAATACACCCGCAACGCGCCGTTCGCCCACTGTCCGCTTGCCGAAATTATCGAGGACTACATCGCCGTCCGCCGCGCCACCATCACGCTGTTACGCAATCTCGATGGATCGGCCTGGATCCGCCGCGGCAGCGCCAACAACAACCCCATCAGCGTTCGCGCCCTGGGCTACATCATCGCCGGCCATGAACTGCACCACCGCCGGATCTTGGAGCGGAAATATTTCGCATCGAGCTAGACGCTTTTCGTTACGGCGCAATTTTGAACCGTTTTGAGATTGCCGATTGCACCTTAGCCGCAATCGACAATCTGCAATCTGAAATCTGCAATTCCCTTATCCCGTTCTCTTCTTGCGCCGGCCGCTCCGCGGAGGTTCTTCCTCGAACACGGCGAATTGAATCTTTTTCTCCACCGGATCGATGCGATCCACCAGCACCTTGAGCCGGTCTCCGATGTGATAGATCTTGCGCGAACGCTGCCCAATAATCTCGCGCGTGTTTTCGTGGTAGGAGTAGCGGTCGTCAATCAGCGTGTTAAGCGGAACCAGTCCTTCGACGAACAGATCGGTCAGCTCAACGAAAAATCCAAACTTGGTCACGCTGGTGATGAGTCCATCGAAGCTCTCTCCCACCCGATCCTGCATGAACTTCACTTTTTTCCATTCCATCAGCGCGCGCTCGGCATCGTCGGCGCGCCGCTCCGACTGGCTCGATTCTTCCGCAATGTCGTGCAGTTCTTCGAGCGCAATGGGCCCGCCAAGCGGCGAGTTAGATTCGCGGTGCGCGGCATGATCCCGGCGCTTGGACCACGGTGTAGCGCCAGCTTCCGGCTTCGGGCTCTCGCTTAGCGCGGGATGCCCCACCGCGCTTAACACCTGTTTCAAAATCCGATGCACAATCAGATCCGGATATCTCCGGATCGGCGACGTAAAGTGCGTATACGTCGGCGACGCCAGCGCAAAGTGCCCCAGATTCTCCTCCGAATACCGCGCCTGCTTCAGCGACCGCAGCATCAGATAACTGAGAATTCGCTCCTCCGGCTTGCCGGCAATCTTCTCGGTCAGCTTCTGATACATGCGCGGTGTAATGTGCACTTCCTGCGGCACTTCAACGTCGCGCACGCGCTTGCCGGTGCCATACGCCGCCCGCCGGTCGGCCTTCATGTGCACGCGATGAATCGGCAACGGCCCCACTCCCAGCGAGTATCCAAACGTCGCCGCAATCACTTCAAAATCGTAAACCCGCTTGGCGTCCGGCTTTTCGTGAATGCGATACAAGCTGGCGATGCGATGCGACTCCAGATGCTGCGCCACGCACTCGTTCGCCGCCAGCATGAATTCCTCGATCAGCCGGTGTGCGAAATTGCGCTCCGAACGCGCGATGCTCTTCATCAGCCCGAACTCATCGAATTCGATGACCGGCTCCGGCAGATCGAAGTCAATCGATCCTCTCCGCTCCCGCTTGCGGTGCAGAATCTGGGCAAGGTCGCGCATCAGCTCAAACGTAGCCACCAAGGGCGCATAGCGCTCGCGCAACCCCGCGTCGCCTTCGAGCACGGCGTTGACCGCGGTATAGGTCATACGCTCAGCCGAGCGAATCACGCCCTCGCTTAATTCATAGCCAACAATCTCGCCGCGGTGATCGACTTCCATCACGCAGGAAAGCACCAGCCGATCCAGCTGCGGGCGCAGGCTGCATATATCGGTCGAGAGCTCGAGCGGCAGCATGGGAACGGCGCGGTCAGGAAAGTAAACGCTCGTGCCCCGAAGCCGTGCTTCCGCATCCAGCGCCGAGCGTGATGTCACGTAATGCGCCACATCGGCAATGTGAACCTGCAATTCAAAGTTGCCGCTGGGCAGCATGCGGACCAGCACCGCATCGTCAAAATCGCGCGCCGTCTCGCCGTCGATGGTAACGATGGGCAGCGCCCGAAAATCGCGCCGATGCTCCAGTTCAGCGCCTGCAATCGTTGCAGGCGCGCGCTGCGCTTCTTCCAGCACCGCCGGCGGAAAATGATGCGGCAGATGAAACTTGCGAATCGTGATTTCCACGTCCACGCCAAAGTCGTCTTCGCGCCCAAGAATCTCGATGACACGTCCCCGCGGACTCTGCGTGGGCGAAGGCCAATCGGTGATCTCCACATCGACCACCACTCCCTCCAGGTTGTCCCACTCGCTACGACGAGCCGCTTCCTCGCCCAGCACCCGATCGACCGTCCTCCCCACCTTCCCACGCCTCCTTGTGTCATTCCGAAGACCCGCGCTTTCACCAGCGGGGCGAGGAATCTCCCGTGCATCGGCCTTCGTCTCATCGCGATTATCGGCGCCTGGAAGTTCCATCCCAGCCGGAATCACAATCTCCTGCGTGATCTTCGAATCGAACGCCGTCACGTAATTGTGCCGCGAGCCGTAATGAAAAACCCCAACCACGGTGGCATTCGCCCGCAGCACCGGACGCACGATGCGCCCTTCCGCCCGGCCATCCGTCCGGACGTTCGTGATCTCCACCAGCACGCGATCGCCATGCATAGCGTTGCCGATCAGATGCGGCGCGATGAAAATGTCGCCCGCAAGCCGCGACTTGAGCGGCCCGCTCAGCGACTTCGAATCCGGGATAACGAACCCAAAACCATCGCGATGCATGGTCAGCCGTCCCGAGACCAGATTCTTGTCAGCCGCAGCCTGAGGCAAGGCATAGCGGTCGGCATCAACCGGAATCAGCGCACCCGCCGCCACCAGCTTCTGCAAACGATCGCTCAATTCCCGCCGTTCGTCCCCATGCAATCCAAGCTCGCGCACCAACTGCTTAAATCCCGCCTGCCGCTTAGGCTGGCGGGCAATATGTTTCAGAATGGCGGCTTCGGTCAGCATGGGAAGATAGCAGCTAGTCTACAGGCCAGACGGGTTCGAGCCTGAGATTGGATGCCCAACAGGCAAAAACCATCGCGATGGCGCCGCTGTTGTTGAAGATTTGGTGTTAGTCGGACAGGCGGACAAGAGAATGTACATCTTGCTCCCGCGTATGATTTCTTTACTACCTCCGTCTATGCCAATTACCAGAACGATCCTCCCGGCATAAGCTTCATGGGCCGGAAAACCTCGTTACCCGGTAAAACTCTGGAGATGTTCATCACTTCAACCTTCGGAATTCCTCCGCGACAGCAAAAGAAAATCGTGGAGCGCATCAGTGATGCAGTCTCAGACACTGCCCCCGCCGTTCGTGAATGGATGGACGCTTTAGCAGGCTTCAAAGACACAGGAAAGCGAATGCTTGCCACATGGAGCGAGGGAGTGCATGTTTTGCGGGATCGTCGTATGTACGCCTTGAGCCCTTGGAAATACAGCGAGGCGTTTGAGGGAATCTCGGACGCGCCAAAGCTCGAGAGCTCCCGCAAAGTCCTTGGTCGGTCTGAACTACTAGCTGACCGAGGCAAATCCAAATCGAAATGAAGGCTTGGCACCGCATGGCAGGGCGTCAAGCATTAAGCGATTCTAAATCTCCCTGGAGAGTGACCTGCAGGGATTCGAGTTGGCCTTCATCTACCTTCATACACGTAAAAGATGCCCACATCGCCCAGGAAAGCGCCGCCCCCACAAACATGAGCCACACGCACAACCGCCTGAATATTCAATCTCATAGCTGAATCAATTCGCACGAATGAGTCGAGCAACGCAACCATGCGGGACTTGTTACTAGTTACCGGCATCACCGGGCATTCCGGGTCATTCTTCCTGCGCGAACTGGTGAAGAATCAATACCCTGGCCAAATTCGTTGCATCGTGCGAAGCACTTCGGATGCGTCTGAATTGGATGGATGCCCATTAAAGATCGACAAGCGAATAGGGGATCTCCGCGATCAAGAGTTTCTCAACCGCACCTTGCAAGGAGTCGAGACCGTTCTTCATATCGGGTCCATATTTTATTCTGTGAATCTGGTAAAGGCGGCCTTGGCGAATCATGTCAAGCGCGCGATTCTTGTTCATACTACGGGCATCTATTCAAAGCACAAGAGCGCCTCGGCGGAATACCAGACCATCGAGTCAGACATCAAAACACTATCCGAAAAAGACCCATGCAAGATGGGAATTGTCTATCTCAGGCCCACCATGATATTTGGCCGCCTGCAGGACAAGAACATCTCTGTTTTCATAAGAATGATCGATAAGCTGCGCATTTTCCCTGTGGTCGGTGGTGGAAGAAGCCTTATTCAGCCTGTCAATGGCAGGGATTTGGGGAAAGCATATTATCAATTGTTGACCAAGCCTGAAATTATGACTGGGGACTACATCCTGTCTGGAGAGAAACCCCTGGCTACGTCGGGAGTATTTCAGATGATCAGCGGCCTCCTGGGAAAGCAAACGACATTTCTGAGCGTCCCGCTTACGCTGAGTGTGTTGGTCGCGAGAACCATAAAATCGTTGACTCTAGGGAAGATCGATTTGGTGGAGAAAGTTCAGCGCATGGGCGAGGATCGAAGCTTTTCCCATGATGCCGCCTTCCGGGATTTTGGTTACGCCCCAATGCCCTTTGCCGAAGGGTTAAGAATCGAAGTGGAAGAATACATAAGAGCTAAAGCGGCGCGCCCTTGACCTGAACATCTTGACCTGAACATGAGATCGAGACTGGATGGAGATCGAGTGTAGTGCGTCAAACAGATCGACGTTTATTTATCGTCAGTTTCCTCTGTGATCCTCTGTGGTGAAAGCCCTTGACTTCTTCGTCGGACACCAAAACCTACGCCGGATCGAGGCGCAACATAACGATCACCATTTTCGACGCACTACACTAGGTCCTTTTCCATCCCGGCCATCCTTTCCAACGAGAATTGCGCTTTTTTGCCAACCGTGCAAAAAGCCTTCAGTTCGATGCGGGAACGCGCTCAGTAAGCAGAATGCGCTTTACCTGGTTGCGGTCGAAAGTTTGTGTGTTCCCGCCAATGCGTACTTCCACTTCCATTCCGCTGACGGAAACCAAATCTCCCGTCAGAACGGATCCATCCCTTAACTCGATCGTGTCGTGCGCCGCATTGCCTAGCTCATAACTTACGCTTCCCCCGGAGGCGTCATGGGAACTGATTTCGAGCGGAAATTTCCCTGAATTGAACCCCTCCTTCTGAAACCCAAGCATATGTTTCCCGATCGCAACGTCGATCAGTTTGGGAGTTGTCCCCACTGCGTTACCATCCACCGTTAAAGCCGCCCCTTGTGGAACAGAGTTCACCGTAATCGATACGGTGCTCGGGGCACTGGTTGACAAGGCCAGCGAGGTCGGGGAACCGGACGCGGCAATCGTTATTTGGAACTTGACCGTTTCACCCGCGGAGACGTTCGTCAGATTGATATAGCCCTGACCGATTCTTGCCTTACCTTTGTCGAACAGGTACAGCGAAAAACTTGCGCCACTGATGGCCTTGTCTGACAGGTTGAGAGCCTCTACATCACTAATGTAGGTGTGCTCCTTTCCCATTCCGGCCCCTATGTCCTTGAACTTCGAAAAGGTAAAACGGAGAACTGGCTGCCCAGACTCAGGCCAGGAAACAACCTGGAAGGGCTGATCTTTGGCCGCTGCCAACAGACTGGCAACAGCCAGCAAGAGAAAGGAGAGCGCTGCACGTCGCATATTTCCTCCGGCAGATCGCGATGTCGATATGTCATTCGCGTCATCAGGCCCGAAACTGTGGGAATTGTACAACGGGTCTCTTTGCGAATCCCTAAAGCCAGAAGACTATTCGAACGAGCGAACGTCGACAACGACCATCCGGCTGCCCGAAAGATGTTGCGCCAGTTCGAAGCGTAACGTTGGGGAACTGATAGCTGACAGCTGACGGCTAATTGGTCGGGACGGGCAGATTTGAACTGCCGACCCCTCGCACCCCAAGCGAGTGCTCTACCAGGCTGAGCCACGTCCCGACTAGGAAGGATTCCGCCTATCCGGCGCCGAAGCGCCCTCATCTGGCGGAGGGGTTCACTGGTTGATTCTACACCAGCCGCAGTCGCCGCGCCCCACCAATCGCGCGCATCTTTGCGGAACCACCACCGGGCCCCGATGAACTTCGCCCATCAGTTACAATCGGACGTTTATGTTGCGCTACTTCACCGCTGGAGAGTCTCACGGCGAGGCTCTGGTCGCGTTCCTTTCGGGCTTGCCCGCCGGACTGAAAATCGATCAGGCCTTCCTCGACCGCGAACTCTGGCGCCGCCAGCAAGGCTATGGCCGCGGCGGACGCATGAAGATCGAGCGCGACACCGCCCACATTCTTTCCGGCGTCCGCCACGGCATCACCATCGGCTCGCCCATCTCGGTGCAGCTGGAAAACCGCGACTGGAAGAACTGGCAGGAATCGCTTCCGGTCAGCGAAGGCGATCCCGCCAAACACAAGCGCGTCGCCTCGCCACGGCCCGGCCACGCCGACCTCGCCGGAGCCCTGAAGTACAACTTTCCTGAAGCCCGCTACATTCTCGAACGAGCTTCCGCCCGCGAATCCGCCGCGCGCGTCGCCATCGGAGCCATCGCCAAACTTTTCCTGCGCGAACTCGGCATCGAAGTCCTGAGCCACGTTGTCGCCGTAGGCGCGGTCTCGGTCTCCGATCCCGTCCTTTGGGAAGAGATGATCGCGCTCTGCAATCGCGACGATGTTCTGCTAAACTGCGCCGATCCTGCTCTCGAACAGCGCATGAAAGAACAAGTCGACAACGTGCTCAAGACCGGAGACTCTGTCGGCGGAGTCTTCGAAGTCGTCGCTCACGGCGTTCCTCCCGGCCTCGGCGCCTGCGCGCAATGGGACGAGCGCCTCGACGCCCAACTCGCCGCCGCCGTCATGTCGCTGCAAGCCGTCAAAGCGGTTGAGATCGGCTCCGGCGTGGCCTCGGCCTACGCTCCCGGCTCGCAGGTTCACGACGAAATCGGCTACGCCGCCACTTCCGGCTTCACCGCTTTCTCGCGCACTCATAACAACGCCGGAGGCATTGAAGGCGGCATTTCCAACGGAGAAGAAATTCGCGTGCGCGGCTATCTGAAACCGATTTCTACGCTGCGCCGTCCCTTGCAGTCCGTCGATTTCGAGACTCGCGAGCCGGTCAAAGCCGCGTACGAACGCTCCGATGTCTGCGTGGTTCCCGCTGCCGGAGTCGCCGGCGAGGCCATGGTCGCGCTCACCCTCGCCCGCTGCGCTCTCGATAAATTCGGCGGCGATTCCATCACCGAAACTTTGCGAAATTTCCTAGGCTATTGCGATCAACTAAAAAACTACTAATGATCTATCCCATCGTTAAATACGGAAACCCGATCCTCGAAAAGCCTGCGGAAAAGGTGACGGTGTTCGACGCCGAACTGCAGACGCTCATCGAAGATATGTTCGAGTCGATGTATGCGGCCAAGGGCGTCGGACTGGCCGCGCCGCAGATCGGCATTGCCCGCCGCATCGCCGTCGTCGACGTCACCTTCAAAGAAGATCCCAAGGCCCAACTCGTCCTCATCAATCCTGAAATCATTCACACCGAAGGCAAACACACGCAGAGCGAGGGATGCCTCAGCATCCCCGACTTCCGCGAGAACGTGACGCGGCCCAACAAAGTCACCGTCCGCGCCCAGGACGTTCACGGCAAGGTCTTCGAAGAAACCGGAGAAGAATTGCTGGCCCGCGCCTTCCTGCACGAAACCGATCACCTCAACGGCAAGCTCTACATCAGCCACATCAGCGCCCTCAAGCGCGATCTGATGAAACGCAAGATCAAAAAGCTGATGAAAGCCGGAGAGTGGTGAGAAATTGGGTAATTGTGAAATTGAGTAATTGTGTAATTTGGACCCGAGGGCTTTCAATTACCAAATTACTCAATTTCCCAATGTCTCTCGATCTAGCCTTGTGCGGCGTCGCAGCTTCGCGGTTCCATCCCTACGCCATTAGCGTATAATACATTTCCATGGAGTTTGTGGAAGCGCCGGCCTTCACCCGGCATCTTTCTCATTATCTGAGCGAGGAGGGATACAGAAAGCTGCAAGCTCGTCTGGCAGCAAATCCCGCGCTCGGCGACGTGCTGCCTGGAACCGGCGGTTTCCGCAAGCTGCGCTGGGCTGACGCGCGGCGCGGAAAAGGACGAAGAGGTGGATTGCGCATCATCTACTACTACTTTCGGTCCGACTCTAAAATCTGGTTCATGACCCTTTACGACAAGAGCGAGGCTTCAGATTTGACCGCCTCCCAGAAAACAGCACTTAAACTAGCAATTGAACGCGAAACCGCGGCGCGAGCGATGAAAAAGGGGCCGTATACCCCAACGCAAAAGATAATGACGGAGGAACGTATGGCCAAACGAGACATTTTCGGAGAACTGGTCGAGGGCATTGCGGCGATGAAGAACCATCGCGAGGGGAAAATTACTCTGCGGAGCCACCGCGTCGAAGCGGCGCCCCTGCCGAAGGTGGATTCAAAACTCATCCGCGATACACGAAAGAAGCTTCGCTGCTCGCGCGCGGTGTTCGCACGCAAACTTCGCATCAATGAACGCACGCTGGAAAAGTGGGAACAGGGGCGCAGTAAGCCCAACCCTCAGGCCGCCGCACTTGTGCTGTTGGTGCGCCGCTATCCGGATACGCTGGCGCGACTGGACGAGGTCGCAGCCCGTTAGAATCCTGTCGCCGACGCCGCTGGCTGATTCAATGACTCAATCGCTCAATTTGATCTTTTGCGGCACGCCACAATTCGCGGTGCCCACGCTCGAAGCTCTCGCCGCCACCGGTCACCGCATCCATCTCGTCGTCACCCAGCCCGACCGCCCCAAAGGACGCGGCCTCGAACTCGTCGCATCTCCGGTCAAACAATCGGCGCTCAACCTGAATCTCCCCATCGCCCAGCCCGAGCGCATCAAGATCAACCACGAATTCCGCGCCGCGTTAACCGCGATCAAGCCCCACGCCATCATCGTCGTCGGCTACGGCCGCATCATTCCGCAATGGATGCTCGATCTCCCGCCCCTCGGCAACATCAACTTGCATGCCTCGCTGCTGCCGAAATATCGCGGGGCCGCGCCCATTCAGTGGGCCATCGCCGGCGGTGAAAACGTGACCGGCAACACTACCATGCGCATCGACGCCGGCCTCGATACCGGGGACATCCTTCTGCAGCAGCAACTCGCAATCGCTTCCGGCGACACCGCCGAAACGCTCGCCCCGCGGCTGGCAGCCATCGGCGCGGAACTCATGATTGAAACCCTCGCCGGATTACAAGTCGGCACAATTCATCCGCGCCCGCAAGATCACGCGCAGGCAACTCTCGCGCCCATCCTGAAAAAAGAAGACGGCCTCATCGATTTCTCCCGCCCAGCCGCTGAAATCTACAACCGCCTTCGCGGATTCCAACCGTGGCCCGGCGCCTACACGAAGTTTCGTGGAAAGAATCTGCAGATCCTGAAAGCGAATCCGGCCGGCAACGCAATTTCACCAGCCGAATTGATCGTCCAATCCAACCGCCTCCTGGTCGGCTGCGGCCACAGCTCAGCACTTGAAATCTTCGAACTCCAGCTCGAGGGCAAAAAGCGCACCACCGCACGCGACTTCCTCCAAGGCTATCGCCCTAAGCCAAACGAGAAACTCGGAACTCCGTGAAGCGCGTGGGGAGAACCGCCTCGGCTGTCCAAGCGCGGCGCAGCCCGCGCCCTGCAACCCGAGCGGCACTTCAAAGTTTTATATTATCCCGCTCCGTTTACTCTGCGTCCTCCGCGTCCTCTGCGGTTTTCATCCCGCCGCACTACAATTTCGAAGCATGCCGATTTCCCCAGCTCGCGCCGCCGCGTTCGACATTCTTCTCCGCGTGGAGCGCGAATCTTCCTACGCATCCGAACTCCTGCATTCCAGCGCCTACGAAAATCTGTCCACTCCCGACCACGGACTCGCCACCGAGCTGGTGATGGGCGTTCAGCGTTGGCGATCGCGCCTCGACGTTGAGATCGCCCGCGCCTCCGCTCAGCCTCTGGCGAAACTCGACCTCGAGATTCTGCTCGCCCTCCGCCTCGCGCTCTATCAGTTCCGCTGGCTAAGCCGCGTCCCCCAGCGCGCCGCGCTTCACGAAAGCGTCGAACTGGTAAAGCGCGCCCGCAAGCGCTCAGCCGCGCCGTTCGTCAATGCAGTCCTGCGCAAACTCTCACAAACCGCAGCAGTTCCTCTGTGTAACTCGGTGTTTTCTGTGGTGAGTGATTCAGCCCAGGCGATGGCCGCAGATCACGCCCATCCGCACTGGCTGGTTGAGCGCTGGATCGCGCAATTCGGTCTGGCTGCCGCCCAACAAATCTGCCGCTACGATCAATCCATTCCCTCAACCACAATCCGCTTGCGCACGGCCAACGTTGCGTCAGAACTCTCGCAACAGAAAATTGCACTCGCGCCCGGAGCGTTTCTTTCCCAGGCTCGCCGCGTCGAATCCGGAGACGTCACAAAAACGCAGGCATTCCGCGCCGGTCAAATCGTCATTCAAGACGAAGCTTCCCAACTGGTCGCCGCCCTGGTCGGCCGCGGCTTGCCGAGCCGCGCGCGTGTCCTCGACTGCTGCGCCGCTCCCGGAGGCAAGACGCTTGCCCTCGCCGATCACAACCCGGAAGCCGCGATCACAGCCGTTGAACTCCATCCCCACCGCGCGCGTCTTCTGTGCAAACTTTTAAAAGAGAACTCCTCGCGCCTACCCGCCCGCATTCAAATCGTCACCGCCGATGCGCGCCACTTGCCGCTCAAAGCTATGTTCGACCGCGTCCTGGTCGACGTTCCCTGCTCCGGCACGGGCACGCTCGCGCGCAATCCGGAAATCAAATGGCGTCTGAAGCTCACCGATCTCGCCGATTTACACCAGCGCCAGCTCGCGATTCTTCGCTCAGCCCTCGCCCGTGTCGCCCCCGGCGGACGCCTCATCTACTCCACCTGTTCGCTGGAAGAAGAAGAAAACGAGCAGGTGGTGGAAGCAACGCTCGCCGCAAATCGGGACTTTCATCTGCTGCCTTGCTCAACCGAACTCCACCGCCTCAAGCAGGAAGGCGAACTCGTGCTCGCCGACTCCGCCTCACTCACCCGCGGCCCTTATCTCCGCACGATTCCCGGCATTCATCCCTGCGATGGCTTCTTCGCCGCGATTCTGGAAAGAAATTGAAGGGCGCGCTCGCCGGCGCCCCGAAGTTCGCGCGTGAAACGTCGGTGCGGGGAACCTCGACCTGCAAAACTCGGTGCGTGAAACCTCGATCTGCAAAACATCGATCTGTGAAACTAAGAGCCCGAGACGTGAAAGCGCCCCGGGGGACTGCAACAAAAAGCGACAGCGTACTCACTCGGGTGCGAAAAACGGAATGCAGGTTTCAGAGTGCACAGCCGCAAAGATTAAATCTTTGTTCCGGCGTCGCGGCCAAGGAGTGTGTCTTATAACTTTCAATTTTGAAATCTTGAAGAGCTCAAGACTTGGGACCCCGTTTTTTCGCTTTTCGCTAAGTTGTTGAAAGTTGGTGTAAGTTGTTGAAAGTTGGTGTAAGTCGTTGATTTGTCGTAGAACGCGCATAAACGCGTTCTGGCGAACTTTAACTGCTGCCAACGTGGTGGGGGCCAGTCGCGCTCTCCGCGTCGCTCTATGGGCCTCTGCTGACGCAGCAAAGGGCATTCTAGAAATCGACCGGACCGGCTTTTCCGCTCCCCCTGGCGCGAAGGGGTATATTTTCTGTCCCAAAATGGGAATTTGTGACAATAATGTACGTCAATGTACGTACGTTATTGTATATTTATTGGTTATTACTACAACGGTGTACGTACAGCACCCTTAGCCGTATGTTCGCCCTCGCGCTGCAATTCTCAAGCGCGAGTCCTCGCCGGTTTCTCCGATTCGACTACAAGGAATGCCAGCGGCGGGAAAAATGTCGGAGAAGATTCGTAGTGGCTAATGGCAGCAAGCGGTTGAACGAAATGTGAACAAAATGTTCGAGCCCACAAAGCGTGTGCAGGGAGATCCTTCGCTCCGCCTGGAGAACGGCTACGCTCAGGATGACCTCCGGACAGGGCATTGGTTTTCAATTGAGCCACCACGGTTCCCGGCGTTGACTTGCCCCGCGTTCGGCCCTAAGATTTCAAGCCAGACATTCAACCCAGACCGCCAACCATGATCGGCCAGACCATTTCGCACTACCACATCGTCGAGAAGCTCGGCGGTGGCGGAATGGGTGTGGTTTACCAAGCCGAAGACACTCGTCTTCATCGCTTCGTCGCCCTCAAGTTCCTGCCCGAAGATGTTTCCCGCGACCAGCAGGCCCTGAGCCGTTTCCGCCGCGAGGCTCAAGCCGCGTCGGCCCTGAATCATCCCAACATCTGCACCATCCACGATATCGGCGAAGAGAACGGCCGCGCCTTCATCGCCATGGAGTTCCTCGAAGGCATGACGCTGAAGCACCGCATCGCCGGCCGTCCCATGGAGATTGACGACGTTCTCTCGCTGGCCATCGAGATTGCCGATGCGCTCGACGCCGCTCACGCCAAAAACATCGTCCATCGCGACATCAAGCCGGCCAACATTTTCGTCACCTCGCGCGAACATGCCAAGATTCTCGATTTCGGACTCGCCAAAGTCGGGCCCGTTTCGGCGAAAGACATTCAGAACACGGCGACCTTAGTCGATCCCGAACACCTCACCAGCCCCGGCACCGCGGTCGGCACCATCTCTTACATGTCGCCGGAGCAGGTGCGCGCCAAAGAACTCGACCCGCGCAGCGATCTTTTTTCCTTCGGCTCGGTGCTCTACGAGATGGTCACGGGCACGCTGCCTTTCCCGGGAGAAAGCTCCGCCGTCATTTTCGAAGCGATCATGAACCGCGCGCCGGTTTCTATGGTGCGGCTGAATCCGCAAGTTCCGCCCAAGCTCGAAGACATCATCAATCGGGCGCTCGAAAAAGACCGCAACTTGCGCTACCAGCACGCCTCCGACATGCGCGCCGAACTGCAGCGCCTGAAGCGCGACACCGAAACCGGCCGCTCTTCGGCTGTCGTGGCCAGCGCGGCATCGAACGCACCGCCGGAAGTCGCGCAACCGGAATCCGCGCGGACCGAAGTTGCGACACCCCAAGGCAGCGTCGCAACCCCCGCGGCAACGTCCGGCACGATTGTGGCGCCGGCGGCCCCGGCGCACTCATCCAGTTCCGCCGTTCTGGTCGCGGCCAAGCAACACAAATTCGGAGTCATTTTCGGCTCGGTGGTCGCCGCGCTGGTTCTGGCTGCTGCCGTATTTGGCGTTTACTCGCTGCTGCATCGCGCGGCGCTCTTGCCGTTCCAGAACTTCACCATCACGCAAATTACAAATTCCGGCAAAGCCAGCGCCGCCGCGCTTTCTCCGGACGGCAAATTCATCCTCAGCACCACCAACGACAACGGCATTCAAAGCCTATGGCTGCGGAATGTGGCGACGGGCAGCGACACGCAGGTGATACCGCCTTCGGCCGGCAGCTATCGCAGCCTGGCGTTCTCTCCCGACGAAAACTATTTCTACTTCGAGAAGGCACAAAACAGCGTGGGATATCGCAGCGATGTCTACCGCGCTCCCGTGCTGGGAGGAACGCCACAGATCGTCATTCATGGGGTTGACGGCGACATCGCCGTCTCGCCCGACGGCCGCCGCATTGCCTACATAAGACTGGACGATCCCGAGCCGGGAAAGTACCGCGTACTCAGTGCGTCTACCGACGGCAGTGACGAAAAGACGGTTCAGACCGCGCCGAAGGAACTGTGGCAACCTTACCTTGCCTATTCCCCGGATAGCCGGCAAGTCGCTTCCGGTTTGTATTTGCCTGGGAACGCTTTGGGCGGCCTCGAGCTGCTTGCGGCCGATGGCAGCAAGGCCCGGCACCTGGCTTCATTTGACGACAAGCTGCCGTACGAATTGGCATGGTCGCCCGACGGCCATGAAATTTACCTCAGCTACCAGCCCAAAGGCGCCAACTACCTTCACTATCAGATTGGCTGGGTGTCGGCCTCGGACGGGGAGTTCCACCCCATTACTCGCGATACCAACACTTACCGCACGGTTTCCATTTCCGCGGACGGAAAAACTCTGGCCACCGTGCAGACCAAGGCGACGCAAAACGTCTACGTGATTCCCGGCGCCGGCACCGAAGACTCGCAACCCGCTCCGCTTTCCGCATCGCAGGCTCCCAACACCTACATGGTTCAGTGGACCGCCGACGGAAACCTGCTGTTGACCGACGGTCCGCGTCTGTGGAAGGTTACACCCGACGGCAAAAGCTCAACTCAGATTCTCAGCGATCCGAACGCTTTCGCGATTACTCCAAACACTTGCGGGGACCGCTACATTGTTTTCACTTGGTACTTCCACGGCGGGGGAAATTCCGCCAGCACCTGGCGCGTGAACGCCGATGGATCCAATCCGGTTCAAATCTCCAGCGGAAAGCGCGACGTTATGGCCACCTGCTCTCCCGATCAAAAGTGGGTCTACTACTGGGACGTGACCACCTACCAACTCCATCGCGCTCCACTCGAGGGCACAGGGAAGTCAGAACTGGTTCCCCACAGCGCTGACTTTCAGGGCCGCGGGGTGAGCAGGCAGATGCAGATATCGGCCGACGGCAAGAGTCTTGCCTACATAGTTCAGCTCATTAACGACCAGACCAAACAGAGTACGCAGAAAGTCGCCATGCTGAATCTGGATGGAACTTCGCCGCCGAAACTGCTCGACGTGAATCCGAAGCTCTCCAGCGGAGTGCAGTTCACGCCCGACGGCAAGTCTATCGCCTACGCCGTTCGCGACAACGGCGTAGACAATCTTTGGGTACAGCCGCTCGACGGATCGCCCAGCCGCCAGATCACCAACTTCAAGTCCGAACAAATTTCCATGTTCGATTGGTCGCCCGACGGCAAGAGTCTCGCCCTTCGCCGCATCCATAACGAGTCCGACGTGGTCCTGCTGCAGGAAACCAAACCGTAAGGCGTTCATCGCCAAGGCTGGTTCGGATTGTGGCAGCCATGGGAGCGAAGCGCGAGCCTGCCCCGTTCTCAGGGTACGATCTTGAAGACCGCGCCGTCCTGGTTGGCCCCGCCCGCTTGCGTGGCGCCGTAGAGATTACCGGAAGAATCGAAAATTAACGAACCAATCGCCGGCTCCGAACCGTGGGGGCCGTCGAAGTTGTAGGTCGTGGACTCATTCCAGGTTCCGCCGCCAGCGGGCGTTAACTCGAACACTCCGCCGTTGAATCCTCCGAAGGATCCATTGCCCTGCAGATTCGTGCCGTAAAGATCGCCGGCAGAACTGAAGACCAGGCCGGAATATGGATATGCCGGCGAATAGAAATAGTGAGAAAAGCTGTAAAGGACTTTCTCGGTCCAGGTTGCGCCTGACTTGGACAGTTCGAAAACCGTGCCGCCACTGTTGGCGTAAACCAGGTAACCGCCGGTATTGGTGCCATAGAGATTCCCGCTTGCGTCGAAGATCAGGCCGGCGGCCGGGGCTGCGCCGTCTACGAAATTTCCCGGATCGAAGCTGTACAGGACTTTTTCCGTCCAGGATGAGCCGGAGGGCGACAACTCGAAGACCGTTCCACTGCCGTCGGTTCCGCCACTGAATGTCGTGCCGTAGAGATTTCCCGAGGAATCGAAAATCAGGTTACAGCGTGGAGACGCGCCATCGGTGCCATTGCCAAAACTGTGCAGCACCGACTCGGTAAACGTGGTGCCGGTGACCGCCAACTCGAAAACCGTTCCGCCACTGCGTTCGGTTCCGTTGGTGTACGCTCCTCCGCCCTGGGTGGTGCCATAGAGATTGCCGTCGTCGAAGACCAGGCTTCCCGTGGGATACTCGCCGTCGCCCGCGACGGCGCCAAAGTCATGCAGAACTTTCGCGCTCCAAACCCCCGCTCTTGATTTTGTTAACTTGTACACCACCCCCACGTTCTTGGATCCGCCGAGCTTGGTGGTTCCATAGAGATGGCCTGTGCTATCGAAAACTACGCCACCCACCGGAACGGAACCGTTCGAGCCTTTAAATGAAAACAAGGTTGTTTCCGTCCAACCGCCTCCGGATGGCGTCAACTCAAAGACCGCCCCGTCGCCATTTGCGCCGCCTTCACTGGCGACTCCGTACAAATTGCCGGACGCGTCGAAGATCAGTCCCAGCACCGGTGAAATCCCATCGGTGCCGTTGAAAGAATGCAGCACGGTTTCTGTCTGGGCAGCGGCGCGCGCGGCCGTGAGCAACAGGCTCAACGCGATGGCCGCAATAACAGTTGCCGTTCTAAGCAAGAATCCTCGATGTCGCATGCGGCAGTCCTCCTTGTGGTTCGCGCTCTGAGGTTGGTGCTCTGAAGCCCATGGAAAATTCGATTCATTCGCTAAGGAGTTTGAGATATCCAGTCCTGTTGTCCTACTCGCGACGCCACAGCGACAAGCCCTCGTTGCCCAGCGCAAGCATGCCAATGGAGGGTCCTGTTTCCTTCGCGGTTCCGGCCGGCGGCGCCTCAATCACGGTCTCACCCGCGCCCAGCTTGGTATTCACGGCCGTGTCGTAGGCGTATTCGGTAATCGTGGCTGAGACTCTGGGGGCGCCGCTATACACGATCGTTCTGCTGACGGTCATGCGGACCCATCCGTAGTGAACCTTGCCCTTGATCAGAAACTTCACACCCAGGTAGCGGGTCCCCGCAGCGCTCCCCCACTGGCCATACAACTTGAAGTGTGAAGTTGGGCCCGACTGACTGCCGTTCGACCGTACGATCGTGATCTGACCCCGCGCCACAGAACTGGAGAAGTGCGCCGAAGGACCGATGTTGGAGTTGGAAGCCAGAGCAAATGCGTAAGGACCGAGCGGGCCTCGATTTCCACCCATCACCCTTCCGCCGGTCAAAGGGGCGATGGCCAACGTCGCATAGAACGAGTGATCGTATCCGCCGATGGCGACCGAGAGTTGAAAATCGTTGATCCCGTCATTGTTGAGATCCAGGTAAACCACCGATCCCGGATTCACGGCGATGTTTGCGTTGGTCACGACAATCTTGGATTCCGCCGTCTGAGCCAGCGCGAGCACACTCACTCCGGCCGCCATGGCCGCAACGGAATAGAGTTTTATGCGACGTTCAACCGTGTCGGAAAGCTCGATCGGCTGGGAACGAGTCGGGAGAGATCTTGCCATGGTTCCGTCCTCACGTTATGACGTTTTCGATGTCAAAGCGAACAGGGGCCCGGTGCCGCGGAAAGAGAAGGCCTCGACTATAGCACAGCCCGTCCTGCGAGAATGTGGAAAATCAGGTAGTAGTGCAGTTTGCGTCCGAGGTTTCGTATCAGGGCTTTCGCCTCAGCGATGCCGTGAAGCGGCTCCGTGGGAAAAGGCTTAGCCGCTGTGCCTTGTGCGCGTGGCCGCAGCGGCTGAGGCCGATCGATCCTCTACCGTGCTCTTACGGCACGCCTCGAAGGCGTGCCCTGATACAAATCTTTTCTTAACTGCACCACTACCGAAAATCAGCCGCAAAAGCCTGTCGCCCCAAATTGCGGGGCGGCAGGCATTCGTATGGCTCGAGGCTCGAGGATTTAGTGCACTGGCGAAGCTTCGGCGGGTGGGACCGGTTGGCGCCGCCACGTCGGAACCGCTTCGGCGCCGCCGGCTAACATTCCCAGCGACGGTCCCCCGGCTTTTCCGACCTGGCGGGCGGTTGTCTCGGGCAGACCCGCCAGGATTCTCTGATTGGCAATGCTCTCGTAGGCATAGCCCGTGATGGTTGCGGCGATGGGCGCATCGTCGCCCGACGAAACCGAAAATCGAATCCAGCCGTAGTGGGTCTCTCCGTCGATCAGGAAACGTACCCCAAGATAGTGATTCTTAGGATCGCCTCCCCAATCGCCGGTGAGTTGTTGCGAGAAAGGGCGTGAAGAATTTGTAAAACAGCAGAGATTCGATCGCTCGATCTCCGCATCGCCTCGAGAACTGAAGCGCGCCGACGGCCCGATCTTAGCGCCGCGGGCCAGCGCGGAAGCATAACCGTTCGCTCCCTCGACCAGGTCGTTTCCGCTTTGCACGGTAAACGCCCTCAGGTTCATGGTGCGTGCGTGGTAGGCGAAACTGTAAAGCGAAAACGAAAAATCCACGACGCCGTTATTGTTGATCGAAATGGGCACAAGGTGTTGCGTGCCAAAATAACTCGAAACTGGAATCGGAATCTGCTTGCGGGTGATGACCACCTCGGCTTCGGCAGCCTGCGCCAGAGCCAGCATGCCCACTCCGGCGGCCAGCGCGGCCGCGGAATACATTTTCATGCGGCGATCGATTATGTGGTGATCGTTCATGCGGATATCGGTAGAACTGGATAATTCGCTTGGTTTGTGCTCAACAGGCATGGTGCCCTCCCAGGGCGAAACGCGGAAATCTCTGTAGGTTCTAGGGGAGTTTCTTGCGGGGCTAACCGCCGAGGGGGAGCGCGCATGACTTCCCCACAGAAGGCACGCGCGTGAAATTCTGGATCGACGGAACTTTATTCCGGCTCGAAAGGCTTGTCAAGCTGAAAGAGTTGGCGGTGATGATGCGGTTTGATGGTCTAAGAGCTTGAACCACGGAGGACACGAAAGTGCACAGAGGAAAAATCCAAACCGCACCACTACCGAGTTTGCACTGCAGAGAGCGCACCGACAGGCGTGCCCGAAACGGCTTGGGCGCGGTCTATGAAATTGGGATTCAACAACAACTAGGCTGTCGACGGTCCCGCTTTCCGCGAGGCCTTGACGTCGTCGATTCCCCTGAACATTCTTGCTTTCTCATAACAGAGATCCGCCAGCGCCACGAAAGCTCCGGCCTCATCGGCAGATCCCAATTCCGCAAGATGCTGGGCATGCTCCATGTATTCGTCGTACTGGGCTAGCTCGTAGTCGATCTGTTTGGACACGAGTACCTCCGGCGAACGAACGTGCTGTCATTTTACGACCTTTTCCAGCGCTGACCTAATCGCTTTTCTCTGAACTGCTTCTGGGTTGACGAAATCATCCACTACTCTCGTTGGCTCTTCCTTCGAGCAGCATCCGCAAAACCCGTGGCTTCCGCTTTTCGCCGCGCTTGAAACTTCACCGCCGTCCCTGCCACCTCTTTCAAGACCAAAGAGTTGCGCCGCTCCGATTGCGCTGACAGGCGTGCTCAAAACCATTTTATCGCCGGTCAACTCCTTTGCGGAACATTCTCAAAAGTAACGACGTACATTTGGTAGACCGTACAACTGAAGGCCGGAGGATTCTTTGAACAAACAACTCGGAACTTTTCTCGTGATTCTGTGCCTGCTCACGCTACCGATTCGCGCTATGGCCCAAGTTCCCAGCCAGGCGGGCGCAGCTAACAATACCCCTCCTCCAGACGACCTGTTTAAAACGATCTCGTCGCTCGATAAACAGGTTTTCGATGCAGTCGATCGCTGCGACATGAAAACAGAGGCGTCGTTCTGGGCTGAAGACGCGGAGTTCTACCACGACAAGAACGGCCTTATGGTAGGAGGGGCGCAAATTGTGGAGGCGATCAAGAACAACCTCTGTGGAAAAGTAAAGCGGGAGCTAGTGCCTGGAACACTCGAAGTTTACCCGTTGGCGGGGTACGGCGCGGTTGAGATTGGCGTTCATCGATTTCTCCATCCCTGGCAGCAGGACCATGGCGAGGTCGGTGAAGCGAAGTTCATTCATATTTGGCAGCACAAAGATGGCACGTGGAAGATCACGCGAGTCATAAGTATCGACCATCATGAAGCCAAGTAGGTCGCCTGCATTGGGCCAAGCCGCTGAAAAAGCTCGGCGCTGCATAAGTTGTCGAAATCCGGCGATTACTCTCGTTGGCTCTTCCTTCTAGCAACCTGCGGCAGATTCGCGGCCGGCACTTTTCACCGCACTTGAAAACTGACCGTCGTCCCCGACGCCACTTTCTGTCCCGCTGCCGGGGACTGCAGCACGATGATGCTTGCGGGCGAGGGCTCGCTTCCGCTGGCGTCGGCTGCGCTTGCTGCGGCCTGATCTCCCGTGGGCGGAGCGACGCTCACATTGCCCAGCTTGAATCCGGAATCCTGCAGAGTCTGGCTGGCGGTGCCCAGGAGTTGCCCGGCAAAACTGGGCATCACAAACGTCTCGGGCTCGGCCGCCGCCGTCACCAGCAGGCTGATCTTCGGGGTGACGATCTGGCCGGCATTGGCTGCCGGACTTTGCGCCAGCACCTGGTCCGCAGGAATGGACGCGGTAGTCACCTGCGCCACCGAAGCCACGTCGAGCCCGCGCCTGCGGATGTTCACTTCCGCGGCGCGTTCACTCTCACCAGTGACGTCTGGAATCGTCACCCGGATCGGCCCCAGACTCTGGGCCACGCGCACCTGCCAGCCATGCCGCACCTTCGTCCCGGGCAGCGGAAGCTGGGACATGATTCTGCCTTCGGCAACCTGCGGGCTGTAATACTGCCGCTCAATCGTCATCTGCAATCCCGACGCATTGACCGCTTTTTCCGCCTCGGTTGGAGACAGACCCACCAGCGAAGGCACGGCCACTTCCTGCCCGTGGATGGCCAGCCGCATCGCCGTCAGGGCCGACACCATGGCCACGATGAGCAGCACCAGCGCGAGGGTTGCGTATCGCAGGATCGTTCGCATGATCGTAAGTCGTTGACGAGATTATATGCGGCTCGGTAAGCAGTTGTTGATTGTTGATTTTTGATTGTTGATTGAAAAACCGCTCGTGGGGCCGTGCTTCTGCCCGCAAATTTCCTCGAAACAGCCCTTCCATAAAGGAGTAGAATGATCGCGTGTTGCGTCGGATTGCAGCGTCGGTCGGGGCATTCGCAGTGGGGATAGCTTTCAGCAGTATTGCCCTGGGCCAGATCAACGGGCCGCCGTCTTCGGTGACGTCTCCGGGATTCGGCGGACGAGCCGTTAACGGGTCGCCTCCCAGCGTGACCTCGCTCGGTCCACACGGCTATGCGCCCAATGTTTATGGACCGCCGGCGCCCGGCAGCCAGCACCATCATCATCACAAGGACAACGCCGCGCCGCTGCTTTACGCGTTTCCCGTCCCCTATGCGGTTGATGACGGAGCCGCCGCCGACAACAACGACGATGATGCGAATGACAATGACCCCGACCATCAAGGTGGCCCGACGGTGTTTGATCGCCGTGGATCGGGGGCGGACTCCTACGTGCCGCCGGTGAAAGATGTGCCTATGCCGCATGCTTCAGCTTTGGCGGATAATACATCGGCTGACCCGACGCCAGCGCCCACTCCCACGCTGCTGGTCTTCAAAGACGGGCATCATGTGGAAGTCGACAACTATGCCATCGTTGGACCCACGCTGTTCGATCTGACTCCGGGGCACTCGCGCAAGATTGCCGTTGCCGATCTGGATCTCGCCGCCACACGCCAACAGAATGAGGATCGCGGTGTGAGCTTCCAACTGCCGCCTTCGGCTCAAGCGAATTAGCCATGCGCCGGCTTCTTATGATCTCGCTGCTGGTTGCCCTGCCAACGTATCTGGCCGCGCAGCGCATGGGGTTCTCGCGGATGTCAGGGCCGTCTTTTGGACAATCTTCTTTTGGGCAATCTTCCTTTGGACAATCTTCCTTTGGCCAATCTGGCGGCTCGCGATTCGGTCCCATTGGGCGCGCGGGCAATTCGTACTATCCGCTTTTTCTTGATCCTCTCTACTCGGACTATGTTTCGAGCGCAGGATATTCCGAAGTATCCCGGCCAATCATTTTCCTGCAGGCGGCGGCTGCCGCGCCCAAACCCGCTTTCGAATTTCCCGCTTCCATGCAGCCGCTTTTGATTGAACTGCAGGGAAACAGCTATGTGCAGATCAGCGGCGATGCGGCTTCGGGCAAACACGATTCTCCGGCGCAGGTCCTCGAACAGGTGCGCGAGCCGGTTCGAAGCGCGAGCGCGGCGGAACTCCAGCCGCAGCCTACCGTGCTGGTGTTTCGCGACGGTCATCGGTTGGAAGTTTCCGACTACACCATTGCGGACGGCTTTCTCTATGCCTCGTCTGACTACTACCGCTCGGGATCGTGGAATCAGAAGATTGGACTCGCGGTTCTGAATCTTGATGAAACCGTCTCCAGCAATCGCTCGCGTGGTGTGACGTTCCGTCTGCCCTCGGCTCCGAACGTCGTTATCGTTGGCCCCTAGTGCAGTGCGTCAAACAGATCGGCGTTTATTTATCGTCGGTTTCCCCTGTGCCCTCTGTGGTGAAAGCGCTTGACTTCTTCGTCGAACACCAAAACTTACGCTGGATCGAGGCGCAACATAACGATGACCATTTTCGACGCACTACACTAGTTGCTGGCCGAAACTTCACGCCGCGACCGCATCCTCGCATCTCAGCTTCTGGCCGTCCGCCCTTCTCTGACGCAGCCGCAGCATGGGCTGCTCCACCAGATAAAACGACGCGCTAGCCATGCCCACGGCGAAGAACACGTAATACCAGGGCTTGGCATGCTCGCCGAAAATGAAGACCTGCTGCCACAAGTACAGGCTGTAACTGATCTGCCCCAGCCACACCACGGGCTGCGCATTCAGCAACCTATACGGACGCTCGACCACATGCTTCAGCAATCCCGCGATCGAAAGATGCATCGCCGGCCAGAGCACGAACAACAACAGCGCCGTGAGATGAAAATGCAATCGGCCCAGATACACTGGCGTGAGCACGACCGGCAGCAGCATCATTGCGGCCCACGCGGGCTTGATCCGCGGGAGTCGCGGCTTAGATCTCTGATCGGTTCTCTGATCAACGATCGCCAGCAAACATCCGATGGCGAGAACATCGGCTACGGCGGGGAAGGTTTCGTCGGCCCGCCCATGCAGTCCGGCCCAATGGCAGGCCACGCGATACAGCGGAGCGAACGCGATCACCGCTGCAAGAATCGCCAGCCGGTGCCGCCACCACTTCTTCAGCAGTCCCGGCCATAAAAGATAGAACTGCTCTTCTACGCTGAGCGACCACAGATGGCCCAGAAACCAGGGATGCGCGAAGTCGAAGTTCGCCACATACAACACCGCGGCGGCCGCGTGATACCAGCGCAACTGGTGACGGAAGATCACAAACACAGGCAGCATGAACGCTGCGGCGGCGGGAAGAATGCGATACGCGCGGCGGACATAGAACTCGCGCAGGCCGATGGTCCGCGTCTTCTGGCGTTCCTTCAGCAGCAGCGTGGTGATCAGATATCCGGAGATGATGAAGAAGATGCGCACCCCCAGGTTGGCGAAGGCGCCCGCGACATCGGCGGCCGTCGAGGGACGATAACGCAGCTCCGCCCAGTGGCCCACGATGACCAGGGTGATCGAGATCGCTCGCAGGCCATCGAGCGAGGGAATGCGCTTCATCCGCGCAACATAGCACTGGAGCGGTTCCAATCTCAGTGACGAACAACCAAACGCGCGATGATTTTCAGTGGATTTCCCAATTCGGAACCCCGCCCTTGCTGCACCAAAGTGCTCTTAGTCCCGGGCGCTGCTTTCGCCTATAATTGAGCTATGCTGACGGACGACGACAAAAAATGGATTGAAGGCAGAATTGCGGAGTCCGAGGAGCGTCTTGCTGAGCGTCTGGAAAAGGTCGAAACCACTCTGCTGACTGAGTTTCATAAGTGGGCTTCTCCCATTGATATGCGCCAGCGCAGCCACGCTGCAGCCCTGCGCGCTCACGACGCCGAAATGGAAGCCTTGTCGGATCGGGTCAAGAACCTCGAAGGCCGTTAGCCTCGGAGACACAAGCGTGAAATTTGAGCACAAATAAGACAATCCGCAGGGTTATCGACGCCGAAGAGGAGCAGGCGGAAACTCATCGTTACTGGCAGAGTTTGCCGGTCGGGGAAAGACTCTCTGCGGTTTGGGATGTCAGCGAAGCGGCGTTTGCGTTTGCCGCCGCCTTCAAGGGAACTCCGCTCCATGATGCCCAGGGATCTGAAAGAATTGCTACGCGCCTTCAACGATCACGCGGTTAAGTACATGATCGTCGGCGGCTACGCTTTCGGCGTTCACGCAGAACCGCGAGCCACCAAGGACCTGGCCATCTTTATCCGTTCGGACGAAGAAAACAGCAAGGCGGTATTTCGTGCCCTTGCACAATACGGCGCACCGCTCGAAGCTTTGAGCCCTGCCGACTTTATGGATGGCGCCGCCTTTCAAATTGGCCAGCCTCCGGCACGCATCGACATTCTGCAGCACATTGATGGCGTCACCTTCGACGAGGCGTGGAAGAATCGAATCGAGGGAGTCATTGACGATGTTCGAACCGCCGTGATCTCTCGCGACGATCTGATCCGCAACAAGCTCGCCAGTGGACGGGAGCAGGACCTCCTGGATGCAAAGAAACTGCGCGCTGCCGACCCCGACGGTGCGGTTCAGGCTTGAACGGACCCGAGTCATTGTTTCTTGCGAAGAAACTGGAAAACGTCCTCTCTGTCCCTACATTTATAAGAATGAAGCTATGAAGAAACGAAATGGATTGCCGCCGATTCATCCAGGCGAGATTCTGCGGGAGGACGTACTGCCGTCCGTAGGCCTATCGGTAACGGCGGCTGCCAAATCTCTGGGTGTGTCGCGGCAAATGCTGCACGGCATTCTGGCGGAGCGCAAACCGCTCTCGGCGGTCATGTGCCTGAAGATCGCGCGTCTGTTCGGAGGCTCGCCCGAAATATGGGTGCGCGTGCAGGCCACGTATGACCTGAAGAAGTCCGAACAGGACAAGAGGATTATGGCTCGTGCGGCGCGGATCGTGCCGATCGCCGCGGGGGTGTAAGACTCGCCCTCCCGCAAAAAGCGCGGGAAGGATGGGGCAACCTGCTGGTTCCTGGAATCGGAGAGTCAAAAACCGCTAGCCTCAGGTGCCGAAGCGCGACGCATTTTCGGCGGCGCTATGGAATGAGTAAGCTGGTGCCCTTCCCGATTCCTCGTCTTCACGGACCTTTTCTGCGACCGCTTTAGGGCGTGTCTGGGATCGCATTGCGAACGTTCCTTCCAAGGTCCCTCCGCTCAATCTCCGTGATATAATGGTGCGAGTTTACAGATCGCATAACATCCTGTAAATACAAGTAGTTACGGCGTTCGAAACGAATTGCGATTGGAGCGATGCCGCGTTGGCAGGAAGCTCGTGGTGCAGGTTCGTGGCGCAAGCCCGGCGCCTGCAGGCGCATTGATTTTGGCGCCTTTGAGGCACGCATGAATGCGTGCCCTGATACGAATCGCGCTTGCACCACGGCCCTCTTGAAGCTGGCGGCACGAAGCTGAAAACTAAAAATGCCCGACGATAAAAATCCTGAACTGCCGCTTACTCCTCCGCCTGGGGGCGATGGCCCCGGGGCGTTGAATATTCAACCCGTCAACATTGAAGAGGAGATGCGGCGATCGTATCTCGACTACTCGATGTCGGTGATTATTGGGCGCGCGCTTCCGGACGTGCGCGACGGTTTGAAGCCGGTGCATCGCCGCATTCTCTACACCATGCAGCAGATGGGTTTGCTGCCCAATCGCGCTACGCGCAAGTGCGCCCGCATCGTCGGCGAGGTGATGGGCAAGTACCATCCGCACGGCAATCTCGCCGTGTACGACGCGCTGGTGCGGCTGGCGCAGGTCTGGTCGATGCGGTATCCGCTGATTTTTGGGCAGGGAAATTTTGGTTCGGTCGATGGCGATCCGCCTGCGGCGGATCGTTACACCGAAGCGAAACTTGCGCAGGTCGCCATGCCGCTGCTCGAAGATCTCGACAAAGAGACGGTCGACTTTCATGACAACTACGACGGCAGCGAAGTGGAGCCGGATGTGTTGCCGGCGCGGATTCCGAATCTGCTGATCAACGGCTCGGATGGAATCGCCGTGGGCATGGCGACGAAGATTCCGCCGCACAATCTTATCGAGATTGTCAATGCGACCATCACGCTGGTGAACAATCCCAACGCGCAGCTCGCCGAAATTCTGAAGTTTGTGCAAGGCCCGGATTTTCCGACGGCCGCCATAATTCACGGGCGCAGCGGAATTTTCGAGGCTTACCGCACCGGCCGTGGACGCTTCATGATGCGCGCCAAGGCTTCGATCGAGAGCCTGAACAAAGACCGCCAGGCGATTATCGTCACCGAAATTCCGTATCAGGTGAACAAGTCCGTTCTGATCAAGCGCATTGCGGCGCTGGTCAACGACAAACAGATTGAAGACATTTCCGACGTGCGCGACGAATCGGATCGCGACGGCATGCGCATTGTGATCGAACTGAAGCGCGCCGGCGAACCGCAGATCGTGCTCAACCAGCTGTTCAAGCACACGGAGATGCAGCAGGGCTTTTCCATGATCCTGCTGGCGGTGGTCAACGGACAGCCGCGCGAAATGGGCCTGGTGCAGGCCATCAAGTATTTCATTGAGCACCGCGTGGATGTGGTCCGCCGGCGGACAGCTTACCTGCTGCAGAAAGCGAAAGACCGCGAGCACATTCTGGAAGGCTACCGGCTGGCGCTCGATCATCTGGACAATGTGATCACGATTATTCGCGGCAGCGCCAACCGTGGCGACGCCCGCGAGAATTTGGTCGTGTACTTCGCCGGCAGCAAGATCGACATCAACACGACTGGCGGCCCGCCGAAGCTCGATCCGGAAAAGCCGTTTACCGCGAAGCAGGCCGATGCGATCCTCGAACTGCAACTGCATCGCCTGACCAGACTTTCGATTGACGAAATCGCGAACGAACTCAAAGAAGTTCGCGACAGCATTGCCGAGTACGATTCGATTCTCGGGAGCGAGAAGAAGCTGCGCAACGTCATCATCAAAGAGCTGGAGGAAGTGAAGAAGCTCTTCGGTGACGAGCGCCGCACGCGCATCGAAGACGAAGCGGCGGAAATTGTTCTGGAAGATCTGATTGCCGATGAGATGGTTGCGGTTACGGTCAGCCATTCCGGCTACCTGAAGCGCACGCCCATCTCGACCTACCGCATGCAGCGCCGCGGCGGCACGGGCCGCACCGGCATGAAGACGCGCGAAGAAGATTTCGTCGAGCATTTGTTCATCGCCTCGACCCACGCCTACATTCTGATTTTCACCAACAACGGCCGCGTCTACTGGCTGAAGGTGTATGAGATTCCCGACGTGAGCGCTGCCGGCAAAGGCAAGCACATTGGCAATCTGGCGGGACTGCAGCCCGGCGAAACGGTGAAGACCATGCTTGCGGTGCGCAATCTGGCGCAAGAGAACAAATACATCTTCTTCGCCACGCGCAAGGGAACCGTAAAGAAGTCCGAGCTGCGCGAGTTCATGCACGTGCGCTCCAATGGCATCAACGCCATCGGCATCGAAGAAGGAGACGAACTGGTGGGCACGCGCCTGACCGACGGCAATCAGACCATCATTCTGGCTTCGCATGAGGGTATGGCGGTGCGTTTCGAGGAACAAGACGTTCGCTCCATGGGCCGCGGAGCGCATGGCGTGCGCGGCATCAACCTGGTTGAAGCCGGGGACTACGTTGTCGGCATGGCCACGACGGCCAACAAGAGTACAGGAACATCCGCCGGTGCGGCCGGGCGGAGTGAGGCGACCGCCGCAGCCGAGCCCGAGGTGATCGACGAAGCCCTGAAAGGCGACCTGATCCTCTCGGTCACCGAAAACGGATATGGCAAGCGCACTCCCGCTGGCGAATACCGCGTGGCCAACCGGGGCGGGCAAGGCGTGGTCAACGTCAAAACCACGCCACGCACGGGCAAGGTCGTGGGCATTGCTCAGGTCGACGAGAACTCGCAGGTCATTCTGATCAGCCAGTACGGCAAGATCATCCGCATCGACTCGGGCACCATCCGTGAGTCCGCACGCAATACCCAGGGCGTCCGGCTACTGCAGCTGGAGCCGGGAGACCGCGTCGCCGCCGCGGTGGTGATCGCGCCGGGAGAAGAACCCACCGGGAATGGTGGGACGCTGCTGCAGTAGGGTGTGCCGGGCGGACACCCTCGTCCGCCCCGTCCGACTTAAACGCTCATTGCAATCTTCTCCAGGCAAGGAGTATGTTTTCCCCTGTCCGGCTCGACTCCGTGACCGCATTGTCCAGAGCGAATTATGAGTGATTTCCCGTTCCGCCGCCTTCGACTCGCAGCCATCATTGTTCTCGGTGTCCTGCTCCTCAGCGCCTCCGACACTCTCCCGGCCCCGCCGGTCGCGAAAAAAGTCCCGCATACCACCGAGATCAACGGCCGCACCGTCAGCGACGACTATTTCTGGCTGCGCGACAAGCCGAATCCCGAGGTCCGCGCCTACCTCGAAGCCGAGAATGCCTACACCGACGCGGTGATGAAGCCCACCGAGGCTTTCCAGAAAAAGCTTTACGACGAGATGCTCAGCCGGGTAAAAGAGACCGACGTCGAAGTCCCGTACCGAGAAGGCGACTACTTTTATTACACGCGCACCGAAGCAGGCAAGCAGTACCAGATCCGCTGCCGCAAGAAAGGCAGCATGGACGCGCCCGAGGAAATCATCCTCGACATCAACGAACTCGCCAAAGGCCAACCCTTCATGTCGGTCGCGGCGTTCGCCGTCAGCCCGGACGGCAACCTGCTCGCCTACTCCTACGACAACACCGGGTTTCGCCAGTACACTCTCGCAGTCAAAGACCTCCGCACCGGCAAAACTTTAGCCGATCACGGGGAGCGTGTCGGCTCGGTGGTCTGGGCCGCCGACAATCAGACCATCTTCTACACGCAGGAAGACGCCGTCTCCAAGCGCCAATACCGCTTCTATCGCCATACCGCCGGGTCCACGAATCCTGACACGCTCGTTTACGAAGAGCCTGACGAGAAATTTGAGGTCGAAGCCTACAAGACACTTAGCCAGTCCTTCATCTTCCTGATATCGGGCAGTCACACCACCACCGAAGCGCGCTACATCCCAGCCAAGGAACCTGAGGCTGAGTGGAAGATTCTCGAGCCGCGCAAGCAAGGCGTCGAATACTATCCCGACCACAATGCAAACTCTTTCTACATCCGCGTCAACGATACGGGACGTAACTTCCGCGTCGTCACCGCTCCCATTACCGATCCGGGCAGCGCTCACTGGCACGAAGTCATGGCGCACAATTCGGCCATCATGCTCGACAACATAGACATTTTCAAGAATTTCTGCGTACTTTACGAGCGCGAAAGCGGACTCCCGCAAATCCGCGTGATCGATCTCCGCAACGGACAATCGAACCGCATTCCGTTTCCCGAGCCAGCCTATGCGGCCTACGCCTACATCAATCGTGTCTACGACACGACTGACTTGCGCTACGGGTACCAGTCGCCCATCACGCCCGCGTCAATCTTCTCCTACAACATGGAGACGGGGGCATCCACGCTGGTCAAACAAAAGGAAGTTCCCGGCGGATACAATCGCGAGAAATATCAGGTCGAGCAGATTTATGCAGTCGCCTCCGACGGTGTGAAGATCCCGATGTCAGTTCTCCACATGAAGGGCGCGAAGCTCGACGGCACCGATCCGATCTATCTCTACGGGTATGGCTCGTACGGCATTTCTATCGACATGTTCTTTAACCCGAACATCTTCAGCATCGTCGATCGCGGCGGCGTCTATGCCGTCGCCCACATCCGCGGCGGCGGCGAGATGGGCAAGGCATGGCACGACGCCGGCCGCATGATGAACAAGAAAACTACGTTCACGGATTTCATCGCTTGTGCCGAAGACCTGGTAAAACGTGGGTACGGCTCGAAAGATCGCCTGGTCATTGAAGGCCGCAGCGCCGGCGGCTTGCTGATGGGCGCCGTCCTCAACATGCGCCCCGATCTGTTTCATGCCGCGTTGGTCGGCGTTCCCTTCGTCGATGTCATGAACACCATGCTCGACGAGAGCCTTCCGCTGACCGTGGGAGAATTCGAAGAGTGGGGCAACCCGAAAGACAAGGCCGCTTTCGATTACATGATCACGTATTCGCCCTACGACAACATCGCAGCCAAAGCCTATCCCAACATGCTGGTCAAAACATCCTTCAACGACAGTCAGGTCATGTACTGGGAACCCGCGAAATACGTTGCGAAGATGCGCGCCCTACGCACCGGCCACAACCTTCTGATGCTGAAAACCAACCTGAGTCCTGCCGGTCACGGAGGCGCATCGGGCCGCTACGACCGCCTCAAGGAGTCCGCTTTCGACTACGCTTTCATCCTGACGCAAATGGGAATCAATAACTAGGCAAAACCGTTGGACGGCGGGATTGGACTTCACCGGCGGACGGTTTCCCTACTTCGCGAAGAAGTAGTCGAACGACTTTACTGCGGTGAATTCGTCGTCCTTGATGTCGAAGACGGTGTAGAGCTTGGTCACGTGCAGGACGTCTTTTACTTTCTGCGACAGGTTGAGCAGCTTGAGTTCGCCGCCGGCGTTGCGCACGGTGGTGAAGCTTCCGACCAGCTCGCCCACGCCGGAGCTGTCGATGTAATCCACTTCCGCCAGGTTGAGAATGATCTTCTTCTTGTTCTCGGTCACCAGGCCGCGTACCGCGTCGCGCAGCGTGTGGATTTCGTCTCCGAGCACGATGCGGCCCTTTACATCCAGAATGGTGACGTGGTCGACTTCGCGAGGTTCGATGGTCAGTGACATGAGTGCGGGCTGCGAGCCCGTGGCGGGAATACTAGAGCCTGGGTGGAAGGCAAGTCAAATTGGGGGCGCGTGGTCGTGTGCTCGTTTCCACGTCAAGGCTGGTTACGCCGGCTAAAAGCAGGTTCCTCACCGCGCCTTCGGCCCGGTTCGGAATGACAGATTGAGTTACGAATCGGCGCCTTCGGCCCGGTTCGGAATGACAGATTGAGTTAGGAATCGGCGCCTTCGGCCCGGTTCGGAATGACAGATTGGGTTACGAATCGGCGCCTTCGGCCCGGTTCGGAATGACAGGTTGAGTTAGGAGTGAGCGCCTTCGGCCCGGTTCGGAATGACAGATTTGGGTTACGAACGGGCACCGTGGGCGCGGGCGTCGAGTTCTAGGGCGGGCAATGGGGCGTTGTCGCGAATCTCCTGGATGGGCGAGGTCACAATGGGGGCTGGATACCGGGGATGGCGGAACTCGAGGTGCATGCCCCGGCCGACGTATTGCAGCTTCAACATTGATCCGCCCCAGGTGGAACCGGCAATCGCCACCTGGACCGGCTCAGGGCAGAACTCCGGATGGCCGGAGATCAGGGCTTCGCTGCCGCCCAGCAGCACCGCGCGATAGCAGTGGTGCATGGTCTGAATCTCCAGCACTGTCGAGGGTGGCAGGTCGTTTAGAAACACGCCGCCTTCGATCTCCGACTGGACGATCCCGCTATTCACTTCGTCGGCAAGGTTCGGATGAGGGCTAAACATACAAAAGCTCAAAGTTACCGGAGGAGCCGTTCAACGACGTTTTTCTAGCCTATCGGGTTTTCCTCAGGAGGACAAGCTCCCTTTAAACCGTAAAGCTCAACGGAAGGACGTGCCCCTTAGACGGTCGAGGCCAGCCCAAGGTTGCAGAGAAAGCGGCGCGATGCGAAGGATGGCGGACGGGTTAAGGCGCGATTTTGAAAAACACACCCACATCTTGCGAACCGCCTTCCGATGCAGCACCATAGATGTTGCCCGCCGAGCCCAGCAATACATTGCCCTGTGGCCAGGCCCCGTTCGCAATGCCGTTGAAGTTGCACAGCACGGTGGCAATTCCGCCGGGGCTGATCTTCACGACCGTGCCCCAGCCGCCCGTGCCGCCGAAGGCCGTGGTCGTATACAGGTCTCCTCCTCCATCGAACGTGACGATCGACCCCGGCTGACTACCAGTCGTACCTGTGAAGCTGTACAAAACTGTCTCCCTCCACGAACCGTTCTGCTCCGGGCTCAGACGAAACACCGTCCCGTTGTTGGTGGCTCCGCCCCCGGTGGTTGTGCCGTAGAGATTGCCTTTGGAGTCGACCGTTAGACCGCCCGTGGGATTGGTACCGTTGAACTTCGCCGAGGGGAAGTTGTAAATGATGCTGTAGGCGCCGCTGGCACTCCACTCATACGCAATCCCGTTGCTGTGAGGGCCACCACCGGTTGCGCCGTAGAGGTTTCCCGCTTTATCGAAAACCACGCCGCTTAGCGGGTAGAAGCCGTCCGTGGAGATGTCGTCGAAACTGTGGAGAACGGTTTCGGTTCCGTCGGGCGTGACTTTGAAAAGCGTGCCCACCCCGTAATCGCCGCCTTGGTTGCTCGCTCCGTAGAAATTGCCTTCGCTGTCTCTCGCCAGGCTTCCTAGCGGAAAAATTGTGTCGCCACTGTAGGCGCCGAAGTTGTAGATGACGGTCAAGACGCCGGACGGACGACTGTGGAATTCATCGCTCCTCCTTCAGATCTTTCTTCGCAACAAGTTTTCGTTTCTTACCAGCCGCGTGTTCCCTATCAACGACTCGAATCTCGGCGGTCTAGTGCCCGATTTTATAAACGGTCCCATAGGGGGCGTAGCGGCCCGTGCCGCCATCTTCGGTGACGCCATAGATGCCAGTGGAATCTTTGAGCAGCGGTCCGGCTGGGATCGAACCATAGCTCTGATTGAGGAAGGTGTAGAGGACGGTCTCCGCGCCTTGCGGGCTGAGGCGGTATGCCAGGCCCGCCGCGTCTGAGCCGCCGGTGGGAGTGACGCCGTATAGGTTGCCCGTCTTGTCCAGAATCAGGCCTGCCCAGGACTCGGATCCTTCTCCTGTTTCGCTGAAGTTGAGCAGGATGGTCTCGGTCCAGTTTCCAACGGAACCGGGAGTCAGCTTGAACACGATGCCGCTGGCGGCGCCGCTGAACCCACCGCCGGTCACGCCATAGAGATTGCCGGATGCATCCAGGGTGAGCGGGGCGAGGGGAAGCGCGCCGTCAGGACTGGTGCTGCCAAACTGATGAATGATGGTGTAAACCCCTTTCGCGCTCAGCTCAAACGCGACGCCTCCGCCATATGCGCCGCCGTAGGCGGCTGTGCCATACAAGTTGCCATGCGCGTCGAGCACCACCCCGGCGTAGGGTTGGATTCCGTCGGTACCGTTGTTATCGAAGTTGTGCAGAATCGTCTCGGTGCCGTCGGGACGGATCTTGAAAATGGTTCCGTATTCGTATTCGCCGCCGTAGTACGCTGTGCCGTAGAGGTTGCCTTGTTTGTCCATGACCACGGGACCGTTCGGAGATTCTCCGTCGGTTGGGCTGCTGCCGAAAGAGTGGAGAATGGTCTCGGTTCCGTCGGGAGCGAGTTTGAACGCGGTGCCCGCACGGTAAGCGCCGCCGGAGCCGGTGAAGCCGTAGAGATTGCCGTCGCGGTCCATGATGACTCCGCTTTGCGGCACCAGGCCATCGCCGGGAGTAAGGGCGAAATCGTGGAGAACGGTTTCGACGCCCTCGGGGCTTAGGCGATACACTACGCCGCCGCCGTTTTCGTCTTCATCGCTGCCTTGGGTGGTTCCGTAGAGGTTTCCGCTGGAGTCTTTAATCAGGGGACCCGACGGAGTAGAGCCATCGGCACAATTCGCCAGGGAACAGAAGTTATAGAGCACGGTTTCGGTTTGCGCCTGCGCGGGAAGCGTCGCGGTTAAAGTCGCGAAGAGAGTTACGGCCACGCGGCAACCGCGCCACGCGACATTTTGTGAACGAAACTTCTGTCGAGTCTTGAATTCATGGCTTCTCCTTCAGACCAATCTGGTTATGTTCGGGCGGGCGGATGGCGCAATGCGGCGGTTTTACGATCGCCGGCGGCGTTTGCAACCCGACCGGTTACGGCGTGATCTTGAACACGGTTCCCCCGTCTTCGGGTCCGCCCAGGATCGCGGTCCCATAAAGATTTCCTGCGGAGTCGATCAACACGTTGCTGGTCGAAGCTCCGTTCAGGCCCTTGCCGAAGTTGTAGACAATCGTCTCCGTGTTATCGGCCCCGATCTCATAGACAACGCCCGTTCCATAAATACCTCCGGTCGGAGTAATGCCGTAAACGTTGCCCGCGCTGTCGAGGGCAACCGCTCCGACCGGAGACTGCCCGTCCAGATAAAAACTCCCGGCGAAACTGTGCAACACGTTTTCCGTTCCGCCCAGACTCACGCGGAACACGGTGCCGACGTTGTAAGTTCCTCCGGTATATGTTGCGCCGTACAAGCCGCCCTTCGCGAGAATTACCCCGGCGTAGGGATTGGCTCCATCGCTGCAAGTGGAGGTTGCGCCGGAACAGAAGGCGTGGATCACAGTTTCGCTGCCGCTCGGAGTCACTTTATATACCGTGCCGCAGCCCGACCCGCCACAAAAGCTCAAGTCTCCTCCCTGGTAGGTCGTGCCATACAGATTGCCTTCAGAATCCATTGCCAATCCTGCCTCGGGATTGGCGCCGTCACTGCCTCCGCTGAACCGATATAACACGGTCTCGGTTCTGTTCGGGGCCAGTTTGAATACCACACCGTAGTTGTTCGTGCCGCCGTTGGCGGTGGTGCCGTATAGATTTCCCTGCCGGTCGGCAATTAGATACGACAGCGGAGCCGCACCGTCACTACACCCTGCAGTCGAGCAGAAGTTGTACAAAATTTTCTCTTCGCCCGTCGGGCTTACGCGGAACACGGTGCCGTTGCTATGCGAACCGCCACTCGAAGTCGTGCCATAGAGGTTTCCCTTTCCGTCCATCAATAACTGGCCGTAGACCGGATAGAGGCCATCGGCCTCAGTGGCTCCGAACGAATGCAGGTTGGTATACGTCCCGTCCGCGCTTAGCTTGAATACGGTGCCGCCCTGATGAACGCCGCCGGTGAGCGTAGTGCCATAGAAATTTCCGCTGGCGTCCATGATGACGCCCGCTTCCGGTTGAGATCCGTCGGCGCAATTGGTGAGCACACAAAAGCTGTAGAGCACGCTCTCGGTTTGAGCAAACACGCGAGCGGATCCCAAGCTTGCGACAAGAATTATTACGATCGCGGTAACCGCCCCGCGCGAGATTCGGAAAAGATTCATCCCATTCATTGCTTCTCCTTGATTCAATGATCTCGGTTCAACGATCTCGGTCAGCCGTCTCGGGCAACGATCACAGGCGGAACTATTTGGCCTTGCCCGGCTCGATGCGAGACGCGCACGTCCGCAGGACGGCACTTGCTTCTGGGGGGAGGTGGCCAGATCGTTCGAATCCAGCCAGAGGAACCAGCGCAAGGATTATCCCCTGATTGCGGCAGGTCGTCAAGGCCGCCACTGACTAGGCTTCCCAATCCCTGTTAAAATCTAGAAAGGATATCTATGCCCGTTCCCGTCTCCCAAATGTGGACCGTCAGCACCTATGTGCTGCGCCAAAAGCTCGCCGGACGCAAGCAATATCCGCTCGTCCTGATGCTGGAGCCGCTGTTCCGCTGCAACCTGGCCTGCGCCGGATGCGGCAAGATTCAATACCCGGCCCACATTCTGAAGAAAGACCTCAGCCCGGAAGAGTGCTTTCGCGCCGTCGACGAATGCGGCGCGCCCATGGTCTCGATCCCCGGCGGCGAACCGCTCATGCATCCGCAGATCGGCGAAATTGTGGAGGGCCTGGTTGCGCGCAAGAAATATATTTATCTCTGCACGAATGCGCTGCTGCTTAAAGAGAAGATCGATCTTTTCAAGCCGAGCAAGTATCTGACCTTCAGCGTGCATCTCGACGGCCAGCGCGAAGAGCACGATCTTGCCGTGTGCCGCGAAGGCGGATACGACATCGCCGTCGATGCCATCAAAGAGGCACTGGCGCGCGGCTTCCGCGTTACCACGAATACGACTTTGTTCGATGGCGCCAATGCAAAGTCCGTGCGCGCGTTTTTTGACGAAATGATGGATCTGGGCCTTGAGGGCATGATGCTCTCGCCCGGCTACTCCTATGACAAGGCTCCGGACCAAAAACATTTTCTGGGACGCGCCCGCACCCGGCGCATGTTCCGCGCGATTCTCTCGAACCGCAAGAAGAGCTGGCGGTTCAATCTTTCGCCGCTGTTTCTCGAGTTCCTGATGGGCAAGCGCACCTATCCCTGCACGCCGTGGGGCATGCCCACCTACAACGTTTTCGGATGGCAGAAGCCCTGCTATCTGCTGCAAGACGGCTACGCGGAAACTTTCAAGGAGTTGATCGAGACTACCGAGTGGCAGAATTACGGCACCGAATCCGGCAATTCGGCCTGCGCCAACTGCATGGTGCACAGCGGATATGAAGCCAGCGCGGTGAATGCAACGTTCAGTTCGCTCGGCGGATTCCTGGCCACGGTGAAGGCCACGCTGTTCTCGAGCTATAAAGACGATGAAGCCCTGCGCCTGCTGGATGCGCCGGAAGCGCCGGTGAACCCGCTGATCCAGATCGCGGCACCGAGTACGGCGTCACGCGAATCGCTGCGGGAAAGTCGCGCATAGGGATCAACCGCGGGAAGCACCGTGGAAGAGCGGCCCTTCAGGGCTGCGCTAAGACGTTAGATGAGAATGCGGGCTTCAGCCCCCGCTCGCGACTCGGGACTCGTAGCTAATCATGACCGGCAAAGAAGCAGGCCATCTCGAGCAGCATCCGCCGCACGCGGACCCCGACGCGCTTGAGGTCGCTCCCGGCACCGCCCACGAGCAACTCGAAGGCTGGATTCCCTCGCTCGCCAGCGACGACGAAATCCGCGC
>Ga0302325_10001524_pt1 | contig 58952 bp, 51 predicted proteins | sample Palsa_T0_2_FD_201948 | JGI IMG/M metagenome (GOLD analysis project Ga0302325, IMG submission 201948) | Peat permafrost microbial communities from Stordalen Mire near Abisko, Sweden - Palsa_T0_2 | ecosystem: Environmental > Terrestrial > Soil > Palsa > Peat permafrost | place: Sweden: Abisko... | reverse complement strand
CTGGGACTCAACCCGGGTAGTCGCTGATCTGACGTAGCCATGCACCAGGTGAGAGGCTGAAAGAGTCACGACGCCATGTCGCGGCGCATCACATTGCCAAATCACAATCTGCCCACATCAGCAATCAGCCCTCGTGCCTCACCTCCTCGTCACCAACGACTTCCCACCCAAGATCGGGGGGATCCAGTCCTACCTGTGGGAGCTATGGCGGCGATTGCCGGCCGAGGACGTGACGGTGTTCACCACCGCCCATCGGGGCGCCGAGGTGTTCGACAAGGCCCAACCGTTTCGCATCATCCGCAGTCGGGCCGCCGTCCTGCTGCCCGAACCGTTGCTCATCCGTAAGGTCCGCCGGTTGGCCCTCGAGGTCGAGGCCGACGCCATTGTGCTCGATCCCGTCCTGCCGCTGGGCTTGATCGGGCCGAAGCTGGCATACCCCTACGCCGTCGTGCTGCACGGTTCGGAAGTCACGGTTCCAGGGCGGCTCCCCGCCGGCAAAGCGTTGGTCGCCCGTGTCGTCTCGCAAGCGTCCCTGCTCATCGCTGCCGGCGGCTACCCGGAAACCGAAGCGCGGCGAGCGGTGCCGCGGGGCCACCCTTTTCCCCCTGTTGTCCGGATCCCACCGGGAGTCGACACGGAGCGCTTTCGCCCCCTGGCTGCCATCGACCGGGCGGCGACCCGGGCCCGGCTGCGGCTGCCGGCCCAAGGTCCGCTGGTGGTGAGCGTGAGCCGGCTGGTCCCCCGCAAGGGGATGGACACCCTCATCGAAGCGGCGGCGTTGCTGGCGCCCGATCATCTCGATTTGACCGTTGCCATCTCCGGTGTCGGCCGCGATCTGCCCCGGTTGCGCCACCTCGTCCGCAAGACCGACGCCCCCGTCCACTTGCTCGGTCGGGTGGCTGACATCGACCTACCCGCCCTGTACGGTTGCGCCGACGTGTTCGCCATGTGCTGTCGGCGGCGATGGGCTGGCTTGGAACAGGAAGGCTTTGGGATCGTGTTCCTCGAGGCAGCGGCGTGCGGTGTCCCATCGATCGCCGGTGAAAGCGGGGGCGCGGCCGAGGCAGTGGTGGACGGCAAGACCGGTTTCGTGGTCCACGACCCGGACGACCCGAAGGCGGTGGCGGCTGCGCTGGCGCGCCTGCTCGACGAGCCATCATTGGCGTTGGAGCAGGGCCAGGCGGCGCGGGCTCGGGCCGAGCAGGACTTCGACTACGACACGCTGGCGGCACGGTTGAACGACGCCCTGGCCGGGCTGCGCCAAGGTCCCCGAGCGTGAGCGCGCCGACAGGCGAGCCGGCAAAGCCGGGGGCGGCTGCCAAGGCGGGCGGGCCGGCAAAGCCGGGGGGGACCGGCAAAACGGGCAGGGCCAAGAGCGGGGCCGGCCGGACGGGTGCCGGGCCGGTGCAACGTGGCCCAGCCGGCGCGGCCAAGGACGAGGGGCGAGACTCGCGGCCCGGTCGGGTCATGCCCGGGGGTGCGGAGGCGATTCGAGCCGAGCGCCTAGCCGCCCGCAAGGCCGAACCGGCGCCGGAGCCCGACTCCGGCGTCCTGCAAGGCCTCGGCGTCCTCCGGTCGGCATGGGTGGGAACGGCACTGTTCACCGTGACAGCAGCCGCGGCTGCCGTGATCCCCGCCGTTCGCATCGTTGCGGTTCTCGTCGACCTGTTGTTCCTGCTGGCGGGCAGCGGCATGTACTTCTGGGGTTGGGCGGTGGCCGCGGGCCGCAGCCGCGACAGCGAGATCAGCCTGTGGAACCTCATCCTGTTGGAGGACGTGGCCCCCAAACCAGTCCGGGTGTGGCTGCTGGGCGCCCTCGGCGTACAGATCACGGTGGCCGCCGCCACCTGCTGGATCACCGCCCCGTTGGCCTTTGGCTGGCTGGTCCCCATGTGGGGCCTGGCCCACTGCGAGTACTGGGGCGCGCGCTACGGGATGTTCCTGCCCCGTAAGGCGGAGGAAACACCCAAGCGCCGTCGGCGATAACCTCGCTTCCTTGCCCACCCTGATCAGTTCGTTCGTCCGGCAGCACACCGCCCGGTAGTGACGGCCGGCGGGACAGCGAACACCACCGTGGAGGAAGAGGTCGTCGAACGAACCATGGTCCGTGCTACGCCGGGCCAGTTGTTCGCCATCGTGACCGATTTCGAGGGCTACCCGGAATGGACCGACGACATCAAGGCGGTCCGGGTCCTGGAGCGCGACGACCAAGGTCGAGGGACCAAGGTGGCGTTCCGGGTGGCTGCGTTCGGACGCAGCACCTCGCTCACCTTGGTCTACGACTACCGCGAGGCCCCCGAACGATTTTCCTGGGTCCAGGAGTCCGGCGACCTGACCCGGGGCTACGTCGGTTCGTACTCCTTCGAGGCAGCGGGAAACGACGGCGAGGAGACCGAGGTGCATTATCAGTTCGCCATCGACCTCAAGGTGCCGCTCCCCGGGTTCGTCAAGCGCCGGGCCGAGGGCCGGCTGGGGGTAAAGGTGCTGCAAGAGTTGAAATCCCGAGCCGAGCGGTGACCGGGGCGGTACCGCCTGTGCCCTGCCGGGTGCTGTTGTTCACTGGCAAGGGCGGGGTGGGCAAGACGTCGGTCGCGGCGGCCACGGCCTTGCGCTGCGCCGACTCGGGCCTGCGCACCCTGGTGCTGTCGACCGACAGCGCCCACAGCCTGGCCGACACGTTCGACACCCCGCTCGACAGCCGTCCCCGCGCCGTGTGCCCGGGGTTGTGGGCCCAGCAGCTCGACGCCACCGAGCGGCTGGAGGAAGCGTGGGGTGACATCCAGGACTACCTTCGGGAGCTGTTCGGGTGGGCCGGGGTGGAAACCCTGGAGGCGGAGGAGCTGTCGGTGCTGCCCGGGCTGGAAGAAGTATTCGCCCTGGCCGACATCAAAGGCCATGCGGACAGCGGCGAGTGGGACGTGGTGGTGGTCGACTGTGCCCCCACGGCCGAGACCATCCGTCTGCTGTCGCTGCCTGACGTCCTCGCCTGGTACATGGACCGGGTGTTCCCACTGGAACGGCGGGTCGTGCAAACCGTCCGGCCCCTGCTCCGCCACCTCACGTCGATGCCGGTGGCGGGCGACCACGTCTTCGGCGCGGCCCGACGCATGTACGACGGGCTGGAGGGGGTCCGGGCACTGCTGACCGACGGCCAGCGCAGCTCCATCCGCCTGGTGGTGAATCCGGAGAAGGTCGTCATTGCAGAAGCCCGGCGAACCGCCACCTACCTCTCCCTGTTCGGTTACCGGGTCGACGCCGTGGTGGCCAACCGGCTGCTGCCCGATGCCATCACCGACCCTTGGTTCAAGTCGTGGAAGGAAGCCCACGCCGAGCACCTGGCCACGATTGAGGCTGGGTTCGCCCCGTTGCCCGTGCTGCGAGCGGAACTGGCGGCCGACGAACTGGTCGGGTTGCCACGTCTGCGCGACTTCGCCCAGGTGGTGTACGGCGACCTCGACCCGACCGGCATCTTGCACCGGGGGGAGCCACTGCGGGTGGAGGCCCGCGACGAACTGTTGGTGCTGCGGCTGGAGCTTCCTTTTGCCGACCGCGACGAGCTGGACGTGGGCCGGCGTGACGGCGAGTTGCTGGTCCGGGTCGGGCCCCACCGCCGGGCCATCATGCTTCCCGACTCCCTGCGCCGTCGCCAGGTGGTGGGTGCGGCCTTGGTGGCATCAGCACTCGAGGTGAGCTTCGGCGAGGCGAGCCGGGCCATAGAGGAGGAAGAGTCATGAGCAGCGGCCAGCGAGAGCGGGCGGATGCAGCAGTCGCGCACCTCCAACAAGCCGCCAGCGAGATGATCGCGGCGGCCCATGACGTCTTGGACATGCTCGACGACGCCGTCACGACCACCGATCTGGGCGATGTCCTCGACACCGTCGGCCACCTCAGTCGGTCCTTGCTCAAGAGCCGGGTGAAGTCGCCGCCTCGCCCAGAACCAGGAGCCGACGGCGACGGCGCGCGCCCCTCAGGTCCAGTGCAGCGAATCTCGGTTCTCTGAACGGCGGCGTAGTCTCGGGGCCATGTCGATCTATGACGTCAACGTGGCCGGTCTGAGCGGCGAACCATACGACCTGCACCAGCTCGAGGGGGAGGCTGTCCTCATCGTCAACGTCGCTTCGAAGTGCGGCCTGACACCCCAATACACCGGCCTGGAGCGGTTGCAGCAACGCTTCGGGGACAAGGGCTTCACCGTGCTCGGGGTGCCGTGCAACCAGTTCGGCGGCCAGGAGCCGGGCAGCCCCGATGAGATCGCCACCTTCTGCTCCACCACCTACGGCGTATCGTTCCCGCTCACCGAGAAGGTGGATGTCAACGGGACGGGGCGTCATCCGCTGTATCGCCTGCTGACCGAGCAGCCCGACGCCGAGGGCGCCACGGGCGACATCCAGTGGAACTTCGAGAAGTTCCTGATCTCCCCCGACGGCGAGATTGTGCAGCGGTTCCGCCCCATGACCGATCCAGAGTCGGACGAGGTGGTCGAGGCGATCGAAGCCGTCCTGCCGAGCTAGCCCGGCTCGCAAGAGGCCACGCTCGGTGGGCCCGGTTGTGGAGATCCGGGACCCGGAGGACGTGCGGGTGGCTGACTACCGGAACCTGACCGACGCCCAACTGCGCCAGCGGGAGGAACCGTTGGCCGGCCTGTTCATGGTCGAAGGCCCGGCAGTGATCAGCCAGCTCTTGGCCTCGGCCTACCCGATTCGCTCCATGCTCTTGACCGAGGCCCGCTGGGCCGAGTTGCAGGCGTCGTTTGACGCCAACCCGGGAGAGTGGCCGGTGTACCTGGCGGCCAACGACGTGTTGCGGTCCATCACCGGGTTCCACTTTCACCGCGGCGCCCTGGCCGCGGCGTCGCGGCGACCGCCGGACGACTGGCGCTCCGTGGTCGCCGGTCAGCGCCTGATTGCGGTGGCCGAGGACATCGGCGACCACGAGAACATGGGCGCGTTGTTTCGCAACGCTGCTGCCTTCGGGGTGGGCGCCATCCTGCTCAGTCCGGGATCGGTCGACCCGCTGTACCGGCGTGCCGTGCGGGTGTCGATGGGCCACGTCCTGCGGGTGCCGTGGGCCCGGGTCGCACCGTGGCCCGCCGCGCTGGACGACCTCCGGGCGAGCGGGTTCCGCGTCCTTGCTCTCACGCCCGACCCGGCCGCCACCGCGATCGGGCCGGTGGTGGCACCGGTCGCCGTGTTGCTGGGGGCCGAGGGCCCGGGCCTCACCGAGGCGGCGCTCGAACGGGCCGACCAGCGCGCCCGGATCCCGATGCAACCGGGCGTCGATTCGCTCAACGTTGCGACCGCCGCCGCCATCGCCTTTCACGAGCTGAGCTCCGAGGTCAACTGGTGCCGCTTGGCCGTGGTTCGGCCGAACATTAGTGATCCTGGTGACTTTCAGTGATTTGTTGTTCCGGATCAACAACAAGTAACTAAAAGTCACTGGAATCACCAAAGAATGAATCACCAAGGAATGAGGTGCCCGCACGACCAAGGTTGCGTGCACCGACGCATCGAAGGCACGTACCCTCGGGGCGATGGGTCCCGGGGTGATCGGCGTCGACGTGGGCGGGACCAAGATCCTGGCCCTCCACTTAGAGGACGACGGCAGCTACGGGGGTGAGGTTCGAGGCGCCACGCCGCTCGGAGGTGAGGCGGTGCTCGACGCCGTCGCCGAGTTGGTCGCCACGATGGGCCCGGTGACCGCCTTGGGCATCGGCATGCCCGGCTTGGTCGACCATGCCGGGGTCCTCAAGTTCGCCCCCAACCTGCCCCACGTGGTCGGCCTTCCCGTGCGCGACGGCCTGGAACAGCGCCTCCCCGGCGTGGTCGTCACCGTGGGCAACGACGCCACCTGCGCCGGCTGGGCCGAACGGGTCCTTGGCGCGGGCCAGGGCAGCGACGACCTGCTCATGGTCACCCTGGGCACCGGCATCGGGGGCGGCCTGGTGGCAGGCGGTCGGCTGATCGAGGGTGGCAACGGGTTCTCGGGCGAGATCGGCCACATGGTGGTCGACATCCACGGCCCCCCGTGCCCATGCGGCAAGCGGGGCTGTTGGGAGCGCTTCGCCTCGGGCAGCGGGCTGGGCCGACTGGGTCGGGAAGCGGCGGAGGCGGGCCAAGCCCCCGCCATCGTCGAGTTGGCCGGGGGCGACCCGGTGGCGGTACGGGGGGAACACGTCACCGCCGCGGCCACGGCGGGCGACCCCGACGCGCTGGCCGTGATCGGCAATTTCGCCTGGTGGGTGGCGCTTGGCCTGGCCAACTTGGCCAACATCTTCGACCCCGAGTGCATCGTGCTGGGCGGGGGCCTGGCCGGCTCGGCCGGGGTCTTCCTGGAACCGGTGCGCACCGCCTTCTACGACCTGGTGGAAGCGGCCGAGTACCGCCCCGTGATCCGCATCGTGCTGGCCGAGCTGGGCCAACAGGCGGGCGCCGTGGGCGCGGCCCTGCTGGCCCGGGACGCCCGGGCCCAGCAGGGATGAAGCAGTCGGGATGAAGCGCCGGGCGTGAAGATCGGGCTGATCGCTCCTGTCTTTGCGCGCGAGCCGCAGGTGGCGCTGGCGGTGACAAAACAAGCAGAGGCCGAAGGGATCGACGGCGTGTTCAGCTACGACCACCTTTTTCCCATCAACAGCCCGCAGCGGCCGGCGCTTTCGGCCATCCCCATGCTGGCGGCCATGGCGACCCAGACCGAGCGCATCCAGCTGGGCACGCTGGTCAGCCGGGTCACCCTGCTCCCGCTGCCCATCCTGGTCGAGTCCCTGGTCACGCTGGACGAAATTTCGGGCCACCGCCTGATCGCGGGGATAGGAACGGGCGACTCTTTCACGGCGCCCGAGAACGATGCCTACGGCCTGGATTTCCCACCGCTGGCCGAGCGCCTCCGCCTGCTCGAAGAGGCGGCGCAGGCGCTGCGGGTGAGGCATGTCACGACCTGGATCGGGGGGCGGTCCCGGGCGGTGCGGGCGGTGGCGGCGGCCGACGCCGACGCCTGGAACTGCTGGGATGGCCCGCTGGACGAACTGGCCGCCACCACCGCCGCCACCGGCACGACCGTGACCTGGGCCGGGCCGCCCCCGGCCGACGGGGCGTTCGAGGAGCACCTGGCCCGCCTAGCCCAAACCGGCGTCACGTGGGCGGTGTACGGTCCGCCCCCAAGCACCGACTGGCCCGCCTTCGTGGGCAAATTGGCGGGCGCGGCAAAAGCCGTCCGGTAGCCTCGGAAGCCCTATGGAGTTCCGCCGCATCAACGGCCTGCCGCCGTACGTCTTCGCCATCATCAACCAACTGCGCGACCAGGCGCGCCACGCAGGCGACGACGTCATCGACCTGGGCTTCGGCAACCCCGACATCCCGAGCCCCGACATCGCGGTGGAGAAGTTGTGCGAGGCGGCCCACAATCCCCGCAACCACCGCTATTCAGCCTCGCGGGGCATCCCCAAGCTGCGCCTGGCCGTGTCCAACCTCTACCTGCGGCGTTTCGGCGTGGAGATCGACCCGGACACCGAGGTGGTCACCACCATCGGGGCCAAAGAGGGTCTGTCGCACCTCATGTGGACCCTGGTCGGACCAGGCGACACGGCGCTCGTGCCCACGCCCAGCTACCCCATCCACATCTACGCCCCGCTGTTCGCGGGAGCCGACGTGCAGCAGGTGCGGCTCGGCCCCGACCAGGACTTCTTTGCCAACCTGATCGAAAGCTGGGAGTCGACCTGGCCCCGGCCCCGGGTCATCGTGTTCTCGTTCCCCCACAACCCGACCACCGAGGTGGTGGACCTGGCGTGGATGCAACGCCTGGTCGACTTCGCCCGGGAACACGACGTGGTCCTGGTACACGACTTCGCCTACTCTGACACCGCCTTCGATGGCTACCAGCCCCCCTCGATCCTCCAGGTCCCGGGCGCCAAGGACGTGGCGGTTGAGCTGTACACCCTGACCAAGAGCTTCTCCATGGCGGGCTGGCGGGTGGCGTTCCTGGTGGGCAACGCCCAGATCGTCCAGGCCCTGACCAAGCTCAAGAGCTACCTCGACTACGGCACGTTCCAGCCCATCCAGATCGCCGCCATCGTGACCATGAACGAGGCGCCCGACTACCCCAAGGTGGTCAACGAGATCTACCTGGGACGGCGCGACGCCCTGTGTGAGGGCCTGGCCCGCATCGGCTGGGAGATCGAAAAGCCCAAGGCGACCATGTTCGTGTGGGCGCCCATTCCCGAGCCCTACCAGGAGATGGGGTCGCTCGAGTTCTCCAAGCTGCTGGTGACCGAGGCCAGCGTGGCCACCTCGCCCGGCGTCGGCTTCGGCCGGGGGGGCGAGGGGTTCGTGCGCTTCGCCCTGATCGAGAACGAACAGCGCATCGCCCAGGGCGTGCGCAACCTGCGCAAGGCGCTCGTCAAGCTGTAAAAGGCATCTGGGAAAATGCCCCGCGCTCGGCTGGCCTAGCGTGTCTGGGGGAACATGACCTACTGGCTGCTGAAGTGGCTTCTCACGCCGATCCTCAAATTCTTCTACCGCGTCCGGGTGGAAGGGCTGGACGGCGTACCGGCCGACGGGCCGGTCATCCTGGCCGGCAACCACGTCTCGTTCAGCGACTCCATCTTCCTGCCCCTGGTGCTGCACCGTCGGGTCACCTTCGTGGCCAAGGCGGAGTACTTCGAGGATCGCAAGACGGCGTGGTTCTTCCGGGCCATGGGCCAGATCCCCATCAAGCGGGAGGGGGGCTCGGCGTCGCAACGGGCCCTCGCCTCGGCCAGGGAGGTGCTCGACTCCGGCGGGGTGTTCGGCATCTACCCCGAGGGCACGCGCTCGCCCGACGGGAGGCTGTACAAGGGCCATACCGGGGTGGCCCGCTTGGCGCTTGGATGCCACGCCCCGGTGCTGGCCGTGGCCATGATCGGCACACGTGAGGCCCAGCCCATCGGCCAGGTCAAGCCCCGCGTCTTTATGCCCATAACGGTGCGCTTCTCGCCGCCCATGTCCTTCGACCGGTTCTACGAGCGCCAGGACGACCCGCTGGTGCTGCGCCAGATCACCGACGAGATCATGTTTCAGCTACGGGAGCTGTCGGGCCAGCAGTACGTCAACCGCTACGCCAAACGAGGCGACGCGGTGGAGGCGGTAGGGGCGGAGACGGCGTCGGTGGTCTCGGGCCGCCGGGCCGCGGCCATCCCGGCGTAAAGATCGCGGAACCTCGCGGCAGGGCCTCGGGGCCACGGGGAAAGTAATCACCCCGTACCCTCTGGGAAACGCCTCGTTCACAGCCGAGCCGTAGGGTCGCTCGTTGTGACGACGTACGTGGTCCGCGTCTGGGTGCCCGATCGGCCTGGCGCGCTGGGATCGGTCGCCAGCCGAATCGGCGCCGTCCGCGGCGACCTGGTGGGCATCGACATCCTGGAGCGGGGGGCGGGTCGGGCCATCGACGAACTGTTGGTCGACCTGCCCGACGAATCGCTCGTCCCGTTGTTGATCAGCGAGGTGGAAGAGGTCGACGGGGTGGACGTCGAGGACGTGCGGCCGGCGCCCGATTGGTTGTCCGATCCTCGGCTGGACGCGCTGGAGACCGCAGCGGTGCTGGTGGATCAGCACAGCGTGGCCGACCTGCTGGACCGCCTCGTCTCGCACGCCATCCACGACTTCACGGCCGAGTGGGCAGCGGTGGTCGACCTCGACTCGCCTCTTCCCATCACCACGGTGGGACCGGTGCCGCCTGCGCCCTGGCTCGGGGCGTTCGTGGCTGGTAGCCGGGCCTCGGTCATGCCCAAGCCGGGGATGGGCGGTCCCGACGACGTGGCATGGGCGGAGTTGGACACCGCCAGCCTGGTGTTGGTGGTGGGGCGCCGGGGCCGGCCGTTCCGCGCCCGGGAACGGTTGCAGTTGGCCGCGTTGACCCGCATCGCCAACCATCGCTGGGTCGAGTTGGTGACCCGGGTGAGCCGGATGATCCACCCCTCGGCCACTTCCTAAGAGGGGCGCTACCCCCCAACCGGTAGAGCGGCATGGGGCCGGGGGCGGCGGACGATCGGGCTTTGGAAGTGCCAGCGCATCCGGGTTGGGGCGCGCCGGGGGCGGGCTCGGTGCTGCGGGTCGGCCTGGCGGAGGAGGTCGCGGCGGTGTTCGGCCGCCAGCGCCGCCGACAGGTCGGGGTGCATCATGCCGCCGCCGCCACGTCGCCGCCGGAGCGACTGATCTGGGAGGTGCCCGAGGTGCCGCACGTGCAGCGCCAGTGCAGCTCGATGCCTTCGGGACGGTTGGCCAACTGTTCGATGTGCTCCGGGAAGAGCAGGATCCGACTGCCGTGACCTGTGCAATAGACGGTGAACATGACGACATTCTCTCCCTCGACGGCCCGTCCGGGGAGTGGCAGAATAGACACCATGCAAAAGGAAGCTGCCAAGAAAATCCGTCGCCACCTGGTCGCCGCTGTGGTATTCGACGGGGTGTCGCCCTTCGAGTTCGCGGTGGCGTGCGAGGTGTTCGGGATCGACCGCTCGGAGGATGTGGGCAGTCCGTGGTACCGCTTCAAGGTGTGCAAAGCCGGCCCCTTGCCGGTCAAGGCCAAGACCGGCTTCACCATGGACACGCCATTCGGCCTCGAGGTGCTGGCGCGGGCCGACACCATCTTGGTGCCCGCCGGTGACGGCGAGAAGAACCTGGCGTTGCTGGAGGCGTTGCGCAAGGCGCACCAGCGCGGCGCTCGCATCATGTCGGTGTGCACCGGGGCGTTCGTGCTGGCCGCGGCCGGTTTGCTGCACGGCCGCAGGGCCACCACGCATTGGATGCATGCGGCCGAGTTGGCGGCGCGTTACCCGCTGGTCAAGGTCGACCCCGACGTGCTGTACGTGGACGACGGCGACATCTTGACCTCGGCCGGCACGGCGGCCGGGATCGACCTGTGCCTGCACGTGGTGCGCCTCGACTACGGGGCCGAAGCGGCAAACATCGTGGCTCGGCGCATGGTGGTGCCGCCCCATCGCGACGGCGGCCAGGCCCAGTTCGTGGCCCAGCCGGTGGCCGCGATGCCGGCGTGCGACCCCTTCACCGAGGCGCTGGCGTGGGCGTTGCAGAACCTGGACGGCGAGTTGTCGGTCGGCCAGCTGGCCACCCGCTCGGCCATGAGCCCGCGCACGTTTGCCCGGCGCTTCGGCGACACCCACGGCACCACGCCGCATCAGTGGCTGCTGCGCCAACGGGTGTTGCTGGCCCAGCGGCTGCTGGAGACCACCGATTTACCCATCGACCAGGTGGCGGCTCGTTGCGGCATGGGAAGCGCGACCAACCTGCGCCAGCATTTCCAACGCATTGTGCGCAACACGCCCCAGGCATACCGGCGCTGCTTCCAGCGCAGTGGCGGCCCCCCTGCGCCCTAGCCGGCCGGGGCGTGCAGGCGGGCGTCGAGGGCGATCGAGGAAGCTCAGCGTTCCCACCCTTGTGCCCGCTCGACCGCTCGGCGCCACTGTTCGTAGTGGCCCTCGGCGCGGCGCTGCGGCCGGGCCTCGGCGTCGGCCCCCCACATCGCCGCCAACTCGTCCTGCGAATCCCATACCGCCTCGGCCAGTCCAGCCAGGTAGGCGGCGCCGAGCGCTGTGGTGTCGGTGGTGCGCGACCGGGCCACCGGTATCTGCAGCTGGTCGGCCTGGAGCTGGAGCAAGAGGTCCATGACCGAGGCGCCGCCGTCCACCCGCAGACTGGTAATGGCGGTGCCCGAGGCGGCGGCCATGGCCGTGACCACGTCCCTCGTCTGGTAGGCCATGGCCTCGACCACGGCGCGGGCCAGGTGTGCCCGGCCGCTGCCCCGGCTCAGCCCGAGGATCGTTCCCCGGGCGTGGGGGTCCCACCAGGGGCTGCCCAGGCCGGTGAAGGCGGGCACTAGGTACACGCCTTCGGTGTCGTCGATCGATGCCGCCAATGGTCCGATCTCAGACGCCGAGGCGATGATGCCCAGGCCGTCGCGCAGCCATTGGATGGCCGCCCCGGTGACGAAAATGGCGCCTTCCAGGGCATACGCCGTGACCGGGGCGGGCCGCTCCAGGGTCCACGCCACCGTGGTCAGCAGGCCGTCGACCGGGGCAGGACAGCGGGGCCCGACGTTCATGAGCACGAAGCTGCCCGTGCCGTAGGTGTTCTTGGTCATGCCCGGTTCGAAACAGGCCTGGCCGAACAACGACGCCTGCTGGTCGCCCGCCACGCCCGATATGGGGATGCCGCCGGGCAGGCCGGCGATGATGCCCGAGGCCGTGACCCCGATGCGGCCACTGGATGACCGGACCTCGGGGAGGCAGGTGGCGGGGATGTCGAGCATGGCCAGGAGGTCGTCGCTCCAGGCCAGTCGGTGGATGTCGAACAGCATGGTCCGGCTGGCGTTGGTGGCGTCGGTGGCGTGCACTGCGCCTGCCGTGAGGCGCCAGACGATCCAGCTGTCGATGGTGCCAAACGCCAGGTCACCGGAGCGGTCGACCCCGCCCTCGGTCAACAGCCACGACAGCTTGGTCCCAGAGAAGTACGGATCGAGGACCAGACCGCTCTGTTGGCGCACCAGGTCCAAGTGGCCCGCGGCGGCCAGCTGGGCGCACCGTTGCGCCGTGCGCCGGTCCTGCCACACGATGGCCCGGTGCAGCGGGAGGCCGGTGCCCCGGTCCCACACCACGGTCGTCTCCCGCTGGTTGGTGATCCCGATGGCCGCGATGGGCGTCGTGGTCTCGGCTAGTCGAGCCGCCACCTGGGCCACGGTGTCGCGAACGGCGGCCCAGATCTCCTCGGCGTCGTGCTCGACCCAGCCGGGACGAGGGAAGTACTGAGGGAACTCCCGGTAGGCTGAGTGGACGACGCGTCCCGCCTCATCCACGGCCAGCGCCCGCACGCCGGTGGTCCCGGCATCGATGGCAACCACTGCAGCCATGGGGGCGACCGTACCCCCTGATGGGATATGTCGAATCCCCAGCGCGGCCCCCCCGTCGAAGGGGCGGGGACTGAGGGGGCCTGCGCCAGGGTGAAGCCGTCGAGGGGGCAGCTTCGACGGCTGCATTTAGTCTTACCCCGATCGGCGCGGCATTCAAACGCAAACTTGTCTGAAGGTTCCTGAGGACCCACCTGTGGACAACTAACGCAATTCACAGCGTTGTTCCCCTCGTTGTTCACAGGGGAGGTTCCCTACCGTGGGGAGATCGGAAGCTTCCCCAAGCTTGTGGCTGGATCCGATTGACATGCATGGAACTACGATGATGTAATATAACCCACATCTCGCGTCTCCATGAGGCCTGGGGAGGCGTCACCACAACAGGTTGTGGTCGCACGACGTTCGCCGGGCCGGCGGACCCACCACGCAGGGAGGATCTTGGACATGGCTATGGCGCCCGAGCGAATCGGGATCGGAATCCACCGTCACTTCACATCGGCCGGTACCGATCCGCTCGACACCGTCCGCTGGGAGCGGCGCGATGCCCGCATCGCCAACTACCTCACCGGCGCCGTGGCGTTCGAGCAGTCGGGGGTCGAGGTGCCGTCGACGTGGAGCGTCAACGCCACCAACATCCTGTCCCAGAAGTATTTCCGGGGGACGCTGGGCACGGCTGAGCGGGAGTGGTCGCTGAAGCAGGTGACCAGCCGGGTGGTCGACACCATCACGGCGTGGGGGCGCAAGGACGGGTACTTCGTCGATGACGACGAGGCCGACGCGTTCCGGGATGAGCTGACGTACCTGGTCATTCACCAGCGGGCGGCGTTCAACTCCCCGGTGTGGTTCAACATCGGGGTCAAAGGTGTCCCCCAGCAGGCGAGCGCGTGTTTCATCCTGTCGGTCGACGACTCGATGAGCTCCATCCTCAACTGGTACGTCGAGGAAGGGACCATCTTCAAGGGTGGGTCGGGCTCGGGTATCAACCTGTCGCGCATCCGCTCGTCCCGCGAGGGCTTGCGAGGTGGCGGCACGGCATCGGGGCCGGTCAGCTTCATGCGCGGCGCCGACGCGTCAGCGGGGACGATCAAATCAGGTGGGAAAACGCGTCGGGCCGCGAAGATGGTCATCCTCAATGCCGACCATCCCGATATCGAAGACTTCATCTGGTGCAAGGCGGTCGAGGAAAGCAAGGCCCGGGCATTGCGCGATGCCGGCTTCGACATGGACCTGGATGGCAAGGACAGCCATTCGATCCAGTACCAGAACGCCAACAACTCGGTCCGGGTGACCGACGAGTTCATGGAGGCGGTGCTGACCGACGGCGACTGGGACCTGAAGTCGGTCACCACGGGCGAGACGATCGAGACGATCAAGGCCCGGGCCCTGTTCCGCCAGATCTCCAAGGCGTCGTGGGAGTGCGCCGACCCGGGGATGCAGTTCGACACCACCATCAACCGCTGGCACACCGCTCCGGTGACGGGCCGAATCAACGGCAGTAATCCTTGCAGTGAATACATGCATCTGGATGACTCGGCATGCAATTTGGCGTCGTTGAATTTGTTGACCTTCTTGGAAGAAGGCGGGAGTTTCGACGTCGACGGATTCAAAGCCGCGACCGAGGTCATTTTCACCGCCCAGGAAATCCTGGTGGGCAATGCCGATTACCCGACCGAGGCCATTGGCGATACGTCGCGGCGATTCCGCCAGTTGGGTATTGGCTACGCCAACCTGGGCGCGCTGCTCATGTCCCAGGGCCTCCCGTACGACTCGGACGAGGGACGCGCCTGGGCCTCGGCCATCACCGCACTGTTGACCGGCCAGTCCTACGCCACCTCGGCCCGCACCGCCGCTCGCATGGGTCCTTTCGCGGGCTATACGGAGAACCGCAGCGCCATGCTCAACGTGCTGCGCATGCACCGCGACGAGGTGGCGGTGATCGACGAGGAACTGGTGCCGACCGAGCTGTTGAGTGCGGCGCAAGAGGCGTGGGACGCCGCAGTCGAGGTGGGGGAGCAGTATGGCGTGCGCAATTCGCAGGCCAGTGTGTTGGCACCTACCGGCACTATCGGCCTGCTCATGGATTGTGACACCACGGGTATCGAGCCCGACCTGGGGTTGGTCAAGACCAAGAAGCTGGTGGGCGGGGGGACGATGTCGATCGTCAACCAGACCGTGCCCCGGGCGCTGCGCCGCCTCGGCTACGGGCAGTCGCAGGTGGACGCAATCGTCGCCTACATCGACCAGAACAATTCGATCGTGGGGGCGCCGGGGCTGAAGGCCGAGCACCTGCCGGTCTTTGCCTGCTCCATGGGGGACAACACCATCCATTACCGCGGCCACGTCCGCATGATGGGGGCGGTCCAGCCGTTCATCTCGGGCGCCATTTCCAAATGCGTGACGGGCGACACGCTGTTGTCGACGGCCGAGGGACTGGTGCGCATCGCCAGCCTGTACCGGGGCGAGGCCCCCGACACCTTCCGCAACGACGTGCGGGAAGTGGCGTCGCTCACCGGCCCACAGAAGACCGACGCCTTCTATTACGGCGGCGTGCGGCCGGTGACGGCGGTGACGCTGCGCTCCGGTCACCGGGTCAGCGGCACGGCCAACCACCGCCTGCTGGTGTCGGGCCGCGACGGCCTGGAATGGCGCCGCCTCGACGAGATCTCGGTGGGGGAGTACGTCGCCACGCAGTACGGCGACGAGTTGTGGTCGGTGCTGCCCGCGCGCCTGGGCGACGACGGGCAGCAACGGGTGGGGGCCCATTTCCTCCGCTCGGACGATGACGACCAGGCGTCAACGGGTGACGGTGGCGCCACGGGCGAACTAGCGATCGCCGCCGTATTCGACGGCGCCTCGGTCGAGGCGTCCCGTCCCACCGAGATGTCGAGCGACTTGGCCTTTGTGCTCGGTGCCTACGCCGCGTTGGGACGGATCTCGGGTGCCGGCTGGGCCATCGTCATTGCGTGCGACCTTGTCGATGCCAGCCGGCGCTTGGCCGCCGCGGCCGAGCGATTGTTCGGTGTGACGGCGGTTATCCAAGACGGTCGAGTCGAGTTTCGTTCGCAGGTGGCGGTGGAGTTGCTGGACGAGGTGGGCTCGGGCCAATGCGCCATCCACAAGCGCATACCCGACGCCGTGCTGCGTTCGCCCCGGGAGATGGTGATGGCCTACCTCCAGGGTTTGTTCCTGGCCGCCGAGGTCACCATGTGCGGGACGGCCAAATGGGCCATCACCGCCGAGTCGCCCGGCTTGTTGGACGACCTACAGGCGGTGCTGACCAACGTGGGCATCGTGCACGAGCGGGCCACCCGGTACCGCAAGGCCGATGGCCGGCCGTACGACGAGATCTTTGCCGTGGGTGAGCAGGCCCACAACCTGTTGACCATGGTGCCGTTCCTTGACCCGCACAAGGAGGCGTTCGCCCACGCCCTGCGGGGACTGGGTGGACATCCCAGCCGCAACACGGCCGACGTGGTGCCCGGGATCTCGCCCTATGAGCTGTATCGGGTGGTGCCGCGCAGCATGCGTTCGGACTTCAGCTACTTGAGCGACCCGCGGGCCATGTGTGTCAGCCGTCGCTCGCTGGAGCAGGTGGCGGCGGTGGCCGGGCCGCGATTGCCCCAATGGCTGCGCACCGTATTGGACGACAACCTCCATTTCAGCCCGGTCGAGTCGGTGCGCTTCGCCGGTGAGCGCGAGGTGTTCGACCTGTCGGTGCCCGCCACCCAAGCGTTCGTGGGCAACGGCATCGTCAACCACAACACCGTCAACATGCCGGAAGAGGCGACGGTGGAAGACGTCGAGCAGTTGCACATCGAGGCGTGGCAGCTCGGCCTCAAGGCGGTCGCCATCTACCGCGACAACTGCAAAGTCGGCCAGCCTCTGTCCACCACCAAGAAGGTGCTGGCCGATCCCGGGACCCACGCCGCCGAGGCCCACGACGCCGAATTGGCGTTGAAGGTGGCAGAGCTGGAAAAGGCATTGCAGCGCCAGACGGTCGTGGTCAAGCAACCGGTGCGCGAGCGGCTGCCCCGCAAGCGGCGGTCGATGACCTTCAAGTTCCGGGTGGCGGACTGCGAGGGCTATGTCACCGTCGGGGAGTACGACGACGGCCGGCCGGGCGAAGTGTTCATGCAGGTGTCCAAGCAGGGTTCCACCCTGGCCGGGATCATGGATGCATTTGCCGTGGCGGTGAGCCTGGGCCTGCAACACGGCGTACCGCTCGGGACGTACGTGAAGAAGTACACCAACATGCGCTTCGAGCCGGCCGGTATGACCGACGACCGGGAGTTGCGCATCGCCTCGTCGCTGGTGGATTACATCTTCCGCCGCTTGGCCGTCGACTACCTCAGCTTCGAGGAGCGGGCGGAACTGGGTATTCTCACCACCAACGAGCGACTGCAGCCCACGTTGCCCGGAGTGGACGAGGCGACGACGCCCAGCTCGTCCATCGTGGAGGAGCTGCGCGACGAGCGTCTTTCGCCTCGGCCCGTGGCCTCGGCACCGGCCGCGCCGCCTCGACCGGCGGTCAGCCGACCGCTCGATGCCCCCTACTGCTACCAGTGCGGCGTACAGATGCAGCGAGCGGGCAGCTGCTTCGCCTGCCCGTCCTGCGGCAGCACCAGCGGCTGCTCGTAACGCCGGTCATTCCGGGAGCGCCGCCGGAGGACAGCCACGTGCTGGGTGCGGCCGTCTTGGCGGCCGAAGGAGTCAACGGGTTGGTCGTGGGCAGCACCGCTCTGCTGCTCTACGGCGATGCCATAACGGTCCATGACCTTGACGTCGTGGTCGACGGCGATCTCGCCAATTTGGCCCGCGCCCGGGCGGCGCTGGTCGCCATGGGCGCCCGACTGGCAGACCTCCCGCCCGTGTCGGCGCTGCAGGAAGCGGACATCATCCGGGTGACCACCAGCTATGGCAGGGTGGACCTGATGTTGGAACGGGGCCGGCAGTTTTCGTCACCTTCGAGGCCCGGGCCGTCACCTTCGACGTGTACGGGTCCGAGGTCAAGGTGGCTGCCGAGGCCGATGTCCGGGCACTGCGGGCTCGCTTCAAGGGTCCGGGGGGGCCGCAGTGACCAGACGCAGCGGCCTTGGCATTGTCGACGTTGCGATTCTCGAAACCCTCGACCATATCGGGGCGAATGCCAACCGGCCGTTTATGAAGAGCGCCCGGGCAGTCGCCCATCTGGACGAGGAGTACGGCGTTGGATGGGACACCGGGTACGAGGCGTTGATGGACATGGCCCGCCCGTGGCGGATGCCCCTGCACTGCGTCAGCTTTCACGGCAATTATGGGTCGCCGGACTATCCGGGCTCGGCGCCGCAATACACCGAGGCCCGCCTGTCGGCGGTTGGCGAGCTGGCGTTGGCGGCCGAACGGGGGGAGACCGGTGCCGTCCCGATCGGCTTGATCAACGGGAACACCTACTCCGGCGGGGTTCGACCGCCCTACCAACCGGCTGGGATGATCGACGCGCTGACCCGTGTGCTCAGCGAACCGACGGCGGGACGGGCCAAGGATGCCGAACTGGTCAGGCTCGTGGGTCCCCCATCGTTTCCCGGGGGGTGTGACGTCCGCGGCTACCTGAAGGTCTTGGCGGCGGGGCGCCGGGTCAAGCTGCAGTGTTCCGCCGTGCTCACCCCCGCGGAGGAGCTGGACCGGCGAGGCCGGCCGGGATGGGTCGTGAGCCGACTACCGCCGGGGCCGGGCGGCAGAGCCGTCGTGGAGGGGGTCGCAAACCGGGTTAACCGGCGACCCTGGGCGAATGAGCTGCCCGAACTGGACCGGCGCACCCGAATACCCGTTGCCGCGATTGACGACCTGTCGGCTGGGGAAACCACCCGATTGGTGTTCATCCTGGCGCCGGGTGGTGACCTTGAAGACCTGCGCAAGAAGCTGCTGGCCACGTACGGTGTGGGCGTCCGGGTCGATGTGCAGCTGCCCGCGCCCCTGCCCGAGTATCTCCGTGGTTGGGTGGCCAGCCACGATGAGGATGACCTGGCGTCGTCGCTGGCGCAGCTACGGGAGGCGCTCCACCCCTGATCGCCGCGCCTGGCGGCGCGCCGCCGCCACGCCGTCAGGCTGCCGGGACGGGGGCGCCTGCTTCGGCCACGTCCGCCGGCGGTAGGGGGCCGAACAGGTTGAGCAGGTCGAAATAGGGGCTGGGATCGCCGTCCCACACATAGGTCAGGATCTGGGCGGCCGAGCGCCGACCGAACAAGGCCCGGAACCACTCCATGGTCGTCGCCGTCCCCGTCACGCCCACCGCCACGCTGCCGCACACCCAATCGCTCTCGTCGTTGACCAAGCGAAGACCGGGGAGGCCGCCCTTGTCAATCAGGTGATTAACCCGCCCCGTGACCCGCGACGTGACCGCCGCCACGTCCGCCTCATTGCTCGGTCCGGCCAAGCCCACCGCACCCCGCAGGTCGTGTTCGTGGGTCAACAGGTCGAAGGTGGTGGCGTCGATCTTGCCCGGGATGGCCAGCAGTTCCAGCACCTCCGGGGTGCGGCTGCGCCACTCCGTGAGCACATCGGGCAGCGGACGATGCTCGCGCTCGGCCACCTGCCGCGACGTCCAACCCTCCGTCGCCGCCCCATCCACCCGCCCGTCCACCATGTCGCAACACACCCCGGTCATGTGACACACCAGTTGCTCGATCGTCCAGCGGGGTGTGCCCGGGACCATGGTGGCCAGGGCGGGCGGCGACAGGGTGCTGACCAGGTCGATCACCCGGGTCTGGGCGTCGGAGTACATGCGGGGCAGGTCCATCAGCGTGACGCTAGCGAGCCCGGTTCGAACACGCCGTCTTCGGTGATGAACGCCGTAACCAGGGCGGCAGGGGTCACGTCGAATGCCCGGTTCTCGCTCGCCACCCCAACGGGGCCGATGCGCCGGCCGGCAAAGGTTGTGACCTCGTCCCCCGATCGCCTCTCGATGGGGATGGCGGCGCCGCTGGGGCAGGCAAAATCGATGGTCGAGGTGGGGGCCGCCACATACATCGGCACGCCGTGGTACTGCGCCAGGACGGCAAGCCCGTACGTGCCGATCTTGTTGGCCACGTCGCCGTTGGCCGCCACCCGGTCAGCGCCCACGATCACGCAGTCGACGTCCCCCGAGGCCATGAGCGAGCCGGCCATGACGTCGGCCACCAGCGTCGCCGGTATCCCGAGTCGCGACAACTCCCACGCCGTCAACCGAGCCCCCTGGAGAACGGGGCGGGTTTCCCCGACCCAAGCCGTCGGCGCCTTTCCCTGTTCGTGGGCGGCCCGGACCACCCCGAGGGCGGTGCCGTAGCCCACGCACGCCAGCCCGCCGGCGTTGCAGTGGGTGTACACCCGGGCCCCGATGGGCAGGAGGGCGGCGCCGTGGGCGCCGATCCGGCGGTTGCGTTCCACGTCCTCGGCCGCCAGCCGCAGCGCCTCCTTGACCGGGTCCTCAGCCGCCCGCGCCCGGTTGACGCCCCATGCCAGGTTGACCGCCGTGGGCCGGGTGGCAATGAGCTGACGCGCCGCCACCTCGACGTCTACGCCGCCGACAGACGCCAGCGCCACGCCCATGGCGCCCGCCGCGCCCAGGGCGGGAGCGCCGCGAATGGCCAGCGTGCTGATGGCGTCGCACAGCTGGTCGACGGTGGCGATGGTCAACAACACCAGCTCTCCCGGCAGGCGCCGTTGGTCGATCATCGCGATGTGGTCGCCCCGCCACTCGATGGTGGGCGGGATTGGATCTTCCTCGAATCCGCTCATTGCTCGCCCTCCGACATCGCGGCCACGGCTTCCACCGCCGCTCGCACCCCACCCTCGATCCCGTCGGGGTGCCCATACGCCTGGGACCCCAGCAGCATGACCATTCCCGACCCTCCTGCCTGCGACGCCTGCGCCGCTACGTTGGCCGGCCCCAGCCCGCCGCCGAACGCCGCGATGGCCGGCCTGATGTTTCCGGAGGGCTCCCGCAGGGCGTCGAGGGTGGCTCGCACCGCCTCGTCGGTTTCGAACAGCGAGCCGCCGAACGCCCCCACGATCCAATAGTCGGCCCCGCATTGCCTGGCGAACCGCGCGAGCACGGCGCCCGAGGCACCGAAGCGCTCACCGCGGGTCAGCGCCCCACTGCCCGCTCGGTGGGCCAGGATGGGAACGCCGATCTCCGCCCGCCGCAGCGCCACCACGGCGTCGAGACCCTGGGCGAAGGCGTTGACCAGGACGCCGGTGGCCCCCAGGTCGACCACCCGCCGGGCCCGTTCCACCAGGGTGACCGAGGAGCCGGTGATGTTGGGGCAGTACACCACACCCGGTTCCAGCGCCTTGGCCACCGACCGGACACGTTCGTCGAGCGGGCACCACGGCGGGTCCCCCAGGATTTCGTCGTCCTTGATGAACACCGCCCCGCCCGCCACCGCTGAGCGTGCCACCTCGCCCACCTCGACCGGCGTCAAGCCGAGCGACGGCTTCACGATGACGCCGATGCCCGCCCTTGTCTGTTGGGCCTGGGCCGCCGGGCCGAACGCGGGCCCGGGCAGAAGGCCATCGGGCAGGTCGAGGTCGACCAGGCGGCAGCGGGTGATCGTTCCGATCTCGCTGCCCTCGCCTGATACCAGGGTCGACATGAGCAGTGCCACGTTGTCACCCCAGTTGTCGTCGGGGAACTCGATCACAGCTCTCCCGTCGTGCTCGGCCACGACCCGTCCCCGGGCCCAGTCGGGTCCGTCCTCCATGCCGATCGAGGCCCGGATGGCCACGGTGTCGGCTGCCCCTGCCGGCTCGATCTCGTAGGTGGCCCGGATCACAGAGTGATGCTACGGGCGCGGCCGAGTGCCAGGCGGGGCTAATCGCCGGTGGGGCTGGAGGGGACCGTCTCTTCCCAGTACTCGGTGTCGAGCAGGCCGTTGGCCGCGGCCAGGGCGGTGGCGGCGCGCACCGCTTCTTCGTATACCGCATCGAGGTGGCGGCGAGCCGTGGCCGGGCTCACGGCCAGCGGGGGGTTGCCCAGCGATCGGGGCAGCGCTCCCGGATCGGGCGTGGGCCGGATCTTGCCTGCGGCCGGTGACTCGCTGTCGTCGCTGCCCCAGAACCGCCGATCGGCGGGCGGGATCCCCGTTGCCCGGCGCCTCCGGCTCACGCCGCGTCCTCCTCTGTGTTTGTCCCAACGTCGGTGCCCGTGCCCACTTCGGCCCCCGTCGGCTCGTCCTCGACCAACGCGTCGGTCCGCAGCCCGAGCGCGGCGCGTAGCTGTTCGGGAGCCAAGTCGGCCAGCGAGCTCTGCTTGGGCAGGACCAGATCGGCGATCTGACGCTTGCCCGCCACCACTTCCTCCACCCGTTCGTCCACCGTCCCGGGGCACACCAGGCGGTGGCTGACCACGGTACGCGTCTGCCCGATACGCCATGAGCGGTCCCGTGCCTGGTCCTCGGTGGCCGGGTTCCACCACCGGTCGTACAGCACCACGTGGTTGGCCGCGGTCAGGTTGAGCCCCGCCCCACCCGCCTTGAGCGACAGCACCAGCGCCCCAGCCCCCTTACCCTGCTGGAACTCGCGCACCAACCGGTCCCGCACGCCCGTGGCCAGGCCGCCGTGGTAGCAGGCCACGTGATGGCCGGTGCGACCGGACAGGTAGGTGGCCAGTTGCTCACCCCAGCGGGCGAAGTGGGTGAAGATGAGCACCCGCTCGCCCGCCGCGAACACGGCGTCGACGATCTCGTCCAGCCGGGTCAGCTTGCCCGACCGGCCATCCAGAACCGCGCCCTCGCCCGAGTCGGCGTTCAAATAGGCGTTGGGGTGATTGCAGATCTGCTTGAGGGCGGTGATGGCGGCCAGGATCTGACCCTTGCGCTCGGTCAGGTCGCCCGCCTCTCCCTCGGCCAGGAGCTTGTCCAGCACCGCCTGGTACAGGCCGATCTGCTCCTGGGTCAACGAGCACTGGTCGAGCAGGGGGATGATGTCGGGCAGCTCGGCCGCGATCTCCGGCTCGGCCTTGGTGCGGCGGAACACCAGCAGCCCGTTCAAGGCCCGCAGCGCATTTTCCGCCGCCGCATCGGGACCCCCGCTGGTGCGGGACAACTGGCCCACGAAGGCGGGTCGGGTTCCCACCAGCCCGGGATTGGTGAAATCGAGGATGGCCCACAGGTCGCCCAGGCCGTTTTCGATCGGGGTGCCGGTGAGCGCCAAGCGTGACCGGGCCGGTATGCGCCGAAGTGCCTGGGCCGCGTCGCTGGCCGGGTTCTTGATGGTCTGGGCCTCGTCCACGATCACCCGGGCCCAATCGATACCCGCCAGGTCCTCGACGTCTCGCACCGCCGTGCCGTAGGTGGTGAGCAGCACGTCGTTTCGCGTGACCAGCTTGGCCAACGCCTCGCCCTCGCTGCGCCCGGGCCCGTGATGGATCACCACCCGCAGGTCAGGCGAAAAGCGGTTGGCCTCCGATGCCCAGTTACCGAGCACAGCCGGGGGAGTTATGACCAGAGCCGGGCCCTCCCCCCGCCCCGCGAGGAGGTGGGCCAGCACGGTCGGGGTTTTTCCCAGACCCATGTCGAGGGCCAGGCAGCCTCCGAGCCCCGCCGTGTCGAGAAAGCCCAGCCAACCGAGCGATTGGGCCTGGTACTCACGCAGCTTGCCCCGGAAGCCCTCCGGCTCGGCGGCGGGGGAAAGCGGTTGCGCCGTGGCCCGCAACAAGTCCGCCGCCCAGCCACTTCCGTCCACCGTCACCGGACCGGCCAGGACGCTGCTCTCCAGGCCCAAGGCGTGGCGCAGCACGGCCGCTCCCGACAGCTGGGTCTGCGCCGCCCGCTCCGCCAGCGCGGCCGCCGCCTCCTGCAGGTCGGCTCGGTCGAGCTCGATCCAGCGGCCCCGCGACTTCACCAGGGGGCGTGCCTCGGCCGCCAACCGGGCTATGTCGGCCGCGTTCAGCTCAACGTCGTCGAACACCACCGACCAGCGCACCTGGCACAGCTGTTGTGCCCCCACCGCCGTCTGGCGGGCAATGGCGTCGGCGAACATGCGCATGGTGGGGCTGGGACGACGCCGGGAGAGGGGCGGCACCTGCACGTCGAAGCCGGCTGCAGCCAGCATTGGCCCGGTGACGCTCATCAGGGCCCATGCCTCGTCGGTCGACAGCGCGACCTCGCCCCGGCGCTGCCCGCCCGGTCGGCCGAGCACCGGGCACAGGCGCTCCAGCCGGGTCAGCTGGGGCTCGACCGCCAAGCGCTTGGCCCGACCGGCCGTCACCATGGCCACCTCGACCGGCACCAGTGCCGCCTCGACGCCCGACGCCAGCACCGACAGCAGCCACACACCCTCGCGATCGGGCGGTGCCAGGCGAACCACCAGGTTCACCCCGGTCTCGGCCGTGACCGAGCGGCTCCACCGGTCGATGCGGCCGGCCAGGTCTTCGCCCAGGGCCACGGCGGCATCGAAGCGGGCGCCGCCCAATGCCGCCAGCACGCCTTCGGCCAGATCGACCGGGGTGCGGGCGCTGGGCGGAGCGGCGGGAAGCACCAAGCGTGCGGCACCCTCCCGGCAGATGGCGTCGACCATGCCCGCCAGCACCGCCCGGCTCATGCCGTCGGCTGGTTGGCTGCTCGAGCAGGCGCCGACCGCGCCGGGCATGCGGGAAATCATCGAGGCCATGCGGTCGGTGTCGATCAAAGCGGGCACCCAGCGCACGGCGAAGGAACCGGTGGGGCCAGTTTCTCGGGACCGGGAGCGGCGCAACCGGGGGACCATGCGGCCCTCGGCCACCAGCTCGGTGGCCCAGCGGGCCATCTCGGCCAACCAGCGGGTGCTCGGGCCGACGTCGTGGCCCACCTGACCGCTGCCCACGCCCACCAGCCAGCCCAGCGCCTGCCCGGCTGGCGCGGTGACGGCATCGGCCCGCGCCCCACCAGGGAGGGGAACGCCGCCGTGGGGCTCCCAATGCACCGGCTTGGCGCCCGCCTCGTCGATCAACTGGCTGAGCTGGTCGAGTGGCACGGGGGGCGAGCCAGGGCCGCCGCCCCACATGACCACTCGTCCCGCGGCCCAGGATGCTTGGAGGGCAGGAGGCCCGGTAGGTAAGGGTTCTTCGACCTCGCGGGACCGCTCAGGGGAGCGGGCGGCCGGTCGGCTCGGCTCGGGGGCCGCATCGAGGTCGCCGCCCGCCGTGTCGTCGAGATCCGGCCCGTCGGGATCGTCAAACGAGAGGGCGTACTCGTCGCCCCCCACCCGGCGCAGGGCGGTGGTGACCCGGGTCCGCTCCTCGCTCAGGTCGGCCACTACCTGGTCGCGCTCGTCGCCGCTCAGCCCCCGGCAGCGCTGCAGCGCCTCGTCGGTCTCGGTAGCCATGCGCCGGAGGGTTGCAATCCAGGCGTCCCGGCTCGCTTCCAGGCGCGCCAGGTCGTCGGGGGTCGCTTCACCCGCCGCGTCGGTTGCAACGAGTGCCTCAAAGTCCAGGGACAATGCTTCGAACATCACCACGCCAATCCACCAAAAGACGCCTCGCGCCGCGCACCCGGCCCTGCCCCCTGCCGACTACCCGCGAGAACTCCGAAACCCCAAGCAGTGGGCTGATTCAGCGTACAGAGCTACGCCCCACTGATCGAGGATGCCACTCCCCACTGTAGGGGATCACCATCAAAGATGCACAACGCCCATTGCGCGACTCTTGTTCCCCGCGGCCGTGACGACGGCCACCGGTTGCGGGATGCGGCGCGGTCAGCGCCGAGCGGTGCCCGCCAGGACCGGTGCCGGCACGGGGGGCTCCGACTCGGCCGCCTCCACATTGAGGTGGGGAACGATCCGGTCGAGCCACTTGGGCAACCACCAGTTGGCCTTGCCCGACAGGTGCATGAGGGAGGGAACGATCATCGTGCGCACGATGAAGGCGTCGATGAGAATGGCGCCCGCCAAGCCAATGCCGAACTGCTTGATGATGACGCTTCCTCCGAGTACGAACGACGCAAAGACCAGGATCATGATGGTGGCGGCAGCCGTGATCACTCGTCCCGTCTCGGCCTGGCCGACCGTGACCGCCACGTCGTTGTCGTGGGTGACGAGCCATTCCTCGTGGATTCGACTGACCAGGAACACCTCGTAGTCCATGGACAGTCCGAACAGGATGGAGAACAAGATCACCGGGACGAATACCTCGACCGGAGCGGTGTGCGCGATCCCGAAAAGGCCCTTTCCCCATCCCCATTCGAACACCGCATTCATGATGCCGAGGGCGGCTCCTACCGAAAGCAGGTTCATGATCGAGGCGATGAACGGGATGAGCAACGTGCGGAAGACCGCCATCAGCAGCAGGAACGCCAGAATCACGACGACGCCGACGAAGACCGGAAGCTTGGAGGCGAGCACGCCGGAGAAGTCGGTCCCAATGGCCGTCGACCCCCCAACCAGCACCGAGAGTCCGGTGCCCGCTTGCGCCTTGGGTATGACGTCGTCGCGCAGGCGATGCAACAGCGACGCCGTCTGGACCGCCTGGGGACTGCTGAGCGGGTACACCTCGGCGATGGCCACGTTCTTGGTTGGGTTCTCGACCGGCGGGGTCACGGCGGCGACATCCGGTTGGCCCTTGACGGCGTCGACCACGGCTTGGAACTGGGCTAGGGCGGCGGGCGAGGGCAAGGTGGCCACAAGTTGCAGCGGTCCGTTGAAGCCGGGCCCGAAGCCCGTCGCCAGCAGGTTGTAGGCGGTGAGGGTCGTGGTGCCCGAGGCGTCGCTGCCCGCGTCATCCAGCCCCAAGTGGAGGCTGAAGATGGGCAGGGCGATGGCCACGACCGCGATGAGGGCCACGACCGCGGGAAGGGCGGGCCGGCGCTCGATGCCCCTGGCCCAGCGATGCCAGAACCCGGTGGTCACCTCCTCGGCGACCGGACCGGTCGCCTGGAGCTTGCGTCGTTCGCGACGGCTGAGCACGTGCAGCCCGAAGAGGCTGAGCAGGGCGGGCAGCAGGGTCAGCGACGCCAGCATCGTCATGGCCACGGTGACGGCGGAGGACACGGCGACCCCGTACAGGAACGAGACGCCCAGCGCGAATTGGCCGAGCAGGGCGATGCACACCGTGATGCCGGCAAAAAACACCGCTCGACCGGCGGTGTTGACGGCGTTGACGGCCGCGTCCTCAACACTGCGTCCACCTTTGAGCCCAGCCCGATGGCGGGTGACGATGAACAGGGCGTAGTCGACCCCGACGCCCAGGCCGATCAGGATGCCCAGGATGGTGGCAAAGCTGGCTACCGAGAGTGAGTGCGTGAGCAATCCGGTTATCGAATAACCGACACCGATAGCAATAAGTGCGGTGATCAGGGGCAGGGTGGCGGCGAAGAGCGCTCCGAAGGCGATGACCATCACGACCAGGGCGAAGATGATTCCGAGGCCCGTACTGGGCGAACTGGTGGTCGCCTCAGCCGTCTCGATGTCCTGGCCCCCCAGGGCAACTTGAAGCTGCGGTGTTGCTCCCTTTTCGGCCGTGGTGATGACTTGCTGAACGGCCGCCTTGGGGAGATTGGAGGACTGCGCGTCGAAGTGGATCGTGGCGAAGGCGACCGTCTTGTCCTTGCTGATCTGCCCCGCCCCGGTTGGGGTGAAGGGGCTGGTCACCGATGTCACGTGGGGCAATGTCGCCACCTTGGTGAGCATCGTCTCGGCCTGTGCCTGCACCGTCGGGTCGACCAGCGTGGCTGACGTGGCGTGCAGGACGATCTGGTCGGAGCTGCCCGACGCCGAGGGGAAGTCCTTCTCCAGCAGGTTCAAGGCCGCGGCCGAAGGCGTGTTGGGCAGCTGGAACTTGTTCGAGAAGTCAGGCTTGGCCGCCCTGTTCACCGCGAACAGACCGACCAGCGCCACCAGCCAGATCGCCAGGACGATCGTTCGGTGGCGAACGCACCACCTTGCCATTGTTCCCACGTCGGCCAACCCTTCTATACTTACCGATCGGACGGTAAGCAGGCTACTATGCCCTCAAGGGGCTATGGACATTTTGACCACGAACGGACATGACACCAGAAGGACGGGCGCCGACACCCGCCAGCGGATCCTGGCTCTGGTTGTGGAGTTGTTCTCCAGCCAAGGGTACGCGGGAACATCGATCCGCGATATCACCGTCGCGCTGGGGATGACCAAGGCCTCGCTGTACTACTACTTCGAGTCCAAGGAGCAGATCCTGGACGCCGTGACCGAACCGCTGCGTACCGAGATCGACGCCTTGGTGGAGCGAGCCGCCACGCCGCCTCCGCCACCCCGGGCCCAGTTGCTGACCGACCTGGTCGACGTCCTGTCCCGCCACGCCCTGCTGATGACAACGGTGTTCAACGACCCCTCGGCGTTCAAGCGGGACCACCACGACCACGCCAAGAAGACCTTTCGCACCATTGAAGCCCTGCTGGCGGGCTCAGGGTCGCCCGAGGAGCTGTTGCGATCCCGCTGCGCCATGGGCGCGGTCCAGGCCGGCGTCCTGCGCACGGTGGCCAGCGATCCCGCTCGACGCCAGCCGCTGACCAGCGAACAGGCGGCACGGCTCTTGGACGGAAAAGAGCACGCGCTCGACGAGGACCTTCGCCGAGCCGTAGTGGCCGCCGCCCTGCGGACCTTGGGGTAACGGCTGGACGGCGGTACCGTTTAACCATGTCCGACGCCGAGGAGACGGTCGAGAAGACCGACAAGGAATGGAAAGCCGAGTTGTCGCCGGAGCAGTACAAGGTGCTGCGCCACAAGGGCACCGAGCGGGCCTTCACCGGTAAGTATTGGGACAACCACGACGATGGCACGTACCGCTGCGCGGGCTGCGGTGCGGTGCTGTTCGAAGCGGGGACCAAGTTCGACTCCGGGACCGGCTGGCCCAGCTTCACCTCACCCGCCGTGGCCGCGGCGGTCGAGTTGCACCGCGACCGGACCCTCGGGATGCTGCGCACCGAGGTCACGTGCAAGCGCTGTGGCGGCCACTTGGGCCACGTCTTCCCCGACGGCCCCGGTCCCGACGGCCAGCGCTACTGCATCAACTCGGTCTCGCTCGACTTCGAACCATTCACCCTGGGATAACCGTCACAGGGGCGTCGTAGCCTCTTCTCCGTGAGCCTCGGTGACGATCTGAAGAGCCCCGGGCCCCCGGCCCTCGGTCGTGGGGTGGTGATCAAAGACGGCCAGCCGATCCCGTCTGCCTGGGCCGGCGCACGGGTGGTGCGGGTGGACGAGGCGGCGCTGGTCGACCCCCGGGAGATAGTGGCCGCCCTTCACCTGGCCTGGGTCTTCCGGGTGCCGGTGGTGATCGAGCTGGCGGTCGATCCGGCGGCGTTCCGCGAGCCGCTGTCGTATCGCGACCAGCCCTGGCGCGCCGGCCCCGACTTCGAGGCCTGGCATGACCGGCTGCATTTCCTGGTTTGGGCCAACACCTACGACGCTCGGGCCAGCGCGGGCGAGCCGCTGTGGTGGTGGGCTCGCAAGGCGGCCCGGCTGGATGGCGTGTCGCTTGCCTCGGCCGATGGGCCGGGCGACGTCCGGCTGGCCGATGGGACGCTGGCCTGGATCGATGGCGGGCCCCGGTCCCTCTTTGCCCCCGACGACCTTGGAGGGCTGGCGCTGGTCCACCGAGAGTCGGTGGACCTGGGATCGGCGACCGCGATAGCTCCGCCCGCACCGCCCCGGGCTGACCTTGCGCCCGACCAGCTGGCCGCCGTGGGCCACGGCGCGGGACCGGCCCGGATCATCGCCCCGGCCGGGTCGGGCAAGACCCGGGTGCTGACCGAGCGCGTCCGCCACCTGTTGCTCGACCGGGGCTATGAGCGCGACATCGTCTTGGCCCTGGCCTACAACAAGAAGGCGCAGCAGGAGATGGAGGAGCGCACGGCCGACGTGCGGCCCCGGGTGCGGACCCTCAATGCCCTGGGCTACCGGCTGCTGGCCGAGGCCCGGGGCAGCGCCCCCCGGCTGCTGGACGAGCGTGAGGTGCGACGGCTGATCGAGCACTTCGTTCCTATCCGGCGCCAGCGGGCCAACACCGATCCCATCGGTCCGTACCTGGAGGCGCTCGGTCAGATCCGCCTGGGTTTGCGCGACCCCGAGGAGGTGGAGGAATGGCGTGACGACGTTCCCGGCCTGGCCGAAGCGTTCGCGCCCTATCGCGCCGCGTTGGCCGAGGCCGGGGCGGTCGACTTCGATGAGCAGATCTACGGATGCGTGGAGCTGTTGCTGGCCGACGGCGCCTTCCGGCGGCGGGCCCAGGCGGGATGCCGGCACCTGCTGGTGGACGAGTTCCAGGACCTGACACCAGCCCATGTGCTGATGTTGCGGTTGTTGTCGGCGCCGCAACTGGATGTGTTCGGCGTGGGCGACGACGACCAGGTCATCTACGGCCACGCCGGTGCCGATCCCGCATTTCTGATTGGCTTCGAGCACTTGTTCCCCGGGGCGGCCGATCACCCGCTGGAGGTCAACTACCGCTGTCCCGCCGTGGTGGTGGAGCAGGCCGCCCGGCTCCTGTCGCACAACGAGCGTCGGGTGGCCAAGGCCGTTCGTGCCGGCCCCGCCGCCTCACCCGCGCCCGACGCTGTCCGGGTGGTCAGCCACACCGGCGCCGCCGGCGCCGACGCCTTGGTCGAGGTGGTCCAGGAGTGGTTGGCCTGCGGTGTCGACCCATCGGATATTGCCGTCCTGACCCGCGTCAACGCCTTGCTGATGGCGCCTCAGGTAGCTCTCCAGGTGGCGGGCGTCCCGCTGCGCTCGGTGCTCGGCCCCGAGGTCCTGGAGCGCACCGGTTTGCGCGCTGCGTTGGCCTATGTGCGCATCGCGGCGGCGGCCGACGGTCGTATCGCGGCCGAGGACGTGACCGAGATCCTGCGCCGTCCCAGCCGGGGCCTGCCCCAGTGGTTCAGTGACCGGGTACGGCGGCGCAGTTGGTGGAGCCTGGGCCAGTTGGAGGGCATCGCCGCTCAGGTACCGGACAAGGAAGCGAGCAAGGTCGAATGGTTGGTGGCCGACCTGACCAGGCTGGTGGCGTGCGCCCGAGTTGGGGGCGCCACGACGCGGTCGGTCCTGGCGTTCATAAAAGACACCATCGGCCTGGGCGGAGCCATGAGCCTGCTGGACAACTCGCGAGGGGGCGAGGGCTCCAGCCACCTGGACGACCTCGACGCCCTGGAGCAGGTTGCGGGGCTGCATCCTGACCTGTTGACGTTCGACCGCTGGCTGCGGGACCGCCTGGGCGCGGCGGGCTCGTCAGACAGCCAAGGCGGGGTGACCCTGTCGACGGTGCACCGGGTCAAGGGAATGGAATGGGACAAGGTGGCGGTGTTCGGGGTCAACGCCGGGATCCTGCCCCACCGCTTGGCCGAGGATGTCGAAGAGGAGCGCCGGGTGCTGCATGTCGCCCTCACCCGGTGCAAGAGCCAAGTGGTGTTGCTGTGCGACGAGAGCCGGCCGTCGCCCATGGTGGCGGAGCTCACGGCGACCGCCCCGCCCCGCCGGTTGGCCGCTGCGGCGGCTGAGGTGAGCGGCAGGCGGGTCGTGGGCGGGGTTGTTCCCACGCTGGCGGGCGGCGGAAGCAGTGGCAGGGGCGGTCGACGGCGCCGGGACGGCCCGGTGGTGACCGACGCCGACCCGGTGGTGGAGCAGGCGCTACGGACGTGGCGCTCCGAGCGCAGTCGGCGCGACGACGTTCCCGCCTACATCGTTCTCCACGACGCCACCTTGCTGGCCATCGCCGCCGCTCGCCCAACGACGCCCGCAGAGCTGCGCCGCATCGAAGGCATCGGCCCAGCCAAGCTCGAACGCTACGGGGACGACATCCTGGCCGTGCTGTCTGCCACCAACGATGCGCCGGTGGCGCCGTGACGGACACCGACGAGTTCTCCTTCCTGGCCGACAACGCGGCTGAGGCGGGCTTGCCCTGGTCGGGCCCGCCGGTGCTGCGCCGGGTGGCGGTCGAGGTTGAGGAGGGTCGCGACATCAGCGCCCTGGTGTGGGGGACGAGCCCGCCCCAGGTGGTGTTGCTGCACGGCGGCGGGCAAAACGCCCATACCTTCGACACCGTGGCGTTGGCCCTGGACCGCCCGCTGGTGGCGGTCGACCTGCCCGGGCACGGCCACTCGGGGTGGCGGGACGACCACTTGTACACGCCGGCCGCCATGGCCGCGGACGTGGCCGCCGCCTTGCGCAATTTGGCCCCGGACGCCCGCTTGGTCGTCGGGATGTCGCTGGGCGGCCTCGTTGCCCTGTGCCTGGCCCGCCGCAGCCCCGACCTGGTGGGGCGGTTGGCGCTGATCGACATCACCCCGGGGACCAATGCCGCCCAGGCCGAGCCCATACTGGCGTTCCTGGCCGGTCCCGAGCGCTTTGGGAGCTTTGAGGAGATCCTCGACCGCACGGTTGCCTTCAACCCGACCCGCTCGGTCTCGTCGTTGCGCCGGGGAGTGACCCACAACGCCCGGGAGTTCCCCGACGGTTCCTGGAGCTGGCGCTGGGACCCCTCGGCCCGCGGGCACAGCGCCGGGGGCTTCGCGTCGCTGTGGTCCGAAGTCAGCGAGTTGCGCGTCCCGTTGCTCCTGGTCCGGGGCGGGCGATCTTCGGTGGTGTCGGACGAGGACACGGCCGAGTTGCTCCAGCGCCAGCCGGGAGCGGAGGCGGTGGTGGTCCCCGACGCCGGCCACAGCGTGCAAGGGGACCAGCCCGTGGCCCTGGCGCAGGTCCTCGCCCGGTTCCTCGAGGGTTAACTCCTCGGCCTCAGCCCTGAGGCTGCCCGCTAGGGGCACTTGCCCGTCGCGAAGTTCACGGTCAGGTCAAGTTCACGCTGCGATGATTTGGCTGTTGATGTAGTCGTCGAGGGTGCGGTCGAGTTTGCGCCACGCTTGTGCGAGGGGGCTTCGGGCGGCGATGTCGGCGGGCAGTTTGGGGTCGAGTTGGACGAGGCCGGGGGCGAGGACCCTGCCGTGTGCTTTGGTGAACAGCACGGCCACGCGTCGGCCGTGGTCGGTGAGCTGGTAGCGGCGGCTGCTGGTGGTGGCGTGTTCGATGATGCCTTTGCGTCTGAGTCGTCGTAGGTCGTAGGTGGCCTGGCGGCTGGTGTAGGGCTGGTCGAGGAGCCGGGCGACGCGTTCGACGAGGGCGGGGTTGTCGAAGCCGGCTATCAGGTGGGTGAAGCCGACGATGGCGGCCATGAGGGCCATCACTCTGCGGTCCCCGAAACGCAGTCCCGGGGCGTGCAGGCCGTCGGGGGTGTCCGACGGACACGTCACCTGTTCGAGGGTGACGGTATCGGGGGCGGGGACGGCGTCTTTGGCCTGGGCGTCGCACAGGCGACGGTTGGCGGTTTCGCCAACGACAACAAGGGCATGCCAGTTCTCGGCGTTGACGCGTCGTCCGATCCCGAAATCTCGGGTGTTGCAGATCACCGTCTCTGTCCGCAGGGCCCGGTTCTCTTTCCAGTACTGCTTCAGCCTCGAGCTCTTGTAGTAGCACGACAGTTGCGGGTCGACACCTCGGGTGACCACTTTGCTGCGGAAGGTCCCCGGGGTGCGGGAGTTGACCTTGCGGTCGAAGACCAGGGCGACCTGGTCAGGGCGGCCGATGTCGAGGTGGTCGCGGATGACACCCTCGAAGAACGCCCGTCCCGCCTGGGGGCGGTCGAACACGACGGTGTCGGATACCTCGAACTGGCGGAACGCCAACTCGTAGCCGTACCCGGCCTTCACATCATCGGTCGTGATCGGCGAGGGGAGGCGGTTGAACCACCGCCAGTAGAAGTTGCGGACCGGCTCGGGGCCGAGCCGGTCGCAGATGCGCTGCAAGGCGGCCGGGTCATCGCAGGACCGGAACCCGTTGTCCAGGGCCTGGTAGCCGATCCTCGCGATCTCCAACTGGCGTTTCGCCCATTCGTGGCCGTTCAAGTAGATCCAGATGGGCCAGGGCGCGTAGGCGTTGGTCTTGATGAACGCCGGCCCCCAGTCGGGGTCGAACAAGTAGAAGTAGTAATGGTTCACGAACCCGCTCTGGCGTCCCCACTCCATGTGCGGATGAGCCTTGTTCTCCTGGCCTTTGCCCGGCCATGACCGCCACACCGGCGTCTTCTCCTGCGCGACCCCTATCAACACCACCTTGCCGTCACCGCCGCCCGCCGCGGCCGCGTCGATTAGCGGCCGGGCGATCTGTTCCTTGTTCTCACCCTTCTTGAAGTGCACGACCTCCAGCCCGTTGGCCTTGGCGTAGGCCTGGATGTCGCGCACGTAGGCGTCGCCGATCTTGCCGAACGCCGCGGAAGAAGGGATCGGGATGTGGCGCTGCCAACGCAGGAACTTGCACACCATCCCCACCGACTGCAGCTGCGGGATGTAGCCCTGCAGGAAGAACCGGTCCACGCAGCGGACCTCCAAGCTCACATGGTCCCGAAGTAGGGTCGCGTAGTCAGCCATGACAACCTCCAGGTCTTCGCAAACCCGAGGCTACGACTGACCGCGACAAGGGGCGCCCACTGGGCGCCCCTCAGCGCGAAGCGCTGAACAAGCCTTTCTCCGCGGTATGAGGCACGCTCGCTACGCCTAGCTTTCGGTCAGCCCTTCAGGGTGGTGCGGATGGTCTTGGCGTCGGCCGCCGCCGCTTTCAGGTCGCTGGTGGCGGCGGTGATGGCGGTCTTGGCCGTGGCGGGCGAGGTCTGGCCCGAGATGACAGCCGCGGGCAAGCCGTTGACCTTGGCCTGGGCGTCGGCCAGCTTGGCCTGCAGATCGGTGAAGGCGGCCTGGGCGGCCGAGACGTTGACCCCGCGGCCCTGAGCGGCGGTGATGCGAGCCTGGACCGCGGGCAGCCGGCCGTCGGCCTTGTTCACCTTGGCTTCGATACGGGCGGCAACAACGACCGCCTTGACCTCTCCCACATCACCCGACTGCTTGATGCTGGCCAGCACACCCTTGATGTCGCTCTTCAGCGTGGCCAGGTCGGGCGCAGCATCGGCGGTCGCCTTGGCCGCCGTCAACTGCTGGCGCAGGGCGGTCAGCTTGGCCGAGAACGTGGCCTGGTCGGCGGCCGAGAGGCCCGACTTGGACAGGGCGGCGGAGACCTTGTCGATCTGAGCAACGGCCTTGTCGATCCGTGCGTCGACCTTGGCCTTGGCCGTGGCCAGGTTGTCGGTGCTGGTGATGAGAGTGGCCGGGGCACTGGATGTGGACGGGCTGGCCGAGCTGCCGGTGGCCCACGCCGGCCCCGTGACCGCGGTAAGCCCGACGGCGCTCACGACCACCAGGCCTGCGGCGCCGATGGCGATGCGGCGGGGTAGGGACAGATTCGAGAGGCGGGACATGGGTTCGGCTCCTTGGGTGGACAAGACGACCACTCCATGGAACCGACCCGGTGTGAGGAAAGTGTGACGTAATGAGATTGCAGGCGCAAACAAATCTCGGATCGCCCCATTCCGGATGCCCCCTGCGCTTGGCTACCGTGGCCCGCCATGACGCCAACCGCGGCGGCCCTGGTGCCCATGGGGCCGGGCCGAAGGTTCGCCACCTCCCGCCTCGTTCGACTCGGCGATGTTCTGCCATCGGGCGAGGCACGGTTGGACGCCATAGCCCGCTACCTCCAGGACATCGCAGCCGACGACGGCCGTGATGCCGCGATCGACAACCACATGGCGTGGCTGGTGCGCAAGACCCTGCTCGTGGTGCGCCGTCGCCCCCGGTTGGAGGAGCCGATCAACCTGGTGACCTGGGCATCGGGGAGCGGCGCTCGTTGGGCCGAGCGGCGCACCACCATTGCCGTCCACGGGGACCCTGTCGTCGAGGTGGCATCCCTCTGGGTGTGCGTGGACCTGGCCACCATGCGTCCGGCCCGGCTGTCGGAGCGGTTCTGGACGATGTACGGCGACGCCGTTGGTGGTCGAGCGGTGAGCTCGCGCTTGAACCATCCCGACGCGCCGGTACAGACCGACCGAGAACGCCCGTGGCCGTTGCGGATCTCCGATCTCGACCTGCTGGGCCATGTCAACAACGCCGCCACCTGGGCTGCGGTGGAAGACGAGCTCAGCCAGGCGTGCCCGGCGGCGGTAGTGCGCAGCGCCGAGCTCGAGTATCGGCTCCCCATCGACCCCTCGCATCAGGTCGAGCTGCGCAGTCAGGTCGCCCCCGACTCGATGCGGATGTGGCTGGTGTCCGACGGGTCTGTCCTGGCATCGGCCGTTGTGGGTCTTGGTCCCCGGTCCTAGGCGCCCGGCGGGGGCAGGGCGACCCACTCCTCGCCTCGGTGCATGACCATGTCGATGGCCGACCACAGCGTCTTGGAGAAGGGGTAGAAGGCGACGGGCACGATCAGGGCCTCGGTCGCCGCCACCACGGCCACGGCCACGATCGCCCGGTGGCTGCCGTTGTTGGCCAGGACCGCGATCAGCAGCCCCATGATCACGGCCAGCCCGGCAATCGTGGCGCCGAAGTTGATGACGTAGGCGCCGAGGAAGAACCCTTCCTCCCGGTCAAACACAAAGTCGCAGCGAGGACAGCGTTGCACCATGGTGAACCAGCCTTGGTACAAGTGACCCGAGCCGCATCGGGGGCAGTGACGCCCCAGGCCCCGGGCCAACATGCGCCCCGTTGTCGCCACCGTTGGGCCCGAAGCAGCAGCCGGTCCCGAAGTAGCAGCCGGGCCCGAAGCAGCAGCCGGTCCCGAATCAGCAGTAGGACCGGCACCGGCGGCGTTCGGCGAGGTCACCGGGCGAGCGTATGGCTACTGGATGCGCTGGCGGCTGGGCGAGATCTGGAGGATCACGCGCTCGCTGGTGATGGGGTTGGCGTAGGGAGCGCCGGTGTACTTCTGGCTTAGCTCGTCGATGTGTGCGCGCGCCGCCGGCCCCGTGATCTCGCCCACCACCTGGCCCCGTACCTCGGCGTAGTGGTATGGGTTGTCCTGGTCGATGACGGCCACGGTGACCCGAGGATCATGCGCCACGTTCTTGTACTTCTGCCGGTGGGTCTCGGTGTTGATCAGCAGGTAGTCGTCGTCCGCGTCGACCCACATCACATGGGTCATGGGCTGCCCGCTGGGCAACATCGTGGTCAGCGCTCCGAAGTTCTTGCCTTGGGCGAGCGCCTTGATCTTGTCGTCAATCATGACGGGAAAGCTAGCGTCGACGGCGCCATTGCGCCGCCAGCCACGGCGTCTGCCAGCCCGCGTCGGCCGCGTTGAGCGTGGTCCCGGGCGGGACGATGGTGTCGATGCGGTCGAGGATGTCTCGCTCCAGGCGCAGATCGGCCGCCACCAACTGGTCGTCCAGGTGTTCCATGGTCCGGGGCCCGATGATGGCCGAGGTGATCGCCGGGTGCTCGAGAACGAACGCCAGTGCCAGATGGACCAGGCTCAGACCCGCCTCGTCGGCCAGTTGTGCCAGTTGCTCGACCACCTCGAGCTTGCGCTGGTTCTCGGGTAGTGCCGTGTCGTAACGCCGGGGCATGCGCCCCGCGCGACCGCTGGCGGGCAGGTCGCGGCCCCGGCGGTAGTTGCCCGACAGCCAGCCTCCGGCCAGCGGGCTCCAGGGGATGACCCCCATGTCGTACTGCTGGCACACCGGCAGCACATCCGCCTCGATACCCCGGGCCAGCAGGGAATAGGGCGGCTGCTCACACACGAAGCGCTCCCGCGACCGGCGTTGCGCCACCCATTGCGCTTCCACGACGGCGTGGGCGGGAAAGGTGGAACTGCCGAGATAGCGAACCTTCCCGGCCCGAACCAGGTCGGTCAACGCCCCCAACGTTTCGTCGATGTCGGTCAGCGGGTCCGGGCGGTGGATCTGGTAGAGGTCGATCCAGTCCGTACCCAACCGGCGCAGCGAGTTGTCGCACTCGCGAATGATCCAGCGCCGGGAATTGCCCTGGCTGTTGGGGTCCTCCCCCATGGCGGCGTGGCATTTGGTGGCCAGCACCACCTCGTCGCGCCGGCCCACCAGGGCCTTGGCCACGATCTCCTCCGATTCACCGGCCGAGTACACATCGGCGGTGTCGATGAAGTTGACGCCCGCGTCCAGGGCTCGATGGATGATGCGGACCGATTCGTCGTGGTCCGTGTTGCCCCAGGCCCCGAACATCATGGCGCCCAGGCAGAACGGGCTGACTTTGAGGCCCGTGCGGGCCAGTGTGCGGTACTCCATATCCTGCGACGCTACGCGCCCCCGGGTCAACCGAGTGGCGCCGGTACCGTGGTCGGAGCCCGACCGGGCGGCCAGAGGAGGGACCTGGGATGAAGCTTGCCGTACCGCTGAACTACGCCGCCAGTTTCAAGGATGGGGCCGAGCAGGCGGTGGCCTTCGAGCGAGCGGGCGCCGACATCGTGTGGGTGGCCGAGGCGTACGGGTTCGACGCCCCCAGCCAAATGGGCTACCTGGCGGCCAAGACCGATCGCATCCAGATTGGCTCGGGCATCCTGCCTATTTACTCCCGGACCCCGGCGCTGCTGGCCCAGACAGCGGCCGGGATCGACGCCCTATCCAATGGCCGCGCCATCCTTGGCCTGGGGGCGTCGGGGCCGCAGGTGATCGAGGGCTGGCATGGCGTCGCCTATGACCGGCCGCTGGAGCGCACCCGGGAGATCATCGACATCTGCCGGCGGGTGTGGCGGCGCGAGATCCTGACCAACGACGGCCTGTACCAGTTGCCGTTGCCCGCCGGGCAGGGCACGGGCCTGGGCAAGCCGCTCAAGCTGTTGACCCATCCGGTGCGCTCGTCCATCCCCATCTGGGTGGCGTCGCTCGGGCCGAAGAACGTGGCCATGACGGCCGAGGTGGCCGATGGTTGGCTGCCCACGCTGTACATCCCCGAGTTGGCGGCAAGCGTGTGGGGCGATGCCCTGGCCAAAGGGGCGGCCAACCGCTCGCCCGACCTGGGGCCGTTGGAGATCTGCGCCGGGAGCCTGGTGGCAGTGGGGGAGGACGTGGAAGCGATCCGTGACCTGGCCCGACCGAGCGTGGCCCTCTACGTCGGGGGCATGGGCGCCCGGGGGCGCAACTTCTACAATTCGCTGGTCCAGCGTTACGGCTTCGAGGCTGAGGCGGCCCGCATCCAAGACCTGTATCTGGAGGGCAAGAAGCAGGAGGCGGCGGCCGCCGTGCCCGACGAACTGTTGGAAAAGACCTCGCTGGTAGGCCCGGAAAGCTACGTAAAGGAGCGGATCGAGGCGTTCCGTGAGGCCGGCGTCACCGTGTTGAACGTCATCCCGGCCGACGCCGAGCCGGCCAAGTTGATCGAACGGCTCAAGGAGTGGATCGCCTGAGCGGGCACTGACCGCCCGTGGCCCCAGTGGCTGCGGTGCGCCGTTGCACCGCAGCTGTTAGGGCCAGAAGCCGTGAGATCCAGCGCCGTGAGATCCAGAGCCGTGAGATCCAGAGCCGTCAGATGATGATGGCGTAGCGCAGCGCCAGGGCCACCAGGTGGGGGCGGTTCCGAGCCTTCAACTGCTCGAACAGCCGCTGGATCACGTTCTTGATGGTGGGCTCGGAGTAGGCCAGGGTGCGGGCGATCTCTCCGGTATCGCAGCCGTCGGCCAGCAGCCGCAGGACTTCGCGGTCTCGTTCACTCACACATGGGTTGGGGGGCTGCGCCGCACCCATGCCGCTGGCCGGGACGCGTTCGGGCGGCTCGGCCCCGCCGGCCAGCAGGACGATGCTTTCGCCCCGTTGCGCCTTCTGGATGGCCCATGCCAGGTGACGCCCATCGGCCAGGGATCGGGCGACGACGGCATTGGCCCCCGCTTGCTTGGCCCATTCGCCCGACTGGGCGGTGACCGCGGCAACGACCACGATCCGCGACAACATGGTGGTACGGATCTTGCGGATGACGGCGAGCACCTCGTCGTCGATCGAGTCGGCGACGATCAACGCGATGTCGGGATGACCAGCGACGCCTGGGGCCTGGACGACGATGTCAGGCATGGCATCGAGATGGCGCTCGATTCCGACTCGCGAGATGGGATCCTTGGCGAAGATAAGCACCGAGATGGCGGTTGTATCATCAGGGACCTCGGCGAGTAGGGCTTGCATCAACGGTCACCTCCATTGGACATACTGCGTATATAGAGAGGCCGACGGAGCGTTTGATACCGGAATCTCCGGGTTTCGCGTTCCGTAACAGCTCGTCACCGCAGTTGAGGCCATGGGGGGGGCGCGGGCGAAGACGCCTACGGGCTGGATCAGCTCAGCCGGGCTGGTAGCGCCGGCGGCTTTCCTCGATGATCGCCTCGGCCGCCGCCCGATCCTGCCAGCCGTGGGTGATGGTGTCTTTGCCCGGCTCGAGCTGCTTGTAGATCGCGAAAAAATGGGCGATCTCGTTGAGCTCGTGAGTCGGAACGTCGTGCAACTCGGCGATTTCTTCTGCCCTCGGATCGCTGGCCGCGACGCTCAGGACCTTGGCGTCGTCGCCGTGCTCGTCGCTCATGATGAACACGCCGATGGGCCGCGCCCGAATGTGGCAGCCGGGAAACGTCGGCTCCTCCAAGCGGACCAGGACGTCCAACGGGTCATCGTCGGCCGCCAGGGTCTCTGGGACGAACCCGTAGTCCGCCGGGTAACGGGTCGAGGTGAACAGCATCCGGTCCAGCCAGATGGCGCCGGTCTCCTGGTCCATCTCGTACTTGTTACGGGTGCCCTTTGGGATCTCGATGACGACCTCGATCTCCATGGAGGCCGAGGCTACCCACCAGAGCAGCGACCGACGTGACGAACCGCCCGCCGTCGGGCTCGGCGCGGATACCTCAATGGCACCGCGCCGAGCCTATGGATCAGAGCTACGCCTCTTCCAAGAGCTGGCGCGCCTGGGCGTTGCGATCCGCCCACAGTTGGGACCGCCGCTTCCAGAACGGGGTCTTCCACACCTTGAACCCGTCACGTTGCTCGGGGTGTCGCGATGGCACGGGCCGCGAAGACGGGTGTCGCCCAACATCATGGGGCACGATCGGGAGCACTGCGTCTTCCAGGGCGTCGGAGTCGCGCACCATCTCCTGCATCTGAATCCGAGCCGCATGGCGCACCTGCCGGGCACTCATGCGCCTGCGAAGCGTGGCGTCGTCAAGAACGGCGTCATGGGAATGGCTCATTCGCCTACCTCCCTATTGTTCACCTTGATTGCTCAGGTCCCACCATCGTGCCACGCCCATGCGTCGCGCGGGTGTGGCAATCGCGTTTCGCACTCCTATACCGGTCGAAACAGGGCAGAGCGGTAATACGCCAACTCGGCCACGCTCTCCCGGATGTCGTCCATGGCCCGATGGCCGCCCGCTTTGCGCGGCGCCGCCCCGTACGCCTCGGGATTCCACCGCCGGGCCAGCTCCTTGAGTGTCGACACATCGACCGAGCGGTAGTGCAGGTGGGTGTCGATCTCGGGCAGGTAGGCGGCCAGGAAACGTCGATCCGTGCCAATCGAGTTGCCACACAGGGGAACGGTGCGGGGTTCGGGAATGTGGAGTCGGAGGAAGTCGAGCGTCGCCTGGCCGGCCTCCGCCACGGTGATCGTCGAGGCTTGGATCTCGGCCAGGAGGCCCGAGCGGGTGTGCATGTTGCGCACCACGTCGCCCATGGTGGCCAGGATGTCGGGGTCGGTGGCGATGACCAGGTCGGGTCCCTCGGCCACCAGTTGCAGATCATCGTCAGTGATCAGGGTGGCGATCTCGACGATGGTGTCTCGGCCCGGGTCGAGCCCGGTCATCTCCAAGTCCATCCACGCCAGCATCGGGCGACCTTATCGAAGCGCAGCCCAGGCGCTCCGGTAGCGTGGCCGGCGTGCTGGAGGTGCCGATCGTCCGCCTCGATCCCGACCTGCCGCTGCCCGCCTACGCCCGGCCGGGCGACGCGGGCGCAGATCTGGTCGCCCGTCACGACGCGCTCCTGCCCGCCCGGGGTGGACGCGCCCTGGTCCCGACCGGCGTGGCGGTGGCTATACCCGAGGGCTACGCCGGGTTGGTGCTGCCCCGCAGCGGACTGGCCCTGCGCCACGGCGTGACCTTGCTCAACACCCCCGGGCTGATCGACGCCGGCTACCGCGACGAGCTTCGGGTCCTCATGGTCAACCTCGACCCGGAGGAGGACTACCAGGTCCGCAGGGGTGATCGCATCGCCCAACTGGTGATCCAGGCGGTTGAGGCGGCGACGTTCACACCGGCCGAGGAGTTGACGGCGACCGCTCGTGGGGTGGGCGGATTCGGCCACACGGGGCGCTAAGGCGTTGCCCGAGCTACCCGAGGTCGAGGCCCTGGCCCGGTTCATCACCGACCAGGCGGCAGGCACGACGATTCGGCGCGCCGATCTCGCCACTTTTTCCGCCCTCAAGACCTTCGACCCACCGCTGGACGCGATCGTGGGCCGCACCATCGTGGGCTGCCGGCGGTGGGGGAAGTACCTGGGGATCGATCTGAACGGGCTGTGGCTGGTTATGCATCTGGCCCGAGGCGGGTGGGTCCATTGGCGAGCCGAGGTGCCCGCGGCTCGACCCAAGCTGGGAAAAGGGCCCCTCGCGCTGCGGGTCACGCTGGACAGCGGCTCGGGCTTCGACGTGACGGAGCAGGGGACCGAGAAGCGGCTGGCCATCTGGATCGTGGTTTCGCCCGAACAGGTGGAGGGGATCGTCAAGCTGGGTCCCGACCCGCTGGCCGCCGGCTTCGACGCCGCCGCCCTCCGCGCCGCGCTCGGGCGACCAGGGACGCTGAAAAATGTCCTGACCGACCAGTCGGCCCTGGCCGGGGTGGGCAACGCCTACTCCGACGAGGCGCTGCACGTGGCCCGGCTGTCGCCCTACAAGCCGGCGGCCAAGCTGACCGACGCCGAGGTCGAGCGGCTGTTCCAGGCGCTGGTGGGCGTGCTGGGAGAGGCGGCTGCCCGTAGCGCCGGGTTGCCCGCGTCGGGGCTCAAGTCGGACAAAAAGACCAACATGCGGGTCCATGGCCGAGCCGGCCTGCCCTGCCCCGAGTGCGGTGACGACATCCGCGAGGTGTCGTACGCCACCAAGTCGTTCCAGTACTGTCCGACCTGCCAGACCGGGGGCAAGCCCTTGGCCGACCGCAGATTGTCTCGCCTACTCAAGTAGGCGGCCGGGACTGTCCTGCTAGTCTGGTCCCCCGCTGCGGACGTGGCTCAGTTGGTAGAGCACAACCTTGCCAAGGTTGGGGTCGCGGGTTCGAATCCCGTCGTCCGCTCCAGGTAAAAGTGCAGGTCAGGGGGCCTTTTAGGCTCCCTGACCCGTGCTCGGGAGGGTCGAGAATTGCGCCCTTGTCCGCGAAATGTCCGCGGGAGGTTTCGCGGACCCCTCCCGGAAGGTGACATCGAGACCCTCGGCGAGGGACTGCCGGGCCTTGGGGAATAGGTGGCCGTAGCGGTCCGACGTGACCCTGATGCTGCTGTGGCCGAGGTGGTCCTTCACCTCCTCGATGTGCCGACCGTTGGCGATCAGCAGCGCCGCGCAGGTATGTCTGAGGTCGTTGACACCAGAACACAAACGACGGCAACAACGCATGGCTCACCTCGTACACACGGCACACACCACGACGAACCCACAGCCGATGGCACAAGCCGCCCACCCGGACCCAACGCCAATACCCCGACCGCGACGCCAACACCGACCCGCACACCGGGCAATCCACCGCAGGCACCACCACCTCACGGCCGACCGCGAGGTAATCATCCACGGACAACGGGCACGGCCATACGATGGCCACCAGGTGGCAACACCGCCTTTGGACCCCTCCCAGCCCAGCGACCAACTTGACGGGGAGGGGTCCACTCGCGAAACAAGGACCCCCAAACCTCACTCCCCGAGCCGCCACCCGACACGCTGACCTACTCCATACAGCCGCGCCTCAAAACTCCCTGTGGAGATGCCACCCGACAGGACGATCATCGAACTCGGCAACCAGCACACCGGCCCGAAACAACGAGAACATCACCTCATCAGGGAAGTCATTCACTCGCAGCGACCAGCCCACGCCCTCCCGCTCGACGTGGAACACAAACGGGCTGCCCAGATCCACCCGCCAGTCAATCTCGGCCAGGATCAACTCCCGCGGCACCCTCCCAACCCACAACCGACGCTACCTCGCTACCAAACCCGATCGACAGCCACGAACCCGGGCAAGGCTATCAACAAAAAACAATGCCGGAACGCGCCCAAGATTCACCCGGCAAAGCTGCCGCTAACACGAGGGTTCACTCACGTTCACCCGTCCGACCTTCCCTGGCCTGTGACCCCCGGATGGAACAGGCGTCCTTGGGCTTGATTCCCGAGCTTCACACCCTGGCGTTACCGCCCGCGCATGTCGGGGCGGGGACAGGCAAGTTGGGCATTTGCCTGGGCTATGTCACCATCAATGGTCCTCCGATCCACATAGCCACTCAATGCCTGCGACCTCGTGTCGCAACCTGAACTTGCACCCCACAGGCCACCTGAGGCAGGCGGCGGGCGGAGTCCACGGCTGAGATTGGGCGGGTTCAGGCTCCGGGTTGAAGGGACTTCAGCCTGTTGAGGCTGTCGGTGGCCTTCGGCGATCGAGGGTAGGTGAGTGCCGATACTCCGATGCTGACGTTTGCTTTCCGGTTGATTGTCACGCGGTACTGCATGGTTCTTCTGAGCTGTTTCTCCTCGACGGAGATGTCCTTTACCGCTGACCACGGGACGCGGTAGGTCCAGAACGTGTTGTGGACGACGAGGCCGTCAGGATTGGCGATCACTTGTCGATGAAGGATCCGTCCGGTGAACCAGGCCGTCGCGGCGCACCCCAGCGTGAAGAGCACCCCCCACAGGATGCCCTGCGATCCGCGGATACCGAAGAATTCCACCACGGCACCGCCAGCGCAGAAGAGCACGGGAAATACCATCAATCCCGCCTGAATAAGCCTCGATGAGTTCGTGAGTGTGGTGGATTCTCCGCCCGTAGCTTTCACGACGCCCCTCGGTGGCCGAATATTGGCGGCATTCTACCGAACGCCGTCAGTTAGAGGGTGTCCCAAAACTAACGGGGCTTCGCCCCAGCCCGACGAGTCGTGTGGTGGTGACGTTCACGTCGGTGGCGGTGTAGTGGGCTGGGCGAGAGCCCCGGGGTAGTAACTGCCCGCTCCCCTGGCCGGCTGAGCTCACGTCGGATGGTTGGCGGTCAGTCCTGACGCTGTCAGGTTGGGAGAATCGCCCTACCTGCTCGAGAATCACTTGCCCCGTCTGTACCGCTCGACTGGCCCGAACCGGACAGCCAGCACCGATCTCACTGATCGCAGCCCACCGGAGATGAGCTGGTGGTATCGTTACATGTAACGGAGGTGTGGTAAACGTGTCAGATACCGGGTCACGTCGGAGGGTACGCGAGCATCGAGCCCGTCTGCGGGCGCAGGGTCTGCGCCCGGTCCAGATCTGGGTGCCTGACGTCCGCGCCCCGGGATTTGCCGACGAAGCCCACCGCCAATCTCGAGCTGTCGCAGTGAGCGACCACGCCAACGATGACCAGGCGTTCGTGGACTCGGTCTCTGCCTGGCCCGAAGATTGAGACGGGCCGAGATCTGGACCGTTGCGGGCGGGACGGATTACGCCGGCAAGCCACGCCCCTCGGTCATCGTCCAAGATGACCGCTTCGATACGGACTCGGTGACGATATGCCTATTCACAACCGATCCGACCGAGGCCCCGTTGTTTCGCCTGGACATTACGTCCTCGGCTGGCAATGGGCTGCGTGACGACAGCCGGTTGATGGTTGACAAGATCACGACGGTGCGGCGCTCGAAGCTTGGCGAGAGGTTGGGCGTCCTCGACGATGCGGACTTGGTCCGCTTGAACCGGGCGATGGTTGTGTTCCTTGGGATCGCGTCGGCAGGGTCGATCGAAGACTCCTGACCCCACATCCAGCGACTGGTGGTCGGCACGCGCAATGCCGAACAATGCGGTGCCAGCCCCGATTTTCGGAAGTAGACCGCTCTACCACGGGGCGGATTTGGCGGTCCTGCTGGACGACACCCCGGACAAAACCGCAGGTGAGAGGACTAGTCGGTACCTGATGGACCCCAAGATCCGCCTTGCCAAGGTTGGGGTCGCGGGTTCGAATCCCGTCGTCCGCTCCAGGTAAAAGTGCAGGTCAGGGGGCCTTTTGGGTCCCCTGATTCGCGCTCCGGAGGGCCGAAATTTGCGCCGATGTCCGCGGGAGGTTTCGTGGAGGCCTCCCGGAAGGTGGCGTCGAGGCCGTCCGCGAGGGACTGGCGGGCCTTGGGGAGCAGGTGGCCGTAGCGGTCCGACGTGACCCGGATCGTTGTTGCGGGAGCGCCGCTGCTGGGGCTTTCCGGACCCGATAAACTGCTAATCTGGGTTGGGATTAGCATGTTTAACGGAAGATTGGCAGATGCGGAGCTTCGTAGCCCTCGACACCCTTATCGGCGCGGTACCGGGGGCGGTTGTCACGCGCCTGAGCGTGGTCGACGCTGGACGGGGCTCGGAGGCACTTTATGCCGACCGGCTCCCGGGGCTACTGAGGGAGCTGGCCGACGCAGCGAGGGTCGAATCGGTGATCGCGTCGTCAGCGAACTCAAGAACGAGGGCCTTGTCAGTCCTAGCGGTGTAGGCCGGGGAACGAAGTGGGTACGAGTCGACCGATAGCCCGATCACCCGAGATCACGCGTGCCGGGTCCCCCAATGATGTGCTGCTCGTCGCGCGCGGCGGCGCCACACCTCGGTCGGCGCCGCGTGGAACGCGCCACCAGTGACATGTCACGCGGGCTTTTTTAGGCCCCCTGACTCCCGCTCGGGAGGGCCGAAATTGACCCTCTTGTCCGTGAAATCTCCGCGAGAGGTTTCGCGGTGTCGTCGAGCTTCAGACCCTTCTCGGTCATGCCTTGTTGGATACCACTAGGCGGTACCTCGATGCCACCGCCGAAGGACTACGCCGTGTTGTCAAAGGCCACCCTGGGCAGATAGCACTGCGCGAGCAACTCAAGAGACAACGCAACGACGCACTTTCCCCCAGCCGCTGATTGACCGGGCATCGTATGAGCAACTCAAAGAGCGCCCTTATAGTTGGTCAGGCCGTCTGTTGCGCTGCAGTCACGTCGTGAAAACCGAGATCATTGTCGGGCTCGTAGTCCCCGTGAAGCACCTCGGGCGCCAGATCGAGGCCGTTCGGCCAAACGACGGTCCCTGCCTCGGGGTCGACCTGGACCTGGGCGAAGTAGTCAGGATCATCGAGGGCCTTCACCAAGGAGCCTTGAACGTGGCCTGGGACGTACTGGATGTCGCGCACGGCTCCGTCGTCGAATAACAACCGCATCACATGGTGCGGTTGCTGGAGTGCCCGTCGTTCTGCGTCTCTCGGGCCGAAGGCAGCCTGCCACTAAACACCAAATGTTCTGAGCCCACGTGATGTGGCCCGCGCATTGGTGGGTCACCCTGTCCTCGATGCACAGCCGATCCAAGGTCAGGTGTCTTGCTTGACCTCTGTCAATGGGTGCCTCGCCGCGCACGATCGACAACCCAAACCTGCGAGAGAAGGCGAAAACGCACCGGGGTACGCACTCGGTCTTCATTACTTGTCCGTGGGTCTGGCGACAGACCTCAAAACCGGCCGGCGCATCCGAACGGGCTCTACCGCCCGATGAATCCGAGGCTCAGTGGTCGGCGCTGGCCAACCTTGTAGGAGCCGCCGTCACGTCCGCCTGGTTCGATCGGCCTAGGCTTGAGATGATGATCGTCTTCGACCACGATTTGGCTCTACAAGAGCTTCCATTGCAGGGAAACGAGGTGCAGGATCTTTCCATTGGCTTGAACGGTACGTACTGGGTGATCAACTCGTCGGGCTGCATCACACAGTCAGCCCCTGAGCGGCCATTGCCGACCGGGAGCACGGCGCCGCCCATTTCTTGATCAGGCGCCAGCCTTCGACAGCGACCGCTACATGTTCCAGCGTGGGTCTGGGTTCGGGGGGGTGTTCACGAATTCAACGTGACCGGTCAGGCCGACGCGCTGGTTGCCCGCCAGATCTCGGTCGTGGCGTTGATCTCGTTGGAGGTCCGGCCGAGGATGAGCCCCAAGGAGAGGGGAAGACGGGAACCGGGCCACGTATGGCCGGCTCCATCGGAGACGAACAAGGTTACGGCTGGCCCCTCGCCGGGGTCGCCAAACCTGATTTGGGTGAGGTGGCCGCTGAACTCCTGACGGGTTGGTTCACTCGGCAGTCCGAGGGCTCGGGCCCACGCCGCGGCCGCGTCGGCGACGCTCTCGTTCCAGCGCTCGGTGCCGCTGCCCGCGAAGGGGTTGATGCGGTCCGCCGTGCCATGGAAGGCGACCACCCGCACCACGTGCTTGAGCACGGTGTGGGCGGGGGCCCGTAGACCGGCGACCGCCCCGAGAACCTGGACGGCCTCGGGATGGAGCGAGGTGAAGCGGCTGGCCATCCGGGCCCCGCCGGACATCCCCGCGAGGCAGACCCGCCGATCCGCCGCCGGATAGCAGGCGAGGAGCCAGCCGACCAGGACGCGGAGGTACTCGGCATCCCCCTCGAGGTCCCATTCAAACCCCGATCCGAGGGGCCAGGAGGCTTCGGGGAAGGCCACCACGGCGCCCGACGAGGAGAGCCTTCCCATCGAACTCAGCCGGGCCTGCCCCTCGGGTGAGGAACGGCTCCCGTGAAGGCTGACCACGATGACCGAGGGGGCGCCCACCGGCTCTGCCAAGAGGAACCGACGTCCGACGCCCCCGGCCTTGAGGACTTCTGCCCGCAACGTCACTCCTCTTGCTTACTCCAGATGGATGAGCCAGTCATAGCCGGCTTGCCGGCGCTGCCGGCCGGACAGATTTCCCAATCTGGGACGCGCAGGTTACGTTCCGACCGGGCGGACCGCGGTGCATATCGACGGCTCGTTGCTCCCGGTTTGGAACGGGGTTTCCTAGTGCTCGTCGTCGCTTGCCAACAGGGCCGCTTCGGCGTCGTCACGAAGGCGCTCGTTCGCCATTCGAGCGTCAGGGCTGAGGTTGTGGTCGACAATTTCCTTTCCTTCCCCGATCGGGATGCCGGCGCCGTATTTGAGCGCCTTGATCGCGTCGATCGGGTGGTTTCCATCTGCGATCAGAGACGCAACAATGGAATCGAGGGATTCCCCTCCTTGGAGTCGCTCCGAAACACCGGACCAACGCCGCACCTCGGCTTCTGCGTCAACGAGGTGAAAGCCACCGGCCTCCATGACCCGCCGGCGCTCCTGGTTGTGTTCAGCCACCCCGCCCATGATGCCATGTCGCCCAGTTGTCGTCGCCCTTCAGGGATTCCATACTCCTCAGTCGACAATGCGGACCAGGACCTCCTCAGCGCGCCTGGCTGCCACCTCGGCCAGCCACTCCATCACGGCCTCGCGCGAGTCCAGCCGTCGTCCGTCCCACAGGACGGTAACGTCATCGCCGGTAGAAGGCCGGGCATGACGCATTCCTTCGAACCACTCCTCAGCGGTGAGCACGGGCTGCGCTGCCATGGGCTCCAGGGTATCTGCCCGTTTCCCTGGCCGGCTGCGTTTACGTCGGCTTGGCCGCACAGTTCGGATTCCGCGCGCCGCTGTCGAGTGACTGCTCAATGTCGGCGGCTACAAGGGGTCTCAGGGAGCTCTTGATCCCTGTCGAGGCTCGAACATTACGGCGTCACGGCAGTCGAGATCCGCGCCGCTGCGCAAGCCCGCCAGACACCGACGGAGGTCGAGACCAAGCGATGGCACGTCGCTATCTACGAGCGCTGTGCCGGTGCCCGCAGCGGTCTACGTAGGCAACTTGGCGCTCGGCGCCCGTCCCAATACCGTCGACCTGCTTCAACCGGGGTCGAGGTCACCCGATGCCGAGACGGCCGCCTGCTCTTGACCGGCCACGACTGGCACCCTAAATGAACTACGACTTCAGCGGACAGACGCGGCCCCGCAAATAATCATCTAGCGGCCTTTCTGCTGGCACTCACCGCGGTATCTTGCCGTCATCTTCGTGACGAAGCGGCGTCAGGTTTCATTGCAGTTGAGTGAACGTGAGACTTGTGGTGCCGGTGGTGTGGGCGAGTCGGGTGGTGAGGCATTCGACGAGGGCCAGCGGGTTGCGGACATTGGCGATCAGGATCTTGTCGCCGTTGAAGCGGCCGGAGGTGGCAGTGGCGGCGAGGCCGGCGGCGCCGCCGATGCTGCCGAGGCTACCGAGCAGGCCGGTCACGGTGGCGTGGGTGGTGCTGGTGCCCGACCAGGTGATATCCAAGGTGCCGGTCACGTTCTGTGCCGACGTGCATGTCAGGTTGCCAGCGAGCGCGTAGTGGAAGGTGCCGGTGGTCGCTCCGCCGCCTGGCAACAGGCAGGTGGTGATGTTGCCGGCACCGGTGGAGGCCCCTGCCGGTGGCGGCTTCAGGGGTGACGGTTGGGTGAGGGGAGGGGTGAAGGCCATCGTGATGCTCGCTATGCACGTACCGTCAAGGACGGAGGCGCTGCGGGCAGGGTTGTGGCCGACAGCGATGCCGCGACCATGATGAGAACTGTCAGCAGAGCGGCGGGACGTTTCATCGTGGGTCTCCAATGCTCAGGTGTGGTCACCGTCTGGCAGGAACCGGGTGGCGGCAGGAACAGTAGGACTTGATCGGTACAGCCGTACTGGTTCCTACGTGACCCGATCGACAGTCCGCCGGTGCTGCGCGCCTCGCCGGCCGTCTTGGCGATATTCGTACGCACCTAGATGCGTTGCAGCGACGAGGAGAGACGCTTGAGTTGCAGCACCGGCCGCTGCAGGGCAGGGTCGAGCGACGAGTAGAGGCTGACCCGGAAAGCCCACGCCCCGCCCTCGGGGGCCGGATTGTTGTCGTCCTTCCACTGGTTCAAGAACGAGGAGAGCGTCGCGATGGTCGTGCCTTCGTATGTCCCGACCGTCGACTGCGTGACCGGCAGGAGTGCCTCGATTGGAGGATCTCCGGCCACCAGGGTGTAGCCGTAACGGGCACCCACCGCCACCGTGCGCCCGCCTGAGTCGCCGTCGAAAATGGACTCGAATGTGGCCTCGAGGGGGTGGTCGGCCCAGGCTCCGATCACGATCAGGCCCGTGATGTCGATGAACGGGACGACGGCGGTGGGGTAGCTCAGCGTCGGTGTGCGGTACACGAATTCCGGCGTCGTCGCCGGCCCGCCGGCTCCCAGCAGGTTGGCGTTGCGGGTGACCCAGGTGGCCGCGCCCGCGTTCTGGTAGCGGGCGATATGGACCGGCGGCATCGTGAACTCGAAGGTCAGTGACGTGAAGGCCGCGACCTTGCTGTCGGGGGGGAACAGGTAGCAGCGGCATCGGTAGGGATCGCCGCAATCGCACGCCTCAGGTGGCGCCTGGCCGAGTGGATAGCGGGTGCCATCGCTGGTGATGCACGACACCTCGGGCCAGCCGACCGCACCCGGGCCGGCCACGGCGGTGCGTTCCAATTTGAGGCTGGTGTACCACTCGGCGCTCGTTGTCGCCGCCAGCTCGACCGCGAAGTCGTACACGTCGAGGACCGGTCCACCGGAGGTGACGTCGGCATCCTCGGCCTGCGGGGCCGCCGCCCGCGGGTTCCAGTGTCCCTGCCAGCCGAGGGCCATGGCGTGAGCGAGGGAAGCGAAGGTTCCCAGCGTTGCCGCCAGCACCGCCTGGCGCTCCGGCGGCGCCTCCTCCCAGTCGGCCAGGCCGGCCAGCAACCCCAGCATCGGGGTGCGCACCTCGTTGTATTGGGCCAAGGCGGCGAACAGGTCGTCGTCGGCGCCACCTCGGACCCCCGCTCCGGCCGCCTGGTTGAACGTCACCTGGAAGCCGATGCTGTCCTGCTCAGCTGACTGGTGCTGGAGGGCGAACTGGTAGCGCCAATGCAGCGCGTCGTCGAGGACGGCCGCCGTCGTCGGGACCACGGCGCGGTGATCGACCAGCAGGGGAAGTGGTGGGTAGGCACGAAGTGGCAGCGGGATGCGCGGCGATCCCAAGTTGATGTCGATGGCGGCGGGCGAGCCGTTGTCCAGGGGCGTCAGGAACGTGAGCCAATCGGACTTGTCGTAGCCGTCGATCTCCGGCGAGATGGCGAACTCCAGCTCCACCACCCTGAAGGCCAGCGCCACGTCGAGTTCCGCGTGGGCGGCCACGTCGGGGACAGAGACCAACATGGTGATCTGTGACGGGCCCGTCGCCAGCGACACCTTGGCGTTGGTGATGCTGGCCGTCTTCAGCCGCTCGTCGGTCGAGGCGAAGGTGACAACCGGGTTGCCCGACAGCCGGGCATAGGGCGTCGCCCACGAGGAGACGACATCGGTGTCGTACTGAATGACCGCCGAGGTGTCGTAGCCCTGCGTCAACGACACCAGGAGTCGCTGTCGCAGCGCCTCGACCGCCGCGGCCCGCTTGGTGTCGGACACCCCGGCCGGAGCCTCCCCTGCCAGCACATAGTCCAACCCCGCGGCCACGGCCGCGGCCAGCGCCTTCTTGTCCTCCGCGATGCTGTCCAGGGCTGGGCGGTTGAGCCCATAGGCGCCCCGGACGTAGGCGGGGGAGAGCAACAACTCCGTGTCGGCAAGGAAGGATCGGGCCCACACCTCCAGGTCGATCCCCGAGTAGGAACGCGTGTCACCGCCTACCAGGGTGCCGGTTGCCACGTCGAAGCCCTGTGTGAAGACGCCCTGACGGGCGATGAGGGTGTTGGCCAGCGGCCGCAGGGCGAAGGTGCGGGGCTGGGGCGTGGCGACGCCGGGCAACGTCAGGGGCGGGTACACCCGAACACGCGACACGGCGTCGTGGTCGAAGACCATGGCCCAGACATCGGTGCCGATGGGGTCGGATTCCTCCGCCAGCACCTGGCCGGTGGCGACCCGTAGCACCGGTACCGCTGCTTGCACCTGGGCGGCAAACGCGGCCAGGCTAAGCGGACCCCCGTGCGCCGCGTCGGCGCTGCGCCCCGCGGGGACGACCGCGCCGGCCCGGGTGGCCGAGTCGATCAGGTCGGGGTTGACCAACGCCTGATCGCGGGCCAGTTCGAGCGTGACATGCACGGGGAATACCGGGCCGGGGAAGCTCCAGCGGACGCCGTCGGGGGAGGCGGTGCCGATCGGGGCGTCGAGGTGGGCCGCCGCGGGCGCCAGCAACACCAAGGCGCCCGGGCGCAGGAATCCGACGGTGCTGTTGGCCGCGACCACGGTATCGATGCTGGTGGACACGTCGCGGCGCCGGAAGCGCTCGACCACCGCCGTCAACGTGTCGCCCGCCGTCGTGGTCTCGACGGGCGCTGGGGCGTCGGGCCGGTCGGTCCACGCGAGCAGCATTTGTCCGTCGAGCACGATCCCGGGAGTCCCGGCGTTGGCCGCCAGCAGGGAGACCGGAGCGAGGCCGAAGCGCACGGCGGCGTCGGCGGGGGTCGTCCCGGCCAGGTCGGGCAGTGCGGGCGGCAGCACGCCGGGCGGGCAGACGAAGAGCGCACCCGGAGCGAGTACTCCGGGTGTCTTGTCGATGGCGGCTACCAGGTCTTCCAGGCGCGCGGGTGGGGCGAATAGGTCGCACACGCCCTGGAACGACTCCGCCTGGGCTGTGGTGACCGTCTGCAACCCGACCGAAATGGTGACGCCCGCCGCGATAGTCCCAGGCATCGCCTCGTTGATCTCTGCCAGTGCAACGGCCGCCGAGCCCAGGCCTCCGGACGCACAGCGCGCCGCCACGCCCTCCAGGGTGTCGCCGGGGCGGAGGGTGTAGGGGACCCGAAGGTCGTATGGATCGTCCGGCCACGCCCAGGTACCGGGAACAACCGGGGGCGACTGGGCGACGAGAGGGGCGGGACCGTTATGGCGCAGCAGGGCGCTGGGGGCAACACCGTTGTACGCCGCGAAATAGTCAAGGGTGTCTCCGGGGGTTACCGGTTGCGCCCTGGTGGTGAGGAACAACGGCGTGCCCGGTGGAAACAGGTCGACGGTGTTGCCATTGCGCCCTGCCAACTGCGCTGGGGAAAGGTGCGCCCCGTTGGTCGCCAGCGTGTCGCCCGCCTCCACAATGTAGCCGTCCACGGTCAGCACCGCGTGGCGTCGGAACATCCCCGGGGTTTCGCCATTGAGGGCCGCCACCGTGGCCGCGTCGAGGGGCACCCCCAGCGACTGGAACGTCGATGCCACCCCTGCCAAGGTGGCGTCGCTCTGGGGTGGTGTCGGGGCGATGCCGACCTTCACCCCGTTGCACTCGAACACGAAGTCGGGGGTCAACAGCGACGGGCGATCCTGGTTGGCGCGTACCAGGCGATCGAGTGAGCAATGCAGCCCCGCGGCCAGGATCGAGGCCGAGGGTTGGTCGTCGCCGACGGTGGCTTCGAACGGTGGGATGGAGAGTTGGACCCCCACCATGAGGGGCAACCCCACGTTGTCCTGGTCGGTGAGAACCACCGCCGGATCGGGCTCGGGGCTGTAGGCATGGCACAGCGCCGCCACCGTGTCGCCCGTGCGGAAGGCCGCCCCAAGGGGGATCTGGAGCACCGGCGGGGCAACGAGGGAGTCGATGGCGGCGGCGCCATTGGCGCCCGCCAGCGAGTCGTAATCGATCCCGTGCCAGGCGCACAACGCATCGAGGGTGGGCGTCTTCGTCGAGTCGGCACGCGCAGGCTCGAGCGACGCGACCGATGCCAGGAGCGCATGGGCTCCCAGCGCGTAGCGCCGCAGGGTGTCCATGTCGACGGGCAGGCGAGTGGGGTCCTGACCAGGGGCATTTTCCAGCGACGTCATGACGGTCGCGTGGACGTCGGGTTGCATGACCTGGTAAAGCACGGCTGCCAGGAGGTCGCGGTCTCGAGCGGCCTTGGTGGCGGACTCGGCGCCGGACTCCGCGGCCGCCGGCTGGTAGGCGACAGACTGGAAGCTCACGGTCACTGCCACGCGGGCCGCGTCGTCCGCGGGTTCGACGCCGAAGCTGGTGGTGGTCGACGGCCAGCCGTTGACGCCGATCATGGGGTCGGTATAGCCGACCGGCAGAGACACGCCGGCGGCGGAATCGGAGGCGTCGGCCGAGGCGTTGCCGAACACGTCCTGGAACCACAATGCGACCGCGCTCCCTGACCCGCCGGTGGCGATTCCGGCATATGGGTCGCGAAGCGGCGGGGGACCCGATGGCAGGGCGGGCAGGTGGTCGCGAGCGAAGGTGGCGATGTCAATCACCCGGCTCAGGTTCCACTCCGCCTCGTCCGCCTCGGCCAGGACCGCCAGGCCGTCTTCGTCGTGGCTGGCAACGGTCTGGGGGCCGACGGGATGCCCCTCGGTGCTGGACTCGAAGGACACCGTGTCGGCCAGGCGGTAACCGAGCAGGCTGTAGAGCTGGGACAACCGGCCCTCCGCGGTCGCAGGGTCGGGACCGGGGTTGGTGAGCGAGGCGGTGAAGCCGACCTGTCCCGGCTCGACCGTGGCCTCCCGGCGAACCTCAGCGGGGTCGGTCGGCCGCGCCGCCACGGCCACCGAGGCGGGGTCAAGGCCGTCGCCCACGGCGGCACAGTTGTTGAACGCCAGGAGATGCCGCACAGGCCAGCCCTCGGTGGCATTGGTCGTCGACTGCGACTCCATCTGGATCAGCAGGCTGAGCTGGGCCAGGCCGTCTTGGTCGAAGATCGACTCCGCCACGTCGCCCGCATCTCCTCGGAACTGCATCCAGTAACCGCCTCCGCCCACGACGCTGCACTCCCACAGCAGCGTGAGGAAACGCTCGGTGTCGGCGATCGACGCGAAGTGGCGTCCCGCGGTCGGGTCTGCGCTCGCGACCGCGGCCGGGGATCCGCTGCGGGTCTCGGTGGAGAGGTTGGTCTGGACGATCCAGGTGGCCGATGCCGCCAGCGGCAGGGAGGTGAGCCCGGGTCGTTGCCCGGGTGTGGGCGGCAGCTGCCACAGGAGCTTGAGCCATGCGTGCTCCCCTGGGGGGCGGGGCGGCATCGCCGCCGCCCGCGCCGGGCGATCGCTGAGCGTTCCCAGGTACTCCAGCACCAGAGCGATGCGCTGGCGGTGCGCCCCGTCGGCACCGAGTACCTCCACGGTGCCCGCCAGGCCGGGGATGCGGCGCACCCCGAAGCGCACCAGCGTCGCCCAGGCGTAGCCCGAGACCTCGCTGGTGGGGCCCTTGGGCCCGGCCTGCGGTGTCGCTTGTTCCAGCGAGAAGCGCGACGCGCTCTGTCCGGCCCCTGCCTTGGCCATGACATCGGCCGATAGCAGCCACAGGCTCGGTGAAGCCGACGCGGGCGTCGGCACGGGCAGGGTCGGCCCATCGGTGGTCTGCCACGGAATCACCTGGGTCAATGGGTAGCGCACGCCCAGCTCGTGGAAAAGGGCCAAAGGGGCGGGCCGGGCCCGGAAGGCCGGTGCCAATCCCGTGGCGGGGTAGTTGGCGACCAGGTCGGACTCGGTGATGGAGATCATGGCCGAATCGATGGCGTCGCCCAGGGCGATGATGCCTGCCACCGAAGACGCGTTCGGGAGTCCCGGGTTGCGCACTCTGAGCGCTTCGGCGTCGTCGTCTGGGCCCAGGACAACCGATTCGGCGAAGCGCAACCAGTCTGCTGCGTGCCCGTTGTCGACGGTGATGGTGACGACCGCCGGTTCCGGCTCGGATCGGGGTTCGGCCCCCGGGTTTGTGGGCGTTGTCGGCGCAGGCCCGGTGACCTGCTGGCCGATCAGTTCGTAGGCGCCGGTCATGGGGCCGGTGGCGTGATAGGTCTCGCCGTCGAACTCAGGGGCCGGTAGGCGTAGCCCGTAGAGCATGAACCGGGCGACCTGTCCGCTGATTGTTGCCATGGTTTGGCCGTCGTGCAGTGCCTCGGTCAATACCGCCAAGCCGATAGCCGGTACCTCGGGCACGACCAGGCGCCGCGTCCCGTCCAGGGCCAGCACGCCCGGGTCGGCCGCCATGCGTCCCGCGAGGTCCTCGAGCGCCAGGTCGAATGTTTGCGCCAGGGTGAGGATTGTGAGGCCGGCCGCGGCCCGTACCACCGCACCAGTCACGGTCACCGAAACCAGCGGCTGCAGGATCTGGGCGCCCTCGACGTAGCCGGAGAACAGCTGGGGTGCGCCATCGAGCAGGAGCCGTGCTCGGAGGCGGGCCAGCGTGTCGCCCGCCGCGATGACGGCCGCGGCGTCGCTCGGCAGGGCGATGCCGGCGGGCGGTGCCGGGTTGTTGGCGGCGCGCACTTGCGCCTGCCAGATGTCGAAGTCGCTGCCCGCCACCACGTTCTGTACCAGGGCCAGGTAGGCGGCCACATCGTCGATAGTGTCGCCCGGCAGCGTGGTCCAGGTCCTGGTGTCGGTGCTGAGATACGCGGCCGGGACTGACAGCGCCGGGACTGACAGCGCCGGGACCGACGGCGCCGCATCGCCGGTTTCGGGCAGGTTCAGGCGGTCGATGGCCTCGGCGTACCAGGCGACCAGGGGCACATCGACGGGTCGGGTGCGGCCCAGGCGAATGAAGAACACCGCCGCTGCCTCGTCCACCGACAGCCCGGTGGGATTGGGGTCCACGTAGCCCGGCAAGGCAACCACTGCGCCCGGCCGCAGCAGGGTCGGATCGCGGTCGATGCCAGCCTCGGCCATCCAGCGCGCCGCTTCGACACCGAAGCGCGCCGCCAGGGAACCGAGTGTGGCCTGCGCCGGGATCTGGATGGCCAGGTCGCCCAGGTGGACGGTGGCGCCCTCGGTGACGGGCCAGTCGGGGTTGCCCAGCGCGATCGACGGGGCCGTCACTCCAACGGTCACCGCCAGCTCCTGGCCGGGTTGGGCCGCGCTCAGCAGGGCGGCGAAATCGGGGTTGCGGGCCAGGAGTTCGGCGGCGGACAAGCCCAGGTGCTCGGCCACCTGCTCGACGCTGTCGTCAGGGACGACGACGTAGTCGACCGTCGTCGTGGGGAAGCTGTCCGCGATCGATCGCAGTGAATCGGTGCTCACGACGGTGTGGGGGAAGGCGCTCAGCAGGTTCGCGGCCTCCTGCGTCGCCGCTCGGGCCACAAGGCGGAAGTAGTCGCGCAGGACGAAGGTGGCCATTGACTCCGCCTTCTCCGCGGCTGCCGCCAGGCGCAACGCGGCCGACGGCCGGTCTTCGGGGGGCCGAGGGTCGAGCTTTTGGAAGTAGGCCAAGGCTTCGGCCTCGTACGTGGCGTCGACCGGTTGGTAGTCCCAGAACTGACGCTGACGCTCGGCTGGGTCGGGCAGGTCGGGAGAGGTCCATTGCAGGACCGGGATCATTGGGAACGGCGTGCCCGAGATGGGGTCGGCGCCGTCTCCGGTCGGCGTGCCGCTCACGACCAGATGAAGGTTGTGGGTCAGGAAGCCTTCGAGGTTGTCCCATGTGAAGCCCGTGTTGGCGGACTCCACCATCGCCAGTTGCTCGACCAGGTCTTGGAGCTCGGCCAGCGTGACGACGGCGGTGGGCGAGTGGACACCCAGGGCGTCGAGTGCCCAGCGAAGCATGCCCTCGGCGATCTGGTTGAAGGACGTGTCGGCGGCGCGGCTCGCCCGGGGGTGGCGGCTCACGTCGACCCGGTGGGTGTCAGCGATGGTGACCGCGCTCCAAGGCACGGCGTTGTCAGCAATGAGCATGATCACCAAGCGGTAGGCCGGGGCGGGGTTGTCGGGCACGACACCATCGCCCGACCAGTTCACCGGCACCTCGGCGACGGTGTAGGCCGGTACCAGCTTGATCGTCGCCTCGTGGACTTCGCCGTTGGGGAAGACCCGGGCGTCGGGGTCGAAGTGGAGGCGGTAGCGGTCAGCGAGGGCACCACCGGTCCGGGCCCGCAGGGAAGAGGTCAGCGACAGCACACCTCGGCGGCTCCGGGCTGCTTGACCCGAAGCCAGGCGCCACGGCGGTGTGCTGTCGGAGCCGATGTTGAACGAGGTCCGCAACTCCAGTGAGAAGCTGAACGAGACCCGGAAGAACACGATCTTGACGCTGGCGTTGGCCCGCACGTTCAAGCTGAGTTCCACCACTGACGCCTTGTATGCCGCCATTTCGAGGGTGGCGATGGCGCTGACCTCGATACTGACCGAGACTCTGATGACCTTGAAGTCGACCGATCCGTAGATCTTTCCGACGATCCCGACGCTTCCCCGGCACCAGTAATACAGCTCGGTTCCCGATCCAGCCTGGTCAGGGTGGAACCATCCCAGCGCGCCCTCG